>Ga0157369_10000424_pt1 | contig 56027 bp, 45 predicted proteins | sample C25metaG_FD_113461 | JGI IMG/M metagenome (GOLD analysis project Ga0157369, IMG submission 113461) | Corn rhizosphere microbial communities from Kellogg Biological Station, Michigan, USA - C2-5 metaG | ecosystem: Host-associated > Plants > Roots > Rhizosphere > Soil | place: USA: Michigan... | reverse complement strand
GTATTGGCCAGCAGGCAGATGAAGTCGGCACTCGGCGAGTTGGTGATCCACATCTTGCTGCCGTTGATCACATAGTCGTCGCCATCCTTGCGCGCGGTGGTTTTCAGTCCGGCGACGTCGGAGCCGGCACCGACTTCGGAAACACCGATACAACCGACCTGCTCGCCAGTGATCGCCGGGCGCAGGAATTCGTCGCGCAGTTCATCGGAGCCAAAGCGGGCGAGGGCCGGGGTGCACATGTCGGTCTGCACGCCGATCGACATCGGAATGCCGCCGCAATGGATGGTGCCGAACTCTTCGGCGGCGACAATCGAATAGCTGTAGTCGAGGCCCATGCCGCCGAATTTTTCCGGTTTCGAAATGCCGAGCAAACCGAGGTCGCCAGCTTTGCGGAAAATTTCGTGAATGGGAAAGCGACCGGCTTTTTCCCATTCATCGACGTGCGGATTGATCTCGTGCTCGACGAACTGGCGGACGGTGCGGCGCAGGGCTTCGTGTTCCGGGGTGAAGATCATTGTTATTGTTCTCCGTAAGATCCGTGGCGGTCAGAACCGGCTGACGCCGAAGCTGTTGGGTTGCAGCGTACGAATGTCGGCTTCGTGGCAGATGTCCAGCAGGTAGCCGAGCAGGGTGCGCGTGTCGCGCGGGTCAATCAGCCCGTCGTCCCACAGGTTGGCGCTGCCATAAAGAGCAGTGGACTGGCTATCGAGTTTCTGCGCAGTGACCTGTTCGAGCATGTCGAGCATTTTCGGGTCCGGCGTGAGGCCGTCCTTGAGCTGTTTGGCTTCAGTCACAATGCGCAGCACTTTGCCGGCCTGCGCACCGCCCATCACCGCCGTGCGGCTGTTCGGCCAGGCGAAGATAAAGCGCGGATCGAGACCGCGGCCGCACATCGCATAGTTGCCGGCGCCATAAGAACCGCCGACCACGATGGTCAGTTTAGGCACGCGCGCATTGGCCACCGCTTGAATCAGCTTCGAGCCGTGTTTGATCACGCCTTGCTGTTCCGATTCGGTGCCGACCATAAAACCGGTGGTGTTGTGGAAAAACAGCAGCGGGGTCTGGCTCTGGTCGCACAACTGGATGAACTGCGCTGCCTTGCTCGCACCGTTCGGGGTGATCGGGCCGTTGTTGCCGATGAACCCGCAGGCGCGGCCCTGAATCTTCAATTGGCCGCAAATGGTCTGCTGATCGAACTCGCCTTTGAATTCGACGAAACAGGATTCATCGGCAATGCGCGCGATGATTTCGCGCACGTCATAAGGCTTTTTCGGATCGTCCGGAATCAGTCCGAGCAATTCATCGATGGGGTAGAGCGGTTCTTTGTACTGCGGCTCCGGCAACCATGGCAGTTGCTCGTTCCACGGCAGCATGCGCAGGATTTCTCGGACCTGGCGCACGCCATCGGCATCGTTTTCCGCAAGGTATTCAGCTGTCCCGGCGACCTGCGCGTGCATCTCGGCACCGCCCAGTTCTTCGTCGGTGGCGACTTCGCCGGTGGCCGCTTTGAGCAATGGCGGGCCGGCCAAAAACAGCTTGGCCTTGCCGCGCACCACCACCACGTAATCCGACAGCCCCGGCTGGTAAGCGCCGCCCGCCGTGGCCGAGCCATGCACCACGGTGATCTGCGGCAAACCCATTGCCGACATCCGCGCCTGATTGGCAAAACTGCGCGCGCCTTCGACGAAAATCTCCGCCGCGTAGTTGAGGTTGGCGCCGCCGCTCTCGGCAAGGGTGATCACCGGGAGTTTGTTTTCCTGAGCGATTTGTTGCAGGCGCAGGGATTTTTTCAGGCCGCTGGGCGAGATCGTCCCGCCCTTGATCGCGCTGTTGTTCGCCACGATCATCGCGCGGATGCCGCAGACGTAACCGATGCCCGCAATCAATCCGCCACCGGCCGAACTGCCATCCTTGTCGTCATGCAACTTGTAGCCGGCGAGGCTGGCCAGTTCGAGGAAGGGGGCACCGGGATCGAGTAACAGGTTCAGGCGCTCGCGGGGCAACAATTGCCCGCGCTTGTCGAATTTCGCCTTGGCTTCGGCGGCCTTGTTCAGCAGATTCTGTTCGAGTTGCTGCACTTGTTCGATGACCGTGAGCATGGCCGCACGGTTGCGCGCGAACGCTTCGCTGTGCGGATCGAGTCGGGACTGAATCTGCGGCATGGCTTACTCCTTGTCCTTGAGGACATCGGGAAGGTACGCCCGGTGGAACCCGTTGAACGACTCGCTGTGCGTGGCCTTGTGCAACGGCCATGCACGACTGCCGAGGCTGGCTGCGCCATCGATTTTCAAGGTGCTGCCGCTGATGAACGCCGCTGCCGGACTGAGCAGAAACACAATCGCCGCACTGACTTCCGATTCGGTGCCAATACGCTTGAGCGGGACATGTTCACGCAGGGTTGGAATCACCGCTTTGAACGCGCCGTCATAAGTGTCCATGCCGCTAGAGGCGATCCAGCCTGGCGCCACCGCGTTGACCCGCACGCCGGCATAACCCCATTCGAACGCGGCGGTCTTGGTGAAGTTGTCCATACCCGAACGCGCCGCACCCGAGTGGCCCATGCCGGGCATGCCGCCCCACATGTCGGCGAGCATGTTGACGATGTTGCCGCCGTGCTTGCTCATCGATTGATTGAAGACTTCCCGCGCCATGAGGAAACCGCCGACCAGATTGGTGCGCAGTACGGTTTCGAAACCTTTCTGATTGATCGAGGCCAAGGGCGACGGGTACTGACCGCCGGCATTGTTGACCAGACCATGGATCGGCCCATGCTCGGCGATCAGCTCCTTGACCAGTTGTTTCACCGCTTCTTCATCGCGGATATCGCAGGCCTGCCAGTGCGCGCGGCCACCGTCCTCGGCAATTTCCGCGGCGACCTTTTGCAGTTTCTCCGGTTTGCGCCCGACCAGCAGCACATGGGCACCGAGGGCTGCCAGTTCATGCGCGGTGCAACGGCCGATGCCGCTGCCGCCGCCGGTGACGATGATGGTCTGGCCGCTGAATAGATCGGCGTTGAAAATCGACGCGTAAGCCATGCACACCATCCTCTAGTCGAGCTGTTCGGCGATGCTCTGCGGCACCGGGATCTGGATTTCCAACAGTTGTTGGGCGAAGGCTTTGCCTTGCGGATCGATGCGCAGGCTCGCCACACCGCCGCCGCCGAGGGCGTTTTCCAAAAGAAAATTCAGGCTGTGGGTGCCGGGCAGATACCAGCGTTCGACCCGGCCGTGGATCGGGTCGAGGACGTGGCTCATCCAGTCGACTATCACCGCCGGGGTCAGCGCTTCGGCGATCCACGGCAGATACTCGGGTTTGCGCGGCAGCACGCCGATGTTGCTGTGATTGCCCTTGTCGCCAGAACGCGCCACGGCCAGTTTCACCAACGCCACACTGGCATCCGCGCGGCCTTGAGGTTTGGGTGGTTGCTGGGCAATCGGCAAGTCCTCGCTGTCGAGCGCTGTCAATGAGGGCAGGGCACAGGGATGGCGAACGCCGGCCAGATCAATCTGCAAGGTGCAGGCGCTTTTATCGATCAGGAACGAGAACAGGCGGATCAGCGGATACACCGTCGGCCGTCCGCCAACGATGCCGGTCAGTCCCGGTGCCATGCCGGTGGCGGCCTGGGCGATTTCCCGGGAGAACAGCACCAGTGCCTGTTTCAGCGGATGGCGCACGGCGAGTTTGATCACCACTTCGCGGCTGTCGTGGCGGTGGCCGTGGGGGCCGTAGGTGGCTTCGCTGCCGAGCAATTCGATATCGGTTTCGGTGTAAGGCGGCCAGCCGCGCTGGCTGAACATTTCCGCCGTCTTGTCGATGATCGCCTGACTGACGCGCCGTGCCTTATCCACCGCATCGATGCCGGCGATCAGACAACTGGCGGTGCAGCGAAAACCGTCCGGATACGTGGCGCTGACCTTGTATTTGTCGCTGGGCGGCAGGCCCTTGGCGCCGTGGACATGAACGAGGTTTTTGCCTTGTTGCTGGAGTTTGACCTGAGTGAAATCGCAGACCACGTCAGGCAACAGATACGCCTGCGGATCGCCGATTTCATACAGCATCTGCTCGCCGACGGTCAGCGGTGTGACCAGGCCGCCAGTGCCTTCGGATTTGCTGACGATGAATTGGCTGTCGGCGCTGACTTCGACGATAGGGAAACCGATGTGTTCGTAATCCGGCACCTCGCGCCAATCGGTGAAGTTGCCACCCGTGCACTGCGCGCCGCATTCGATGATGTGCCCGGCCAGCGCGGCCTGGGCGAGTTTGTCGTAATCGTGCCAGGACCAGCCGAATTCATGCACCAGCGCGGCGCTGACCACGGCGCTGTCGACCACGCGTCCGGTGATGACAATGTCGGCGCCCAGGCGCAGCGCTTCGACGATGCCCGGCGCACCGAGGTAGGCGTTGGTCGATAAGCACATCGGCGGCAGCGGGGCGCCGCTGAACATCTCGGTGATGGCGCTGAGTTGTTTGAATTGGGGTTGCAGGTCATCGCCGAGTAACACGGCAATTTTCAGCGGGACACCGGCCTTGTCGCATGCCGCTTGCAGGGCGGCGGCGCAGGCTTGTGGATTGACCCCACCGGCGTTGCTGATGACGCGGATGTTCTGCTCGGCCAATTGTGGCAGCAGCGGCGTCAACACTTCGATGAAGTCGCCGGCGAACCCCGCCTGCGGATTTTTCATGCGCGCACCGGCCATGATCGACATAGTGATTTCGGCGAGGTAATCGAACACCAGATAGTCCAGATCGCCGCCTTCCACTAACTGCGCGGCGGCGGTCGAGGTGTCTCCCCAGAATGCACTGGCGCATCCGATGCGAACGGTGGTGGGCATTTTTATCTCCGACTCAGCAACCTGCGACAGAAGTGTCTGGAGGCTACCAAGCAAGCGCTTGGTTTGTAAACAGTTGAAACTATCTTCTGCCCAAGCGCTTGCTTGGTTGCCGCTGGCGGCTTAAATTGCGCGCAACCCTGCGGTTTCAGGGGGCAACAGACTGATCGACTGTAGGAGAGAACGGGTGGACGAGCAAAAAGCCCTGAGGGTCATGCGCGATTTGGTCGACGAAGGCCAGTTGACCGACCCCGACAGCGCCCGCGGCAAATTGCTGCAAGTGGCGGCTCACCTGTTCCGCAACAAAGGCTACGAACGCACCACGGTGCGCGACCTGGCCGGCGCCGTGGGCATCCAGTCGGGAAGCATTTTTCATCACTTCAAAAGCAAGGATGAAATCCTCCGCGCGGTGATGGAGGAAACCATCCGCTACAACACTGCGTTGATGCGTGCAGCGCTCGCCGACGCGGCTGATGTGCGCGAGCGCGTGCTGGCGCTGATCCGCTGTGAATTGCAGTCAATCATGGGCGGCAGCGGCGAAGCCATGGCGGTGCTGGTCTACGAATGGCGCTCGCTGTCCGAAGAGGGCCAGGCCAAAGTGCTGGCGCTGCGCGATGTTTACGAAGAGATCTGGCTGCAAGTGCTGGGTGAAGCCAAGGACGCCGGATTCATTCGTGGCGATGTATTTATTACCCGACGTTTCCTCACTGGCGCACTGTCGTGGACGACCACCTGGTTCCGTGCTGGCGGCAGTTTGAGCCTTGATCAGTTGGCCGATGAGGCGTTGATTCTGGTCCTCGAAGAGCGTTGAAGCACTTTCTATCCGGCCGGGAAACTGGCTAACTGGGCGAAACCGCCTAGCTTGAATGCATTGATCGGTATTTTTTCGGGGAGTGGGGTGTTTTGAAGTCTTTGCCAATTCGGACGGCCGCGGGGTTGATGCTCGCAGCGCTGGCTGCATTTTGGGTATTGCCCGCTCAGGCAGCGCAATTGGTTCGGGTCGGCGCGGCGCATTTTCCGCCCTATACCATTCGTCCGGAAAACGGTGCCGACACAGGTCTTCTGCCGCAAATGGTCGAAGCCCTCAATCGACTCCAAAGCGACTATCAGTTCGTCCTCGTGCCCACTTCGATTCCGCGACGTTTCGGTGATTTCAAGCAAGGCCGGATCGACATGGCGATTTTCGAGAACCCCGATTGGGGCTGGAAGGAAATTCCCCACACGGATGTCGACATGGGCCTTGAGGATGCGGAGATTTTCGTCGCGCAACGCGAGGACGGTCGTCAGCAGAACTATTTCGCCGATCTCACCGGCAAACGTCTGGCACTGTTCAGCGGTTATCACTACGAATTCGCCAACTTCAACGCCGATCCAAAATTTCTCGCACAGAATTTCAACGCCACGCTGACCTATTCCCACGACAGTAACCTGCTGATGGTGCTGCGCTCGCGTGCGGATATTGCCCTGGTGACCCGCTCGTACCTGAGCGATTACCTGCTGCGTAACGAGAAGGTGCGCGACGAGTTACTGGTGTCGCAACGCATCGATCAGGTTTATCACCATTACGCCATTCTTCGTCCGACGGCACCCATTACCGGCCCAGCGTTTGCCAGACTGCTGCAGGGCCTGCGCGACAATGGCGAGATGCTGAAGATTTTCGATCCCTACAAGATTGCGGTGGTGCCAGTGCCTCATCGCTGAGGCACTGATTTTCCGCAAAGCCTAAATTTCCCCTTTCGGCTCACGTCACATCGTTGAACTGTCGACGATTATCGTGAGCCCGACCCATGTCCAATCTGAATGACCTGACTGCCCTGGCCTTGCCTTCGGGCAGTCAACTGATCGCTGATGCAACTGAAAGCCGTCTGAGCCTGAGTCTGGACGGGCAACCGCTGATCCGCCTGCGCCTTGATCGGGAGGTCAAAGGGCCGATCCAGATCGATGAGCGTTTTGCGCTGCCGCCCGGGCAGGCACTGTGGGCGGCCTGTTACTGGCTGTTCGCGCGGGATCCGGGGTGCCAGCAATTGACCTGGCAACTGGATCAGCCGCCGACCGAAGCCTTGCTCAGTGGCTTGCTGGTGAGCACCGAGGTGGCTGGCGAATATCGCTGCGAGCGCACGTTGTTCTGGCAGTTGCCGCAACCTTGGCTCGGCACATCGCTGACCGGCAGCTACCCGCAGCAAATGGTCATCACCCAAGGCAAGCGTCATCCGCTGCGGCCGGTGAAGCCGCGCGGTGAAGTGTATCGGCGTTTCGATGCGCGCCTTGGCGCGTGGATTTCCCTGCGCACCTTAGAGATCGAAGAAGATCTGACACGCTTCAACCGCTGGCAGAACAGCCCGCGCGTTGCCAGTTTCTGGCAGGAAGAGGGCAGCCTCGAGAAGCACCGCGAATACCTGAGCAAGCTCGATGCCGATCCGCACACGCTGACCTTGATCGGTTGTTTCGATGATCAGCCATTTGCCTATTTCGAAGCCTATTGGGCCAAGGAAGACCGCATCGCGCCGTTCTACGACGCCGACAATTACGATCGCGGCATTCACATGCTCGTGGGCGAAGAGGATCACCGCGGCCCGCACAAAGTGGCGAGCTGGTTATCGGCGCTCGTGCATTACCTGTTTCTGGATGATCCGCGCACGCAACGCGTGGTCGCCGAGCCACGCGCCGACAACGCGAAGATGATTGGCCACATGCAGAATCAGTGCTTCCACTGCGAGAAGGAATTCGATTTCCCGCACAAGCGCGCGGCGCTGATGATGCTGGGGCGTGAGCGGTTTTTTGATCGGTGCAAGCTGGCCTGATGATCTGGCTTCAGGATTTCTGTGATCTTGAGGCCGCCTTCGCGAGCAAGCTCGCTCCCACATGGGTTTTGTGGCAATCACAAAGTCTATGTGGGAGCGAGCCTGCTCGCGAATGGCTTGACGGCGAATTCAGATCTTAACGACGACCGGCAATCACCGCATCCCGACGACTGCCCGAGACCTTGCGGCAGTGCACCAGCGCATCACGAATCATGAAGTTGACCAGGGTCGGCGAGACGCCGAGCTCCTTGGCGATGTCCTTTTGCGGCACGCCGTGCAGGCGGTACATCTCGAATGCATAGCGAGTGCGGCTGGGCAGCTCGGTCAGCGCATCGGCGATGTTTTCCAGGGTCGAGAAATTGATGTGCGAGGTTTCCGGCGAAGCACCCTGAATGACCACGTTCAGCCCTTCCTCTTCAGGGCCGGAGTACTTCTGTTCCAGCGCCTGTTTGCGGTAGTGATCGATGGCGAGGTTGCGCACGATCTGGAACAGATAGCTCAGTTGAGCCTTGATCGACGAAGTGATCGGTGGCGCCGACTGCAGGCGGAAAAACGCATCCTGCACCACATCTTCGGCGCGTGACCGGCAGCCGGTAATACGGGCTGCAATCTTGACCAGAATCAGTCGATTGTCGACGAATGCCTGAAGTAGCGGTGAATCGCACCTGCTTGTGGATACTTGTTCCGTCATGGAAATCACCTTGCTGCCAAATAGGTTAGTGGGGCGCCTGAAGGGGCTGGGCGTCCTACACATCGAGCGACAAATTATGTTGAATGATAATGATTGTCAATTGAGAAAGAGAAGTAATGCGCTGCAAAGGTGCATTCTGAGAACTGCGACACGCCGCCACACCCCAGCCCCGTTGGCTATGCAGCCTGCCGACTAATTATTTCGAGACGTCATCCGTTCTCATTGGTGAATGGTTCCGGGTGCACATCCCCGGCCAGACAGCATTCCGATGCCTTGCGCGGTTGGCACAGACCGCGCCCTGCATGCCCTTCGAGGGGTGTGACGCAGCAACCCGATTCCATTAGCAAGCCGAATTCAGGCAGGAAACCTCATGACCGACGCGTTCGAACTCCCCAGCACCCTGGTCCAAGCCCTCCAGCGCCGCGCGGCCCTGACGCCGGATCGACTGGCTTTGCGTTTTCTTGCCGAAAGCGCAGAGCAGGCTGTGGTACTCAGTTATCGCGAACTGGATCAGCGCGCGCGTATGATTGCTGCCGCGTTGCAGGCTGAGACGGAATTCGGTGATCGCGCGGTGTTGCTGTTCCCCAGTGGCCCGGACTACGTTGCGGCGTTTTTTGGTTGCCTGTACGCCGGCGTCATCGCGGTGCCGGCCTATCCGCCGGAATCGGCGCGCCGTCATCACCAGGAGCGTTTGCTGTCGATCATCGCTGACGCCGAGCCGCGCCTGCTGCTGACCAGCGCCGACCTGAGCGACGCCTTGCAACAGATCGAAGGCGCGCCACCGCTGTTGTGCGTCGACACGCTCGACAGTGCTCAAGCCGAAAACTGGGTCGAACCGAGCCTGCCGCAAGATCACATCGCCTTCCTGCAATACACTTCCGGCTCCACCGCATTGCCCAAAGGCGTGCAGGTCAGCCACGGCAATCTGGTCGCCAATGAACTGCTGATCCGTCATGGTTTCGGCATCGACGTGAACCCCGACGACGTCATCGTCAGCTGGCTGCCGCTGTACCACGACATGGGTTTGATCGGCGGTCTGCTGCAGCCGATTTTCAGCGGTGTGCCGTGCATCCTGATGTCACCGGCGTACTTCCTCGGCCGACCATTGCGTTGGCTGGAAGCGATCAGCGAGTACGGCGGCACCATCAGCGGTGGGCCGGACTTCGCCTATCGTTTGTGCAGCGAGCGGGTCAGCGAATCGGCGCTTGAGCGTCTCGATCTGAGCCGCTGGCGCGTGGCGTATTCCGGTTCCGAGCCGATCCGTCTCGACACCCTTGAGCGCTTCGCCGAGAAGTTCACCGCGTGCGGTTTCAGCGCAGACAATTTCATGGCCTCGTACGGTCTGGCCGAAGCGACGTTGTTCGTCGCCGGCACCCCGCGCGGCACCGGCATCCCTGCGCTGCGCGTGGACGATCAGGCATTGGCGCAAAACCGCGCGGAGCCGGGCGAAGGCAGCCCGATCATGAGTTGTGGCATCAGCCAACCGCAACACGCGGTGCTGATCGTCGAACCCCATTCACTGGAAGAACTCGCCGATAACGTTGTCGGTGAAGTCTGGGCTGCCGGCCCGAGCATCGCCCTTGGTTACTGGCGCAACCCCGAGGCCAGCGCCAAGACCTTCGTCCAGCACGGCGGCCGCACCTGGCTGCGCACCGGTGACCTCGGTTTTATCCGCAACGGCGAGCTATTCATCACCGGGCGCCTGAAAGACATGCTGATCGTGCGCGGTCACAACCTGTATCCACAGGACATCGAGAAGACCGTTGAGAACGAAGTGGAAGTGGTGCGCAAGGGCCGCGTTGCTGCTTTCGCGGTCAGTCAGGGTGGTGAAGAAGGGATCGGCATCGCCGCCGAAATCAGCCGCAGCGTGCAGAAAATCCTCCCGCCGGAGGCGCTGATCAAAGCCATTCGCCAAGCCGTGGCCGAGGCCTATCAGGAAGCGCCGAGCGTGGTGGTGTTGCTTAATCCGGGCGCATTGCCGAAAACTTCCAGCGGCAAATTGCAGCGCTCGGCGTGTCGTAATCGTCTGGCCGATGGCAGCCTGGACGGCTACGCGGTGTTCCCGTCGACCACCGCCGAAACCGCAGAGTCGGCCACCAGCGCGTCCGAACTTGAAGCCTTGATCGGCAAGATCTGGGCCGAGCAACTCAACGTCAAACAGGTCAACGCCGACGATCACTTCTTCCTGCTCGGTGGTAACTCGATCGCCGCTACGCAAGTCATTGCCCGCGTTCGTGAAGAACTCGCGCTTGAGCTGAACCTGCGCCTGCTGTTCGAAGCCCCGACCCTGTCGGCATTCGCCGCTGCCGTGGCCCAACAACAGCAAGACGGCGGCAGCGCCCAAGGTGCAATCACCGCACTGTCGCGCAGCGAGCCGATGCCGCAATCGCTGGCACAAAACCGTTTGTGGATCACCTGGCAACTCGACCCACAGAGCAGCGCCTACAACATTCCCGGTGCCCTGCGTTTGCGCGGCGAACTGGATGAAGACGCCTTGCGCGCCAGCTTCCAGCAACTGATCGAGCGCCACGAATCCCTGCGCACACGCTTCTTCGAGCGTGATGGCGTGGCCCTGCAACAAATCGATCCTGCCGCCGAATTCAATCTGCAACTGATCGACATCAGCGATCTGCCAGTGCATGAACGCGAAGCCCGCGCTCTGCAGATTCGCGAAGACGAAGCACGCACTCAGTTCGACCTGGAGAAAGGTCCGTTGCTGTGGGTGACGCTGGTGCGTCTCGACGACGAAGATCACCAACTGCTGGTGACGCTGCACCACATCATCGCCGACGGCTGGTCGCTGAATGTATTGATCGACGAATTCTCGCGCCTGTACGCCGCCGCTTCGCAAGGCGCGACGGCCAGCCTTGCACCACTGCCAACCCAGTACGCCGACTACGGCAGCTGGCAGCGCCAATGGCTGGCGCAAGGCGAGGGCGAGCGACAACTGGCGTACTGGAAAGCGCAGTTGGGCGATGAACATCCGGCGCTGGAACTGGCCACTGACTACCCGCGTTCGGCACAGCTTGTTCACAGTGCCGAGCGTCACACCGTGCGTCTGAGCGCCAGCCTCAGCGATGCGATCCGCACCACGGCTCAGGCTAACCAATCGACAGCGTTCATGCTGCTGCTCGCGGCGTTCCAGAGCCTGCTGCATCGCTACAGCGGTCAGCGCGATATCCGCATCGGCGTGCCGAATGCCAACCGTCCGCGCCTGGAAACCCAAGGCTTGATCGGCTTTTTCATCAACACGCAGGTGCTGCGCGCAGAAATCGATTCGCGCCTGTCATTCATTGAGCTGCTGGCGCAAACCCGCCAGGCCGCACTCGGTGCGCAAGCGCATCAGGATCTGCCCTTCGAACAACTCCTCGAAGCGTTCCCGCAGGCCCGCGAACAAGGTTTGTTCCAGGTCATGTTCAACCACCAGCAACGCGATCTGAGCGCACTCAAGCGTCTGCCGGGTCTGCTCGCCGAAGAACTGCCGTGGCACAGCCGCGAAGCCAAGTTCGACCTGCAACTGCACAGCGAAGAAGACCGTAACGGTCGCCTGACTTTGTCGTTCGACTACGCCAGCGAACTGTTCGATGCCGCGACCATCGAGCGTCTGGCCGAGCACTTCAGCAACCTGCTGCTTGAAGTTTGCGAACGCCCGGAGCAAGCCATCGGCGATCTGCAATTGCTCACCGTCAACGAGCACGATCAGCAAAAAAACTGGAGCGTCGCACCCTGCACCCCGGCGCAACAATGGCTGCCAGAATTGCTCAATGAACAGGCGCGCCTGACTCCTGAGCGCACCGCGCTGGTGTGGGACGGCGGCAGCCTCGACTTTGCTGAACTGCACACTCAGGCCAACCGCCTCGCGCATTACCTGCGCGACAAAGGCGTCGGCCCGGATGTCTGCGTGGCCATCGCCGCCGAGCGTTCGCCGCAACTGCTGATCGGCCTGCTGGCGATCATCAAGGCCGGTGGCGCCTACGTGCCGCTGGACCCGGATTACCCCGCGGATCGTCTGGCCTACATGCTTAGCGACAGCGGCGTCGAATTGCTGCTGACCCAGACCGAATTGCTCGGCCGCTTGCCGGCCAGCGACGGTGTCAGCGTGATCGCCATGGACGCGTTGCACCTGGAAAACTGGCCGAGCCAGGCGCCGGGTCTGCACCTGCACGGCGACAACCTCGCCTATGTGATTTACACCTCGGGTTCCACTGGCCAACCGAAAGGCGTCGGTAACACCCACGCGGCGCTGGCCGAGCGTCTGCAATGGATGCAGAACGCTTATGCCCTCGATGAAACCGATGTGCTGATGCAAAAGGCACCGATCAGTTTCGACGTGTCGGTGTGGGAGTGCTTCTGGCCGTTGATCACGGGGGCGCGTCTGTTGATTGCCGGCCCTGGCGAACACCGCGATCCGCATCGCATTGCGCAGCTTGTGCAAGCGTACGGCGTGACCACGCTGCACTTTGTGCCGCCGCTGCTTTCGCTGTTCATCGATGAATCGCTGAGCGCCGAATGCACCAGTCTGCGCCGGGTATTCTCCGGCGGTGAAGCGCTGCCGGCCGAGCTGCGCAATCGCGTCCTCGCGCAACTGCCGGCGGTGCAACTGCACAACCGTTACGGCCCGACCGAAACCGCGATCAACGTCACCCACTGGCATTGCACCACCGCCGATGGCGAACGCTCGCCGATTGGCCGTCCGCTGGGTAATGTGATCTGCCGCGTTCTCGATGCCGATCTCAATCCAGTGCCGGCCGGTGTGCCGGGTGAGTTGTGCATCAGCGGTATCGGTCTGGCTCGTGGTTACCTCGGCCGTCCATCGTTGACCGCTGAACGCTTTGTCGTCGATCCGCTGGGCGAGCAGGGCGCACGTTTGTACCGCACCGGTGACCGCGCGCGCTGGACCGCCGATGGCGTGATCGAATACCTCGGCCGTCTCGATCAGCAGGTCAAACTGCGCGGCTTCCGCGTCGAGCCGGAAGAAATCGAAGCGCGTCTGCTCGCCCAGGACGGCGTCGCCCAAGCCGTGGTGCAGGTGCGCGAAACCGCTGCCGGTGCGCAGTTGATTGGCTACTTCACCGCCCTTGACGCCAACGAAGATCAGGTTGAGCAAATTGCTCGCCTGAAAACCGCATTGGCCGCCGAGTTGCCGGAATACATGGTCCCGGCGCAACTGATGCGTCTGGATGCAATGCCGCTAAGCCCAACCGGCAAACTCGACCGCCGTGCCTTGCCGGAACCGCAATGGCAAGTGCGCGAACACGTCGAGCCAGTCACCGAACTGGAACAACAGATCGCCGCGATCTGGCGTCAAGTGTTGGGCCTGCCTCAAGTCGGCCTGCGCGACGATTTCTTCGCCCTCGGTGGTCATTCGCTGCTGGCCACGCAAATCATCTCGCGCACCCGTCAGGCCTGTGACGTCGAACTGCCGTTACGCGCGTTGTTCGAGCACAGCGAACTGGGTGATTTCGCCGAGCAGATTCGTTTGATCCAGGCCAGCGGTCGCACCAATAAACAACCGCCGATCGACAAGGTCGACCGCAGCCAACCAGTACCGTTGTCGTACTCGCAACAGCGCATGTGGTTCCTTTGGCAGATGGAACCGGACAGCCCGGCGTACAACGTCGGCGGCATGGCGCGCCTGCGTGGCGTGTTGCACGTCGAGCGTTTTGAGGCGGCGTTGCAAGCGCTGATCCTGCGCCACGAAACCTTGCGCACCACGTTTCCGAGCGTCGATGGCATCGCCCGTCAGCAGGTGCATGCGGAAACCGGCGTGCGTATGGGCTGGAAGGATTTCTCAAAATTTTCCGCCGATGTGCGCGAGCAAAAAGTTCAGCAATTCGCCGACGAAGAAGCGCATCTGCCGTTCGATCTGGAAACCGGCCCGCTGCTGCGCGCCTGTCTGGTGAAGACCGCCGAGCACGAGCATTACTTCGTCCTGACCCTGCACCACATCGTCACTGAAGGCTGGGCGATGGACATCTTCGCCCGCGAACTCAGTGCGCTTTACGAAGCCTTTGTCGACGATCGTGATTCGCCGCTGCAACCGCTGCCGGTGCAATACCTCGATTACAGCGTCTGGCAGCGCAACTGGCTGGAGTCCGGCGAGCGTCAGCGTCAACTCGACTACTGGACCGCGCAACTCGGCCGGGAACATCCACTGCTGGAATTGCCGGGCGACCGTCCGCGTCCGCCGGTGCAAAGTCATCAGGGTGAGCTGTTCCGTTTCGACCTTAGCGACGACCTCGCCGCGCGGGTTCGTGCGTTCAATGCGCAAAACGGTCTGACCCTGTTCATGACCATGACCGCCGCACTCGCGACGCTGCTTTACCGCTACAGCGGCCAGACCGATCTGCGCATTGGCGCGCCAGTGGCCAACCGCATCCGTCCGGAAAGCGAAGGGCTGATTGGTGCCTTCCTCAATACCCAAGTGTTGCGTTGCCAGCTCGACGGCACGATGTCGGTCGGCGAACTGTTCGAGCAGGTGCGTCACACTGTGATCGAAGGCCAGTCGCACCAAGACCTGCCGTTCGATCATCTGGTTGAAGCGTTGCAGCCGCCGCGCAGTGCCGCGTACAACCCGCTGTTCCAGGTGATGTGCAACGTGCAGCGCTGGGAGTTCCAGCAGAGCCGCATGCTCGCCGGCATGACCGTCGAGTACCTGGCCAACGATGCGCGAGCGACCAAGTTCGACCTCAATCTGGAAGTCACCGACCTCGACCATCGCCTCGGTTGCTGCCTGACTTACAGCACCGATCTGTTCGACGAGCCGACCATTGCGCGCATGGCCAGACATTGGCGCAATCTGCTCGAAGCGTTGATCGCCGACCCGCAACAGCGACTCAGCGAATTGCCGCTGCTGGACGCGCCGGAGCAACAGCAGCTGCTCGACAGCCTCGGCATCGAGCCGGGCGAGCATCGTCTCGACCAGTGCATTCATCACCTGTTCGCCGAACAGGCGCTGGCGCGCAAAGACGCCCCGGCCCTGACCTTCGCCGGGCAGACCCTGAGCTACGCCGAACTCGATGCCCGCGCCAATCGTCTGGCCTGGGCCCTGCGTGAACGTGGTGTCGGCCCGCAAGTGCGCGTTGGTCTGGCGCTGGAGCGTTCGCTGGAAATGGTCATCGGCCTGCTGGCGATTCTCAAGGCTGGCGGCGCGTACGTGCCGCTGGACCCGGAATACCCGCTCGACCGTCTGCATTACATGATCGAAGACAGTCGCATTGGTTTACTGCTCAGTGATCGCGCGATGTTCAACGCTCTCGGCGATCTGCCGCCAAATGTGGCGCGTTGGTGCCTGGAGGAGGACAGCGCAGCACTGGCCGCTCACCCGGCCAGCGAGCTGCCGTTTATCAGCCTGCCACAGCATCAGGCGTACCTGATTTACACCTCGGGTTCGACCGGCAAGCCGAAAGGCGTGGTGGTCTCCCACGGCGAAATCGCCATGCACTGCCAAGCGGTGATCGAGCGGTTTGGCATGCGCCCCGACGACTGCGAACTGCACTTCTATTCGATCAACTTCGATGCGGCGACCGAGCGTCTGCTGGTGCCGCTGCTCAGTGGTGCGCAGGTGGTGTTGCGTGCACAGGGTCAGTGGGACGCGGAAGAAATCTGCGGTTTGATCCGTACGCATAAAATCAACGTGCTCGGTTTTACCCCGAGCTACGGCAGCCAGTTGGCGCAGTTCCTGTCCACGCAAAACGAAATCCTCCCGGTGCGGATGATCATCACCGGTGGCGAAGCGTTGACCGGTGAACACCTGCAACGGATTCGCGCGGCGTTCAAACCGGCGACGTTCTTCAACGCCTATGGCCCGACCGAAACCGTGGTCATGCCGCTGGCCAGTCTGGCGCCGGAGGTGCTGGAGGAAGACGCTGGCAGTGTGCCGATCGGCAGCGTGATTGGTGCGCGTGTCGCCTACATTCTCGACGCCGATCTGGCGCTGGTGCCGCAAGGTGCGACCGGTGAATTGTTCGTCGGTGGCGCCGGTCTGGCCCAGGCTTATCACGATCGTCCGGGCATCACTGCCGAACGTTTTGTCGCTGACCCGTTCGCCACCGATGGCGGGCGCATGTACCGCACCGGCGACCTGGTGCGCCAGCGCGCCGATGGTCTGGTGGAATATCTGGGCCGGATCGACCATCAGGTGAAGATCCGTGGTTTCCGTATCGAACTGGGCGAAATCGAAACGCGCCTGCTCGATCACGATTCGATCCGCGAAGCCGTGGTGCTCGCCCTCGACGCGCCAAGCGGCAAACAACTGGTTGGCTATCTGGTCACCGAAATCGCCGAGCAAAGCGAAGCCAAGCAGGCTGAACTGCGCGACGCGCTGAAGGCGCACCTCAAGGCGCAGCTGCCGGATTACATGGTGCCCACCCACCTGATTCTGCTGGCGAGCATGCCGCTGACCGCTAACGGCAAACTCGACCGCCGCGCCTTGCCGGCGCCGGATCCGGAACTCAATCGTCAGGATTACATTGCGCCGAGCAACGAGCTCGAGCAGACCCTGGCGCAAATCTGGTGCGAAGTGCTCAACGTCGAACAGGTCGGCCTCAACGACAACTTCTTCGAACTCGGCGGCGATTCGATCCTGTCGATTCAAGTGGTCAGCCGTGCACGTCAGCAGGGCATTCATTTCAGCCCGCGTGATCTGTTCCAGCATCAGACCGTGCAGACCCTCGCCGCCGTGGCCAGCCGCACTGAGCAGGTGACGGCCGAGCAAGGTCTGGTGGTTGGCGAGTCGCGTCTGACGCCAATTCAGCACTGGTTCTTCGACACTGCAATCCCCGAGCGTCAGCACTGGAACCAAGCGTTGTTGCTGGAACCGACTGCGACTCTCGAAGCGCATCGTCTGGAGCAGGCGTTGCTGGCGGTGATCGAGCAGCATGACGCCTTGCGTCTGCGCTTTACCGAGGCCAACGGCGAGTGGCAAGCCACGCACCAAGCGGTGTCCGATGCGGCCGTGTTGTGGCAAGTGCGCGTCACCTCGATGGACCAGTGCGCCGCACTGTTTGCCGATGCCCAGCGCAGCCTTGATCTTGCGCAAGGCCCGTTAATGCGTGCCGTGCTGGTCGATGGCCCGCAAGGTCAGCAACGTCTGTTTATCGCCATTCATCACTTGGTGGTCGACGGCGTGTCCTGGCGTGTCTTGCTCGACGATGTGCAAACGGTCTATCGCCAACTCGACGCCGATCAATCGGTGAAACTGCCGGCCAAAACCAGCGCTTTCAAAGACTGGGCGGTGCGCTTGCAGGCTTATGCCGGCAGCGAATCCCTGCGCGAAGAACTCAACTGGTGGCAAACCCAACTGGCCGGTCCGAACGCCGATCTGCCGTGCGAAAACCCGCAGGGCGGCCAGCAGAATCGTCACGCACAAACCGTCAGCGTGCGCCTCGATGCCGAGCACACCCGACAACTGCTGCAACAGGCGCCAAGTGCCTACCGCACGCAGGTCAACGACCTGCTGCTGACCGCATTGGCCCGCGTACTTTGCCGCTGGAGCGGTCAACCGTCGGCGCTGATTCAACTGGAAGGCCACGGTCGCGAAACCCTGTTCGACGAGATCGATCTGACCCGCACCGTCGGCTGGTTTACCAGCGCCTATCCATTGCGCCTGACCCCGCACAACATCGAAGAAGCCGCCGGGCAGGGCGCTTCGATCAAGGCGATCAAGGAGCAACTGCGTGCGGTACCGCACAAAGGCCTCGGTTACGGTGTGCTGCGTTATCTCGCCGATGACCTCAGCCAGCGCAGCATGGCCGCGTTGCCGCCGGCGCCGGTCACCTTCAACTACCTCGGCCAGTTCGACCAGAGCTTCGGCAGCGATGCGCTGTTCCGTCCGCTGGATGAAGCGGTCGGTGCCGCCCACGATCCGCAGGCGCCATTGCCGAACGAACTGAGCATCGACAGCCAGGTTTACGGCGGTGAACTGCTGCTGCGCTGGACCTTCAGCGCCGAGCGTTATGATGCGCAAACCATCAACGATCTGGCCGATGCCTACCTCGGCGAGTTGCAAAGCCTGATCGCCCATTGCTTGCAAGACGAGGCTGGCGGCCTGACGCCGTCGGACTTCCCGCTGGCCAGACTGACTCAAGCGCAACTCGATGCCTTGCCGGTGCCGGCCACGCACATTGAAGACGTCTATCCGCTGACGCCGATGCAGGAAGGCATGTTGCTGCACACCCTGCTCGAACCGGGCACCGGTCTGTACTACATGCAGGATCGCTACCGCATCAACAGCGAACTCGACCCCGAGCGTTTCGCCCAGGCGTGGCAAGCGGTGATCGCCCGTCACGAAGCGCTGCGTGCGTCGTTCTGCTGGAACGTCGGCGCAGACATGCTGCAAGTGATCCACACGCCGGGTCGCACGCCGATCGAGTATCTGGACTGGAGTGCCATCGCCGAAAGCGAGCAGGAACCAAAGCTGCAAGCGCTGCTGAAAAGCGAACGCGAGGCCGGTTTCGATCTTCTCAATCAGGCGCCGTTCCACCTGCGTCTGATCAAGGTCGGCGCAGCGCGTTACTGGTTCATGATGAGCAACCACCACATCCTTATCGATGCCTGGTGCCGTTCGTTGCTGATGAATGACTTCTTCGAGATCTACACCGCGTTGGGTGAGGATCGTGAAGCGCAACTCGCCGTGCCGCCGCGTTATCGCGATTACATTGGCTGGCTGCAACGTCAGAGCCTGACCGAAGCGCGGCAGTGGTGGCAGCAGAATCTGCAAGGTTTCGAACGCACCACGCCGATCCCGAGCGACCGTCCGTTCCTGCGTGAACACGCCGGTGAAAGCGGCGGCATGATTGTCGGCGACCGCTACACCCGCCTCAATGTCGAGGACGGCGCGCGTCTGCGGGAACTGGCGCAGGCCCATCAACTGACCATCAACACCTTCGCCCAAGCGGCGTGGGCCTTGGTGCTGCGGCGCCTGAGTGGTGATCGCGACGTGCTGTTCGGCGTCACCGTGGCCGGGCGCCCGGTGGACATGCCGGAGATGCAGCGGACGGTCGGCCTGTTCATCAACAGCATCGCGCTGCGGGTGAAAATGCCCGAGGACGATCAGCGCAGCAGCGTGCGTCAGTGGCTCAGTGGTCTGCTCGACAGCAACATGCAACTGCGCGAGTACGAATACCTGCCGCTGGTGAACATTCAGGAACAGAGCGAACTGCCGAAAGGCCAGCCGCTGTTCGACAGCCTGTTCGTCTTCGAAAACGCCCCGGTGGAAGTCTCGGTACTCGATCGAGCGCAGAGCCTGAACGCGACTTCGGACTCCGGCCGAACCCACACCAACTTCCCGCTGACGGCGGTGTGCTACCCCGGCGATGATCTCGGTCTGCACCTGTCGTATGACCAGCGTTACTTTGATGAATCGACCATCGAGCGCATGCTCGGCGAGTTCAAGCGTCTACTGTTGGCGCTGGTCGATGGCTTCCATGGCGACATGGCCGATCTGCCGCTGTTGGGCGCGGAGGAACAGGACTTCCTGCTGCACGGTTGCAACCAGAGTGCCCACGATTATCCGCTGGAGCAGAGCTACGTTGCGCTGTTCGAAGCGCAGGTCGCTGCGCATCCGCAGCGCATTGCAGCCACGTGCCTTGATCAGCAGCAGAGTTATGAGGAACTGAATTACAACGCCAACCGTCTCGGCCATGCACTGGTCGCGGCCGGGGTGCAGATGGATCAACCGGTGGCCTTGCTCGCCGAACGTAATCTCGATCTGCTCGGCATGATCATCGGCAGCTTCAAGGCTGGCGCGGGTTATCTGCCGCTGGATCCGGGCCTGCCGAGCCAGCGTCTGCAACGCATTATCGAGCTGAGCCGCACGCCGGTGCTGGTCTGCTCTAAAGCATGCTTTGAACAGGCGCAGACTTTGCTGGATGAATTCAGCTGCGCCAATCGACCGCGCTTGTTGGTGTGGGAAGAGCTTCAGGCAGCGGCAACATCGGCGCACAACCCGGGGATTTACAGCGGCCCGGACAACCTCGCTTACGTGATCTACACCTCGGGTTCCACCGGCCTGCCGAAAGGCGTGATGGTCGAGCAACGCGGCATGCTCAACAACCAGTTGAGCAAGGTGCCGTACTTGAATCTGAGCGACGCCGATGTGATTGCACAGACCGCTTCGCAAAGCTTCGATATTTCGGTCTGGCAGTTCCTTGCCGCACCGTTGTTTGGCGCACGGGTGGATATCGTACCGAACACCATCGCCCACGATCCGCAAGGGTTGCTGCTGCATGTGCAGGCGCAGGGCATCACCGTGCTGGAGAGCGTGCCTTCGTTGATTCAGGGCATGCTCGCCGCGGATCGCCTGAGCCTCGATGGCTTGCGCTGGATGCTGCCGACCGGTGAGGCGATGCCGCCGGAGCTGGCGCACCAATGGCTGCTGCGTTACCCGGACATCGGGCTGGTCAACGCTTATGGCCCGGCGGAATGTTCCGATGACGTGGCGTTCTTCCGTGTCGACATGGCCTCAACGCGCGGCAGTTACTTGCCGATCGGTACGCCGACCGACAACAACTTGCTCTATCTGGTCGATGGCGCGCTGGAACTGGTGCCGTTGGGTGCGGTGGGTGAGTTGTGCGTGGCGGGCACGGGCGTCGGTCGCGGTTATGTCAGCGATCCGTTGCGTACCGCGCCGGTGTTTGTGCCGAACCCGTTCGGTGCGCCGGGCGAGCGTCTGTATCGCACCGGAGACCTGGCGCGACGTCGCAGTGATGGCGTGCTGGAGTACGTGGGCCGGGTTGACCATCAGGTGAAAATTCGCGGTTACCGCATCGAGTTGGGTGAAATCGAAGCGCGCCTGCATGAACAACCGGAAGTGCGCGATGGCGCTGTCGGTGTGCAGGAAGGTGTCAACGGCAAGCACTTGGTCGGTTATCTGGTTGCTGCTGATTCAGCACTCAATCCGAGCGAACGCCTGGAGCGGATCAAGCAGCGCCTGCGCGCCGAACTGCCGGAATACATGGTGCCGCTGCACTGGTTGTGGCTTGAGCAGATGCCACTGAATGCCAACGGCAAACTCGACCGCAAAGCCTTGCCGGCGCTGGAGATCGGCCAGTTGCAGAGCCAGGATTATCTGGCGCCGCGCAATGATCTCGAGCAGACGCTGGCGGACATTTGGGCCGAGGTGTTGAAGGTCGAGCAGGTCGGTGTGCGCGACAACTTCTTCGAGCTGGGCGGGCATTCATTGTTGGCCACGCAGATCGCCTCGCGGGTGCAGAAAACCCTGCAGCGTGATGTGCCACTGCGGGCGATGTTCGAGTGCAGCACGGTGGAGGAATTGGCTGAATACATCGACGGACTGGCGGCGAGTGATATCACCGAGGAGAAGGTTGATCGGTTGAATGATCTGATGGCGGAGCTGGAAGGGCTTTAGTTCTCTAATGTCTGTACTGGCCTCATCGCGAGCAGGCGAAGGCCTACATTTTGGAATGCGTTCCCCTGTAGGAGCGAGCCTGCTCGCGATGAGGCCGGTACATTCATGTACATTTCCAAGGTTGACGACAAGGAACCGGCAGCTCAGTCTGCCGGTTCTCTTTTTTTGTCGCGGGGGTGGTCGATGCCTTTTTTCACGGTTGACGGACAAGCGCTGCATTACATTGATCAAGGCTCAGGTCCGGCAGTATTGCTGGCCGGCAGTTATCTGTGGGATCAGGCCATGTGGGCGCCGCAGATTGCCGCGTTATCGCCGCACTATCGAGTGATTGCACTGGATCTGTGGGGCCATGGTGAATCGGGACGGTTACCTGAGGGCACGACATCCCTGGACGACATCGCCCGTCAGGCGCAGGCCTTGCTCGATCATTTGGATATCGACCGCGTCACGCTGGTTGGCCTGTCGGTCGGTGGCATGTGGGGCGTACGTCTGGCGTTGTCGGCACCGCAGCGGATCAATGGTCTGGTGTTGATGGACACCTACGTCGGCGTCGAACCTGAACCGACTCGTCAGTACTACTTCTCGCTGTTCAAGCAGATCGAAGAAACCGGCGAAATCTCCGAGCAATTACTGGATATCGTCGTGCCGATTTTCTTCCGCCCGGGGATCGATCCGCAGTCGGCGCTGTATCAGGAATTTCGCGCGAAACTGGCGGCTTACTCCTCGGATCGACTACGCGAAAGCATCGTGCCGATGGGGCGTATCACCTTTGGCCGGGATGATTTGTTGCCACGGCTGAGCGAATTGAATGCCGCGACCACGCTGGTCATGTGCGGCGATCAGGACAAACCGCGACCACCGTCGGAAACCCAGGAAATGGCCGAGCTGATCGGTTGCCCGTGGGTGCTGGTGCCGGAGGCGGGGCATATCTCCAATCTGGAGAATCCGGAGTTTGTCACAGAGGCGTTGCTTACCTTCCTCAGCGAGCGCAACCGTTAAACCGAGTGATGTTCAATCGCAAGCAGGCTCACTCCTACAGTTGGAATGCATCCCCCTGTAGGAGTGAGCCTGCTCGCGATGGGGCCAGTCCAGGCACCGAAAATTATTTAGGCCCGAGAATCTTCACCAACTTGTCCGGCGAAGGCGCGCCTTGCTGCTGTTGCAGCTCGCCCTTGTCATCCATGTAGAAAATCGCCGGAGTCGCCTGCAAATCCAGGTCCTCCATCAACTGCATGTTCGCCGCCAGTTTGCTCTGCACCGCCACCGGAATATCTTTCAAGGCTTTGAGCGAGCTGCCCTTGCCAGCCTTTTCGTGATCTTCCAGGGCCTTGGCCGGATCCTTCGCAGCGAGCAACGCGGCCGATTTTCCCGGGCTGTCCTCGCGAATGATGCCGACCATGATGTGCCGCAACTGCACCTTGCCAGCCTTGACCCACGGCCGCGCCTGTTCCCAGAACATGTTGCAGTAAGGGCAGTTCGGGTCACTGAACAGGTACACGGTGCGCGGTGCATCCTTGTTGCCGTCCTGAATCCAGTTGCTCGCCTCGAACTTGGCCCAGACTTCCTTGGCCATCGGCGCGTACACCAGTTTTTGCAGTGGCTCGCTGCTCAGGTCTTTACCGTCAGCGTCGTACAGATTGCCCAGCAGCACGTGTTTGCCATCCGGGGTCAGATACAGCGCCATGCCGCGGTTCTGATACTGCGCCGCATAACCGCGCAGACCATCGGGGGCGTCGAACTGGCCGACGATTTTCGCGCCTTTGGCTTCGATCTGTTTGATCGCCGCAGGCAACTCTTCAGCGGCCTGCACCGACGGCAAGTGCAGCAGGGCGCTGCCCAGAGTCAGCGTCAGCAGGTGGCGGAGGCGGGGCATGGCAGTTTCCTTGCAGAGGTGGCCGGTGCGGTGGCCGGGTTCGAATTCGGGGTCGGGGCGGCAAAATTTTCCAGCGCGCGCGCCAGGCTGGCGTTGGACAGCTCACCCAGGTGGCTGCTCAGCAGTCGACCGTCGGGGCTATAGAACAGCGTAGTCGGCAAGGCCATGGAACCGACGGCCTGACCCAGCCGACCGCTGCGGTCGAATAGCACGTTGTTGAGGCTCAGGCCTTGGGTTTCGAGAAACGTCGCCACGCTTTGCATGCTTTCGGCCTGATTGACGAACAGAAAGGTCAGGTCCGGACGTTGTTGCTGGGCATTCTCCAGGACTGGCATTTCGCGCCGGCACGGCGGGCACCAGGTCGCCCACAGATTGATCACCAGCGGGCCGCCCTGATAGTCGCTGAGCTGGATGGTTTCCCCCGCCGCATTGCGCAGGGCGATGTCCGGCAGTCGAGTGCCTTGTTCATAGAGGTTCAACGACAGTGTCGCGAACAACCAGAACGCCACGCCGCTGACTACACCAAAACCCAACGGGCGCCGCAGGCCCGGTCGTCGCCAGCCGCGGTACAGGGCGACCAGCAACAATACGATCACCCCCGGCCAGGCGAGGAAACCTCCGTCACGCAAATCGATGATCTGCCACGGGTCATTGCGATAGTGCGACCAGTACAGCAGCACAAAGGCAATGCGCGCTGCGAGCATGCCCAGCAGAAACAGGCTGAACAACGCTGACTCGGGGTTATCGCCGCCACGCTTGGCCACCCGCCAGCCGACAAAGGTCGCCAGCGCCAGGGCACTGATCAGCAGCAGGTGGTTGAGCGCAATGGCAAAGGTGCCGAGGGTTAAAGTCAGCATTAGTTGGCGTCCCGGGTGATAGCCCAGCGTTGCAGGAACGTATCGGCATTGACTTCGCCGGTGATGCGCTGGCTGCGGCGTTCTTCGCCATCCGTGCCAATCCAGACGAAACTCGGTGGCCCCGGCACTTTGTAGCGGCTGAGCAGATCACGGCTGGCAGCGTTGTCAGCGGTGACATCGAGCCGTAGCAGGCGCACGTCGCTCAACGCCTGCATGACCTTGTCCTTGCCGAATACCTGTTTCTCCATGACTTTGCACGACACGCACCAGTCGGCGTAGTAATCGAGCAGCACCCACTGGCCCTGAGCCTTGGCTGCATCGAGTTCGCGTTGCAGTGCCGCCGGTTCCTTGATGGTGGTGAAAGCGTCATGCGCCGATGGCGCCGCTGTACTGGCGCGGCCGGCACTGTAGACCTGCAACGGCTGATACGGATCATCGCTGCCGCCCGCCGCACCAATCACCAGCAAACTGCCCCACAACCCGAGCAACAGCGAGGTTGCGCCGAACAACTGGGCAACGCGGCCGAAACCTTCGGACTGTTTCCAGGCGCAGAACGCGGCGATCAACAGCAGTGCGCCGCACAGACCCAGCCACAACGAAGCGTCCAGTACCGGGCGCAGCATCAACAGTGCGGTGGCAAGGAAGAGGAAACCGAACACACCTTTGAGCAGGTTCATCCACGCGCCAGGTTTGGGCAGGAAGCGATTGCCCACGGTGACCAGCAACAGCAACGGCACACCGATGCCGATGCCCAGCGAGAACAGGATCAAGCCGCCGTGCAGCGCATTGCCGCTCTGCGCGATATACAGCAATGCACCGGCCAGCGGCGCGGTCATGCACGGGCCGACCAGCAAACCGGACAAGGCACCGAGCACCCCGGCGCCGATCAGGCTGCCACCGCTGCGACTGCGCGAGGCGTGTTCCAGGCGATCACGCAGGGCCACCGGCAATTGCAGTTCAAAGAAACCGAACATCGGCAAGGCCAGCACCACGAAGATCGCGGCGAACGTGCCGAGCAGCCACGGATTCTGCAACCACGCCTGCAGATTCGCGCCGAGCAGCGCCGCAATCACCCCCATCGCGGCATACACCAGGGCCATGCAGATCACATAACTGCCGGCCAGCGCGAAACCGCGACGCGGGGTGGCGCCACTGCCGACCACCATGCCAGCCAGAATCGGCAGCATCGGCAACGTGCAAGGCGTGAACGCCAGTAACAGACCGAGGCCGAAAAACACCAGCAAGCTCCAGCCCAGCGCCCGTTGTTGCAGGCTGCTGGCCAAGGCCTGATCCGGCGCTTCAGCGCTGGCAGCCACCGCGGCTTTGCCGCCCAGGTCAATGACCCGGGTTTGCGGCGGATAGCACAGGCCCGCGTCCGCACAGCCCTGATAGCTGACCTTGATCTGGCCTGTGGCTGTCGCCGGGATTTTCACTTCCAGCCCTTGGCGATAGACCGGTTGCTCACCGAAAAACTCGTCGCTGTGGGATTCGCCTTCAGGGAGTACCGGCTGCTGTGCTGCGCTCAGGCCGTCGAATTTCAGGCGTTTCTGATACAGGTAATAGCCGTCGGTGATTTGCCAGAACAGCTGGGTTTCACCGGATTCCAGACGTTCTGAGGTGAGCACAAACGCCTTGTCGACCGGCAGAAACTCCGGTTTGGTATCAAACGGATTGTTCCCAGCCTGGGCCAGGCTGGAAATCAGCAGTGCAAACAAAAGAAAAAAATGACGCATGGAGGAGCCTTGTCCCTGTGCAAGTGAGGTGCACAATGGGCGGCGGCGATTAACCGATGATTAACCGCCACGCCCTTGTCGCTGTGACGTTCGGGGCATAATGTCAGCTTAATCGGCCAACTGCCTAATCGGCTTTTTTCTACGGGACTTACCATGCACGTACTGGTTTGCGAAGACGATGAGCTGATCGCCAGCGGCATCGTTGCCGGTCTTACGGCTCAAGGTTTGACCGTCGAGCACGTCAACACCGCGTCGAAAGCGCGGGCGATGCTCAAGGTTGCAGAATTTGACGTGATGGTGCTCGATCTCGGCTTGCCCGACGAAGATGGCCTCAAGTTGCTGCAACAACTGCGGCAGAGCGGCCTGGAAATTCCGGTGCTGATCCTGACCGCGCGCGACTCGGTCACCGACCGCGTTGACGGCTTGCAGGCCGGGGCAGACGATTACCTGCTCAAACCGTTCGATCTGCGGGAACTGTTCGCCCGCCTGCAAACCTTGTTGCGCCGGGTCGCCGGGCGCAGCGTCAACCTGATCGAGCACGGCGCGCTGACCTACGATCCGAGCAGTCGCGAAACCACGCTGGCCGGGCAACCGGTGGACCTGTCGCGCCGCGAGCAATCGCTGTTGCAGGCGCTGCTGCACAATCGTGGTCGGGTGCTGTCCACCGAACAGTTGAAGGACAGTGTCTACGGCTTCAACGATGAACTGGAAAGCAACGCGCTGAACGTGCACATCCATCACTTGCGCAGCAAACTGGGTAAAGGCATCGTCGAAACCGTGCGCGGTCTGGGCTATCGCCTTGGCCCGGCCGACGGTGGAGATCAAGGCAAGTGATGAGTCTGCGACTGCGCCTGAGCCTGACCCTCGGCGCTGCATTTGCGCTGATCTGGGCGCTGGCGGCGGCCTGGATGCTCAGTGACCTGCGCAATCAGATGATGTTTTCCCTCGACCAGCGTCTGGTGGCCTCGGCGCGCATGGTTGCCGGGCTGCTGGAGCAGTTGCCGACCCTGCCGAGCAAAGGCGAGGGCACCCATTTCAGTGCCGAACAACTGAATATCCCCGGTGGCATGGCCTGTCAGGTCAGCTCCTTGCGCGGGGAAATCCTCGCGCGCAGTCACAACAACCCCGAACAAGCGCTGGAAGCCGAGAAAATGGGCTTCCACGATCAGATGATCGACGGTGCACCATGGCGCAGCTTCACCCTGGCCCGGGGCGATGTGCGCATCACCACGGCGGACCGGCAGATCGAGCGCGAAGCCCTGAACATGTCGATCCTGCTGGCGGCGTCGGTGCCGGTGGGCGTGGCATTGCTTGGCTGTCTGTGCCTGTTGTGGCTGGGTATCGGCCAGGGGCTGGCACCGCTCAACCGTCTGCGTGAAGCGTTGATGCGGCGCAATGCCGATTCGCTTGAGCCGTTGCAGATCCAGACCTTTCCCAGCGAATTGAAGCCGCTGCTCGAAACGCAGAATCAGTTGTTCCAGCGGATCGGCAAGACCATCGAGCGCGAGCGGCGCCTGACCGGTGACGCGGCTCATGAGCTGCGCAGTCCGCTGACGGCGATCAAGACCCACCTGCAAGTTGCGCGCATGACCGACGGCAATGCCCGCGATCAGTCGCTGGCGCGGGCCGAGGAGGGCGCCGATCGCTTGCATCGCACCCTCGAACAGCTGCTCTTGCTGGCGCGGGTCGAGGGCAGTCTGTCGTTCGATGACGGTTCGCAATGCAGCGCCGAGCAAGTGGCACGTCTGGCCATTCAGGACGCCACGGGTGGCGAGCGCCTGCGCATTAAACTGCAACTGCCGGCTGAGCTTTCCGCTGCACCGCTGCAGATGCCGGCCGTACTGTCGATTGCGGCGCTGCGCAATCTGCTCGACAACGCTCTGCGTCATACGCCTGAGGACTGTGCGGTCGAGCTGAGTCTGGAAACCATTGGCAACCGCGTGCGTTTTGTCGTGCGTGACCATGGCCCGGGCATTGCGCCGGATGATCTGCAACACCTGACGCAACGCTTCTGGCGCAACGGCCAAAGCACCGGTTGTGGCCTCGGTCTGGCGATTGTTCAGGCGATCGTCCAGCGTTGCGACTGTGCCCTGCATTTCGACAGCCGCCCGGATGGCCTGCGGGTCGAGCTGACCATGCCGTTGCAGCCTGTCTGATTTCAGCACAGCCTGTGTAGGAGCTGCCGAAGGCTGCGATCTTTTGATTTTGTTTTTCAAGATCAAGATCAAAAGATCGCAGCCTTCGGCAGCTCCTACAGGAAATCGCGCCAGACACATCAAATGTAACTTCTCGATGTTCGCTATCCGGCTGAAGTGGGGGTAAGTTCGACGCAGCTTTGACTCAATGGATTGAGGGAACTGCGCCATGGAAGCACCCATCTGCATTCGTCCGGCCACACTGGCCGACGCCGGCATCATCAGCCGCATCATCGAGCGTTCCATCCGCATCGGTTGTGCACTCGATCATCGCAACGATCCGCAACGGGTCAGCACCTGGATCGCTCAGCAATCCGCCGATTTCATCAGTGCCCGGCTCGCCGACCCGCACTGCTATCTGTGTATCGCGTTGTTGGCGGACAAACCGGTTGGTGTCGGCATGGCGCAGGCCAGCGGCGACATTTTGCTGTGTTACGTGCAGCCGGAATCCTTTCGGCGTGGCGTCGGACGGGCATTGATGCAGGATCTGGAAGGTTGGTTGCGGGTTCGTGGCGCCCTTCACGCTGACCTCAACAGCACGCACACCGGCCAAGAGTTCTATCGCCGTCTGGGCTATCGCGAGTCAGCGCCACCCCTCGAATACCAAGGCTTGCCGATCCTGCCCATGCGCAAGCCGATGGCATCGCCGGTCTGACAACTCGATCACGGGCTAAATCCTCAGGCCCCTTAAGCGTTTCCAGAACAGGAAAACCTGCAAGTGCGCCCCGTGATCGGAATGCGCACCTGTCCGGTGTGCTGTTTTGGTCACTATCCATAGCCAATTGAGGGGTCGAGAGATGTCAGTCGCCACCAGCCTTATCGAAGAGTCGTCGGCCCGGGTTACCTCGGCCCCGGCCGAAACGTTGTACCAGTTCAATGAGTCGCCATTGCTGGCCCGTCAGGCCCGGCAGGAATCCAACGCACGCAGCTATCCGCGGCGTATTCCACTGGCCCTGAAACGCGCTAAAGGCCTGTATGTCGAAGACGTCGAAGGGCGCACTTTCATCGACTGCCTGGCCGGGGCCGGCACGCTGGCACTGGGGCATAATCACCCGGTGGTGATCGAAGCGATCCAGCAGGTGCTGGCCGATGAATTGCCACTGCACACCCTCGACCTGACCACGCCGGTCAAGGATCAGTTCGTCCAGGACCTGTTTGGCCTGCTGCCTTCCGCGCTCGCGGCTGAAGCGAAAATCCAGTTCTGCGGCCCGACCGGCACCGATGCCGTGGAAGCAGCCTTGAAGCTGGTGCGCACCGCGACCGGGCGCAGCACCGTGCTGTCGTTCTCCGGCGGTTATCACGGCATGAGCCAGGGTGCGTTGAGCCTGATGGGCAGCCTGGGGCCGAAAAAGCCGTTGGGCGCCTTGCTCAGCAATGGCGTGCAGTTCATGCCGTTCCCGTATGACTACCGTTGCCCGTTCGGCCTCGGTGGCGCCGCTGGCGTGAAGGCTAACCTGAGTTACCTGGAAAACCTGCTCAACGATCCCGAGGCCGGTGTGCAACTGCCCGCAGCAGTGATCGTCGAAGCGGTGCAGGGCGAGGGCGGTGTGATTCCGGCGGACATCGAGTGGTTGCGCGGCTTGCGTCGAATCACCGAGAAGGCCGGTGTGGCGCTGATCGTCGACGAAATCCAGAGCGGGTTTGCCCGTACCGGCAAGATGTTTGCCTTCGAACATGCCGACATCACCCCGGATGTGGTGGTGTTGTCCAAAGCCATCGGCGGCAGCTTGCCTTTGGCCGTGGTGGTCTACCGGGACTGGCTCGACACCTGGCAGCCGGGTGCGCACGCCGGCACCTTCCGTGGCAATCAGATGGCCATGGCGGCAGGTTCCGCGGTGATGCGTTATCTGGTTGAGCACAAGGTCTGCGAACACGCTGCTGCCATGGGCGAGCGTCTCAGCGAGCACTTGCGCATCCTGCAACGCGACTTCCCGCAACTGGGCGATATTCGTGGTCGTGGCCTGATGCTCGGCGTCGAACTGGTCGAGCCGAACGGCACGCCGGATGCGCTCGGCCATCCGCCGGCGTTTGCGCGACTGGCGCCGCTGGTCCAGCGTGAATGCCTCAAGCGCGGGCTGATTCTGGAGCTGGGCGGTCGGCATGGCGCGGTGGTGCGTTTCCTGCCGCCGCTGGTGATCACTGCCGCCGAGATCGATCGCGTCGCGGAAATCTTTGGTCGCGCTTTGGCCGCTGCCACCGCGGCGCTGTAAATTTTTCGCCGCGCCAAACGTTCTTTCTACATACCCGGCTGCACCCCGCGTGCAGCCCACCCTTACAACGATGGAGAACCAGCATGACGTCAGTATTCGATCGCGAGGACATCCTCTTTCAGGTCGTGGTCAACCACGAAGAGCAATACTCGATCTGGCCGGACTACAAAGCCGTGCCGGAAGGCTGGCGCACCGTGGGCAAGAGCGGGCTGAAAAAAGAGTGCCTGGCCTACATCGAAGAAGTCTGGACTGACATGCGTCCGCTGAGCCTGCGCCAGAAGATGGAAGGGCAGGCAGCCGCGCAATAACCTGCCGGGCAAAAAGAAACCCGCTGGACTGGAGACAGTCAGCGGGTTTTTTCATGGCTTGAGTTTGTGTTGTCAGGTCAGGCCTCTTCGCGAGCAAGCTCGCTCCCACAGGTGAGTTGTGAACGACACAGATCCAATGTGGGAGCGAGCTTGCTCGCGAAGAACGATAGCGCGGTTTCGGCTGAAACTAAGCTCCGCTCAGCCCTTTGAGCAGAAAATCGACATTGCCTTCCAGCTCCGCCACTGGATCCGCCGCATCGGTACTCAACACCACCAGACGACTACCCGACTCGGCAATCGCCGCTTTCACCGGCTCCGACGGCTGCCGATGATGCAGCACCACCGCAACATCATTGTCCTTGAGCGTTGCCGTGAGTTTTTTCAGATCTTCAGGCGTCCACTCGGCATCCGGCCGCGGATCCTGGCCAACCAGGTCCAGATTGAGGCTGCCGATCAAATAGCCGAAGTGATCACTCAAACTCATCACACTGAGATTGTCGGCGCTGGCCAGTCGCGCCTCGCTGTCGGCGCTGAGCTTCAGCAAACGCTGCTTCAAAGTCGCCAGGTTGGCCTCGATTTTTGGCTTGGCGCTCGGTGCCAGACGCACCAGATCCGCCGCCATCACATCCGCCATGCGCCCCATGTTGTTGCTGGCCAGCCATGGCTGACTGTTCAAGCCATCGACCTTCAGATCCGGTTGCACGGCGATGCCGGGCAGGGCACCGTCGACCGGCCGCGCGGCGTCGACTTCAACGATGCGGATATTGCTGCGGCGGGCGATCGGGTACAGCTGATCATCCGGCCACAGCGAGCGCACGCCAATCACGGCATCGGCATCGTTTGCCAACTTGCTCAATGCCGGAGCGCCACGTCCCGTGAAGTAGGCGCTCTGACGACTGCCCGGCAGGTTCGCTGGCGCCGCCCGTTCGAGATTGACATCGGTGCCTTTGAGCAGCGCTTCAGCCAAGCCAAAGGTGATGGGCAAGGAAGCCAGCACCCGCAGCGGTTTTGTGTTTTCGGCGGCCATCAACGGCGCGCAGACCACGCCGCACAAGGCCATGGCCAAGGTCAGTTTGCGAATTGAAAAAATCATTTATCCAAGATTCCCTTTCAGACTCGGGACAACCCCGCGCGCAATGGCGGCGAGGGCGAAAGCAATGCCGGCGACCAGAATGATCGCGGCGCCGGATGGAATCGGCAGGTCAAAGACGATCGGCGCCAGGATCCCGCACAGCGTGCTGACCGTGGCGATCAGCACCGAGCACCAGAAGAAATCCTTGAGCGACTGGCTGAGCAATCGCGCCGCCGCGGCTGGAATCACCAGCAACGCGCCAACCAGAATCGCGCCGATGACTTTCACCGCCGCCACGGTGATCAGCGTCACCAGAATCACGAACAGATAATCCAGGGTTTTAACTGCCACCCCGCGCACTGCTGCCAGTTGCGGATTGAAGCTGGCGAGCATGATGCGGTTGTACAACGGCAAGGCCAGAGCCATGACCAGCGAACCGACGATGGCCAACACCGCCAGATCGTTGCCGTTGACGGTCAGCACTGAACCGAACAGCACGTTCTCGAGAATGTGCACATTGATCTTGCCGGCGAGAATCAGCAGCAGACTCGCGCCCAGTGCCAGCGACACCGACAGAAACACGCCGATCAGGGTGTCCGGCGCCAGCCCGGTACGGTTGCGCAAATAGTTGAGCAGAATGCCGAACAACAGGCAGTAACCGAACAGGCTGCCATAGGGGCCGGTGTACGGCTCGCCGAGCAGAATGCCGATGGCCACACCGGTCAGCGCTGCGTGGCCCACCGCTTCGGAGAAAAACGCGAAGCGCTTGACCACCACCAGCGTGCCGAGGCCGCCGAGTACCGGGCCGATCAGCAGGCCGGCGAGCAACGCATTGACCACGAAACCGTAGGCCAGCGCTTCCGGCAGATAACCGGACGAGGCCCAGCCTTGCACCATCAAACGAAAGGCTTCGTAACTCATCAGACAGCGCTCCGTGGATGGGTGGAAAACAGCGTGAGCAGACGTTCCGGGGTCAGCGCCTGTTGTGGCGTGGCGTCGAACAGCACGCGACGGTTGAGACCGGTGACCCGATTGGCCAAGCGTCCGACCGCTTCCAGATCGTGCTCGATCCACAGCACGGTGATACCCGCCGCGCGCCAGTCATTGAGCAGGCGCTCGAACACCTGAATCCCGGCTTCGTCGAGGGCTGACATCGGCTCATCCAGCACCAGCAATTGCGGCGCCGGAATCAAACCTTGTGCGAGCAGAACACGCTGCCGTTCACCCCCGGACAGCGCGCCCATGCGACGCTTGCGTTTGTCCTGCATACCGACGCGTTCCAGCGCGTCACCGATGGCACCGGCGTAACGCTTGCTCAAACCGAGAAACGCCGGGCGACGCTGGCACATGGCGGCCATGAAGTCGTCGACGGTCATTGGCAGACCGCGATCGAATTCCAGCGCCTGCGGCACGTAACCGATGGTGCCGGGTTCGCCGGGCCATTGCAGGCTGAGCTGGCCCTGATGCGGCATTTGCCCGAGCAGGGTCTTGATCAGCGAACTCTTGCCGCCACCGTTCGGGCCGACCAGCGCGTGTACGCTGCCGGGCTGCACCTGGAAGGTGACTTTGTCGAGAATCGTCGTGCGACCGAGCGTCAGAGATACTTCCGCAAAGTCCAAAGTCGGCCCCGAAACCTGTAGGAGTGAGCCTGCTCGCGATAGCGGAGTGTCATTCAATAAAGATGTCGGCTGACCCGACGCTTTCGCGAGCAGGCTCGCTCCCACAGGGGACTCGGTGTTTTCGGGGGAAAGGTTTTCTCTGGAAGTCATGCGCCCGACTCCTGAATCGCCCGCACCACGGTGTTGAGGTTGCCGGTCATTTCCTTTTCGTACTTGTCGGCGGTGTATTCACCGTAGGAAATATGCGACAGCGGATACAGCTTCACCCCGGATTCACGCTGAATCGTTTCGACGTAGGTGGAGGGGAAATCCATCTCCGAGAAGATCACTTTCACATCGAGTTCGCGCAGTTGATCGATGGTTTTTTTCAACTGACTCGGGCTCGGCTCAATGCCGTGGGCCGGTTCAACCACGGCGGTCACTTCCAGGCCGAACTCGCGCAGCAGATAGTCGTAAGCCGCGTGCACCGTGGCCACGCGCAGTTCGGCGTTCGGCGCTTGAGTCAGCTTGGCCAGGGCGTCGGCGCGCATCTGCCGCAGGCGTTTGCCGTAGGCGCGGGCGTTCTGGGTGTAGGTCTTGGCGTTGTCCGGATCAAGCTTGCCCAGTTCGCGGGCAATGTTGTTGACCTGAGCGATGGAGGCGCTGATCGACAGGAACGTGTGCGGGTTCACCACTTTGCCGGCGCCGCGTGCGGCAACACCGGTGGCGGCCAGCAACGGCACGTTCTCGTTGGCTTCGATGGTTTTGATGTTCGGCGTTTCGCTGGCGGCGATCATGCGGTCGGCGAAGTCGTCATGGCCGACACCGTTGAGCACGATCACATCCAGCCCGCTGATGCGTTTGATGTCCTCGGCGCGTGGCTCGTAGGCGTGCGGATTGAAGCCGGCGGGAATCAACGGTACTACCTCGGCCTTGTCGCCGACGATGTTCGCCACATAGCTGTAATAAGGGTGCAGGGTAATGCCGATGCGCAGGCGTTTGGCCTGATCGGCGCTGGCCAGCGGACTCAGCAGGCAGGCGCAGAGGCCGAGCAGAAACAGGCGCAACAATGAACGGCGAGGCGATGAAGTAGACATGGGCAAACGGTCTTCTCTCGGATGAGGGCGAGGAATCAATGGCGATGTTCGCGGGTAACCCCGGCATCGTATTGCGCGACGATCTGTTTCCAGCCAGAGGCGGACAGGGCGGCTGCAGTCAATTCGGTCGGCGCTTGCAGGCTGGCATCGCGGTTGAGCCAGATGTCCGGCGCCGCCTTGTCGTCGGCGCTCAGCAACATCACGAACGAACCGGCAATGGCCGTGCTCTGGCTATGGCCGAAGTAGGCGGTATTCGCCAGTAACTGCCAGGTGTGGCCACCGCGGCTGACCGAACTCGCATCCCGGGCAAACGGCGCGAAGCCTTCGTCTGCCAGGGTCTGTGGTGTCGGCAGGGCTTGCTGTTCTTCGCGCAGCAAACGGATTTCGTCGAGGGTCACCCGCAGGTCGGCGTAGATGCCTTGCTCGGAAGCGCTGAGGTCGCGGCGCGCGTCGAGTTGATTAGTGGCGACCGGCTCCGGTTCATGGGAAACCCCGCGCCACGCGACGACTGAACCGGCGACCGCAAGGATCAACAGGCACAACAACAGCACATTGAGGGTTTCATGACCGGCACCGGCCGGGCGCACAACGTGTGTGGTGGGCGTACTCATGGGGCTTCGATATCCGCTTGGTCGATTTCCACAACGTGGCCCGGACCCGCGTCGAACAGCACATAGAACTCGGCGCCGGGTTTCTTGAAGGTCAGGGTCGAGTCACTGCCGAGTTTGCCGGGCACCAGAATGGTTTCGTCATAACCGATCACATCGAGGGTCACCCCCGGCGCACCGCTGCCGTCGGAGAAACCACCGGTGCATTTGATCTGTTCGGCATCGATGGCTTTGCATTCGCACATCGGGTTGTGGGCGAGGGCGCTGGCGCTGAAACCGGCGCTCAACACCAGCAGCGCAGTACTCAGGTGCAGGCGCAAAAGGCGATAAGAGCAGCTCATGGTTTGGCTCCTTGTTTGTTCAGCCAGGCAATCGTGGCGGGAGATGCCTGACTCAGGGGAATAGAGGCTTGATGCATGCTGCCGTCCCAGCCTTCCATGGTGATCCACAGTTCGGCGTCGGCCGGGGTTTTTACCGGGACCGGCAGTTGCGTGCCCATGCGGTAAGGCGTGCCGAAGAAAATCACCCCGGCGGCACGCAGGCTGCGCGGTTTGCCAATCCGCAGGTAAGTTGCCTTGACCGGCTCGACGCAAGCCGTGCACAGCGCGGCGCTGAAGGCTTTCAGGTAGCCGGCGGGACCGTCGGAGCGTGGCGCTTCATTGCGCAGTTCGGCCAGACGCAAGCTCCACGGGCCGACCTGTATTTCGCCGATTTCACGCTCGCCCAAGCCGGCGTCGCCGCGAAACAGCGCCGCGTCGGCGAAGTATTTGGGCATGAACCCCAGCGGGATCAGCAGCAGCAGGACATTGATGTGAAAGCGCCATTTGTGCCAGAACAGGCTCAGTCGTGAAGGCTGAGGGGCGGTGGTGATCTTGCTCACAGGCTGGCCTCCGAAGGTTCACGGTTGACGAGTGGTTGCGCAGTGGCGCGTTGCTTCCTGTTCTCGCGCTTGAGCGCGTTGGCGGTGGCCAGGGCGGTGCGTTTGGTCCAGATCAACAACCCGCTGAGCACCATCATGCTCAGGATCAATCCGAAGAAGAACCAGATCAGCTTGATCCACAGTCCACCAAAATCACCGGTGTGCAGCGGGCGCATGGATTCGGTGACAAATTCCAGCGAGGAGCGGTCGGACAGCACTCGAGAGGACGCCATATCGCCGCTGTAAGGATTGAGTGTTGCACTCTGGAACATCAGGGGATACCAGCCGCGACCGCGGATATCGAGGTGGCTGTAGGCATTGAACGGCATGTTGATGTCACTGGCTTCGAGCCCGGGGATTTTTTGCTGGGCGATTTCGATGGCGCGATCCAGGTTGATCCGGGCGGGTGGCAGGCCATCGGCGGTCAATGGCACGCTGTCACGGGCCATGGCTGGAATGATCGTTTCGCTGGAAATGGAAATGTGGTTGTCGGACAGCACCGCTTCAATCAGAAACCAGGTGCTGGTGATGGAAATCACCGCGATGAACCAGATCGACCAGATACCGCTCAGGCGATGGAAGTCACCCCAGAAAATCCGCGCACCGTGACGAAAACGCAGCGTTGGGCTGAAAAAACCTTTCCAGAACCGTTTATAGACCACCAGCCCGGTAATCAGCGATGCCAGCAGCGGAAAGCTCAGGGCCGATACCAGATACCAGCCCCAGCTATAACCGTTGGTGAAAGGTACCAGCCACCAGCCATGCAGGGCGCGGGTGAATGCCTGGAAATTGAATTGCGGTGCCGTACCCTGAATAACACCTGTATACGGGTTGACGTAGGTCACCAATGACCGCCCGTCCGGATAGCTGAGCGTGACATCAAGAGCGAAATGGGATTCGTCCGGGCGGCTGATGCGTTGCACCAGTGCCTGCGGTTCTGCGGCTTTGATGGCCGTTATGATTTCCTCATAACCGAGTCGTGGCGCATCGTCCGCTGGCTGGCTGGCGCGCATTTGCGGGTTGGCCAGCCAGACGATCTCCTGGCTGACCACCGCCAGGGTGCCGGTGACACAGACGATCAGGACAAAGAACCAGATCGGCAATGCCAGCCAGCTATGAACGAGGAACCACAGTTTGGAGCGGGATTTCTTCGACATGATTGCGCGTCTTGATAGCGGTGAAAGGGCGCGTGGCTACGGGCTTCGCAGCACGGGGACCCCGAAAGACCGGACTTGGCTTTTGCCTACACGAACGGCCTGCATCTATATAGGACGGATGAGCGCGGCAAATCCCGAAAGATGATATGAAAGCAAATGTTTCCCAATTCGCAGGGTGTGAGAGATTCCACTGTAGGAGCTGCGACACGCTGCGATCTTTTGATCTTGATCTTTAAAAACAAGATCAAAAGATCGCAGCCTCGTTGCACTCGACAGCTCCTACAGGGTTTTGCTGCGTACAGGGGATCAAACACGATTCATGGATGACGCCATCACTTTCTGCCAATTGATGATCGACCCGCTCTCCCTATGATGGCAATCACCTGATTTCCCTGAGTGAGCGCCTTGATGACCGCCAGAACCCTCTACGACAAACACATCGATTCGCACACGGTGTGCCGCCTCGACAATCAGGGCCATGTCCTGCTGTATATCGATCGTCAGGTGATCAACGAATACACCAGTCCGCAGGCGTTCAGCGGTTTGCGCGCCGCCGGGCGCGACGTCTGGCGGCCGGGCACGGCGCTGGCGGTAGTCGATCACGTCAACCCGACCGCGCCTGTGCGTGTCGCGGCAATGCCTGATGCGGGCGGCGCGCGGCAAGTGTCCTATCTGGCGGAGAACTGTCGGGACTTCGGTATCGAGTTGCTGGACATCCTCGACAAACGTCAGGGCATCGAACACGTGATCGCCCCAGAGCAGGGCTTTATCCTGCCCGGCATGGTCATTGCCGCTGGCGACAGCCACACCACCACCTATGGCGCACTCGGTGCTTTCGGTTTCGGCATCGGCACCTCCGAAATCGAACATCTGCTGGCCTCGCAGACGTTGGTCTACAAACGTCTGAAAAGTATGCGCGTGACCGTGGATGGGAATCTCGCACTGGGCCTGACCTCCAAAGATGTGATCATGGCCCTGATCGGCCGCATCGGTGCTTCCGGAGCCAGCGGTTATGCGATCGAGTTCTGCGGCTCGACCATCGATGCCCTCAGCGTTGAAGCGCGCATGACCATCTGCAACATGGCCGTCGAGGCCGGTGCGCGCGGGGCATTCATGGCGCCGGATGACAAGGTCTTCGCCTATCTCAAGGGCAAACCGCGAGCGCCGCAAGGTGAGCTGTGGGAACGGGGCGTGAAAAAGTGGCGCGAGCTGCGCAGCGATCCCGGTGCGCTGTTTGACCGCGAGATCCACCTCGATGCCAGCCTTCTGGAGCCGATGGTCACTTGGGGCACCAGCCCCGATCAGGTCGCTGCTATTGGTGCGCGGGTGCCGGATCCGCAAGCGATCAGCGACCCGATCCTGCGTCAGGACATGCGCCGCTCCCTCAACTATATGGGCCTGGAAGCGGGCATGGCGCTCAGCGATATCGTTATCAGCCACGCCTTTATCGGTTCGTGCACCAACGCGCGGATCGAAGACCTGCGCGATGCCGCCGGCGTCGTGTGCGGTCAGCAGGTGGCCGGACATGTGCGGGCGATGATCGTCCCCGGCTCCAGTGAAGTCCGCGCGCAGGCCGAAGCCGAAGGACTGGCGCAGATCTTTATCGACGCCGGTTTCGAATGGCGTCAGTCCGGCTGCTCGATGTGTCTGGCGATGAACGACGACGTCCTCGCCCCCGGCGACCGCTGCGCGTCCAGCACCAACCGTAATTTCGAAGGCCGTCAGGGCGCCGGTGCGCGCACTCATCTGATGAGCCCGGCGATGGTCGCCGCCGCTGCGATCCGCGGTCGACTCACCGATATCCGCCATTTTGGAGAACGCTCATGAGCCTGCAACCCTTTACGCAAGTCAGCGGCCAGGCCGCGCCGTTGCTGGCGGCCAATGTCGACACGGACGTGATCATGCCCAAACAGTTTCTCAAGGGCATCGATAGAAAAGGACTGGATCGCGGCGTGTTTTTCGATCTGCGGTTTCAGCACGATGGCGCGCCCAACCCTGAGTTTGTGCTGAACCAGCCCGCCTGGAAAGGTGCGAACTTTCTTGTGGTCGGGCCCAATTTCGGCTGCGGATCAAGCCGCGAACATGCGGTCTGGGGCCTGCAGCAGATGGGCATTCGCGCCTTGATCGGCAGCAGTTTTGCCGGGATTTTCTACGACAATTGCCAGCGAAACGGGGTGTTGTTGATCACCCTGGAAGAAGCGCAGGTGCAACGCATCGGACAGCTTGTCAGTCAGGCTGAAACGGCGCGGATCAGTATTGATTTAGAGACGCAGCAGATTGGCCTGGCGGATGGCAGCGTAATCGACTTTCAGATTGATACCCTGCGCAAGACTGCACTGTTGCTGGGACTGGATGCCATCGGCAGCACCCTGCAACGGCGCGAGCAGATCAAAACCTTCGAACGCCAACACTTGGCCAACAACCCGTGGCTCTCCTGACCCACCGCTGATCCCCTGTAGGAGTGAGCCTGCTCGCGATAGCGGTGAACCAGTCAGAATTGTCGTATCTGACACACCGCGATCGCGAGCAGGCGAAGGCCTACAAGAGGATTAGTGGCGTCTGGACTACAGCGACAATCCTTTGAAATGCGCCTGCAAAAACTCCACACACGCGCGCAATTTCCCGGAGTTCGCCAGCCGTGTCGGATAAACCGCCCAGACATTGGCGCTCTGGCTGTAATCGTCCAGCACCTGCACCAACCGCCCTTGCTCCAGCAGCGGCTTCACATCCCACAACGAACGCAGCAACACCCCGCGCCCGTCCAGCGCCCACTGCAAAACAATCTCGCCGTTGTTTGACGACAAGGGGCCGCTGACCCGCACGCTCTCTTGGCCGCCATCGCGATCCAGATTCCAGATGCCGAAGGCGTTGTCGCGCTCCTTGATCACCAGGCAATCGTGTTGCTGCAGGTCGTCCAGTGTTTGCGGCGTGCCGCGACGTTGCAGATATCCGGGGGCGGCGCACAGCACGCGCCGATTACTGACCAGACGCCGACCGATGTGCTGACCGGGAAGATCATCGCCGACGCGGATCTCCAGATCGAAACCTTCATTGATGATGTCCACCACCCGGTCAAACAGGTCGAGGCGAATCTCCAGTTGCGGATAACGTTCCGCCAGCAACGACACCGCCGGCGCCACGTGATTGCGCCCGAAACCGAAACTGCTGCAAATGTGCAAACGCCCACGCGGGCTGTCGTGGGCGTCGCAGAGTTCGTCATGCAGTTGCTGAAAGTCATCAAGAATACGCAGCGCCCAACGCTGCACGCGCTCACCGTCCTCGGTCAGCGCGACGCGACGGCTGGTGCGGTGCAGCAGGCGAGTGCCGAGGGTGGTTTCAAGAATCTGGATACGTTTGCTGACATAGGCCGGCGAAAGGCCCAACTCATCGGCCGCGGCGGCAAAGCCGTTCTTGCGGATCACGGTGAGCAGCACACGCAGGTCTTCGGGCAGGGGCACGGTGTCTTTCTTCTGGGACATGTCAAAACGAACACTGGCGGCAGACGCCGCCAGCATAGCACTGAGATCCGGCGGCTCGGCTCAGCTCAAAAAGGCCAGTGCTTCGGCGAGCAACGGTTCGGGGATTTCTTCGGCAATGTAATGGCCGGCGGGCAAGGCGTGGCCGCTGACGTTGGTCGCCACTTGCTGCCACTCCTTGAGCGGATCGAAGCAGCGCCCGACAGTGCCCTCGGCGCCCCACAACACCCGCAGTGGCAGACTCAGGTGATTCCCGCCAGCGATGTCGGCGCGGTCGTGGTCCAGATCAATGCCGGCACTGGCGCGGTAGTCTTCGCAGATGCCGCGCGCGCTGCCCGGTTGTTGCAGGCAGCGCAGATATTCGCCGAAAGCCTCTTCGGTAAATGGCTTGAGTCCGGCGCTGCGGCTGCCCATCACGCTGCGCAGATATCCCTCGGGATCGGCTTCGATCAGGGTTTCCGGCAAAGGCGCCGGGCGGATCAGGAAGAACCAGTGCCAATACGCGCGGGCGAACGCTTCGTTGGTCTGTGTGTACATCGACAGGGTCGGGGCGATGTCGAGCAGCATCATGCGCTGCACGGCGTTCGGGTGATCGAGGGCGAGACGATGGGCGACGCGGGCGCCACGGTCGTGGGCAAGGATCGAAAACTGCGCGAAGCCCAGCGATTGCATCAGCTCGACATTGTCGCGAGCCATTTCGCGTTTCGAGTAATTAACGTGTAGCTCATCGGCGGGCGGGCGGCTACTGTCGCCGTAACCGCGCAGATCGGCGGCGACCACGGTGAAGTGTTCGGCCAGTTGTTCGGCAATCTTGTGCCAGATCACGTGGCTCTGCGGGTGGCCGTGCAACAGCAACAGGCCGGGGCCGCTGCCGCCGAGGCGGTAGGCGATGTCGACGCCGTTGACGTGGCGCTGGTCTTTGCGGAATCCGGCAAACATCGGGCTGATCCTTGTTCAGGGTTCTTGTTGGCTGCATCCTGAAATCGTCTGGCGTTCGCGGCAAGGGGCAAAGCGTGGTGGGCCGGTTCATGAAGTGTGTTCATGAGGCTCGGGTTGCCAGTGCCGGCCCCTTCGCGAGCAAGCTCGCTCCCACAGTAATTTCCGCTGTGACCATTATCTATGCCACCCAACGAAACCCTGTGGGAGCGAGCTTGCTCGCGAAGAGGCCAGTCCAGACACTGAAATGCTCAACCCTGCTGAAACATCTCCATCGCCCGCTGCCTGATCTGCTCCTCGGTCAGATCCTCCTTGCGCGAGGCAAGAAACCACAGATGTCCATACGGGTCCTTCAACGTCCCGCTGCGATCCCCGTAAAACTGATCCTTGACCTCGGACACCGTCGTCGCCCCGGCCTCCAGCGCCCGTTGAAACGATTTGTCGACATCGGTCACATACAGATGCAAACCAACCGACACGGCTTGATCCGGATTGCTCAGTGGCCCCTGATCGCACGGCGAACCGAGCATGATCGCGCTGTCGCCAATACGCAGTTCAGCGTGGCCGATGCCGCCGTCGGGCATGTCCAGGCGCATGACTTCGGTGGCACCGAAGGCTTTTTTATAGAAGTCGATGGCCTCGGCGGCTTTGTGGATGCCGAGATACGGGGTAATGCTGTGATACCCCTCGGGAATGGGTTTGACGCTCATGACGTTCTCCCTGATTTTTGTTCTATGAGATGTGGCTCCACCGGATTTGTGGAAGATTCACTATAGAACTGTCCTCGCCCTGCAGATTTTTGCCCGACGAGCGTCAGTCTTCGGGAAAGTGTGGCCCCGGTCCCTGTTCACCCAGCACATCACCCTGATTGCGCAGCGGGCAGGCCTCCATCGACAAACAGCCACAACCGATGCAGCCATTGAGCCGATCGCGCAGTAGCGTCAGTTGTTCGATCCGTTCATCCAGCTCGCGCCGCCATTGCTGCGAGAGGATTTTCCAGTCCGCCGCAGTGGGCGCACGATCATCCGGGAGAATTTTCAGTGCTTGGCCAATCTCCGCCAGCGGAATCCCCAGCCGCTGCGCGACTTTGATCAACGCCACCCGGCGCAGCACTTCGCGCGGATAACGGCGCTGGTTGCCGGCATTGCGCTGACTCTTGATCAAACCTTTGGATTCATAAAAGTGCAGGGCGGTAACGGCGACGCCACTGCGCGCCGCGACTTCGCCAACCGTTAACTGTTTGTGCACATTTTCTTTGCTGATCATTTGAAGACAGCTCTTGACCTTGACTTAACTGGAGGTTTTACCCTGCAGGTCTTCGAGTCGCAAGGCTCGTCTTACGATGAGTGGGGGCTTTCCATGAACAACCGCAGTTTTACCCAATTGATCGAATTTGAAATCGAACCACGCCAGCAACCCGCCTTGGTGACCGCGTTATCGATGCAGACCGAGCGCCTGGCACAGCGTTATGCCGGTTTTGTCAGCGCCAGCGTGCAGGCCAGCGATGACGGCCGGCGGGTGTTGAGTTTTCTCCAATGGCAGACCCGCGAGGCGGGGGAGGCGGCATTTCGCAGCTTCGAGAGCGGCGAGCAGGATTTCTGGCAACTGATTCACACCCATCAGGCGAAAACCGTCACCTTCAACTCGTTTCAGGTGCTGAGCAGCATCGCCCGCAGTCACGACGATGCGCTGCACTGCCACCTGGTTGGCTAGATCGACAACTGGATCAAGCGCTCGCCCTGCAGGTTTTCCGAGAGTCGCCGCTTGTTCACCGCCAGTTCGCCGATCTTGATCAGCCGCGTGCGGGTGACGTTGCGGCTCAAACCGAGCAATGCAGCGGTGTGCACCTGGTTGTAATGGCAGAAGCGATACGCAGCGCGCAGCAAGGCGTCTTCGACTTTTTCGTGTAACGCGCCGGCCTGTTGTGCGAACAGTTTTTGAAAGGCCTGTTCCAGCAATGCCTCCGGTGAATCGTCGGCACTGCTGTGATGATCGTCCGGGCGATCGATGCGCAGGTTCGACAGGCGCAAATCATCGCGTTCGATCACGCCATTACGGCAGATCAACAGGGTGTGATGGATGACGTTTTCCAGCTCGCGAATATTGCCCGGCCAACTGTAAGCGCGCAGCTTGTGCTCGGCGCCGGGGCTGATACTCACGCGTCCATAACCGAGGCGCTGACTGTAGGCCTCGATGAAATGGCGAGTCAGCGGGAGGATATCGCCGGGACGCTCACGCAACGGGCTCAGTTCCAGATTGACCACGTTGAGGCGGTAATACAGATCCTCGCGAAAATGCCCGGCATTGATGGCTTTCTCCAGCTGCACATTGGTCGCCGCCAGCACTCGCACATCGATAGGAATGCTTTTGCGCGAGCCAAGCCGCACCACTTCGCGCTCCTGCAAAACCCGCAACAACTTCACCTGAATCGCCATCGGCAGATCGCCGATCTCATCGAGAAACAAGGTGCCGCCGTCCGCTTCCTCGAACCAGCCGGCCTTGGCGCTCAGCGCGCCGGTGAACGCGCCTTTTTCATGACCGAACAATTCCGCTTCCACCAGTGATTCGGAAAACGCCCCGCAATTGACTGCGATAAACGGCCGATGACGGCGATTGCTGAGGTTATGAATATGCCGCGCCACCAGCTCTTTGCCGGTGCCGGTCTCGCCGATGATCAGCACGCTCGCTTCACTCGGCGCGACCTGCTGTAAATGCGCGAGCAGGGCCTGGGACTTGGGGTCTTCGAAGACCTGCGCGGTGGCGCGGATCGACGTGGCAAGCGCGGGGGAGGGCGGTAGGGTCAGCAGTTGCATGGGCTCGTCCTTCTTTTTAGTTCAAATGCAGGCAGGTCAGGAATAGAAGGTCGGCACCGGTAGCGACTGATTCAGCGCCCAGTCGCCCAACTCATGGAGTTTGTAGTCCAGCGGGTCGTGCAACGTTTGCGTGCGCAGGTTGCGCCAGTGACGGTCGAGGCGCAGGGAGGCGTGGGTCGAACGCGCGCCGGTCACTTCAAACAAACGGCTGCAGATTTCCAGGCCCTGGCGGCTGGCGGCGACTTTGGCGGTGGCAATCGCTGTCGCGACTTGGCCGCGCTCTTCGGCGCTGAGATTGGCGCCTTTGGCCCACGCGGCATCAAGCAACGCCGCCGCGCGTTCGACCAACAAGCGAATGCCTTCCAGCGCCACCCAGAACTCGCCGTAATGCGCGAGCACGTACGGATCTTCGCGCACATCGCGGGCCGAGGATTTGTGCCAGAGCCGGGTTTCGCTGAGGGTGTACTGCCGCGCCTCTTCGAAAGCGCCTTCGGCAATCCCGAGAAACATATGCGTGAACGTCAACTGCGCGATCAGCGGTCGCAAGCAAGCGAACGGCGTGCTCAGCGGACCAGGATCAAGCAGCAGTTCCGACTCTTCGACGCGTACCCGTTCAAACGTGGCGCTGCCGCTGTCGGTCTGACGCTGGCCGATGTTGTTCCAGTCGTTGTGCAGAGTGATGCCACTGCGCCCGCTGGGAATTGCCGCGATCAGCAACTTGCCGCCGGCGCTTTCATCGACGGCCGAAGCAATCAGCATTTGTGAGTCGCTGGCGCCGGAGCAGAAGCTCTTCTTCCCGGAAAATTCGCGCCAGCCACCAAGATCCTTTACCACCGTGCGAGTGTCGAGCGGATTCAGCGCATTGCCCCAGAACCAGTTCTGTCGCGCGGTCTGTTCGAACCACGGCTGCCATTGTTCCGGCCGGGAGAACAGGCGCACGGTGGCGAGCATCAAATGATGGAAACCGAAGACATGAGCAATCGAGCTGTCGACCTTGGCGAATTCGCGGACGACCTGCAGGGTTTCGCTCCAGCTCGCGCCGAGGCCGCCGAAGCGGGTGGGAATGCTCAGGGCCAGCAGGCCACTGTCACGCAGGGCGTCACGCTCGGCCTTCGGCGTGCCGCCACGTTCATCACGCTCGACGGCAGTCAGGGCAAATTCGGCGGCCAGATCGCGGGCGGTTTGCAACGGGGATAACAGAGTACTTTGCGGTTTGGCGGTCACACGGTGTTCCTCGAAATCGACGCATTCCCTGTAGGAGTGAGCCTGCTCGCGATGAGGTCGGCACAATCGACATCATCGTTGGCTGACCCACCGCATACGTCGGAGCGCCGCCCGGAGCAGGCTCGCTCCCATAAGGGATTTGGTTCAGGCAGTGGCTTTGGTGGGCAGCACATCATTGGCAATCATTTCGCCAAACGGCCCGGTCAGATTGGTCACGCCACGCCCGGCGAGACTGGCGTAAGGCTCAGGCAGCAACGGGAACACCAGCTCGGCAAAGCGGTAAGCCTCTTCCAGGTGCGGATAACCGGAGAAGATGAAACTCTCGATGCCCAGATCCACGTATTCCTTGATCCGCGCCGCCACTTGCTGCGGATCACCCACCAGCGCCGTGCCGGCACCGCCGCGCACCAGACCGACACCGGCCCACAGGTTAGGGGCGATTTCGAGATTGTCGCGACGGCCATCGTGCAGTGCCGCCATGCGCCGCTGTCCTTCGGAGTCGAAACGCGAAAAGGATTTCTGCGCCGCTTCAATGGTTTCGTCGCTGATGTGTTCGATCAGTTTGTCCGCGGCTTTCCAGGCCTCTTCGGCGGTCTCGCGCACGATCACGTGCAGGCGGATGCCGAACTTCACCTTGCGCCCGTGTCGCGCGGCGCGTTCGCGTACGTCGGCGAGTTTTTCCGCGACAGCGGCCGGTGGTTCGCCCCAGGTCAGATAGACATCGACTTGCTCGGCGGCCAGATCATGCGCGGCATCGGAAGAGCCGCCGAAGTACAGCGGCGGATAGGGTTTTTGCACAGGCGGATACAGCGCCTTCGCGTTCTGTACCTTCAAATGCTTACCGTCGAAATCTACCGCCTCGCCTTGCAGCACGCGACGCCAGATCTTCAGGAATTCATCGGTGACTTCATAGCGCTCGGCGTGACTGAGAAAGCTGCCGTCGCCACGGTTCTCGTCCGGATCGCCGCCGGTCACCACGTTGATCAACAAGCGGCCGTTGGACAGCCGATCGAGGGTCGCGGCCATCCGCGCCGAGACCGTCGGCGAAATGATCCCCGGACGGATCGCCACCAGATAGCGCAGGCGTTCGGTCAGCGGCACCAGTGCCGAAGCGATCACCCACGAGTCCTCGCAGGAGCGTCCGGTGGGAATCAATACGCCGTGATAGCCGAGGCTGTCAGCGGCCTGCGCCACTTGTTTCAGATAATTGAGAGTGACCGGGCGCGCGCCTTGAGTGGTGCCCAGATAGTGGCCATCGCCGTGGGTCGGCAGGAACCAGAAAACATCCATGAACGGCTCCTCAGGCGATTTTCAGCAAGGGTTTGATTTGTGTAGCGAACAGCGGCGCGGCGCGTTCGGCGGCCATGCGGATGCGCGCCTTCAACAGTTCGCTGGTGATCTGGTAATTGGCGAAGTCGGCTTCGGTGGCGTACACGCCGATTGGCAACGTCATGGCCTGGAAAAAGCTGAACAGCGGGCGCAACTGGTGATCGAGCACTAGCGCATGACGTTCGCTACCGCCGGTTGCGGCCAGCAGCACAGGGGTGTCGATCAGTGCGTTGAGGTCGATCAGGTCGAACAAGTGCTTGAGCAGGCCCGGGTAGGAACCGCGATAAACCGGCGCGGCCACGATCAGCAGATCGGCCTGTTCAATGGCCTGCAACTCGGCTTCAACCTCGGCACTCAGTTCCTGACGCGACAGCGCGCCGCCGAGCGGGCGAGCGATATCACCGAGTTCGATCAAATGGCTTTCGATGGTCAGGTGGCCGGCCAGTTCGGCGAGCAAGGCTTGGGTCAGCACCAGAGTACGGGACGGACGCCAGGTGCCGCCGGAGAGGGCGACGACTTTCAGGGGACGCGACATGATCAGTTCCTTTTTCAACAGTTGCTCAGCGAGCAGTGAGTAAGTCACCGGGTCTGAGCAAGCGCTGTACCAATTCCTGCAAGCCCCGGTTTACAAGGCGTTGAGCGTTAGCGTGGCGGTCGTCCATGTGAATATCAGGGCGCTTTGTTGAATCGGTGTTGGCTGAGCAACAGTTGCTGGAGCAACAGTGCTCAGCGCATGGATGAAGTTATAAAGGCAGTTTGTTATTCCGCAAAAGAACGTTAGTCGATATTTATAGATCGTTTGGAGATATATGCCGATCTGTGTCGATTTCCTGATAGCCACTATTGAGAGCGTTGATTTCTGCGCGAGCGCACCCGGGCGTAGCCTTTGTTCATCGACTCCCCATTGCTCGCCAGGACGCTCCCATGAATCGTTTACTGACTGTTTCCCTGTTGCTCGCTGTCTCCGTACTCGCCGGTTGTGCCGGGCATGTTTCGCCGGAGCTGCGCCCTTACACCGATGAAGAATCCCGCGAATTGGCGATGGAAGCGCTCAATCGCAGCGGTCTGTCTTTCGACGAGTACCACGCGAAAAAAGCGCAATTGCTCGGTCAGACCCAGTTCGACAAAAAAGCTGAAATGAGTGCCGAACGTGCCGTACAGCTGCACGGTCGCCCTAGCTGAAAACAAACTGTACTGGTAGAAGTTTTACCCAACTGTCCGTGGGCTTGCTGGGCGGCGTGGGATAGGGTCAACACCTGAATGACCCTGATGGATTGCCTGCCATGACCCTCTCGCTTGACCTGCTGTTGGGCTTTGCCCTGTTTGCCCTTGTCACCTCGATTACGCCGGGGCCGAACAACACCATGTTGCTGGCATCGGGGGTGAATTTCGGCTTTAACCGCACCATTCCGCATATGCTCGGAATTACCTGTGGCTTCTTCGTTCTGGTTGTCGCGGTGGGCTTTGGCCTCGGCGCGGTGTTTCAGAACTATCCGATTCTCTACACGGTCCTGCGCTATGTCGGCGCGGCGTATCTGTTGTATCTGGCGTGGAAAATCGCCCACTCGGGGCCGGTCGGCGATAGCGCCGAAGGCGAAGCGAAGCCGATCAGCTACCTTGGCGCCGCCGCGTTTCAGTGGGTCAATCCCAAGGCGTGGATCATGGCCATCGGCGCCATCAGCACCTACACGCCGATGCAGGGTTATTTCACCAATGTCGTGGTGATTGCCGCGGTGTTTGCCATCATCAATCTGCCGAGTGTCGGCGTCTGGGCGGCATGCGGCACGTTGTTGCGCAATGTGCTGAAGGATCCGCGCTGGTTGCGCGTGTTCAATTGGGGCATGGCGGCGCTGTTGGTGATTTCGCTGTACCCGTTACTTCTCGAAAGCTTTAGCTGACGCATCGCTTCAACCGCAGGCCGGATGCCTGTTAAGCTCGACTTCAGGAGCGTTCCTACGCACTTTTAAATGAAGTTGTTCTTCTTTAACGGCATCCGATCAGGTATTGATGACGCTCTCGAACCGACGCGCAGCTCACAAGGCTGCGCGATGTCGTTTGCAGACACGAGCCTCCTGATCCCGGAACACGCTCTGCGAGTCTTTTATGAACAAACGTCCGCTGTATTTCGATTACGCCGCCACCACCCCGGTCGACGAGCGGGTCATCCAGGTGATGATCGAGTGTCTGGGGTTTCACGGTAACTTTGGTAACCCGGCTTCCAGCTCCCACGCGTTCGGCCAACAGGCCCGGCAGACGGTCGAGCAGGCCCGTCGGCAAGTCGCCGAACTGGTCGGCGCCAATGCCGAACAGATTGTCTGGACCTCCGGTGCCACCGAGTCCAATAACCTTGCCCTTAAAGGTGTGGCCCAGGCGCGTGGTGTGTCTGGGGGCCACATCATTACCAGCCAGATTGAACACAAAGCCATCCTCGATACCGCCCGCCAATTGCAGGACGCCGGCATCGCCGTGACCTATCTGGTGCCGGACGCCGATGGCCTGATCACGCCGCAAGCGGTCAGTGAAGCCATGCGTGAGGACACCTTTCTGGTGTCGCTGATGCTGGTCAACAATGAGTTGGGCACGGTCAACGATGTTCAAGCGATTGGCGAAGTGGTGCGCAGTCGAGAGGCGTTGTTCCATGTCGATGCGGCGCAAGGCGCCGGCAAAGTGGCCATCGATCTGGGGCAATGGCCGGTGGATCTGATGTCGTTTTCCGCGCACAAACTTTACGGTCCCAAAGGCATCGGCGCGTTGTACGTCGGCCCACGAGCGCAGCAGCGCTTGCAGGCGCAGATTCACGGCGGCGGTCACGAAGGTGGTTTGCGCTCCGGAACCTTGGCGACCCACCAGATTGCCGGGATGGGCGCAGCGTTTGCCTTGGCCGCCGAGGCGTTCGATGCCGAGAAAAAAACCATCGTCGCACTGCGCGAACGCTTGCTCGAACAACTGCTCAGCCTGCCGGGCGTGCGCCTCAATGGCTGCGCGACTCAGCGCATTCCGCACACCTTGAGCCTGACCTTCAGTGAGGGTGAATTCAACAGCGCGGCGTTGAGCCATTCGATCGCGTTTTCCGCGACCTCGGCCTGCAACTCCGCCAGTAACACGCCATCTCACGTGCTGTTGGCGCTGGGGCATGACGCGCATCTGGCCGGACGCACCATTCGCCTGAGCCTCGGCCGCTTCACCACCGCCGAAGATATCGACAAAGCCGTTCAACTGATCAAGACCGCCTGCGCCAGTGCTCCGGCATTCTGGGCGACAGGACTTTAAACGAGCCGACCTAGCGGCTACGAACAATAACGATGAAATGATTAGCAGGAGACATGATGAGTACCCAGACCTCGACCGAAGGATCGGTGCCCCAGCGCTTGGCGCACACCCGCGAACTGATGCGCCGCGAAGGCATTCACGCACTGTTGGTGCCGTCCGCCGACCCGCATTTGTCGGAATATCTGCCGGGTTACTGGCAGGGTCGGCAATGGTTGTCGGGCTTCCATGGTTCGGTGGGCACTTTGATTGTCACTGCTGATTTCGCCGGCGTCTGGGCCGACAGCCGTTATTGGGAGCAAGCGAGCAAGGAGCTCAAGGGCAGCGGCATCGAACTGGTCAAACTGCAACCGGGTCAGCCGAGCCCGCTGGACTGGCTGGCCGAGCAGACACCTGAAGGTGGCGTGGTCGCGGTTGACGGTGCGGTGATGGCCGTGGCCTCGGCGCGTACCCTGAGCAGTAAGCTGGAAGCACGCGGTGCGCGTCTGCGTACCGACATCGATCTGCTGCAAGAAGTCTGGAGCGATCGCCCGAGCCTGCCGAATGCACCGATCTATCAGCATCTGCCGCCGCAAGCGACGGTCAGCCGTGGCGAGAAACTCGCCAAACTGCGCGAAACCTTGCAGGAGCGCGGCGCTGACTGGCATTTCATCGCCACCCTCGACGACATCGCATGGCTGTTCAATCTGCGCGGTGGCGACGTGTCGTTCAACCCGGTGTTTGTATCGTTTGCCTTGATCGGTCAGCACCAGGCCACATTGTTCGTAGCGTTGAGCAAGGTTGACGCGGATTTGCGCGCGGTGCTGGAGACGGATGGCGTGACATTGCGCGATTACAGCGAAGTCACCGATGCGTTGCGCGCCGTACCGAGCGGCGCGAGTTTGCTGGTTGATCCGGCGCGCGTTACCAGCGGCTTGCTGGATAACCTCGACAGCACGGTGAAGCTGGTCGAAGGCCTGAACCCGACCACGTTGGCCAAGTCGCAGAAAAGTGAAGCGGACGCTGAACATATTCGCAAAGCGATGGAGCAGGATGGCGCGGCGCTGTGCGAGTTTTTTGCCTGGCTGGAATCGGCCTGGGGGCGCGAGCGCATTACCGAATTGACCATCGACGAAAAGCTCACCGCTGCCCGTGAGCGTCGTCCGGATTATGTCTCGCTGAGTTTCAACACCATTGCTGCGTTTAACGCCAATGGCGCCATGCCGCATTACCACGCCACCGAAGAAGAGCACGCGGTGATCGAGGGTGACGGCTTGCTGCTGATCGACTCGGGTGGACAATACCTGGGCGGCACCACGGATATCACGCGGATGGTGCCGGTCGGTACGCCGACCGAAGAGCAAAAGCGCGATTGCACGCGCGTGTTGAAGGGCGTGATTGCCCTGTCGCGAGCACAGTTCCCGAAAGGCATTCTCTCGCCGCTGCTGGACGCCATTGCCCGTGCGCCGATCTGGGCCGAAAGCGTGGATTACGGTCACGGTACTGGTCACGGCGTTGGCTACTTCCTCAACGTCCATGAAGGCCCGCAAGTGATCGCCTATCAGGCAGCGCCTGCACCGCAAACGGCGATGCAGCCGGGGATGATTACTTCCATCGAGCCTGGCACTTATCGTCCGGGTCGTTGGGGCGTGCGGATCGAGAACCTGGCGATGAACCGCGAGGCGGGCAGCAGCGAATTCGGTGAATTCCTCAAGTTTGAAACCTTGACGCTGTGCCCGATCGACACGCGTTGCCTGCTGCCGGCGCTGCTGACTGAGGAAGAGAAGCAATGGTTCAACACCTACCACGCAGAAGTGCGTGAGCGCTTGAGTCCGTTGCTTGAGGGTGCCGCGCTGGAATGGCTGAACACCCGCACTGCGGCCATCTGATCAGTCGGAATTCAGGCGCTGTTACCAGCGCCTGAATGATCGCCTAGCTTTGGCGCAAAACCTGTTCAACGAAGTCGAGCCGATCCTGGCCGAAGAACAGCTGATTGCCGATGAACATGCTGGGTGCGCCGAACACGCCGCGTTTAACCGCAGTTTCGGTGTTCTCCTTAAGCGCTGCTTTGACAGACTCATCGTTGCTCAGCGCCAGCACTTCCTGCGGATCGAAACCGTGTTCGTTCAGCACGGCGGCGACTGTCTCGGCTTCGTCCAGGCTGCGTCCTTCAACCCACAGTGCCGTGAACAGGCAATCGATAAACGCCTGAAAGCGTTCTGGCTGGCGCAACTGGATGCCGGTAACCGCACGCATCAACATCAATGTGTTGATCGGGAAATGCGGATTGAATGTCAGCGGCACCCCGTAGCGTTTCGCGTATCGATCCAGATCCTCAAACATGTACCGACCCTTCGCCGGAATCATCGCCGGTGATGCGTTGCCGGTTGCCTTGAATACACCGCCGAGCAGCATCGGAATGTAGATCAGCTCACTGTTCGTCTCAGCGCAAATCTTCGGCAGTTGGGTGTAGGCCAGATAGGTGGCAGGGCTGCCGAGGTCGAAATAGAACTCCACGGTTTTGGTCATTGTCGCGTCTCGCTAGTTATTGTTATGGCGTAGGTTTACCAGCGTTCGTTCCAGGGGCGCAGATCCAGCTCGAATGTCCAGGCATCCCGTGGCTGACTGTGCAGATACCAGTAGTTTTCGGCAATGTGCTCGGGGTTGAGGATGCCATCCTGATCCTTGGTGGCGTATTTCTCGGGGAAGCTGTTGCGGATGAAATCGGTGTCGATCGCACCGTCGACTACGACGTGGGCGACATGGATGTTCATCGGCCCCAACTCTCGCGCCATGCTTTGTGCCAGTGCGCGGATGCCGTGTTTGGCGCCGGCGAATGCGGCGAACCCGGAAGCGCCGCGCAGTCCGGCGGTGGCCCCGGTGAACAGCATCGTGCCGCGCTGGCGAGTGACCATGCGTTTGGCTACTTCACGGGCATTGAGGAAGCCTGAGAAACAGGCCATTTCCCAAATCTTGAAATACTTGCGCGCGGTTTCTTCAAGGATGCTGCACGGCACGTTGGCGCCGATATTGAACACGAAGGCTTCGATCGGACCGAGGCGGGTTTCGATGTCCTCGATCAGGGCGATGACGTCTTCTTCCTTGCGCGCATCGCAGGCAAACCCATGGGCTTCGCCGCCTTCAGCCTTGATTGCTTCCACCAGCGGTTGCAATTTTTCGGCACTGCGCCGAGTGACGCAGGCGATGAATCCCTCACTGGCAAAACGCTTGGCAATCGCTCCACCCGTGGCATCGCCGGCGCCGACAACCAATACGACCTTCTTGTTGTTCATGGGTGATCCCCTTTATTAAACGATCGTTAAGTGAACGAACGTTATGCTAGGATCCAGGCAACGTCAAGGCAGTCGATTCGAGGGCAAATACATGCGTTACTCCGCCAGTCACAAACTGGAAACCCGGGAAAAACTCTTGCAGAGCAGCGCGCTTTCAGCAAAGCGATCGGGTTTTTCCACGGTGGGCGTCGATGGTTTGATGAAGGCTATCGGGTTGAGTGGGGCGGCGTTCTACAGTCACTTCTCGTCCAAAGATGCGTTGTTCACTGCTATCGTCGAGCGAGAGTTGGGTCAAAGCCTTGAGCGGTTGGGGGGAGAGGGGGCGCAGGATCGTGAACGACTGGAGCGTTGTCTCAAACACTATCTGAGCATGGCCCACGTAGAACAACCTGAGGCCGGTTGTGCGTTACCAGCGCTGGGGGCAGAAATTGCCCGATCGGATGTGCAGGTGCGCGAACAGGCCGAGCTGTGGATTTGTCGCCTCCAAGAGCGTTGGGCACAGATACTGGAGAGCGAGACCCTGGCCTGGTCGGTGCTGTCGCAATGCGTCGGAGCATTGGTGGTGGCGCGCATGTTGGCCACGCCGGACGTTCAGCAAGCGGTGCTGAAGTCCAGCCATGAAGAGATTGGCCGGCAGATTGCCGGGCAGCGCTGATCTATTTACAGATGACAATCATGCTGCGACTGGTGTAACCCGCAGGGTTGAGACCGAACGGATAATCGCCGGGTTCTTCCACGGCGTCACCGGATTTGGCGATGACCTTGTAACCTTTTGGCAAACACGCGTTGGCGGCACTGGCGTAGCACTTGTCCCAGGAGGACGATAGCCCCGAACAATTGATGTGCAGCCCCTTCTTTCCGCGTTTTACCTGAGTTTCCGACGTCGCCGCACAGCCCGCAACTGCAAGTATGGCGATCAGTATCAAAATTCGTTTCATTACCGTCCTTATAGGCCACGAGTCTGACGCTCGGGTTTGCCTGTGTTCGCTTGCGCTTTAAGCGTTTTGAAATCCCTGTCCGAAAAAATCCATGTCTGGCATTGGGTTACGGGTCTAAACATGGCCTAAATGCGCGCCAATTGCCAGACCTTCGTCCAAACCTCTTTCAATCAGCTGCGATTGCGGGTTTCGCAGCGCTGCCCATGGTCATGGTTGCGCCGACGAAGGCCAGAATAATGCACAGGATCGCCATCCATTGTGACAGTGTGAGGAACTCCTGCAGGAACAACAGTCCGGATAGAGCTCCGAACGCAGGCTCGATGCTCATCAAAGTGCCGAAAGTGCGTGCCGGCAGGCGGGTGAGGGCGACCATTTCCAGTGTGTAGGGCAGGGCAGTGGACAGGATGGCGACACCGATGGCAATCGGGATCAGGGAGGGGGTCAACAGAGATGCACCTGCATGCACGATGCCGATGGGGGCCACGAACAACGCTGCGATCATTACCCCCAATGCAGCGGTCGTCACACCGTTATCGGCACCGGCCTTCTGACCGAACAGGATGTATAGCGCCCAGCATGCACCCGCTCCCAATGCATAGCCGGCACCCACCAGATCGATTCCCGCGCTGGTTGCTCCTGTGGGAATCAACAACAGCAGGCCGGCAGCTGCCAACGCAATCCAGAGAAAGTCGATCGCGCGGCGGGACGCATAAATGGCTACCGCCAATGGCCCGGTAAATTCGAGGGCAACGGCGATTCCCAGCGGAACCGTGCGCAATGACATATAGAAGAGGAAGTTCATACCGCCCAACGCCATGCCATAGACGATGACCGTACGCAGTGATTTGGCGGTTAGCCTGGCTCGCCAGGGGCGCAGGATTAACAGCATGATTACACTGGCGAAGATCAGGCGCAGCGTGGTTGTACCCTGGGCGCCGACAATGGGGAACATGCTTTTGGCCAGCGAGGCACCAGACTGGATCGACGCCATGGCTATTAATAGCAGGCCAACCGGGAACAGCATTGAGGCAAGAGAGCGTGGCTGGTCATTCATTGCGCGGTATCGTCCAAGGTAAGAGCAAGGTTTTTTCTATTATTGGGCAATATACTGCGCATTCGTATGGATTACGTCTATATAGAGACTGCTTTTTCCCTGCTTCGATAGAAAAGCGAAATTAACGGTTGACGGCAGATTCAGGATGTCTATAATTCGCCCCACTTCCGGCGCAGTCGAAACGGAAAACTCCTTGATATTCAATGAGTTATGCAAGTTTCGGCAGCAGGTTGCTTCAGTTCATCGAAGCCAGAAGGAAGTTGAAAAAGAGGTGTTGACAGCAGCGTGTAACGCTGTAGAATTCGCCTCCCGCTTCAGAGAGATCTGAAGCGCAAGTGGTTGAAGTTGTTGAAGAATTCTTCGAAAACTTCTGAAAATAATCACTTGACAGCAAATGAGGC
>Ga0157369_10000423_pt1 | contig 56029 bp, 46 predicted proteins | sample C25metaG_FD_113461 | JGI IMG/M metagenome (GOLD analysis project Ga0157369, IMG submission 113461) | Corn rhizosphere microbial communities from Kellogg Biological Station, Michigan, USA - C2-5 metaG | ecosystem: Host-associated > Plants > Roots > Rhizosphere > Soil | place: USA: Michigan... | reverse complement strand
TACAGGGAGATATTCGAAACGAGAATTTGATGTTAATAATTGTGGAGGTAAGATTTTAAATCTTTCTTGGAAAAATGCAAAAATTACAAAAAAGGGAATTGAGATTGTGAAAACACATTTGAGTAGATTTGAAAGTGTGACTTCTAATCGCAAAATGCTCGATAGATTAGAGAAAATTGAGGCTGGCGAAATAACAGTTACAGATTGGGATAAAAGATTTTATACCCACGAATTAAGAGAATGTGAAAGATATAAAAACTTAGGTGTAAAAGACGGTATACAAACAGACTATAATGCTTATAATGACTTGCACACGGCAACTCTAGAAGATTTTAAATTAATAGAAATAGATGATTTAGGTAATGAAAACCTCTACCATCCTATTGTTAACCCCGAGGATTTTCATTTTTAAAAAAAAATATAATATGAATATAGAAACTAAAATTTTAAAATTTTTTCTTTTAAGTAAAGAAAGCGGAAGAGAATATAGTGATTTAATTACATTAGATAGATATCTCGTTCACTCACAAAAAGAAACTGGATTTTTAGGTAATACATTATCAAATAAAATTCAAGAGCTATTAAATAACAAATTAATCCAAGAAAATGAGGAAAAAAAATATTCAATCACTCAGGAAGGTTTAGATTATTTAAAACAAAGCTCCCATTAGTTCGGATTTGCAATCCGCACCTTTATACGATTAAAAACAAAGCAGTAGCACAATGTGTTATTGCTTTTTTAGTATTTTAGGAAATTGAAGTTCAAAACATTCACGGATTGCAAATCCGCGCCAGCGGCGAGGCTCGGTTTATTGGAGAAAAAGAAGTAATTATAAATGCGGGCTCAGGGCGATTTGGAGATGGAGCAGGGATTAATAGAGAACAATGGAATGGTGCTATTAAATTTTGGGAAACTTTAGGTTACAAAGTAACACCTGTTCCATTTGGGAAAAGATAAATTTTAATTTTTAAGAATATAAATTATGAAATATTGGCAATTAGCATTGTGCAATTCAGAAGAAAAAAAATATTCAATCACTCAGGAAGGTTTAAATTATTTAAAACAAAGCTCTCATTAGCGCGGATTTGCAATCCGTGCTCTTCACAAAAACTAAGCAGTGATAAACCATCACTGCCTTTTCATTTCCATATTTAAAGAAAATAAACTCACATTACTACCACTCAATTTTAACTTATCATACATCTGTTCTACATTTCAGCGATGAGGTTTTCACTTATAGCGATGAGGTTTTATATTCACGCATATTCATTTTAAATTCCATAATGTTAGTTTTAAGTTTGATCGATGTAGTTTGATATTTGATCAACATTGTTTTACATTAAATAAATATGATTTTGTATTATATCGATGTTGTTTTACATAACATCAATTTAGTTTTAATTTTCATCACTTTTATTTCCATTTCGCGCAATTTAATTCCAAAAACCAAAACTATGATCAACATATAAAACAATCTTATTATCTTTATCAAAAAACACACAATGCTTAATCTCAATCTCAGACCCATCTTCCAGGCCCGGGGAATAGAAAGACCCTACACCTACCTCGTCAAAGCAGGCATTTCCCGCGCAACCGCCCACAACATTCTCAACAGCAAAACCCGTGTCTTCCGCCTGGATCATATAGAGCTTCTCTGCCGCGTCCTCATCTGCGAACCAAACGATCTTCTTGCCTACGTTCCGGATCCCGACAGTCTTCTTCAGGACACCCACCCTTTGAATAACCTCATTCAGGATGAGACATCAAAACCGGGAATCAAAGAATCCTTCGCCAACATCCCTTACAAAGAACTCAAAGAAATTACAAAGCAATTGGTCATCAACAAATAGGACAAAACTTATCCACAATATTAAAACACGACACCGTTTGTCGCATTAAGAATTTATATTTGTTCAACGAAAAATAAAAAAATAAAAGACCATCATAAAAACTAAAAAGACCAAATGAAGAAAGATTTCTACCTTACCAGATATGCCCTCATCATCAAAAGATTGGAGCGTTCCCCGGCAACTTATCCCGAGTTAGAAGATTATCTCCTTAATTCATTTGAGTTTCAGGATGCCAAAATTGGTGGTTATTCCATCCGGACTTTACAGAGGGATATCAAGGACATCGCCAATCTTTTTAATTTTGATATTCATAACAAAAAAAAAGGAGACAACCGCTACTACATAGAAAGCCGCCCCGTGATGGAAGTGGACGAGTACAACCAACGCCTGCTCGAGTCTTTCCAGATCATGAACGCCGTCAACTCCCAGCCGGATTTCGCAGAATTCGTTTATCTGGAAAGCCGTAACCCGCGTGGGATTCAAAACTTCTATGATCTTCTTTTTGCCATCAGAAACAAGCGGATTATAGAGTTCCGGCATTTCAAGTACAAAGACCAAAGCACCAGCTCCAGAAAAGTCCATCCTATGGCCCTCAAAGAGTCCAAAGACCGCTGGTATCTTATTGCATTAGACACAAAAGACGAAAAACTGAAAGCCTTCGGACTGGACAGGATCAGCAATCTCACAGTGAACAAAGCAGGATTCAAACTGGAACAAAAGTTCAATCTTAAAGAACACTTCAAAAACGCTTTCGGCATTATGAATCTGGAAGAAGAACCTGTAAAAGTCATCTTGAGATCCACAAAAGAACAGGCAGAATATATCAAAAGTTCTCCGCTCCATCATTCTCAGCAGATCCAGAAAGAGACAGAAAAATCTGTTGATTTCGCTTATGATCTTTTCCCGACTTACGATTTCATTCAGGAGATTTTATCTTTCGGAAAGCAGGTAAAGGTCATAGAACCTAAGAGTCTCGCAGAAAAAGTGAAACAAACATTGGAAGAGTCTATCCGCCAATACGACGATTCTTCTCCGGAACAGGAAGAGAAAAACTAAGTTTTTCTGTATTCATAAATTCAAAGCCTCTTCCATTCTCAAAAATTGTTATATTTGTGAAGAATGGCAACCAAAGCACTTTTCAATACCGTCGTCAATTGGTTTATCCGTCAGCGGATAGATCAGATTGAGCATTTCAAACAAAATCCTGTGGAGACTCAGGAAGGTTTGTTATTTTCCCAGCTGTTCAATGCAGAGGAAACAGAGTACGGGATGAAGTACGGATTTAGTTCTATTTCCAATTACAGAGATTTCCGGAAAAAAGTCCCGATCGTCTGCTACGAGGACTTCGAACCATACATAGAAAAGGCAAGACAAGGACAGAAAGATGTCTTCTGGCCGGGAATCATCAAGCAGTTTGCTAAATCTTCCGGAACCACCAACGCCAAAAGTAAATACATTCCCATAACTGCAGAAAGTCTGGAAGATTGTCATTACAAAGCGGGCAAAGACCTCATTTCTATTTACGTTAATAATCATCCGGAAAGCGAATTGTTTCAGCACAAGAACCTCAGATTAGGTGGAAGTGCAGAGATGTATCAGGATTTTAACACCAAGTTTGGAGACCTTTCGGCAATATTAATTGAGAATCTTCCTTTCTGGGTAGAGATCATCAATACGCCAAGCAAGAAAACATCTCTGATGTCCGAGTGGGAAAGTAAAATGAAAGCAATTATCGGTGAAGTGAAGAATGAAGATGTAGGAAGCCTCACAGGCGTTCCGAGTTGGATGATGGTTTTGCTTCAAAGAACGTTGGAGGAAACAGGCAAGGATTCTATTTCAGAACTTTGGCCGAATCTGGAAGTTTTTTTTCACGGCGGAATCAGCTTCAAACCTTATAAAAATCAATATGAGGAAATTATGGGTAAGAAGATCAGATACTACGAGATTTACAATGCTTCCGAAGGGTTTTTTGCCATCCAGGATCAGTTTGGTAGTGACGAGATGCTTTTGATGTTGGATTACGGAATCTTCTATGAATTCATCCCGATGGACATGTATTATGCAGGAATCCGAGAAGCTATCCCGATTCAGGAAGTTGAGATTAATAAAAATTACGCCGTTGTAATCACAACTAATGGCGGACTCTGGCGTTATTTGATAGGTGATACGGTTAAGTTTACATCAATCAATCCTTACAGAATTAAAATCTCAGGAAGAACGAAGCATTATATTAATGCATTTGGAGAAGAACTGATGATCGATAATGTGGAGACGGCACTTAAAATTGCCTGCGAACATATGGACGCCAGCGTTTCCGATTACACAGGAGCTCCGGTTTTTATGACCAACAAAAGTAAAGGCTGCCACGAGTGGATCTTCGAATTTACAAAGCATCCGAATTGTCTTAAGGAATTTACGGAAGTCTTCGACAGAACGCTTAAAACTTTAAATTCCGATTACGAAGCTAAAAGATATAATGACATCACGCTGAGATGTCCAATTGTACATTCTGCAAAACCGAATTTGTTTTATCAATGGATGGCAGGTCGCGGGAAACTTGGCGGCCAGAACAAAGTCCCGAGATTGAGCAATGATCGGCAGTATATTGATCCTTTATTAGAACTGAATCAAGATTAGGAGGATTATCCAATCAGTTCTTTTGCCTGAGAAATAGCAGCTTCTGTAATTTTGGAACCGGAAATCAGTTGCGCAATTTCATTGAGTTTTTCCTCATCGGAAAGTTTGACGATAGTTGTTTTTGTCACGGCATTTTCATCAAATTTTACCACCTTGTAATTCTCATTTCCTTTAGCAGCAACTTGCGCAAGATGTGTAATCACTATGAGTTGAAGATCTTGCGACATTTCCTGCATCAGTTTCCCCATTTCTTCAGCAATTCGTCCGGAAACGCCTGTGTCGATTTCGTCCAGAATCAAAGTTGGAAGATCATTATTTTCTGCCATTATCTTTTTAATAGCAAGCATTACTCTGGATCTTTCTCCGCCGGAAACAGCGGACTGAATTGGTTTCAATGGAAAACCGGAATTAGCCTGAAACAAGATCTGAATATTATTTTTTCCGTGAAGATTATAAGTTGTAGAATCTGATAAATCGATTTTCAAAATAGCTTTTTCAAGACCTAATTTTGAAAAAATTTCTTTGGCTTGATTTTCTAATTCGCCGGAAAATTTTGTTCTGTTTTCGGACAATTTTTTGCTTAAAGTCAGAAGTTCTTTTTCTGTCAGTTTAAGGCTTTTCTCTTTTTCTTCGATTTGGTTTTCAATTGTTTCCAAAGAATTTTGACTGGCGGATAATTCTTCTCTTATTTCAATGAGTCCATTGATGTCACTCACCTGATGTTTTAGAAAAAACGAATTCAGCCGGTTGACAGTCGTTAATAACGCTTGCAGAAGATTAGGATCAATTTCCAGATTTTCTGCCTTGTTTTCGATTTCAATATTAATGTCTTTCAGTTCCAGATAAGTGGTTTCTAACCTTTGGCTGAGGTCCTGATAGTCTGTTGAAAGTTCTGAAAGTTTGGCAATTTTATTTTTAACATCAAAAAGTCCGGACAAAATTCCAAAATCTTCCTGATCCAGTTTTGATAATATTTCCGAAAGATTCTCACTGATTTGTCCAGCGTTTTCCTGCGTATTCAGTTGATTCTGAATTTCCTCAAAATCCAGATCGTCCAATTGCATTTCCTCTAATTCTGCGAGAAGGAAATTTTTGTAATCCGATTCTTTGTTGTTTTCTGCAAGTGCGGATTTCAGTTGTTCAATTTCTCTTTTCGTATTCTGATAACCAACATAATGGTTTTGATAATCAGATAATAAAGATTTATTTTTCGCTAATCCGTCCAGAATTCCGAATTGAAATTGTTCGGTAAAAAGATCAGATGTTTCAAACTGCGAATGAATATCAATCAATCTCGATGATAATTCCTTCAAAACATCCAAAGTGACAGGAACATCATTGATGAAGGCTCTGGATTTTCCCCCAGATGAAATTTCTCTTCTGATGATCGTCTGTTCTTCAAAATCCAAATCATTTTCTTCAAAGAAATCTATAAAGTTTTCACTGATATGGAATTCGGTTTCTACGATACTTTTCGCATCAGATTTTGCAAAAGATTTTGCGTCGGCTCTTTCTCCCATTATCAATCGGAGCGCACCAAGAATGATGGATTTTCCGGCGCCGGTTTCTCCTGTAATGACCTGAAGTCCTTTCTTGAGATCAATCTCAAGCCTGTCTATTAAAGCAAAATTCTGAATAAAAATTCTTGAAAGCATAGTTTTGTAATCAATAATTTACAATTAATAATTAGAAACTATTTCCATTTGTTCCATTTGGAATCGTTGTCTATTGGAGCAAAAATACCCATAAGTGTTTTAAGTTCGCTGATGTTGACTGATGCATTATTCCCGGAATCAAAGATATTGAAGATCTCTGTGCTTTTGCTTTCGATAAAAACGGTAAACGGGTAATTCATCTGGAAATTATTCTCATAAAACTTAAGCTGCATCAGAGATTCGGCGATGGTTTTCTTCGCAGGACCTTGATCTGGCTTTGCAAGATTATCAAGACCGGCACGGTGATAGCTGTAGAAAACTGTTCGTAAAGTAGAAGTGTTTTCGTTTTGTAAACCAGAGATCAGTGCGCCTCTGTTTCTTTGGCTTTCTATCTGATTCCAGCCTTCATAGTTTTGATTCTGAGAGTTTTGTGCAATTTTGAAAGCTTTGTCAAACCAAGGCTGACCGCCTTTCAACTGGAAACTGTCGCCGTCATATCCTAAGATGATATAGATATAAAAACCGATGACGTCGGTAAGGTTTTTACCGGAAAACTGTCTTTCGTTGAAGATCAGATTTTCATTTTCGTTATATTCGAAAGCGAAACTTTTGTCATTGATATTCATCAGCGGAGATTCATACTGAGAATTGAAAACGGGACGAGTTGCCTGTACGACAAGACTTCCTTTGAAACCATTACTTCCGGTACGTTCAGAAATGACCATTGCAAAGTTACATTTGACCTTTTCAAAGTTCTGAAGTTTTTTTCCAGTCCAACTTGTGTTATTGATGAAATCGCGCAAGGATTTTTCCAATGTTCGGAAAACCTGCGTGTTACTTCCTGCAATTTGTTGATTATTGATTTGCACATTTGCCAAAAGCTCCTGTGAATAAGCAGTTTGAGCGAAAAATAAAGCGCAGATTATATAAAGTAGTTTTTTCATTCAAGTATAAAATGTTTGTAAAAATAAGGAATCTTTGTCAAAGAAAATAATCTGAAACAAGGATAAAATGATAACGTGAAACTCGAGGTTTTGTTACAATTTCTGTTCAATAAAATTCAGAATATCTTTCGCAACATCTTCTTTTGATTTTAATGAAAATGATTGTTCTTCTGTTGGCGTGAAAATTTTGATTTTATTGGTTGCATTTGCGAATCCGGCACCTTCATCACGAAGCGAATTTAGAATAATCATATCCAGGTTTTTCTTGACTAATTTTCCTTTTGCATTCTCCTCTTCATTCTGAGTTTCCAAAGCAAAACCAACCAAAAATTGTTTAGACTTTTTCTCGCCCATTGTTCGGAGAATATCTTTGTTTTTTACCAACTCAATTGTCAATTCATTTTCACTTTTCTTGATCTTTTCCGTTGCTTTTACTTTCGGTGTGTAATCTGCAACTGCGGCGCTCATTATTGCGACATCCACATTTTCGTAATATTTAAAAACTTCATCAAACATTTCCTGAGCTGAGGTTACTCTGTGAAGTGTAATATTTTTATCATTAATATTTTGAGAAGATGGTCCTGAAATTAAAATCACTTCTGCACCTCTTTTCGCGGCTTCTTTAGCTAAATCAAATCCCATTTTTCCGGAAGAATGGTTTCCTATAAATCTTACAGGATCAATATTCTCGTAAGTTGGACCAGCAGTGATTAGAAATTTTTTTCCTGCGAATGTTTGCTCAGTATCAGAAAATTGATTTTCTAAAACTGATAAAATTGTGGAAGGTTCAGCCAATCTGCCTTGTCCAGTTAATCCACTTGCCAATTCTCCGAATTCTGCAGGGATTATTTTATGACCGAAACTTTCTGCTGTATGTAGATTTCGTGTAACAGCCGGATGTGCATACATGTCCAAATCCATTGCCGGAGCGATAATCACAGGACATTTTGCGGACATATAAACGGCCATCAGAAAATTGTCACAGATTCCGTTTGTTATTTTTGCTAAAGTATTTGCTGTGCAAGGTGCGATGAGCATCAGATCTGCCCAAAGTGCTAATTCTACGTGATTGTTCCAGGTTTTATTTTCATCATAAAAATCTGTGTAAACTTTGTCTTTGGAAAGCGTGGAAAGCGTAAGCGGAGAGACAAAATCTTCTGCGGATTTTGTCATAACAATTTTTACTTCTGCTCCGGATTTTATTAGATCCCGAACTAGATAATTCATTTTGTAAGCAGCGATTCCTCCTGTGATTCCAAGAATGATTTTTTTGCCTTGCAAGCTCATTTTGCTTTGATTTTTATTAACGAAAGTATTAATAATTTTATTAACAAAAAAACCGTCTTGTAAAGGAATACTTTAGCAAGACGGTTTTTATATTTTCAAATCCGAAGATTAGTTTTTTTCTTCAGTTTTTCTGTGGTAGATCTCATCATCCAGCCATTCTCTGATAGCGATAGATGTTGGTTTTGGCATTTTTTCGTAATGCTTGGAGATTTCTATCTGCTCTCTGTTTTCGAAAACTTCTTCCAAAGTAGAGTTGTGAACAGCAAATTCATCAAGTTTTCCGTGCAATTCTGTACGGATTTCTCCATTGATTTGCTCAGCTCTTTTACCCATAATCACGATCGCTTCGTAGATGCTGGCTACTTTTGCTTCGATTTTATCTTTGTCGTAAGTGATGGTACTTACTTCTGCTTTTGTATCTTTAAGGCTCATTGGACGAATTGTTTAGGGTTGCAAATATACTAATTATCTTTTAAACTTGAAAGTAGCTTGTGGTTCAGTTGAATTTACCTTTGCACTGTCTCTTCTTGCCTGATCTGCGGAGATTTCCATTTTAGCCTGATGTTTATCCTGTGCTAATTCTTTTTTCTCGTTTTCTTTAGCTTCAGCATTTTTTACTTTAGCTTCATATTCAGCTTTTCTTTTATCTACTTCAGCTTGTAATATTGCAAATTTTGCTTTTTCGGCTTCTAATTTTGCAGAAAGATCATCCGCTGTTTTAGAATACTCGGTGTTTGGAAGTTCCGCAGAAATTCTTTTTGTATAAGCAGCAGCATTATCTAATCTTTCTTTTTTAAGTTCATAAATAGAATTGACAGCCAATTCATATTTAGATTTCATAATGATATCGTAGATCTTTGGTCTCAACTTTGTTGCAGGGAAATCTTCCAAAACGTTTTCGAAAGTTACCGCAGCAGCTTTGTATTCACCCATTTTGTAGTATTGCTTAGCATTTTCAAACGCTTTGAATTCCAATTTATAGGTCAATTCATCTACAAGTTGGGTGATGTTTTTGGAACGTTCAGAATCCGGATATTCATTCAGGAAATTCTGTAATTCTGTAATTGCAGATTCTGTATTGCTTTGATCTAAGTTATATTGCAAAGATCCTTCGTAATAACAAAGCGCAGATAAGTAAGCTGCTTCTTCTTTTCTTGTATCCTGAGGAAAGCTGATCACAAAATTTTTAAACTGATTGGCCGCCAATCTGTAGTTTTTGTCATAATAATTGGCATAAGCCGAATTGAAAACAACATTAGGCGCATCATCTGTTCCCGCAACCAGATTTGGCAATCTGTCATACAAAGCCAAGGCATCGGACCATTTTTTCTTTGCAAATTTTTCATTGGCAACTTTCAAGATAAAATCTTTGTCGGCACTCTTCATAGCCTGATCCATTTCTGTTTTGCAAGACAGCAAAATCACAGACAACACTAATAAACTAATATATTTCTTCATAATTCCCGCCAGAATAAATCTGTCACTTGATTGTAATTAATTTGCAAAAATAAAACTTTTTTCTCCAAAACTTTTTTTTTATGAAAGATTAACGTTTTTCTTCGTGATTTTGATCTGAGTATTGATGAAAAAAATATTTCCCTGTCATAATTTTAAAGACTTTGATGAGTTTTACGCCTTTGCGAGCCTTAAAATGTTTTCAATAATGGCAAATAATCCTTGCGGACTTTGCGTTAAAATTTTTGGATTAATCAAAATATAATCAGAAAACTTTCCAGCAATTCACAATTCCAGGTTTCGGACTATCAATAAATAGTGTATTTTTGCAAATTACAAGAATTTTAAATGAAAAATATCAGGAACTTCTGCATTATTGCACATATCGATCACGGTAAAAGTACATTGGCAGATCGTCTTTTAGAATATACCAACACCGTAACCCAAAGAGAATTGCAGTCGCAGACTCTGGATGATATGGATTTGGAAAAAGAACGCGGAATTACCATTAAGTCTCATGCGATCCAAATGGATTATGAGCTGAATGGTGAAAAATATATCTTAAATCTTATTGATACGCCAGGGCATGTGGATTTCTCCTATGAAGTTTCCCGTTCCATCGCAGCTTGCGAAGGTGCACTTTTGATTGTTGATGCAGCTCAAAGTATTCAGGCGCAAACAATTAGTAATTTATATCTGGCTTTAGAAAACGATTTGGAAATTATTCCAATCCTTAATAAAATAGACCTTCCATCAGCCAATCCTGAAGAAGTTACCGACGAAATTATGGGACTTTTGGGTTGCAAATACGAAGATGTTCTAAGAGTTTCCGGGAAAACAGGAGAAGGTGTTCACGAATTGCTTGAGCAGATTGTAAAAAGAGTTCCGCCTCCGGTTGGAGACCCGAAAGCACCTTTGCAAGCATTGATCTTTGATTCTGTTTATAATCCTTTTCGAGGAATTGAAGCTTATTTTAAAGTCGTGAACGGAAGTATTTCCAAAAACGAAAAAATTAAATTCTTCGCTACAGGAAAAGAATATGGCGCAGATGAAGTTGGAACTTTGAAACTAAAACAACTTCCGAAGAAAACCATCGAATGTGGCGACGTAGGTTACATTATTTCCGGAATCAAAGATGCCCGTGAAGTTAAAGTTGGTGATACAATTACCTCTTTCGTAAATCCAGCTTTAGAAGCAATCGACGGATTCGAAGAGGTTAAACCAATGGTTTTCGCCGGAATCTATCCGATTGAATCTGAGGATTTTGAAGAACTGAGATTCTCATTAGAAAAATTAAGACTGAATGACGCTTCTTTGGTTTTCGAACCGGAAAGTTCTGCAGCTCTTGGTTTTGGTTTCCGATGCGGATTCTTAGGAATGTTGCATATGGAAATCGTTCAGGAACGTCTCGACCGTGAATTTAATATGGATGTGATTACGACGGTTCCTAACGTTTCGTACCACGGCTATTCTAAAAAAGAACCCGACACTCCAATTTTAATTAATAATCCGTCCGAAATGATCGACCCGAATCTTTTGGACAGAGTTGAAGAACCTTATATCAAAGCTTCGATTATCACAAAATCTGATTTCGTTGGAGGTGTAATGACGCTTTGTATCGAAAAAAGAGGGGAAATTGTCAATCAAAGTTATTTGACAGCGGACAGAGTTGAGTTGACTTTCAATATGCCATTGGCAGAAGTTGTTTTCGATTTTTATGACAGATTGAAATCAATATCCAAAGGTTATGCTTCATTTGATTATTCTCCAATTGGGATGCGTGCTTCTAAATTGGTAAAAATGGATATTCTGATTAATGGCGATATGGTGGATGCCTTGTCATCATTGATTCACGACAGCAATGCGTTTTACATCGGAAAAAGAATGTGTGAAAAATTACGTGAACTGATTCCGAGACAGCAGTTTGATATCGCTGTTCAGGCTGCTTTGGGAGCGAAGGTTATCGCAAGAGAAACCATCAAAGCTTTGAGAAAAGACGTTACCGCAAAATGTTATGGAGGTGATATTTCCAGAAAACGTAAACTTCTTGAAAAGCAGAAAGAAGGTAAGAAAAAGATGAAGCAAATTGGTAGAGTAGAAGTTCCGCAGTCAGCATTTATGGCTGTTTTGAAATTAAACGACTAATGATTTTGTGAAACAGCTTCTTTTTGTCTGCATATTCTTTTCGGCATTGTTTAGATCTCAGGAAATCTATAAACCTGTAGATACAGTCAATTATGCCTATAGAAAAGGACTTGTTGCCAGGTTTGAAGAAGAAAAGAAAGCTTTTCTTCAGTCCGTGAGATCAGAATCATCGGATAAAAGAAAGGCTTATACAAAAATCTACACCAATATTTTTGATGGTCTGATCAGTAATGCCAACGATAACGAAATATACGCTTATCCGAAACTGGAAGATTATATCAAAAGTATTGTTTCCGAATTTTCATCTTATCAGGACAAAGCAAATAATCTGAAGATTCTCATATCCCGAGATGAAACCAAGAATGCATATATGACTCTGAACGGGACTTTGATTTTCAATCAGAATTTTTTGACGATCCTGGAAAATGAGAATCAGCTGGCAGCAGTGCTGGCACACGAATTAGGACATAATATTTTGGATCATTCAAAAACTAAGATCGACAAATATGTACAGATTTCTACTGATGAAGAGCTGATTTCTGAAGCCAGACAAATCAAAAAGCAAAAATTCAATAAAAGCAAAGAGGCTGAAGCTCTTCTGAAAAACCTTGTTTATACCAGCCAGAAAAAACGCAGAGAAGACGAAATAGGTGCAGATAAAAAAGCGCTGGAAATTCTGAAACCAACAAGATATTCTACGTCCGAAATATCAAATCTCCTCAAGATCCTCGAGACGTCTGATATTGAAAAAGACAGTCTTACCATAGAAGATTTCCGAAAGATGCTGACTCTGCCAGGAGAAACTCTGGATGCAAAATTATTTTCAGGCGAGACCAGTTCCGAATATACCAGCATAGAAGAAAATTTTTACAAATGGAATATCGACTCGCTGAAAACGCATCCGTCCTGCCAGGAAAGAATAGTGACTGTAAACCTTCTGGAGGGTAATCAGAGTCCTGTGTTCGAGAAAAATCACCAGCGATTTCAAGAGCTGAAAAAATCTGCCGAACTTGAGAATATTAACAATGCTTTTGCCTTGAAAAACTATGGCAGATCTCTCTATTTTACATTAATTTATCTGAAAAAAAATCCGGATGATATTTTTGCAAGAAATATGCTTGCGGAAAATCTGAAGCAGCTAAAAACAGCGAGGGAAACAAAAAATTACGGCAAATACATCATATTTCCAAACCCAAAAGAGCACAGCAAAAGCGAACAGCTTTTTTACACGTTTTTCGATAATATGTCGAATACTTATCTAAATAAACTTGTAAATCATTTCACACAAAAAAACATACCATGAAAAGATTATTAACATTGTTCCTGATTATTTTTGTTTTTGGGAACAACATTTATTCTCAGACTTATGAGATCCTGAACGATCTCGGAGGCGAGCTGGAAGAGTTCAAATCTCTTTATGATGGAGAAGAGCTTTTCGGCTATCTGGAACTACACAAGCTGGACAAACTGGACAGCAGGAAATATAAATACAAGTATATTGTTCTGGATAAAAACTTCAACAAGATATCGACCAACGAGTTTGTAATAAGCAGGCAGGTTCCAAATCAAAGGCTGAGCCAGGCATTGTTCAATAAAGGAAAAGTTCTTTTAGGTTTTTCAGAACTTGCTTCCGGAGGGTTTTATAAGAACCAGCAATATATTTTGATAGACATTAAAACAGCTGAGGTAAAGAATGCCTTCACTCTGCAGAATTATCAGCTTATAGCTGTGGAAAATACTGTTCTGAAGGATAACTTTGATAAGTTTTATAATGAAGGAGGACTTGCATACAAGGCCAAAGACCGTGGTTTTCTGCTGGTCAACAGATCTCTTAGCGGCTCTTATTCTTTTATGAAGAACGGGATCTTTATTGATCTGGAAGGAAATCAGAAATGGATCTTGCCAACCAAAACCGGGGAAACGCCGGAACATTTTTACGAATATGATTTCCTTGCCAATGATGAAAAAAGCATTGCGCTGAGAGCTAATTATTTTAAAAAGAAAAAATACCTTTCCAGCAAATTGCTGATCCTTGATACGGAAAACGGTAAGGAATCTGCTTTTGCGCCGATGGATGAGGCCGGAAAAAAATTGGTAATCAATACGGTCAAGTTTATCGATGATGAGCTGGTTAGCATCGGAGAATTTTTTAACGGTGATCAGACATCGGCAGCATTGATCATCAACAAGCTTGGGATTTTTAAGAAAAGCTACAAGAGAAATGGAGGCAGTGTGGTAACCAGAAGTTTTGTGCCTTTTACAAATCTTGCGGCCTATGTTCCAATTGATGTAAATGGAAAAATAGCGAAAGAAGGTTATCTGGATTTTAAGGATTTCGAAATAAGACCGGATGGAACACACCTTGTGTTTGGGGAAACTTTCAAATCGGACTTTATGTCGGGCGGTTACAAATTTACCGAGCTTTTTTATCTGATTCTGGACAAGGATTTCAAAGTCATAAAAATGGCTTCCAATGAGGTTAATAAGAGTCTCTATCCAAAATACAGGTATGGGCAGAGCATACAGAATAACAATGGTTATGCTTCTTTTTTCATTGATCCCGACCAGGAAAAGAAGCTGGTTTTGAATGTATTGGTCTACAATGATGCTACAAAAGCTTTCAAACTGGAAAAAATTGACCTTGAAAAAAAGGATTCCAACACTTGGTTTTTTGCTGCCAAAAACGGCTATGTCGGCCTTATAGAATATTTCAAAAAAGATAAAAAGAATCCACGCGGAAAGCAGGCCGAACTGCATCTGGAAAAGATCTACATAGAATAATAAAAACCGCTTCAAAGTAAGCGGGTTTTTATTTACCGATTCTTTATTTTTGTAAAATGAAATATCTCTCAGTCCTATTATTATTTATTTCTGCGTTCGGTTATTCCCAAATCCTGACTCCTTACGAAAAAGGCAACGGTAACCAAACTGTAACGTTTGACGAAATGAGAAACTATTATCAGAAACTTGATAAGGAATTTGAAAGTATCACTTTTCAGACAAAAGGTGAGGATGATAACGGCGCTCCAATCGATGTTGTGATCTTCAATCCTACAAAAGAAAGTTTCGAAGAAGCTAGAAAAGGAAAATCGGTTTTGTTTGTCAATAACGGGATTCATCCGGGCGAACCGGACGGAATTGATGCAACGATGATGTTAATGAGAGATTTAGCAACCGGAAAAATCAAATTACCGAAGAATGTAATCATAGCAGCAATCGCCAGTTACAACATCAGTGGAATGATGAATAGAGGCAGTTTTTCCAGAGCTAATCAAAATGGCCCGGAAGAATATGGTTTCCGTGGAAATGCTCGAAATTACGATTTGAACAGAGATTTCATCAAAACAGATTCAAAAAATTCCAGAAGTTTCCAGCAGATTTTTCAATGGCTGAAACCTGATGTTTTTATTGACAATCACGTTAGTAACGGCGCAGACTATCAATATACTTTCACTTACATTTCGACCAACAAAGAACGATTGGGAAATGTTCTCGGCAATTATTTTAATAATGAAATGCAGAAAACGCTTCTGAAAAATATGGAGAAAAAAGGCATCATTTCCGTCCCTTATGTCAACATTCACGGCGATGTTCCGGATGGAGGTTTCCCAGCGTTCATCGATTCTCCGAGATATGCGACTGGTTACACGACGCTGTTCAATGCCATTGGGACGGTTGTGGAAACACATATGCTGAAGCCTTACAAAGACCGCGTGAAAGTGACTTACGATTATATGCTTGACAATATTAATTATATCGATGAAAATTTCAAAACCATCCAGCAAAAAAGAGCCGAAAATCTGAAACAGTACAAAGTCGGAAACCAATATGCGATTGCCTGGAAACTCGATTCTACAAAATACGAAACGATTGATTTCAAAGGTTTTGAAGCGAAGTACAAACCAAGCAACGTTTCCGGAAAAACCAGACTTTGGTACGACAGAAATTCTAAGTTTTCAAAGCCTGTGAAATTTTACAATACTTATGTGCCTGCAAAAGAAATCACTATTCCGAAATATTATGTCATCCCACAATCCGAATGGAAAGTGATTGATTTAATGAAACTTAATCAAATCAAAATGATTCCGATAAAACAGGATTCTGCAATTGCTGTGGAAAGTTACAGAATCAAAGATTTCAAAACCGTTCCCAATCCTTACGAAGGTCATTATCTGCATTACGACACATTTGTGACCAAAGATTCCGGCAAAATGAAGTTTCGAGCAGGCGATTTTCTCGTTCCGCTAAATCAGGATGGCGTGAAATTTATCCTGGAAACTTTGGAGCCGGAAGCGGTGGATTCTTACTTCAACTGGAATTTCTTCGATGCGATGTTGGGGCAGAAAGAATATTATTCGCCTTATGTTTTCGAAGATACAGCGAGTAAACTTCTGAAAGACAACAAAGCTTTGAAAACTACTTTCGAAATGGAAAAAGCTATCAATCCAAAATTTGCAAACGACGGCGAAGCGCAGCTGGATTGGGTTTACAAACACTCCGACTATTACGAGAAAACGCATCGACTTTATCCGATTTTCAGGATTAATTAAATTTTGGGCAGCTATTTCCGCCTTCCACTCCCAATCTTTTTTGCCGATGATTTCAGTTTAAATAGAACTTGAAGTCAAGCAAAAAAGGATTTCCGCTCAAGTCGGGCTTCGGATTCAGCATAAATCAACAGTCAGCGTAGAAACACAACTTTGTCATTCCGTAGGAATCTAAGCAGATTTTGGAGATTTACTTTTCAAACATTTTTTTAGTAGCGTGCGGAATAATAAAGTATAACATTTGAGAATCACCATTTTCAAATTTGGCTTCTAGCATATCAATAAAATAATTATTATCATCTCTTCCGGACCCCATTTTTCCGATTTTTGCACCAAGCGCCTTTTTTATAAAATCTTGTCCATCACTTGGATTCAATGCAAATGCTGGAGTGTCAATAGATTTTGCGTCTCCGCTATAATTCATTGCATTAAATATCTGATTTGCTTTTTTAATATAATTCTTTGCAATCATTTTATTGTCGGTTTTAAAATAGGCATAAGAAACCTCGATGATGGTTTTGATGTCGAATGGATGATTCGAAAGAAATTCATTTCCTGATTTTATGACTTCTGTATATTTGTCATCATCATTTAGTTTGTAAAGATTTCGTCCAAAATCAATATCACTGTAAGGCTTGTAATACTTATTATCTGTGAAAGCAATGAGCATTGATAGGACTTGCTTGTCAGTTAATGTTGAATCAATTTTATTATATCTCTCAAGCAGATTAGAATAATTTAATTCCGAATCTTTCTTTTTGGTTTCTTTTAAAATTTTTTCAAAATCCTTCTTGTATTCAAAATTTCTTTGTCCGAATAAGAACCCTGGAATAATTAGTAATAGAAATAAATAGTTTTTCATTATGTATTTAGTTTTTCTCAAATCTACAAAATTTCCTCCCACAACCCAACCTTCCCGGCCTTTCCACTTGCCATTCAACAAAAACTTAGTATTTTTGAGACAATTAAAAATAGAAACCCTTTAGGAACGTCATATCTCCAAAAGTTCACAAAAATAATTCTATGAAAAAACTGCAATTCTCTTTAGTTTTTATTCTTTTCTCTTTGGTCGTTTCGGCGCAACAAAGTGCTTACTCCCAACAATATGCAAAATACAAAATGGATATTGATGTGGATGCTGCCAATTTCACTTACCAAGGGAAACAGACTTTGCAATATCAAAACAATTCGCCAGACGAATTGAGAGTGGCGTATTTCCATTTGTATTGGAACGCCTTCAAAGCAGGTTCTATGATGGACCAGCGTGTGGCGGGTCAAGGTGTGAATGCGGACAGCAGATTGGCAAAACGTGTTGGAAATACAGTCATTTCCAGATTGTCCGAAATTCCTAAGAATGAAGAAGGCGCACAAAACATCCGTTGGATAAAGCAGAACGGAAAAGATTTGAAATTTGAGATTCAGGGAACGGTGATGAAAGTTTATTTGGCTGAAGCTATCAAACCAAATTCTTCCACCACGTTCACAATGGAATGGGATGCCGTAATCCCAATGCAAATCAGAAGAAGCGGACGAAACAACCGCGAAGGTGTCGATATGACAATGACGCAATGGTAACCGAAAATCGCAGAATACGATTACGACGGCTGGGCCGCTTTCGATTATATCGGAAGAGAATTCCACGCCCCGTTTTCTGATTACGAAGTGAATATTAAAATCGATAAAAATTACGTCATCGGAGCCGGCGGAAATCTGGAAAATCCAACAGAGGTAAAAGGTTATGACAGTAATGCGACTATAAAACAAGATATTTCAAATAAAGTGACCTGGAAATGGACTGCTAAAAATATCCTCGATTTTGCCTGGGCTGCGGACAGGGATTACACCGTTGAAAGTTTTCCGATTCTTGATGGACCAAAAGTTTTCTTAGTTTATCAAAAATCCGAAAAGACGAAATACTGGTCAGAAATGAAACCGTACATCACAAAGTATTACCAGTTGATGAACGCCACTTTCGGACGCTACAAATGGCCAAGTTATTCCTTCATCCAAGGTGGCGATGGCGGAATGGAGTACGGAATGTGCACTATGATTTTAGGCGAAGCAACAAGCCTGGAAGGCCTTAGCGGACTGATGTTCCACGAAGGCGCACACTCATGGTTTCAGCAGATGCTGGCGACTAACGAAAGTGTAAGGCCTTGGATGGACGAAGGTTTCACGCAGTATGCTGAGGATTTTGTATCGTACAGATTGTTCCCGCCAAAAGACACAAAACCGAATCCTTTTGCAGATGCAATCCGAGCTTATGTTAATTTTACAAAATCCGGAAAAGAAGAACCTGCAGTTTGGCTGGCAGACCATCACGATAACGGAACGGCTTATACCTATGCAAGTTACATCAAGGGCGAAATGTTTTTGGTACAGTTGGGTTACATCGTCGGAGAGGAAAATCTTAACCGAATTATGTTGAAGTATTATGACGAATGGGCGATGAAGCATCCGACAGAAAGAGATTTTATCCACATCACACAATTAGTTACCGGAATGGACTTGAAATGGTTTCAACATTATTGGATCAACACGACCAAAACTATTGATTACGGAATCAAAAATGTGAAATACGATCCGGAATCTACCACAATCACTTTGGTAAATAAAGGCGGTGTTCCGATGCCAGTTGATTTCAGTATTTTGACTAAGGACAAGAAGGTCGTTAATTATAATATTCCACTAAGTCTTACCAGAACCTGGAAAACGAAAGATATCTATGGACCGTTTAAAACTTTGCCTTACTGGGCTTGGACGCAGCAGGAATATACGTTTACAATTCCTTACACCAAAGCACAGTTGTCAGCGATTGGAATTGATTTCAGTCAGCGATTGGCAGATGTGAATCCTGAGGACAATTATCTGGAAGTGAAGTAAAAGGTAAGAAACAAGAATAAAGTCAAAAGAGCAAAGTTAGAAAGGAGTCCGAAGTATTCAATATCAGTAGCCGTGGTTGAAATCCATAGAACAATGAAAAGCCTAGATGTTGAACCAAAACACTCATTGTCCAATCTAAAAGATTCATCATCGAGTAAAAAAGACTGGTTGCTGAATCAAAAGACTCGACATTGAGTAAAAAAGACTGGTTTTTGAGTGAAAGACACTCATTGTTGAATCAAAAAGACTGGTTTTTGAGTATAAAAGATTGGTTTTTGAGTATAAAAGACTCGTTTTCCTCGTGGACAGGCTAATTTTTGAAATTAGAATATTAAATTATTAAGAATGAATTCTATCGTAATCAATATAGGAAACACCAATATCCGTTTCGGATTGTTTGATGATGACAACTGTGACATCTCGTGGGTCATCAATACAAAACCTTACAAAACAACGGATGAACTGTATGTTCAGATTCTGATGTTGTACCAGACCTATAAAATTGATGTTGATAAAATTGATAAAATTATCATCGGATCTGTAGTTCCCCAATTGACAATGGTGATTGCAAGTGCCATCAAGAAGATTCATCAGAAAAAGCCTGTTATCGTTGACAGGAATACACCGTCCGGTGTCATCCCAAAATCCAAACAAATGGGAACCGACATCTATGCCAACCTTGTCGCTGCGCATAATCTCTATCCCGGACAGAAGAAAATTATTCTGGATTTCGGAACAGCGCTTACGGCAAGCTGTCTTGATGTGAATGGGGAAACGCTCGGTGTCATCATTGCTCCGGGAATTGTAACCTCGCTTAACAGCTTGATCCAGGGAACGGCGCAACTACCGGAAATCGAATTGGTAAAACCAAAATCCGTTCTTGGATTGGATACAATCAGTTGTATGCAAAGCGGAATGGTCTATGGTTTCCTCGGAATGGTGGAAGGTTTCATTGACAGGATTAATGATGAGGTGAATGACAATTGCTTTGTGATAGCAACTGGCGGTGTGAGTCACGTTTACAAACCTTTGACGGATAAAATTAACATTGGCGATAGGCTTCACACCTTGAAAGGATTGTATTTCCTTGGGAAAGACTTGTAAAAACTATCTTTTGTTTTTAAAAAACCCTTTCACGATTTGAGAACATTCATTTTCCATAATTCCAATCACGACTTCTGTTTTTGGATGAAGTGCTAGACCTTTATTAATGAAACCTCTTTGTTCATCTCTTGCACCAATGACTACTTTAGTGATTTGAGACCAGTTAAGCGCACCGGCGCACATTACACAAGGTTCAAGCGTTACATATAAAGTACAGTTCTGAAGATATTTGCCACCAAGATAATTGGCAGCAGAAGTAATGGCCTGCATTTCTGCATGAGCTGTTACATCGTTTAAGGTTTCTGTAAGATTGTGAGATTTTGCAATGACTCTGTTATTAGAAATGACAACACAGCCAATTGGGACTTCATCTTTTTCCATTGCCAATTCAGCTTCCTGAAAAGCCATCTTCATGAAATATTCGTCGGTAAACATTTAGATAGGAGTAGTTTCGGATTTTGTCATATCTGCGATACTTGTGTCCAGAATCGGCAGCATATTATCACGAACGTTGATTAATAATTTTCTGATGCTGCAAGTGCCTTCATCCGTGCAATCAGCGCATTTCGCATAAAAATTGAGAGATGCACATGGTAATAAAGCAACTGGACCATCTACAATTCTGATAACATCCAAGACTTTTATATCTGCAGGATCTTTCATCAATGTATAACCACCTTCTGCGCCTCTTTCGCTTTTAAGGATTTTGTTTTGTTTCAGTTCACGCAGGATTTGTTCCAGGAATTTGAGCGGAATACGTTCGTTCTCCGATATTTTTTTAGCGGAAAATAATGAGGAATTGTCCTTTCTGTTTAGGAAAAGCAAAGTTTTGATTGCGTATTTGACTCTTTTTGAAAGCATAGTGTAAAAATAATCAAAATTTTATAACTCGGAAATAATATTAAAATCAAATAAAAAAGCCGTCTCATTTTTTGAAGAGACGGCTTTCCAGTTATATTAATCTTTAATTAAGGAAACTTAACTCCGGAATAAGAGTTAGGATTTACCATAGGAAGATTAGATTTGTATTTTGTATTGATTGCTTTCAAGAATTCGTTAGCAATAATTGCATAGCCACGGCCGGTAAGGTGAACGCCATCAAGTGAAAAAGCGCCACCTGTTACAAATTTAGCGGTATATTTTACACCATCCCATTGGATTCCGGAAGCAGAATTAAGTTCTCCCATTTTAGCATTTGCATCAAAAAATGCATATCCATTATCAGTAGCAGCTTTTTTAATAGTTGCATTATAACTATTGATTGCTGTACTAATAGCAGTTATCTCTTGAGGTATTAAAACATACTTGTCTGCAAATGGGTAAGATATTCCTCTAGCACCTAAGCTTGCTGGTATGCCGGTAGGAAGAGCTTGTGTACTTCCTATTTTCCCTTTAGTTGTAAGTGGTATTAGATCAGTTGCTGTAGTTTGTCTTGCCTGTCCATAAGTTGCACCTAAATAGCCGGATAATGCTATTAAAGTTGGATTACCAGACATACTTGCGGCATATGTGATTTGTGCACTTAGGTTGGTAAGGCTTTCGTCTTTAATCAATAAAGGATTTGCGCCAGTTTTACTTAAAGGTTTAATTCTATTTCCCGCATTTAAAGCTGTAAGGATTTGATTCAAAGGACCATATAGATTTGCATTCAGGTTATCTATTGTTGCTTCTCCAGCTGCGACATTCCCTTGTCCTAATACACTTGATGTTAGCGGATTATAAGGAATTGTTGTCAAAGATGGAATAGAAGTAACATCAGGAATATTTGCAATTACACCTTTTGCACCCGTGGATTTGATTTGAGCGACAAGCGCATTATAATAAGTATCAAATTGATCTGCTGGTGTTAGTGTTTCAGCTGTATCATCAGCACCTGCCAATGCATATAGTAAAGCATCATTGTTGCCTATCCAAAGTGAGAAAAATGTTGGATTTTGACTTTTAAAATCTGCGATGACCGAAGTTGTTGGACTTGACGCAAAACGAACAAAATATGGGTTGGCTGTTTTTGCAGGAACGCCCATAGGATTACCAAATCCTGGCGCTAACAAGTGAGCAACTTTTGCTCCCGGGACTCCCATGTTATTGAAGCCACCGGTAAGTACACTTGTTACCTCTGTTGTTGGTGTACCAGAATTTGCCGAATCTATGTCAGGAGAACCATTTGTAAAAGATTTTATATAGAGTTTGGTGTTTGCAATTTTATTTCCTGCAAACAAGAGTCCTCCATTATTATCTTTCATTAATGGAACTTTAAATTCCCCACCACCAGCAAGTTTCATTTGAGTAGATAACATGACTGGATAAGATTCATTTTGCCCGTCAACATATAAAGCTCCGTCTCGGTATCCCGCAGTTAATGAGTTACCTAAGGCAACATATTTGGAGAAATTAGCATCTCCTGAAGTAACAACAACATCTTCTGTACTGTTATCGAAATCTGTCTGACAACTCACTGCAAATAGAAGTGAAGCTGCTATACTTGATAAAAATATCTTTTTCATAATTAGTTCTATTTTTTAAAATGCGTTGTAAGATAATCCTAATCCAAAGTAGAATACGTTTGCTTTTGCCTGTCCGTAGAAGCTATTATACTTATTGTTAACTTTTCTACTTTCCGGCATTGCATAAGCTCCGGAAAGATCAACACCTAATTTATTAAATTTAAGTCCAACACCCGCAGTTACTACATAATTGTCAAAAGATGGCGTTTCCGGGATGAAGTTCTCGTCAGAATATGGAGACTCGTCATAATACCAACCAGCTCTTGCAGCAATCATATCTGTAACCATATATTGTGTGCCGATACGGAATGTTTTGGTGTTCTTAAAGTTTTTAGGAGCTACCAAGATTGTAGGATCTGATTGATTACCAACCGGCGCATTAGCAAAATCCAAAGTCAGTTTATTATATCTCTCCCAACCATGATAATTGAAGTCTGCAGAGATTAACCATTTTGGTGTCACTTTGTAAGTTGCTCCCAACGTTATTTCATCTACCAAAGGTAAAGTTGCTTTAAAGCTATCAACACCTCCTGTAGCTGCTAAGCCAATATTCGGGTATAATGCGGAAGATACATTAAATGTTGCTTTTCCATTTTCAGCTTTCATATCAACAGGAGAACGGTAAGCAACACTCACATCCCATTGGCTGTCTGGCTGGAAATAGAAACCAAATCCAAAGCCGTGACCAGTAGCTTCGTCATCCAATAGATTCAGCCTGCCGTCTAATTGAGTCACCTTTTTTGTCCAGTCCACCTTTCCTCTTGCATAGATATAACTTGCTCCGAAAGATGCCCAAGGTGCTAGTTTTACAGAAACCATTGGTTGGAAAAAGAAACTTTTAAGTTCTAATTTCTCTACCATTTCTGCACCTTCCCAATTAGTAGGCCATTCTATTGTACTACCAAAAGGCGTGGAAAAACTGAAACCTACAGATAATTGATCCATCACTTTATAAGCAATAGCCGCATAGATTGGTGTTCCCAATGGGTTATCCGTTTGCGTTTGCTGTAAAGTGCTTGTGTTTTGGAAAGTTATTTTATTAGAAACCCCAAAACCTCCTGCAGCTACACTTAGTTTTGCCGGGATAAAAGAAATACCCGCAGGATTGAAGAACGCAACACTTGCATCCTCTGCATGAGCGCTGGTGTGAGCCATCGCTAGCTGCTTTACGCCCTGAAGAGATACTCGGAATCCTCCTGCGTATGCCATTACACCGGCTGCTAAAGCCACGGTCATTAAAATTCTTTTCATATGATTATTATTAATGTTCCAAATTTATAATTATTTTAATAACAATTATAAAAAAACATAAAAAATGTTAAACATTGCTATTCTAAGAATAGTTGTTTAATTGTTGCTTTGATTTAAATAGTTGATTTTTAGTTGTTTGGTGTTGTATTTATATAAAATTAAATCAATGTTTAGTTTTAAACAATATAATGTAAACCATAATAAAATGATACTTTTGGTTTTTGATATATGATAATTTAATTTGTGTTTGTTTGGTTATTTGTCAATATTAATAGTGTATTAACTAAAAATTAATAAAAAAGTTTTTTTAAAAAATATAATCGGTAAGCCTAAATAAAATTTATATTAACTTTGCAATCAGACATAAAAAAATTAAAATATGAGTTGTGGATGTAAAACATCCGGCGATTCTTCCCACTCTTGCGGTACGAAGAGTGCCAGTGGGTGCAGTAGTGTAGATACTTGTGGCAATAGTTATAAATTAAGTGTTTTTGACTGGCTTTCAGATGTTAATCCATCTTCATCAAAAAGCTCAGAATATGTGGAAGTTCGTTTTAAGAATGAACGTAAATTATATTATAGAAACGTAAACAACCTGCCTTTACATATAGGAAGTATCATTGCTGTAGAATCCAGCCCGGGTCACGATATAGGTGTAGTAAGTCTTTCTGGAGAACTTGTAAAAATCCAGATGAAAAAGAAAAATGTACACGAAGACAGCATACAAAAGGTTTACCGCCTTGCGAATCAAAAAGATGTAGAAACCTGGCAAGATCTTAGAAATAAGGAAAATGCAATCAAGGTGGATGCCCGTAAAATTGCTTACGGCCTTAACCTCGAAATGAAGATTACAGATGTTGAATATCAAGGAGATGGCTCAAAAGTAACTTTTTATTATACAGCAGATAATCGCATCGATTTTCGTGTATTGATCAAAGAATACGCTTCAACTTTCCGAACAAAGATTGATATGAAGCAAATTGGCTTCCGTCAGGAGTCTGCAAAAGTTGGAGGTATTGGATCTTGTGGCCGTGAACTTTGTTGTTCTACTTGGTTGACGGATTTCCGTTCTGTGAATACAAATGCAGCAAGATATCAGCAGTTGAGTATCAATCCTCAGAAATTGGCCGGACAATGCGGAAAACTGAAATGTTGCCTTAATTATGAACTGGATACTTATCTTGATGTTTTGAGAGATTTTCCTTCATCCAGCACTGTTTTGAATACAGAAAAAGGAAGAGCATTCTGCATCAAAATTGATGTTTTCAAAAAGAAAATGTGGTTTGCTTATGTGGAAAACTCAATGGCTTGGTACGATATTGATATCTACGAAGTTCAAAAGATGATTGCCATTAACAAAAAAGGTGAAAAATCGCAAGCCTTAGAAGACCTTAAAGTTGTTGAAAACAGAATGGTAACTTCTGATTTGATTCAGGAAAACAGTGTAGACCGTTTCGAAAAGAAGAATAGAAAACCAAGACCAAACAATAATAATCGAGACAGAAATAATCCGAGACAACCTGATAACAGGCCTGCCAGACAACAAACTGATAATAAAAATCAACGACAAGGTGATAACAGAATTCGTGTGAATGAGCAAAAACCTGTGGAAAATAAAAGTGTGGCTCCAAAAGTTCAGACAACAGACAATCAGCAAACTGGCAATAAAAATCCAAGACAAGGTGACAACAGAAACCGAACGAACGATCAGAAATCTTTAGAAAATAAAGAACTTACGCCAAAAGCTCAGACAACAGAGAATCAGTCAACGGAAAATAAAACGCACAAAAAACCGTTCAAAAAACCGAAAAAGAAATTTCCGCCGAAAAATGAAGGTAATGCTTAGATCGATGTTTGTTTTTATTCTTTTTATATCTTTGAATTCCTGCAAAAACGGAAACGATAAGGTTGTAATGAATGATGTAGGTAATAACTGGAAAAAAAACGATGCACAAAAATTTGATCTTGATGTGAAAGATTCACAGAATCAGAAGAATCTGATGTTTGTCATTCGTAATAATAATGATTATCCTTACAGTAACTTAAGGTTGATTGCAAGTATAGAACATAATAAAAAGAATATCTCTACCGATACGCTTAATTTTGTATTAGCAAAACCAAATGGCGAATGGATCGGAACTGGTTTCGGAGATACCAAGGAAATTATTTTTCAATACAAACTCAATTATAAATTTCCGCAAAATGGTAACTATTCCGTCAAAGTTGTTCAGGCAATGAGAAGAAATACATTACCGGGAATAGAAGATATAGGAATTAAAATTCAAAACTTAAAGCCATAATTTATTAATGGAAAATAAGAAAACTGAAAATAAAACATTTCCTCTGCCAGACAAGAAAAAAGCGAGATCCGGCATCAAAAAATGGATCAAGATTATTTGGATCGCATTCTTTGCTGTAGTCTTAGGGATTTCCGGATTGTTTTTCGCTGTTTCCCAAGGTTTTGTAGGAGATATGCCAGACGTGAAAGAACTGGAAAATCCTGATATTTATGTAGCTTCGGAGATCTATTCCTCGGATAATGTTCTATTAGGGAAATTCGAAAAAGAAAAAACCAAACCGGTGACTTACAAACAGTTGCCTCCTTTTTTAGTTTATGCTTTACAGGCAAAAGAAGATGAGCGTTTCAAAGAGCATTCCGGGATTGATTTAAAATCTATTCTTAGGGCCATCCGATTTGGAGGAGAAAGAGGTGGAGGTTCTACAATCACTCAGCAGCTTGCGAAATTATTATTCACAGGAAATGCTTCTCAGAATAAAATCGAAAGAGCTTTCCAAAAACTGAAAGAATGGTGTGTTGCCGTTAGTTTAGAAAAACGTTACACCAAAGAAGAGATTGTTGCTCTTTATTTTAATAAGATGGATTTCCTTTTCAATGCAAAAGGAATCGAAATGGCATCAAGGGTTTATTTTAATAAATCAACAAGCCAGCTTACATTACCGGAAGCTGCCACATTCGTTGCAATGCTGGAAGCACCGAGAAGAAACAATCCGTACAGGAATCCTGAAAGAGCAAAAGACAGAAGAGATGTAGTGCTGAAGCAAATGTTAGAAACAGGCTATATTGATAATTCTACTTATGAAAAAGCGGTAGCCACTCCAATAGTTGTAGATTTCCACGAGATCAAGACTGTGGAGGATGGATTCTCTTCTTACTATAAATTTTATTTAAGAAAAGAAATTTCACAATATCTTGATACTTATGAGAAAGAAACAGGAAAAGAACTGAATCTTTACAAAAACGGTCTGAAGATCTATGTAACATTGGATTCCAGAATGCAGAAATATGCGGAAGAAGCAATCAAAGAACATTTGACCAATCTTCAAAGAAACTTCGATGGTGAAATGAGACGTAATCCAAACCGTCCTTATTACAAACTGAATAAAACTCAGATCAATTCCTTAATGATGTCTTCCGTAAGAAGAACCGGAAGATATAAACAGCTGAAAGCAGAAGGAATGCCGGAAGATTCTATCTTAATGGATTTCCAAAAACCTGTGAAAATGTCCAGATTTACATGGCAGGGAGAAGAGGAAGTAGAAATGTCACCTTGGGATTCAATCCGTTATCATAAGCAGATCGCACAAGCTGGATTGATGTCTATGGAACCTGCAACTGGCGACATCAAAGCCTGGGTTGGGGGGATCAACTGGCAGCATTTCCAGTATGATCACGTGAAACAAGGGAAACGTCAGGTAGGATCTACCTTCAAACCGTTTGTTTATGCAACAGCGATTATGCATCTTGGTATGACACCTTGTTCTACCGTATCTAATGCAAGTTTCAATAAAGGGACTTATCATGTTCCCGGAAGAGGAGGAATGTTAACACTGAAAAATGCCTTAGCTCAATCTCAAAACCCTGTAGCATTGCGTTTGGCGGAAATGTCCGGAACACAGAATGTGATACAAACCGCCAGAGATCTTGGTGTAACAACAGATATTTCCACCAGTTTGCCAATGGCATTAGGTACTTCAGATATTACGATTTACGAAATGTTAGGTGCTTACAGTACTTTTGCCAACTTCGGGAATTATACAAAACCTGAAATGATCTGGAGAATTGAAGACGCCAACGGCCGCGTCATCAAAGAAGTGAAGCCGGTTGTAAAAGAAGTCATGAACGAGATGTATGCCTACACAATGATCGATCTGATGAAAGGTGTGGCAGAATTCGGAACGGCTTCCGGAGAATTGAGAAGACAAGGGATTCCGGCAACTGTAGAAATTGCAGGTAAAACAGGAACCACACAGAACAACTCCGATGGTTGGTTTATGGGAATCGTTCCAAAACTGGCAACCGGCGTTTGGGTTGGTTGGGAAGACAGAGCAACCCACTTCTGGAGTACTGGCGAAGGACAAGGTGCAAAAATGGGACTTCCGATCTGGGCTATTTATATGAAAAAAGTTTTAGCAGATAAAGCTTTGAATATTCTCCCGGATGACAAATTCATCAAGCCAGCCAACTGGACGGGAAGCTGTTCGGATCTTAATAATCTTAGAAATGGCTACGGTGATGAAGGCGGATTGCAGTCGATAGATGAACTCAAAAATCCAACTCAGATTGTACCGGAAAAACCCGTGAAAAAAGAGGATCGTTCCAACGAAACTCTTAATTCAGGAGAAGATATAGATTTTAATAAATAAAAAAATATAACCCACATTTCTGATGTGGGTTTTTTATACAGATGAAACTCGACCTCATTACCCAAAATTTCACAAAATTATTTCCCGGAGATCTTTCAGGGAATACAATGCAAAGGCAAACGCCGGACATTATGTTTTGTTCAGTAAAACCGGCTGATTTTGAGAAAACAGAATTAATTGATTTTAATGAAAAATTATCGGAAGAAATCGGACTTGGTAAACTTGAAAATAATAAAGACTTTCTTGCTGCACAGAACCTTCCTGAAAATATAAAAACTTATGCAACAGCTTATGCAGGTCATCAGTTCGGAAATTGGGCAGGACAATTAGGTGATGGAAGAGCTATCTATGCCGGCGAAATCCTTCATGAGAACAAACAAACCGAAATCCAATGGAAAGGAGCCGGAGCAACACCATACTCCAGAAATGCAGATGGAAGAGCCGTTTTAAGATCTTCAATCCGGGAATATCTGATGAGTGAAGCGATGTTTCATCTTGGTGTTTCAACCACCAGAGCTTTGAGCCTTTCCAAAACAGGCGAAGATGTCATTAGAGATATTCAATATTCCGGGAATCCGCAGAAGGAGCAAGGTGCAGTTGTCGTAAGAACCGCAGAATCATTTCTTCGTTTCGGACATTTTGAGTTATTATCAGCAAGAAAACAGAATGATCTACTGAAACAATTAGCAGATTATACGATTGAGAATTTCTTTCCCGAAGTTTCTTCAGAAAATAATCCAAGTAAATATATCGATTGGTTTCAGGCTATTTGCGACAGAACTTTGAAAATGATTATCGATTGGTATCGTGTCGGTTTCGTCCACGGCGTTATGAATACGGATAATATGTCGATTCTGGGATTGACGATAGATTACGGACCATATTCTATGATGGATGGCTACGATCTGGAATTCACACCAAATACGACCGATTTGCCGGGAAGACGATATGCTTTCGGGAAACAAGGTCAGATTTCACATTGGAATCTTGCTACTTTAGCAAACGCTATTTTTCCGTTGATCAATGATCAGGAAGTTTTAGAAAAAACCCTGAACGATTTCGGGAAGCAATTTTGGATCAGGCACGATCAAATGTTGGCTGATAAATTTGGTTTCGATGAGGTTTTGGCAGAAGATGAACGTTTTTTTACAGAATGGCAGCAGATGATGCAGGATTTGAATCTGGATTATACTTTATTTTTCCAACAACTTGAAAAACCTGTTTCTGAAATTAAAACCTATGATTTCAAAGATGCTTTTTATCAAAATCTTAATGAAAATGAAATAATAAAATTATCAAACTTCATAGAGAAATATCAGGCAAGAAAACTTAAAAATAGAATCTCGACAGATGAATCTTCAGAATTAATGTCTAGAACAAATCCGAAATTCATTCTCAGAAATTATCTTTTGTTTGAAGCGATTCAGGATGCAGAAAATGGAAATTACGAGATGTTTTTTAAACTGAAAAAAGCATTGGAAAATCCTTACGAAAATTTGTATCCGGAATTCAATCAAAAACGACCTTCGAAGTATGATAATCAGACGGGAAGCAGTCAGTTGTCTTGTAGTTCTTAGCAATGATTTCAAGTCTTGTTTGATTCTTTTTAAATCAGAAACAAACCTGTTTAATTTGAAAACGAATCTTTTTTACTCAATGGAGAGTCTTTTTGATTCGTGGACCAATCTTTTAGACTGGATGGCGAGTGTTTTTGATTCAACGACGAGTCTTTTCACTGGACGACGAGTCTTTTTGATTGGAAAACCAGTCTTTTTAATTCAATGATGAGTCATTTTGCTCGGCGATGAGTCTTTTTGATTCAAAATTGATTTCCAGATTTAAGTTTTAACTCTATTTTTGAAGAAATATCCCAGGTTTGAAACTGCTGAACAAAAGTTTATCTGTCAAGTCAAATATTCAAATCGTACCTCACACTTCTTCCTTCTCCCTGCTGTGATAAAATTTCCTTCTCCGTCAAATCCTGCAAATCTCTTGTAGCAGTTGCTCTTGAAGATTTGGTAATAGAAACATATTTTTTGGAAGTCATTCCACCTTCGAAACTGGAAATCCCAAAATCAAACATTTTCATAATTGCTTTGATTTGTCTCTCATTCATTTGGGACTTGTGCTTATCCAAAAATCTGGTTTTATTGAGGGTGATCCATATCGTATGCTTCGCTTGTTTCTGAGCATCCAAAATTGCAGAGGAAAAATAGAAAATCCAATCAGTAATTTCTAACGATCTTTGGGCAGATTTCAATGCATTGTAATATTGCTTCTTATCTTTTTCGATAGTGCTGGATAGACTCATCAAAACAGGTCTTCCAAAAGATTCTGAAAGACATTTTTCGGAGATTGCTCTGCCGATTCTTCCATTTCCATCTTCAAAAGGATGAATGGTTTCGAAATACAAATGGGATATCGCAGTTTTGAGAAGAATATTTTTGATGTCATTTGCAGAGACTTCAAAACCATTGTACCATTTGATGAAATTTGACATCTCATTTGGTATTTGGTTGGATGGAGGTGCTTCGAAATGAAGTTTCTCTTCCGAACGCGCCGGAAACAATTTGCATTGGTTCTTTCCCAGCTCGGTATTCTCCAGCATTAATGTAGAATATATGCCTCATTAATAAAAAATGCCAATTTTTAAGAAGCGCTTCAGATAATTCATTTTTGTAGGACTTTCTTACCTCAATCATAAGAGAAGCTATACCTTGAGTTTTTTTGTCTCGGATTTGTGGCAAAGCATCCGCTAATCCCAATTGCTTTTTAAGGGAAGACATCACATCTTGTCTGCTGAAAAACTCGCCTTCAATCTCCGAAGTCTTGATAGCTTCCGAAATCATAAATTCCAAAATAGTCTCTTGCTGAATTGTTTCTGGTAAAGAATCCGTCAGACCTTTCACTTCGCCTGTTTCAATGGCAAAATCAATAACTAATGAGTCTAATATTGAATCATCATAAGTAAAATTTGCCCAATTTGGAAATTGCCAATTGTAAGTCATGAGGTGATAAAAATATTTAATCGCCTCAAATATAATAAAATTTTGAGGCAATTAGCGGTATTAATTGCCTCAAAGAGATTTTTATTTAAATTAAGTTTTATTAGATCGCTATTCCTGCCAGAATTAATCTCAAGTTTTAAGTATAAGATTTATTTTTGCAGAAATATCCCAAGTTTGAAACTGCTGAACAAAATTTTATCCATTCTTAGAATCGCTTTTCCTTCCACTAAAACTGAAGGTTATATTTTCCTATTTTTCGTAATTGTTTACGGCGCAAATGCGTGGTTTATTGCCGATAATTTCAGTATTATTTATGATGACAGAATCCCGTGGGATGGCTATTTTAGTTTTGACAACAGAGCAATCATCCAGACTGGAGGTGGCTTCGAGCGACATCCACTTTCAAACTATTTCTTTGATGTGATTCGCAATTTTGCAATGTGGATTTCAGGAAATCATTACAATTCGGTTTTTCGATTGGTTTTGGCGTTGTTGTCAACTTTGGTTGTCAGTTTAGCGAATGTTCAGATCTTCAAATATCTTAATAATATCATCAGACTTCCACTTAAGATTAGTTTATTGATTTTGTTCTTTTATGGTTTGTTTGTGACCAATATTCTGTTGTCTTTCACACCGGAAACTTACACTTACACTTTGCTTTTTCTTTCGTTTTTCAATTATTATTCGGCGAAGAAAATACAGGAAGAGAAAACTATTTCATTTGCAGCAACGATCCTTGGTTCGGTTTTTATCGGCGGGTTGACGATCACAAATATTGTCAAAGTTTACATTCCGTTTTTGTTTGAAAAGAAGATATTCTGGAACTGGAAGAAGATTGGAATTGCTGTTTCGAAAATTGCTGTTTCGATCGGCGTTTTTGCTTTTCTGTTTTTATTAAGACTGGATTTTAACTTTCAAAATTTCCTGAACAAGACAGAAGAACAGTACGATAAATTCTCCAAACCGAAACTGACGCCGCTTTGGGATATGATTTCTTCATGGTTTTTTGGTGGCAATATTTTGTTTTCCAATTATGAGATCAGGGATTATCACAACAAAGACAAAACGTTCTTCTACAAAGCTTTGTTTATGGACGTTTATTCGTCTGTTGTTCCTTACATTTTCATCGGTATTATTTTATTAATGATCATTTGGAGTGTATTCAAAAATTATAAAAACAAGCTTGTTTGGATTTTGGTTATTTCTCTTTTTGTGGATATTATCATTCATTGTGTTCTAAAGTTCGGGCTTCATACCTCTTACATCTACGGTGGACATTTCATTTTTGTTTTTCCGTTGCTGATTGGCTGGCTGTTTTTCAGTTTTAAGGATAAAGCTTTACCACTGACATTTCTGTACGGAACATTGATGATCCTGACTGTTTATCTCGGTTTCAATAATTTTTATAGACTGTCAGAATTCTATCAATTCTTAGAAACTTATTATAAATAAAAAATGCGATTCAGAAATTTCTGAATCGCATTCAAATATAAATTAAAAAATTAGTTCTTAATGATTTTCTTAGTTGTTGGTTTTCCGTTTTCCGGTTCAATTTTGAGGAAATAAACACCATTGTTCAGATTAGAAATATTGATGCTCGACCTGTTCTCAGTTGTCAATAAAACCTGTCCGGCAGCGTTATACAAACTCGCTTTAAATTTCGAAACGTTCTTATTCAATTTGATATTAATAAAATTCTGTGTAGGATTTGGATAAACGCTGATTCCGTTTTTAAGATTGTCAAGATCAGAATTCCCTAATGTTTCCAGACTGATTTTATCTTTCAAAATTCCCAAAGACATCGATGTCATATAGACTTCCGCATTTTTGTCATCAACAAAACGGACGGCGCCAGAAATTATAACAGTATTGAAATAGTTTGTAGAAGCTTTTTCTGTCCAGGTATTTCCATTGTTGCTGGTGTAAATTACTTTTGGAAGCGTATCAAGGTAAGAATATCCTATTCCGACGATTTGTCCATTCTGTTTTGTAGAATGTTCTACATTGTGAACCATTCCTGTGTAGATCTTAGTCCAGCTGTTTCCGCCGTCAAGCGAAGTATAGATTCCGTTGGATGCTGCGATTGTGTACTGGTTCATATTTAATGGATTCTGAATCAATTCCAAAGCGATGTTTGGTAAGGTCAAATCCTGTAATCCATTTGTGATTTCTGTCCAGTTTGTGCCGCCGTTTATGGTTTTGAAGACTCTGTTACCTACAGTTACCAGAACTTCATTAGGATTATTTTTACTGGATTTGATTCCATAAATATAATCTCCATCATAAGGTAGCATCATAAAATCCATTTGAACGTCATCAGGATTTGCAAAATTTACTTTGATCAAAGATGCTGTTTCTCCGTTAAAAGTAGCTAACCAGGCAATGTTCGGATTGGAAGAGTCGGTTTCTGCAGCTGTAAATCCTGTATCGTAAGTGGTATAGATTGGGGTTTTATTCACGCCATAATCATTACTCATATTGATGGTATTTCCCATAAAAGAGGAATCATAAGTATAAACTCTTCCCGGATAATCTTTATCTGTGTGTAACAATCCAATCTGTCCTCCCATAGGACTTTCGTTCAAAGGAAATACATTGACAGGTGTTTCGGCATTGGTTTCCAGATTCTTAACCGTGTAGCCATATTGAACACCGTACATCAATTTATCTGTTCCGTTGTCATTGAAGATATTCAGATTTCCCATTCCTTCAAAAAATGGATTCTTAAGCGTTGTTAATGTTACGCCTTTGTCTGTAGAGATTTTAGGATAGCGATTACTGGCGACAAGAACTTCGTTAAGATTAAAAGGATTGAAGGCCGCACCGATTCCATAGAAATAAGATTGTCCATCATTTAATCCATCGTGTTCTTTCGTGGTCCAGGTTGCTCCGCCGTTTGTTGTAATTGCGATTCTGTCGTCTGCTAAAATTAAAATGTGATTGCTGTCATTGGGATTGATATGGATTTTCGGAACGTTTTTCAATCCGAAATTACTTGTAGACCAAGTGATTTGTGTTTGCTCTGTCCAGGTTGCGCCACCGTCTGTTGATTTGTAAACGGCTTCGTGCTGATCCAGATAAGTCCAAAGAACGCCTGTTCCCACATAAATAATATTGCTGTTGTTTGGGTCGATATCAATGGATTGTAAAATTAGACCATTCAACGTTTCTGTCCACGTATTTCCGCCGGCTGTGGATTTGAAAAAGCCACCGTCTTCATTTCCTGCACCGCCGTTACGGACAATGTATAAGTTTTGTGGGGTTTTCGGATCCATCATAGCATCATTTAGCAGAACACTTTCGTGATCGGTTCCGTCATAGACTTTGCTCCAGGAAGTTCCGCCGTTGTTTGTTTTGAAGAATTTATCCTGATCGCCACTTGTTAAGATTGTCGCAGTGGTCATATTTCCATCATCAAGAAGGGAATAATTTTTTATGGCGAAAACATCCTCATTAGTAGGAACTTTAATTTCCTTGATAATTGATTTTGATTGCAAATCGAAAACGGCAACCTTATTCATAGGATTTCCGCCGCCATAATATTCGATGAAACTTAATGCTGTTCCGTTGTTGGTAAGACGCATTTCCTGAATTGCCGGTGCCCATTCCGGATTTGGAAGTGTGAACAATACATCCCAGGTAACACCATTATCGGTAGAGACCAAAATGTGGGAACCAATGTAAGTTGTTGCGTAGATTTTGTTTGGAGTAGTTTTGTCGTAAGCAAAATTCCTCATCAGACCGTAATCTGGATTTCCTGCAAAACTTACTTGCGAAAAGTAAAACTGTGCGAATAAGATTAAAAATAAAGTAAAGACTGTTTTCTTCATATCATATTAGATTTAAATGTTGTACAAATGTATTTTCGTATTTGTAACAAGCATTGTATATGACAAGAATAAACAGGACTTAATAAGAAAAAACGTGACATGTTTCTATATGCTTGATAAATAAGCGTATAAATCGTTGGAGTTTTCGAGATTCAGTTTTTTGGAAATTCTTTCTTTTCTTTTTCGGCAGGCTTCAATCGTAATGTTGAAGATAGATGCGATCTCTTTTGTTGAGAGATTCATATAGATGTAAGAAATATATCGGATGTCATTCAAAGTCAAATCGTTATGTTTTTCTTTTAATGATTTGATGAACTTGCTGTTGATTTCCTGAAAATGATTGAGGAAATCGTCGCCGTTGTCTTCTTTGGAAAGAACTTCTTTTAGTTGATCCAATTGTTTTGCTAATAATGGGTTTGTCAGCATTTCCGGACGTTCCTTCAAACGTAAAATGTAATCTTCAATCTTATCATTTTTCTGGGCAAGATGAATGGCGTTTGCAGCAAGTTGGCGGTTTTTATTTTCGAGTTCATTTTTAAGCTTTTCTTTTTCTAATAAAGCATCGGTTTCTTTTTCCTTAATCTGTTTTTCTAACAGTAAAGCGTAATTTTCTTTATTCTTGAGTTCCAAAGAAATAATCTGTTCATTTTGCTCTGCAAGCCTTCTTTTTTGCTTGTTTTTTTGAAGATAAGCTCGGAAAAACCAAAGAATCAAAGCTAAAACTGCGATCCAAAATCCGATGATGTAGAATTTTAATTTTTTCTCATTGATAAGTTCTTTCTGAGAATCCTGAAGTTTCAGTTTAATCTCACTATTCTGATACATTGCCTGATTCTGAATCGCATTGAGAGAATCTTTTACAACAAGCACAGAATCTTTGTATTGAAGCGACTTTCTGTAATCACCTCCGGCAAAATAATTATCGGAAAATCGGGTGTAGATATCCGTCATATTGCTGTAGTTCAGATTCTCTTTCTGGGCTTGTTGGATAAATGAAAGTGCTTTTTCAGAAGCTTTTTTATCTTCATAAACTTTGGACAAAATCAAAAGAGCAGAAACTTTGTGATCGTTATATTCAGGCGTATTGAGCTTATTAATTAAAGGATTGAGTATCGACAGTGTTTTTGTGTAGTCTTTTCTTTCCATTGCATTTTTGGCTTCGGCAATATCAAGCGCTCTTTGAATATCCAATTTTGCAATCGGTCTGGCAACGGAAATGTAATAGGAAGCTTTGTCCAGCTCTTTTGTCGTGTTGTAAAGATCGGCAAGATTACCAGCATATAAGGCAATTCCAATGGTGTCTTTGTTTGCTATTGCCAAGTCGTAAGCTCTTTTTTGATGTTTTTCGGATTCTTTATATTTTCCTTGCCGAAGATAAACGAGCGCAATGTTGTTCAGAACAGTCATTTCTTTGTCCTTGTTCAGGTGTTTCAAAGCGATTGTATAAGCTTCAAGATAATAATCCAGGGCCTCGCTGTAATCCAGCATTTGGTAATAATTCAGCCCGATGCAATTGGTGGCAATGAATTGCTGCTGGTACCAATTATTTTGTTCAGCTAAACTTCTTGCTTCTGTAAATAATTCTAATGAAGTCGTATGCTTTTTCTGATATAATGCATCAATTCCTTTCGAGATCAATTCATCGCAGCGTTTTTTTGAAGTGTCATTTTGTAACACAGAAAGCAGAACGATAAATGAAAACAGAAACTTCATAAGGCTACAAAAGAACTAATTATAAAGTAAATTTAACTAATTTATTGATTTAATGAAAATTAGGATTTAATATAAAAACATAAAAAAACCGGAAATGAATCCGGTTAATATGATTATTTAGCTTCGACACAAAAGACAGCGTAAGGAATGACTGTCGCCGATGGATAAACTTTTTTAATGTTTCGAAGATCGTCAGCCGCACTTTGTTTGGAGAAGTAACTTCCGGCAAGGATCTTATAATTTGGTCTGAGTGACGCATCTTTCTCAACTTTCAGATTTCTGAAGTTATTTCTGAATTCTGAACTGATTTTGGTTGCTTCTTCATTGCTTTTTACCACAACAACCTGAATTTTGAAACCCATAATCTTCGGATTTTTTCTGCAGATCTCAGCATTTGTAAGCTCTCTGTTGGCTACCAAAATTTTTGGCGCTGCTTTTACAGAACTATCTCCGGAGCGGTTGCAATTGCCTTCCACCTTTTCCAAAGCATCATTTATACGTTCATCCAGAGAGAAGGAAAGTTCTGTTCCGGAGATGGTGTCTTTCTTCACAATGTATTGAGCATCAATTTGGTAAAAAGAAAATACGGTTGCGATTATGAAAAGCTTAAACAGATTGTTCATTTAATATTTATTTTAGGCAAATTTAAAATAAATTGATTGAAACGCAAACCCTGTTATTTAGAACAATTACAAATTAATTGTATTTGATAAAAAGCATCCGATAAGGTCGTCTTAATTTTTGTTAAAGTGCTATTTTTGCCGAATTGAATGTAACAGTCAATAGAATTTACTAACCCAAGATTATATAAATGATTAGTTGGAGAAAGCATTACAAAAAGGGTCTGATAGCAATTAGTTTATTGTTGTCAACCGGCGCTTCCGTTTATGCACAAGGCGATCCGAAAAAAGGACAGGAGCTTTTCAAAGCGAACTGTACAGCTTGTCACGCTTTGGACAAAAAAGTTGTAGGGCCTGCACTTGGCGGTGTTGTTGAGAAAGTCAAAAAAGATGGTCAAGATGTTGACTGGCTTCACAAGTGGATCACGAACAATGAGAAGCTGAGAGCGTCAGGCGATGCATACGCAAACAAGATCTATGAAGAAAATGGAAAAGTTGCGATGCAGGTATTCGAAGGGAAACTTTCTGATCAGGATATCGATGATATCTTGGAGTACACAACTAATCCTCCAAAAGAAGAACCGGCAGCTGACGATAAAGCAGCAGCGGGTGCTACTGATACTACAGCAGCTATCGAAGCTCAAAAAGCACAACAGCTTAATTCTAAAATTGTAATTGCAGCATTGATCGCAATTGCAGGTTTATTGTTTTGGTTGTTGATCAAAATTCGTCAATTAGTTAAATTACAGCAGACTCCGGAATTATCCGAGCTTAATTCCACAAGAGTTACTTCTTTCTCAGCATTATATGAAAAATACAGCTATGTAGGAAAAGGACTTGTTGGATTGTTGGCATTGTTTGCGGTTTACGGTGTCTGGAACTGGTTGATGTGGATTGGTGTTTACAAAGGATACGCTCCTGAGCAGCCAATTTATTTCTCTCACAAGATCCACGCAGGCGAAAATAAAATCGACTGTCAGCTTTGTCACTCCGGTGCAAAATATGGTAAAGTTTCTGAGATTCCTTCTCTTAACGTTTGTATGAACTGTCACAGATCTATTTCTGAGTACAAAGGGAAATACATCGAGCCAGGAAAAGACAGAGAATTCTACACTGGTGAGATCAAAAAAATCTATCAGCACGTAGGATGGGATGAAGATAAGCAGGCTTATACCGGTAAAACGGAACCTGTAGAATGGACAAGAATCCATAATATGCCGGATTTCGTTTACTTCAATCACTCTCAGCACGTTGTTGCAGGTGAGCAGGCAATCATTAATTCATTTAATGCTAAGCAAAAAGATGCAGCGAATAAAATTGATGTAGTTTGTAAAGCTTGTCACGGAAAAATTGATACAATGAACGTAGTGCAGATGGCTAACAACTTCACAATGGGATGGTGTATAGAATGTCACAGAACTACAGAAGTAGATATGAATAACGGTTATAATAAAGAATACTTCAAAAATCTGCATGATAAGTTGAAAAAACAATATGGTGAAGGAAGCAAGATCACTGTAGATGCGATTGGAGGTCTTGAGTGTGGTAAATGTCATTATTAATAATCAAAAATTAGAAGTATAAATGGCTTCAAATAAAATACAATTCAGAAGTATTCACGAACTAAAAGATCCAAGCCTTAATGGGAAGTTGGCGCTGAAAGAGTTTCAGAATGAGATTCCGGTGGATGAATTCTTGGAAGATGCTGGTAATTCAGGAACTTCTCGTAGAGATTTTCTTAAGATATTAGGATTTTCTACAGCAGCTGTTACTTTAGCAGCTTGTGAGGCTCCGGTTCTTAAAACGATCCCTTATGTGGTAAAGCCACACGATATTATTCCGGGGATTCCTAACTATTACGCATCTTCATATTTTGACGGATTCGATTTCGCTAGTGTTTTAGTTAAGACTAGAGAAGGTCGTCCAATTAAAATTGATCCAAATCCAACGGCAGGTTCATTAGGTAAAACTAATGCGAGAGCGCAAGCAAGTGTACTTTCTCTTTATGATAATGATAAAGTGAAATTGCCAGCTTTGAATGGAGATGAGCAAACTGATTTTAATAAAATCGATGATTTCGTTTTAAAAGGTTTAACAGAATCTCAGGCAAATGGTAAAAAGATCGTGGTATTATCACACTCTTTCCCAAGCCCGACTTTCAAAAAGTTATTTGGAGATTTCAAAACCAAATATCCTTCTGCTGAACTTATCACTTACGATGCAATTCCTTACGCTGCAGCATTAGATGCGGCTCAGGAAGTTTTCGGACAAAGAGCATTGCCGGTTTATGATCTAAGCACTTCTCAGTTAGTAGTTTCTTTCCAGGCAGATTTCTTAGGAGATTTCAACGCTTCAAGCTTAGAAGTTTCTTATGCTGCAGCTAGAAAGCCAGGTCCTGAAATGTTGAGACACATTCAAGTTGAATCCAACTTGAGTTTAACTGGAGCTAATGCCGATTCAAGATACAGATTGAAACCAAGTGCTGTTTTCAAAACTTTAGTAGAAGTTTACAACGGACTAAATGGTGGAACTGCTGATAAAACAGCTTCTGATATCGTAAAAGAGCTTCAGGCAAAAGGCAGCAACGCAGTTGTTTTAGCAGATGGTTCAAAAGCGGCTTACGTTCTTGCTCATTTAATTAATCAAAAATTAGGATCTAAGGCTTTCACAGGTAAAGCTAACTTTCTTAAAGAATATGATAACGCAAGATTCAATGAGTTTTTATCTTGGTTGAATGGCGGACAAGTTGGAGTTTTGATTTCTAATAATGTTAACCCGATTTATTCTCACGCAAAAGGAGAATCTTTAAAAGCAGCTTTGTCAAAAGTTCCTTACTCTATAGCAATTACAGATAAGAAAAATGACATTTACAAAGCTTCCAAAGCAGTTATTCCTGCTACACATTGGTTGGAATCTTGGGGAGATATTGCTCCGGAAACTGGTGCATATTCATTGATGCAACCTACAATCCAAAAGATCTTTACATCAAGACAGGTTGAAGAATCTCTTTTGGTTTGGATCAATGGAAAAAACAGTCCCGCAAACAATTACTACGAATATCTTAAAGCAAATGCTTTAACACTTAACGAAGGGAAAACTTTCAATAAGACTTTATATAACGGTTTTACAACTGGTGGTCTTTCTACGGCTTTGGCTTACTCAGGAGGAAATGCTGCTCAGGCTGTTGCTGAATTATCAGCTTTCAAACCGGCTCAATTAGAATTACAACTTTACACAAAACAAGCAATTGGCGACGGTACACAATCTAACAACCCTTGGTTGATGGAGCTTCCTGATCCGATCTCCAGATTGTCTTGGGATAATTACTTGACAATTTCTCCAAAAGATGCAGAAGTTTTAAAGCTTGAGAATAGCCTTAATGCTAGAATGCAGTTGGACGGAGACTTGGTTAACTTAACTGTAAACGGCGTAACATTGAAAGATGTTCCTGTTTTCATCCAGCCTGGACAAGCTGAAGGATCTTTGGGTCTGGCTTTAGGTTATGGTAAAAAAGATTCAGGAAAAGTAGCTGACACAGGTGTAAATGCTTATCCAATTTTTGATGGTTATAACACAGTTCTTACGAATGTGAAAATTGAAAAAACCGGAGAAGATTATGAGTTCGCAGGAATGCAGCTTCAAAATACATTGATGGGTCGTTATGAGATCGCTAAAGAAGTTTCTTTGGAAGATTTTATCAATAAACCTACAGATGAGTGGAACAAGCCTTTGGCAATGCATACTATTGGAGGTGAACTTCCATTAGGAAAAGTAGATCTTTGGGATGCTTTTGATGACACAGATGGTCCTCACTTCAACTTGTCAGTCGATCTTAACTCTTGTACCGGTTGTGGTGCTTGTGTTGTAGCTTGTCAGGCAGAGAACAACGTTGCTGTTGTTGGTAAAGAAGAGATCAGAATGTCCAGAGATATGTATTGGTTGAGAATTGACCGTTACTACTCTGCAATCGAAAAAATTGAAACTAAAGAGCAAATCGACAGAGGTCTTAATGCGCCTCAGTTATACGGTGGTCCTTTTTCAGAAGGTATTCTGAATCATCCAGCTGACAATCCAGATGTGATCTTCCAGCCGGTAATGTGCCAGCACTGTAACCACGCACCTTGCGAAACTGTTTGTCCTGTTGCTGCAACATCTCATGGTAAGCAAGGTCAAAACCAAATGGCTTACAACAGATGTATCGGTACAAGATATTGTGCGAACAACTGTCCTTATAAAGTAAGAAGATTCAACTGGTTCAATTACGCATTGAATGACAGATTTGACTTCAATATGAACAATGACCTTGGCAGAATGGTTCTTAATCCGGATGTTGTTACAAGAACAAGAGGGGTAATGGAAAAATGTTCTATGTGTATCCAAATGACTCAGTCTACAATCCTTGAAGCTAAGAAAGATGGTAGAAGAGTTCAGGATGGAGAATTCAAGGTAGCTTGTGCTAGTGCTTGTTCTACAGGATCTTTGAAATTCGGAGATATGAATGATGTAGGCTCAGAGGTAAGAAGCTTGTTCAACAGCAACAGAAAATACGTATTGCTAGAAGAGATTGGTACAAAACCAAACGTTTTCTATCATACAAAAATCAGAAACAGAAAAGAAAGTTTAAATAATAAATAGGTAAAAAATGTCAGGACATTACGAAGCTCCGATAAGGGAACCTTTAATTATTGGTCACAAGACTTATCACGATATCACAGAGGATATCGCAAGACCTATCGAAGAACGCGCAGGGAAATTATGGTGGGCATCATTGTACGCCGCTTTAATTCTGTTTGTTTACGGATTTGGTTGTATTGCATACACCATCGGAACCGGTATCGGTGCCTGGGGACTAAACAGAACCATTAACTGGGGTTGGGATATTACCAATTTCGTTTGGTGGGTTGGTATTGGTCACGCAGGAACATTGATCTCTGCCGTACTATTATTATTTAGACAAAGATGGAGAATGTCTGTAAACCGTTCTGCAGAAGCGATGACGATCTTCGCTGTTTGTCAGGCGGCTATCTTCCCGGTAATTCACATGGGTAGAGTTTGGGTTGGGTACTGGGTGTTCCCTTTGCCAAACCAATTTGGTTCTCTTTGGGTTAACTTTAACTCGCCATTGCTTTGGGACGTATTTGCGATCTCGACTTATTTCTCAGTATCAGTTGTATTCTGGTTTATGGGATTGATTCCTGACTTTGCAATGATCAGAGACAGAGCTAAAACGCCATTCAATAAGAAAATTTATACGCTACTGGCATTCGGATGGGGTGGAAAAGCAAAACACTGGCAGAGATTCGAAGAGTTATCTTTGGTTTTAGCAGGACTTGCAACGCCACTTGTATTCTCGGTACACACGACGGTATCATTTGACTTTGCTACTTCAGTGATCAAAGGATGGCACTCAACCATCTATCCTCCATATTTCGTGGCGGGAGCGATCTTCTCAGGATTTGCAATGGTACAAACGCTATTGTTGGTTGCTAGAAAAGTTTGTCACTTAGAAGACTATATTACAATGTATCATATCGAAATTATGAACATCGTAATCGTAGTAACTGGTGGAATGGTAACTGTAGCTTACGCAACAGAGTATTTCATCGGTTGGTATTCTGGATCCAGATTTGAAGATTTTACATATCTATCTCCAGGGGCAGCAACTGGACCTTATTGGTGGGCATTCTGGGCATTGATTATTTGTAACTTGGTTGTTCCTGCAGCATTCTGGTTCAAAAAAGTTAGAACTAATATCTTCTGGACATTCATTATCGCATTGATCATTAATATCGGGATGTGGTTCGAGCGTTTTGACATTATCGTAATAAACCTGTCAAGAGATTATTTACCATCTTCTTGGACAATGTTTAAACCGACAATTATTGACGTTGGGGTATATTTAGGAACGATTGGTTTCTTCTCAGTATTATTCTTATTGTACGCAAGAACATTCCCTGTCATTGCACAAGCAGAATTGAAGAGTATTTTGAAAATTTCCGGTGAAACTTATAAAGCAAAAGAAGGAGATGAGCACCACTAAAATTATATATGGACTTTACGGCGACGACGATGATCTAATGCACGGCGTGAAAGCCTTTACGGATAAAGGAATCAGTATAAACGAAGTGTATACACCGTTTCCTGTTCACGGATTAGACAAAGCACTTGGATTAAAGAAAACCAGAATTTCTGACGCAGCATTTATCTATGCTTGTTATGGAGTTACAATTGGTATTACTTTAACGGCTTGGATTATGAACCACGACTGGCCGCAGAATATTGGTGGTAAACCATCTTTTGACTGGGCACATAATTTTCCGGCATTTATTGATCCAATGTTTGAATTGATGGTATTTTGTTCTGCTCACTTGATGTCATTAACTTTCCTTGTAAGAAATAAAATGTATCCGGGCGCAAAACCTCAGAACCCAGATCCAAGAACTACGGATGACAAATTTATGATGGAGTTTGTTTCTGACGATGTTGAAACTATTAAACAACTGTTGATTGATACAGGTGTTGAAGAAATAACAGTTAAAGATGCTTAAGATGAAGAATAGTATATTAAAAATTACGGCAATCTTTGGTTTAACTACTGTTTTACTGAATTCTTGCGGTGGTCCAAAAGACAATCCACCTTTGGTATATTTTCCGGATATGTATTTTCCTGTAGCTTATGATCCTTTGATGAAAGCTAAAGATGCTTATTCTGATCACGAAAATGAAATCCCTGCATTTGTTGCTCATAATGGTGCAACCGGACTTTCTCCTGTAGAAGGAACTGTTTCTCAAAACAAAGACGGAATCGTAACTGAAGAAGCTTTACCAAAAAATGTAGATCAGTATAATGCTGGATACGATGCATCAAAATTAATCACAGCTTCTCCTTTAAAACCAGAAAATCTTGAAAAAGACCTGGCAAGAGGAAAAGTATTATTTGATCATACTTGTTCTGCTTGTCACGGAACTGGAGGTGACGGACAAGGACCAATTGTAAAAAGCGGTGCTTACTCAGGTGTTCCAAATTATGCAGACAGAGATATCACGATCGGTTCTATTCATTATGTCTTGACGAATGGTAGAAATGCGATGGGATCTTACGCAGGACAACTTAATGTAGGAGACAGATGGAGAGTGGCTTTATATGTTTATAATACATTCAAGGCGTCAGCTGCTACTGCAACTCCAGCCGCTGCTGCTCCAGCTACGACGGCAACAGCTACGACAGAAAAAACTTCTGCTGCGACAGCAACAGACGCTAAAACCAATGCTAAATAAAAAAAGAAAAAAATGTATAGTTTTTCACCTAAATTAAAATTGTATTCTATCATACTCATTGTTGTAGGAGTTGTTTTATTCGGGATTGGTTATGCTCTTAACCACGGATTGGATGATACTGCAATTTCTCATTGGATGGAGTCTGTTCATTCAAAAGGTCACGAGGCACCTTCTCATTCAAGTGAGTTAGTTGGTCCTCAGGATCACGATGCTCATTTGGAGCACGCAAAACATCAGATTCACAATCAGCCTTTGGCAGCAATTCATACATTTGCAGTTTTCTTTTTCGGAATCAGCTGTTGTGCATTGTTTTTCTACAGTATTCAACATGCGGCTCACGCAGGTTGGTCTATTATTGTAACAAGAGTGATGGAAGCAGTTGCTTCGTTTATTCCTTATGGAGGAGCACTTTTAATTATCCTTACAATTCTGAATATCACACACAACGGACATTTATTCCATTGGATGGATCCGAATCTTACCGATCCGAATTCACCGGAATTTGATGTAATCTTATACGAAAAATCAAAATTCCTTAATATCCCTTTCTACTTTATCAGAACTTTGATCTATACACTAGGAGCATCTTTCTTTGTATGGAAATTGAAAAGTATTTCTAAAAAAGTTGATGAGAATAAAGGAGACAGAAAGATCTATGCTAGCCTTTACAGCTGGAATGTAGGTTATATTGCATTCTTCGGGTTTGCATCTGCTGCTTGGGCTTGGGATTGGTTGATGTCTATTGACCCACACTGGTATTCTACACTTTACATCTGGTATTCAATGGTTAGCTGTTTATCAACTGCAGTTGCTTGTATTATTTTGGTAAGTGTTTACATCAAGAAAAAAGGAGTTTATCCTCAATTCAATAATAACCACCTTCACGATCTTGGTAAGTTTTTATTTGCAACGAGTATGCTTTGGAGTTACCTTTGGTTCTGTCAGTTTATGTTGTATTGGTATGCGAACATTCCGGAAGAGATCAATTATTTCTTCGGTAGATTCGAATATTACAAACCGACATTCTTACCAATGTTAGTTATTAATTTCCTTGCACCATTGTTAGTTTTAGTAAGCAGCAGTATCAAGAGAAATTACAAAGTGGTAACGTTTATGGCTTGTGTTGTAATAATTGGTCACGCGGTTGATTATTTCAATATGGTAATGCCAGGAACAGTTGGTCCTTACTGGAACAATGTTTCGATGTTATTCTTGGTTTTAGGAGCATTTATTGCTGTAGTTGGTCTTTTTGTTTTTGCAGTGATGACAGCTTTGTCAAAACTAAAATTGATGCCGACAGGAAATCCATTCTTCCACGAATCAGAGATTTACGAATATCCTTTCTAATTAATTTAGAATTAAGAATATAAACCCAGCAGAGATGTTGGGTTTTTTTATTACTTTTAAAGAAACAAAACATAAATGATTCATAAACTCCCGATAGAAAATATACTTTTCCTCGATATTGAAACTGTTCCTCAAATTGATAGTTGGAACAATCTTGATCCAACTTCACAATATCTTTGGGATAAGAAAACCAAATCTCAAAGAAAGGATGAAATTGAAGCCTCAGATTTCTACGAACAACGTGCTGGAATAATGGCGGAATTTGGAATGATTATTTGTATTTCGATTGGAATGATTGATACTAATTCCGGAATGTTGAAGATCAAAACTTTTTCCGGAGGTGAGAAAGATTTATTAATATCATTTTGTGAGTTATTCAATAGTCCTCGATTAAATAATGTCATTCTCTGTGCTCATAATGGTAAAGAATTTGATTTTCCATACATAGCCAGACGGCTTTTGGTCCACGGCATTCAACCGCCAACACCATTCCAAATGTTTGGAAAAAAACCTTGGGAAATTCCACATATCGATACGATGGAACTTTGGAAATTTGGAGATTGGAAAAGTTATGTTTCGCTGGAATTACTGGCTCACATCTTCGGAATTCCAACACCAAAAGATGATATTGACGGAAGCATGGTTGCCGATATATACTACAAAGACGGTGATATAGACAGAATCATTCATTATTGTGAAAAAGATGTCTTAACTTTGGCAAACATTTTCCGGCGTATGCGTCAGGAAGATTTATTAAAAAGATTAGATTAAAATGAAACTTACAGACGATCAAATTGCAGATATAGGCGAAGAAATTATCAAGGAATTGAAATCCGTTTATGATCCGGAAATTCCTGTTGATATTTATGAATTGGGATTGGTTTATGACGTTCAGATTTCAGAAGAAGCAGATGTTTTGGTTACGATGACATTGACATCTCCAAATTGTCCGGTTGCCGAAACTTTACCAGTTGAAGTTGAAGATAAAGTAAGAGGAGTAGAAGGTGTGAAATCTGCCAAAATAGAACTCACTTTTGAACCAACCTGGACCAAAGAAATGATGAGCGAAGAAGCCAAGTTTGAACTTGGTATGTTATAAAATATAAAAATCCTGCAATTAGCAGGATTTTTATTTTAATCTTTATATTCGAAAAGTAATATTTTCTTGATGTCCGGATGCAGGCTCAGATAAACCGGACTTGTCTTCACAGTATGCTCGATGAATTCCTGTTCTTCCAATGTGTGGGAATTAGGGAATTTGAATACTGCGAAAATTTCACCAATTCTTCTCGGTTCGAAGTACATTGTTTTTTTCAATTCGCAAGTGGCTCCGCTAATATCTACATTTCTGTCTTTTCCCAAAACAGCAAGAGAAGCAAACGCACTTTCTGCCAATGCAGTTGCAAAAATATCAGTTGGAGAAAAATGCTCTCTTATAGTAAAATCGTTGGATGGAACATAAGTTGAGAAAACGTCGCCAGAAGCTTCGTGTACAGATTCAATTTTGAAATCGCCTAAATAAGTTGTTTTTGAAGTCATAACGATAGTTTTTTTAATTGTTTTTTCTGTAATAAATTTACGTCATTTTTTCGAAATCTGAAATTTCAAATACTAATAATTATCAAAATATGATAAAATTTATATTCTGTTCATCAATTTAAAAATGAAAAATATCTTTCGCCATATTATAAGCACTTTCAAAATGAAGAAGATTCTGTCTGATATCCAATTTTTCTGATGACATAAATGTGAACACTTTCTCAGTCGGCATATTCCCAACAAGGTCATCTTTTGCCATCGGACAACCGCCAATTCCCTTTATTGCACTGTCAAATCTCCGGCAACCTTCATCATAAGCTGCTTTTAATTTGATGTATGAATCCTCATATCGGTTATGAAAATGCGCCCCGAAATTAATCTCAGGATATTTAGAAGGAATTTTATTAAATAAAAGCGAAATTTTCTCCACATTCCCAACGCCTGTTGTGTCAGAAAGTAAAATGTCTTTAATGCCGATTTCTTCAAAACGTTTCGCCCAAAAATCCACATCTTCCCATTTCCAGCTTTCTCCGTAAGGATTACCGAATGCCATAGAAAAGTACAAATTCAGTTGTCTGCTTTCAGATTTTGCTAATTCTGAAATCTTTAAAACTTCTGAGAATGCTTCTTCACGGCTTTTATTGGTATTCCGATGTTGAAACGTCTCAGAAATAGAAAAAGGGAAACCCAAAATGTCAACCTGCTCGTGACTCAATGCTTTTTCCGCACCTTTCAGATTAGCAACAATAACCGAAAGTTTTGTATTGGAAAGAGATTTATCAATTTCGTCCAGCACAGTTCCGGAATCAGCCATTTGCGGCATCGTTTTCGGGTTTACGAAGCTTCCGCAATCCAGCACATCAAAACCGACTTCCATCAGCCGGTTGATGTAATCTATTTTCGTTTGCGTTGGGATCATTTCTCCCCAGCCTTGCATCGCGTCTCTAGGACATTCGGTTAAGAACATTGGTCTATTTTTAAATTTAATTTGGGCAGCTATTTGACTTCGTCGAAAGCTATTTATTGTTTTTTTATGGCAGCTTTTCCGCCTTCCGCTCCCAAACCTAACGGAGTGGTTCGACGAAGTCAATCTTTTTTGCAGAAAATTTCCATTTCAATAGAACTTTTGGACCACGCAAAAAAGGATTTCCGCTCAAGTCGGGCTGCAGCTACAGGGAATAACAAATTTTCAATGAACTTAGAAGTTTTTCTATTCTATTCATCTTTCAACTCTGTCACGAATTGTTTGTTGTTCACTCCATAAATATATAACTTTGCGGAGATATAGCAAATTATATGGAAAACATCCAATTGGACGGAGTTTGGAAAGAAAAACTCCTGAACAGATTCATCACATACATCAAGATATTTTCAACCAGCGACGCAGAAAGTGAGACCACGCCTTCTACAGAAAGACAGTGGGACATTGCAAATTACCTTTACAGAGAATTGCAGGAACTCGGTTTGGAAGATGTAAGCATCGATGATAAGGGTTATGTTTTTGGATTCATTCCTTCCAATATTGAGGAAATAGTTCCGCAAGTTGGATTCATTGCCCATTACGATTCTTCTCCAGATTTTAATGGTGAGAATGTGAATCCACAGATCTGGGAAAATTATGACGGCGAAGATTTGTTGCTAAATAAAGAAACAGGATTTATTCTGTCTTCAACCAAATTTGAAGCTTTAAAAAAATATATCGGACAAACCATTATCACAACAGACGGAATAACATTGTTGAGTGCCGATGACAAAGCCGGCGTTGCAGAAATTGTAACGGCTGCAGAATTTCTTTTAGCAAATCCTCAAATCAAACACGGACGAATTTCTATCGGATTCAATCCGGATGAGGAGATTGGAAGAGGCGCTCATCATTTTGATGTTGAAAAATTCGGAGCAGAGTGGGCTTACACAATGGATGGCGGCGAAATCGGAGAATTGGAATATGAAAACTTCAACGCAGCCGGAGCAGTTATAAAAATCCATGGACTGTCTGTTCATCCAGGTTATTCTTTCGGTAAAATGCTAAATGCAGGTTTGGTGGCTTCAGAGTTCATCAGTTCATTACCGGAAAATGAAACACCTGCTACCACAAAAGGTTTCAAAGGATTTTTCCATTTGACAGATTTTGAAGGCGATGTTTCAGAAGCTAAACTTCAGTACATCATCAGAGATCACGATGATCAGAAATTCGAAGAAAGAAAAAAACTCATCACTGAAAAAGTAAAAGCAATCAACCAGAAATATGGCGAGAAAACGGCAGAGATAGAAATCAAACCGCAATATCTGAATATGAAAAAACAATTCGAAGGCAAAATGCACATCATTGATATTGCTGAACAAGCGTTAAAAAATGCTGGTGTTGAACCTAAGATCAAAGCTATCCGAGGAGGAACAGACGGTGCACAATTATCTTATATGGGATTGCCTTGTCCAAATATATTCGCCGGAGGACACAATTTCCATGGTCCGTACGAATTCGTACCTTTGGAAAGTATGATTGCCGCAGTTAACGTTATCGTTCAAATTGCACAATTGGTAAAGTAATTGATTAATAAAAGTCAAATGACAATCAAAGAAAATCAACAAGAATTAGTAGAAGAGTTCTCCTTTCTGGAAGATTGGGAACAGAAATACGAATATATTATAGATCTTGGAAAGGAGCTGAAAGGACTCCCGGAAGATAGAAAAACGGACGATAATCTTATCCGTGGCTGCCAGTCCAAAGTATGGATAGATGCTGAATATGAAGACGGGAAATTATTTTTCAATGCAGACTCTGACGGGATTTTGCCAAAAGGGATTGTTTCACTTTTAGTAAGAATTTACAGTGGACATTCTACGCAGGAGATCCTGGATTCTGATTTTGATTTTATTTCACAAATCGGATTACAGGAATTCTTGTCACCTTCCAGAGCAAATGGATTGATGGCAATGACAAAACAGATCAAATTCTACGCAGTTGCATTTCAACTAAAGAAATAGGTGAAGACAATTTTAGCATATCGTTTTTCCGCATTCGGAGATGTTGCAATGACCGTTCCTGTCTGTATCGAGTTTCTGGAGCAGAATACTGATGTAGAAATTATATTCATAAGCAGAGACAATTTCAGGGATCTTTTTGACAGACATCCGAGACTGATTTTTAAAGGTATCAGCTTTGATGATTATAAAGGTGTTTTCGGAATTCGGAAGTTGACCAGACAGCTGATCAGGGATTTCAAACCAGATTATGTCGCCGATCTTCACGATGTGATAAGAACGAAAATGGTCAATTCTATTTTCAAGAGACACCGGTTCAAAGTTTATAAAATCAATAAAGGTAAAGAGGAAAAAGAGAAGCTGACGGATATTTGGAATCTGGAAAAAAAGCCTCTGAAAAGAACGGTGGAAAGATATGCGGATGTATTCCGTAAGATGGGTTTTTCATTAGAATTATCCCATAAATACAGATCTTTAACTAATGATAAGAGTGGAATTGGCTTTGCTCCTTTTGCTCAGCATAAAGGCAAAATGATGCCTTTGGAAAAGTCTTTCGAACTGGCTAGGATTCTTGCAAAAACGCATAAAGTTTATTTCTTTGGCGGCGGAGAAGAGGAAGATGAGATCCTAAGAAAATGGGAAAGTCAAATTCCAAACACGCTAAGCCTTTCCGGAAAATTGACACTAAAGGAAGAATTGCAGAAAATTTCAGAATTGGAAATTATGATTTCTATGGATTCTGCGAATATGCATTTGGCGAGTCTTATGGGAACCAGATGTGTATCAGTCTGGGGATCTACGCATCATTTTGCAGGTTTTCTTGGATATGGGCAAAGTGAGGATGATATTGTCCAGGTAAAAGATCTTTCCTGCAGGCCATGTTCGGTTTTTGGAGATAAGGAATGTTTCAGAGGCGATTATGCTTGTCTTGAGGAGCTTGATATTCAGAAAATTATCGACAGAATATGAAGTTAAGCATTTGTATTCCTGTTTATAATTTTGATGTTAATGGATTGATTAATGATCTTCAGAACCAGATAGATTTAGGTCATTTGGATGCAGAGATCATTCTGATCGATGACGCTTCCGATCAGGGATTTATAGAAATCAACAGAGGTTTGGAAAAAAAAGTCAGCCAGTTTATTTTTCTTAGAAACAATATTGGACGTTCCAAAATCCGAAATTTGTTCCTGAAATATTCTCAATCGGAATATTTATGCTTTCTCGATTGTGACGGGAAAATTATCAGAAAAGACTTTCTTAAAGCTTATTTTGACTTTATTGATAAAAAAAATCCTGACGTGGTCTTCGGAGGAAGAAAAGTAAGCGAAGCAAAGCCAAGCGCAGAATATGGCTTGCGGTGGAAGTTTGCAACGGAAAGAGAAAATCTTCCGGTTAATGAGCGCCTTAAAGCATCTTATCTGGATTTCCAGACCAATAATTTTATCGTTAAAAAGTCGATTCTGGAGAAAGTTCCCTTTAATGAAGGGATTACACAGTACGGCTATGAAGATCTGGTTTTTTCCAAAGATTTGTATGATCATCGGATAAAAATCGATCATATAGATAATCCTATCTTTAACAATGATGTGGAGACCAATGCTGTATTTCTTTCAAAAGCAGATCAATCAGCAAAAAGTCTGGCTCAATTGATAAAAAATGATAAGAACTTTAATAGAGTTTCTCAGATTAAATTGACTAAGGCTTATCTGCTGATGAGAAAAACGGGTACAATCTATATTTATAAGTTAATTTATAACGTATTCAAATCTCAAATAGAAAAAAATCTTCTTACGGGTAATGCCTCGTTAAAGGTTTTGGATCTTTATAAATTGGGTCAGCTTATCGGTTATATGAATAAGGACTGCTGATTGTATCATAACTAAGTTCCAGTCTGATATTTGCGATATTCAGCCAAGTTGCTAATTTGAGTCCAAAATACCCGATCAACATCCCAAAAGTATTTAGAAAAACATCGTCAATGTCTGCTGTTCCTCGTGCAGTATAGTATTGTGTCAATTCGATCAAACAAATCCCACAAACGAAAAGGAAGAATAATAAAGGTAAATTGTTAAATTTCCTGATTATTAATCCCAACCATCCAAATGGTATAAATACTAATATATTTCCGACAATATTTACCATAAAAGTTTCTGAAAAGAACTTATTATATCGTAAAAAAAAGGTAATACTTTGAAGCGGATTTAGCTGTAGGAATCCAAATTCCGGATGTCTTCCGCAGCCGTAGAACATCATATATAACAAGAAAATAGTGTAGAAGGGAATTAACACTGCATAATATCTTTTCATAGGTTTCCTTTTGAGGGGATTAGTAATTAAAAGAGTTTTATACCAAACAAGAAGGCGCAACAATTTTATCCCGTACACCCATCAAAAATCTTTCCTTAAATCAAAAATTAAACAAATGATTAATTTTTTTGTGAAAGTTTAACATTAATATTAAACTAAAGTTAATGAATTAACAAAAATTTAAGAAAGTGGGCAGTACAGGATTCGAACCAGTGACCTTTGCGATGTCAACGCAACGCTCTAAACCAACTGAGCTAACTGCCCAAAAAATTCAATAATAATTAAAACAAAAAATCTCAGATTTCTCTGAGATTTTTCTTAAAAGGGTGGGCCCTGAGGGATTCGAACCCCCGACCCTCTGGGTGTAAACCAGATGCTCTGAACCAACTGAGCTAAGAGCCCTTAATTTTTTTTGAAAAGGTTGTTTCCTTTTTGTGGGCCCTGAGGGATTCGAACCCCCGACCCTCTGGGTGTAAACCAGATGCTCTGAACCAACTGAGCTAAGAGCCCGCAACGGCTTACCGTTTTGAGTGGTGCAAATATACAACTTATTACTAAATCAGCAAATTTTTTTCTAAAAAATCTCCCACTACAAAGTTGCTTCCGCCAATAAAGATAATCTCTTCATCTTTACAATTCTGTTTTGCAGAAAGATAACCTTCCTGAACAGTTTGAAAAATTTTATAAGAAATTTCATTTTTTTTCAGAAGATCTTCATAAGTTTCAGGATTTCTGCCTCGGTTTACAGATGGTTTTACAAAATAGTAATCTGCATTTTCTGGTAAAATTTCCAAAACGTCATCTATTTTTTTATCATTTACAAAACCTAAAACTAAATGTTTATGCTGCGGATATTCATTCAATTGATTGAAAACTTCTTCCAATCCGGCTTGATTATGACCAGTATCACAAATCGTCAATGGCTCTTTTGAAAATTCAAACCATCTTCCAATGAAGTTTGTATTCTTATAAACATTTAAAAGTCCGGTTTTTACATTTTCATCATTAATTATCAAATCATACTTCCTTAATTCTTCAACTAAAGCCAAAACTACACGAATGTTTTTTTTCTGGTATTTTCCCTTCAAATCAGATTCTAAAGCACTTTCAATAATCGTAGCATCAATGAATTCTGAATTCAATTCTTTTGCTTTATTAATGATAATATTTCTCACAATATCTTTTTCATCTCCGGAAATTACGGGAATGTTTTTTTTAATGATTCCGGCTTTCTCAAATGCAATTTGCTCAATGGTGTCACCTAAAAGATCCTGATGATCAAGCTGAACATTGGTAATTGCAGAAACCAAAGGATTGATAATATTTGTAGAGTCAAGTCTTCCTCCCAAACCAACTTCTATTATGGCGAAATCAACTTTCTGTTGATAAAAATATTCAAAAGCCATTATAGTTGTGAATTCGAAAAAAGATGGCTGGATTTCACTTGGTAATTGTTTCAGTTTTTGAATAAAATCATAAACAAATTCCTTATCACAATTCCCACCATTAACTTTTATCCGTTCCGTAAAATCTACTAAATGCGGCGAATTATAAAGTCCAATTTTATAATCCGATTCCTGAAGAACCGACGCCAGCATATTGCTTGTAGAACCTTTTCCGTTGGTTCCGCCAATATGAATTGTTTTAATTTTATCTTGTGGATTTCCGAAAAAAGCGCAAAGTTTTTTGATGTTATCAAGTCCGGGTTTGTAAGCAGACGAACCATCTCTCTGAAAATTTGGAGCTTGCAAAAATAGCCAATCTACGGCGTCTTTATAATCTTGTGAAGTCATATTCGTGATGAAAGGACAAATTTAAAAATAAGAAAATAAATACTGGAGAGCTTAAAAATTTGGTTAGAAAATTTATGAAAAAAATCTAAAATACAATCGTATAAGTTCCCTGAGAAATGTTCTGAGACTTCTTTGCTTTCACATATTTCTTTGTCCAGATCACTGCTGAAGTAATATTACATGCATCTTTGATTCCACTACTACGTCCTGCAGAAGTTACATTTCCAGCTTTGTCAACCGTTATGAACATTACCAATTGACCTTTGGTTTTACAATTATGAGAAGGCAATTTTCCCGCTTTTCCCATCGTTCCGGGGATGAAAGCAGTCAGAGTTCTGTCTTTACCGATTTTGGTGATTTTTTCTTCTTTAGAATCCAGATTTGAAGCCTCTTTTTTCTCATCTTTCTTTGTGGGTTTTTTATCTTCGGTTTCAGATTTTTTAGTTTTATCGGAAGTTTCCTTTTTCTCTTCTTTCGCTGGAGTGATTTCCTTAGCGATTGAAACTGTATCTGCGGGCAAAACTTCTACATCCGGAACATAGATTTCATTTTTTACAACAGAATCTTTTTCAGGTTCAGTTTTTATCGGTTTCGAAACTTGCGCAACAATCGGTTTTGGTTGTTCAGAAGCTTTGTAATAAAGGGAATTGAAAGAAAATAAAAGCACAAAAAATAACAGCG
>Ga0157369_10000422_pt1 | contig 56065 bp, 55 predicted proteins | sample C25metaG_FD_113461 | JGI IMG/M metagenome (GOLD analysis project Ga0157369, IMG submission 113461) | Corn rhizosphere microbial communities from Kellogg Biological Station, Michigan, USA - C2-5 metaG | ecosystem: Host-associated > Plants > Roots > Rhizosphere > Soil | place: USA: Michigan... | reverse complement strand
CCTCTGCGCCGCCGACCACCGACTGAAAACCCTCACCACCACCCACTACGACCGCCACACCGACGGCACCATCACCATCACCACCCCCACCGGCTACACCGGCCACAACACCCCACCCCCACCGCTGCCCTACGAACCCCCACCCTTCTAGGCGGAGTTCTGGCCGGCTTTCAGTCAGTGGGTTTTAGGCAGTGGGTTCAGGCAGTGGATTTCAGGCAGTGGAGTGTTACCGGCTGAACAGGTGCAGGTTCGCCTGCTCGGTCTCGGCGTACTGCTGGCCGGCCTGACCCAGCGCCGCATTGATCTGCGCCAGGCTCTCAGCCACCCGCTGTTGAGTGGTTCGCCAGTCGGCGATCACGGCGCTGAACGCGTTCGATGCCTGCCCCACCCACGATGACTGCAGGTTTGTCAGCTGGGCAAGCATGCCGCCCACCTCGCTCTCGATGCGGCCCGCGGACTGCCGCACAGCCGACGCAGCGTTGAACACCTCTTCGCTGTCCACCTGAAACCGGGTCATGACGCTCCTTTTCTCGCAACGGATGCCGTCACGGTAGCCGCGCAGGCGCATCCGTTGGTGACGCGTCGCTTCGGAGTGCACAGCGAAGCGAGCCGAGGTGCTGGGGAGGACGCCCCGAGTCAGGAGGTGGACGGGGTGGACGGAGCGGCCGCGAGCGATTGCGGGGCAGCGGGCGACCCGGCCAACGGGAACCAGACTCGGAAGGTGGCGCCGCCGCCGGGTGTCTCGAGCACCTCCACGCTGCCGTTGTGGCTCGCCACGATCGACGCGACGATCGCCAAGCCCAGGCCACTGCCGCCGGTCTCCCGGGTGCGCGAGGTGTCGGCGCGCCAGAAACGCTGGAAGATCTTCTCGCGGATCTGCGGGGGAATCCCCTCACCGTGGTCGACGACGGCAATGGAGGCGCGCTGATGCCGCGGATCGACCGCCACGACCAGCTCGATGGGGGAGTCGCCAGACGTGAACCGGAGCGCGTTCCCCATCAGATTGGTGATCACCTGCCGGATCTTGTTCTCCTCGCCCATCACGACAGCCGGCACCACCTCGGCGTCGCCGGTGTCGACACTCGAAACGGATGCCGGCGGCGCCGCCTCGTCGGTACGCCGGGGCTTGCGTCCACGGAAGAGCCCCAGCTTTCCGCCCGGGAACGCGCCGATGCGGGCGGGTTGGGCGGCCAGCTTGTCGGTCTCTTCACGCACCTGCGCAGTGAGGTGCGTGAGGTCGCCGGTGGAGTTGGCAAGCTCGATGGTGGGCATCTCGGCCGTCTCAGCGAACTCCTCGCGTCCGGCGGTGACCACAGTGACCGTGTGGCCGGGCGACGAAGCCATGGCATCCAGCGCGGCATCCCGGGCCAGGGGCACGAGGTCGACCGGGGCCAGCACCAGTGGCTTGGTCTCATCGAGGCGTGCGAGCTCGAGCAGGTCTTCGACGAGGCCACCCATGCGGATCGCCTCCTTCTCGATGCGCTCCATCGCCTGCGCCACGTCTTCGGTCGTCTGCAGCGCCCCCATGCGGTACAGCTCCGCGTAGCCGCGCACCGACACCAGGGGGGTGCGCAGCTCGTGGCTGGCGTCGCCGACAAAGCGGCGCATCTGATCGATGGTGCGCGCGCGGTCCTTGAAGGCCCGGTCGATGCGGTTGAGCATCGTGTTGAGCGAACGGTTGAGGCGGCCGACCTCGGTGTTGGGGGTCGCGCCGCCCAGCCGCTGGCTGAAGTCGCCGTCGGCGATGGCGGCGGCGGTGCGCTCCACCTCGCGCAGCGGCAGGAACGTGGTGGTCACGAGCAGGCGGGTGAGCAGGGCACCCACGATCACGACGCCGATGCCGAAGCCGAGGAAGATCGTGAGGTACGTCGCCATCGTGTTCTCGGTGGGGGCCAGCGAGATCGCGAGCACCAGAGTGCCCAAGGTTCCCTGCGAGCTGATCGTCACCGGAACCGCCACCGCGTGGAACTCGGTGTCGTGTGAAGCGTTGTAGAGGGTCTGCACGCGGCCGGCCATCTTGGTGATCGACACCAGGTCCAGCGGGATCGTCACCTGGGGGAGTTCGGAGCGCGGGTGGTCCTGCCAGGTGCGCGTGAGCAACTGGCCATGCTCGTCGTAGAGGGCGACGAAGTAGTCAGGACGCAGGCGGTCGCGCGAGGCCGACTCGAGCACCCCGGTGAAGGAACCGCTGAGCACGCTCTGCGCATCGGCCTGCAGCCGTTGATCGAGCTGCTGAATGGCGCTGACCCGCAGCATGGCCATCGTGCCGATGCCCGAGACCAGGAGTCCCAGTGTGAGCAGGAGCACCGTGACGCCCGTGATCTTCGTGCGGAGAGAGATCCGGCTCCAGCGCTCAGTGAGTGACTCGTGCATCGGGTCCAACCTACGAGAACAAGCTGGGACTATGCCTTGGCGGCCTTCAGCATGTACCCGAAGCCGCGCTTGGTCTGGATCAGCGGCTCACTGGAATGCGCGTCGACCTTGCGTCGGAGGTAGGAGATGTAGGACTCGACGATGCCGGCGTCACCGTTGAAGTCGTACTCCCAGACGTGGTCGAGAATCTGCGCCTTGGAAAGCACGCGGTTGGGATTCAGCATGAGGTAACGCAGCAGCTTGAACTCGGTGGGGCTGAGCTCGATGGGCGTCTCACCGACCAGCACTTCGTGGGTGTCCTGGTCCATGGTGAGCTCACCGGCACGGATGACCGCGTCTTCGTCGGCGTGCATCGTTCTGCGCAGGATCGCCTTGAGCCGGGCGACGATCTCATCGAGGCTGAACGGCTTGGTGACGTAGTCGTCGCCGCCGACCGTCAGGCCGGTGATCTTGTCTTCGGTGTCGTCCTTCGCGGTGAGGAAGAGGATGGGCGCCGTGTACCCGGCCGAGCGCAGGCGTTTGGTGACGCCGAAGCCGTTCATGTCGGGCAGCATGACGTCGAGGATGATCAGGTCGGGCTCTTCTTCGAGCACCGCAGAGATGGCCTGGGCGCCATTGCCGACCGCACGCACCGCGAAGCCCGCGAAACGCAGGCTGGTGGTGAGCAGGTCGCGGATGTTGGGCTCGTCGTCGACGATCAGAATGCGGGGGCCGTCAGTCATGTTCCCAGTATCTGCGCGTTAGCTGGCGCTCTCCTGTGAATCGTCGGTGTGCCCCGATTCCGGGTTCGGGCTGATCCGGATGCAGCATCCCGCGGCGCCCGGATCGTTCTCCACGCGGCATCCGCTGTCGCCCGCGCCCTCGGCCATGCCGCGCACCAGCCAGAGGTTCATCTCGCACACCACGGCGGTGTGCTCCTGGGCGAGCCGGTGGAACGGGCAATTGCCGAGCACCACGTCGGCGCCGTCGGGAAGCGGCTCGAAGCCGTTCTCCTCGAGTGCCTCGGGGAGGGAGCTGGCCGCCTGGCCCTGCACGCGGCCCTCGGCAACGGCCAGGTCACGAAGGGCGTCGCGAACCGGCGCGCCGGTCTCGGCCGACTGCTCGACCGCGCCGGCGAGGAGGTCGCCGGCCAGGTCGTAGTGCCGTTGCGGCAGCGACACCAGCACTTCCCCGCTCGCCCGGCGGTAGAGCTTGGTCGGCCGGCCCGAGCCGGGACCGCTCCTCCCGTTGGTGCGCCGGTACTCCACGTCGACGAGGCCCGCTGCGGCCAGGCGCTCCAGGTGGAAGGCAGCGGTGCTGCGCGAGAGGTCGTGCACCTGCGCCACGGTGTCGCGACTCACCGGTTCCGGGGACCTGCTGACGTAGGTGTAGAGCGCGAGCCGGGTGGGGTCGGCGAGGGCGGTGACGGCCTCGATGCGCTCAGGGATGCGTTCAGAACGATCGTTCATGTCACCCAGTCTAACTCTAAAATTAGAAAAGCTTGACAAAAGAATGGGGCAGATCTAACGTCGCAGGTGAAAGCGGAGGAAGGGGCGATCGTGTCACTTGCAGAGATCTCGGAGATCGTTGAACTGGCCGACGTGGCGGAGATGGCCACCCTGACGACGGCCCTTCCGGAGGCAGACCGGCCGTCGGGCCGGCGGCATCCGTTGCCGCGCCGCCAGGAGCCCGACCGGGAACGAGCCGTCGCGGCCGTCGCCGAGCTGCTGCATGCGCTCGGGCGCGACACGACCGACGTGAACCTGCGCGAGACCCCGCGACGGGTCGCCGACGCGTTCATCGAGATGCTCACGCCCCGGGAGTTCGCCATGACGACGTTCCCGAACGACGAGGGTTACGACGAGCTCGTCGTCGTGCGCGACATCCCGTTCCATTCGCTGTGCGAGCACCACCTGCTGCCGTTCCAGGGCGTGGCGCACGTCGGCTACCTGCCGGGCGAGCGGATCCTCGGGCTGTCGAAGCTCGCGCGCACCGTCGAGCACTTCGCGCGCAACCTGCAGGTGCAGGAACGCCTGACCCGCCAGACCGCGGACTGGCTGCAGACGCAGCTCGCACCGCGCGGCGTGGGCGTGGTGATCGAGGCGGAACACCTGTGCATGTCGCTGCGCGGGGCGAAGAGCAGTGGGTCGCGCACACGCACCATGACCCTGCTCGGCGCGGTCAAGGAGGACCGCCGCACCCGCGAGGAATTCTTCACGCTCTGCGGGCTGCCGGCATAGGGCCGGCCCCCGGGCGTGACTCGAAGAGGAGATGACGGACCATGACTGAGCAACAGACCTTCGTGATCGTGGGCGGCGGCCTGGCGGGTGCGCGCGCCGCCGAAGCGATCCGCGCTGAGGGCTTCACGGGGCGGGTGGTGATGGTGGCCGCCGAGGACGCCTTCCCCTACATCCGGCCGCCGCTGTCGAAGGAGTACCTCCAGGGCACGGCCGACCCGGGGAGTGTCTTCGTGCACCCGGACGACTGGTATGCCCAGCAGAACATCGAGGTGCGACGCGGCCAGGAGGCATCCGCTCTCTCGCCGAGCCGGCACGAGCTCACCCTTGCCTCCGGCGAGGTGATGACCTACGACAAGCTGCTGCTGGCCACCGGTGCGACCGCTCGGCACTTCGGAGGCGCGGAGACCGACCTTCCCGGGGTCTTCTACCTGCGCACCCTCGCCGACTCGAGCGCGCTGCGCGCCGCGCTGTCGCCGGGCGACCGCCGCGTCCTGGTGGTCGGGTCGGGCTGGATCGGGCTCGAGGTCGCGGCCACCGCCCGCGGCTACGGCAACACGGTGACGGTGCTGGGTCACGAGCCGGTGCCGCTGGCCGCCGCCGTGGGCGAGCGCGTCGGCCACGTCTTCGCCGCCCTGCACCGCGAGCACGGGGTCGACCTGCGCTCCTCCACCGACGTCGAGGCCATCCTCGGCGACGCGCGCGGCGTCACCGGGGTGCGCACCACCTCGGGCGAGGTCGTCCCGGCCGACGTCGTCGTGCTCGGCATCGGCGTGATCCCGAACACGGGGCTGGCCGAGGCGGCGGGCCTCGAGGTCGACAACGGCATCGTCACCAACGCATCGTTCCAGACGACGGATGCCGACGTGTACGCGGTGGGCGACGTCGCATCCGTCTTTCATCCCGTTCTCGGCCAGCGCATCCGGATCGAGCACTGGGCCAATGCCGAGAACGCGGGCGCTGCCGCCGGTCGCGCGATGGCCGGCGCAGACGAGAGCTACGACGAGATCCCGTACTTCTACACGGACCAGTTCGATCTCGGCATGGAGTACTCGGGCTACGGCGTGCTCGCGAAAGACGCCGAGGTGGTGTTCCGCGGCGACGTCGAGGGGCGGGAGTTCCTTGCGTTCTGGCTGGCAGACTCTCGGGTGGTTGCGGGCATGAACGTGAACGTGTGGGACGTCAATGAAACCGTGCAGAAGCTCATTCGCGACCGGGTGCGGGTTGACGCCGCCCGACTGCAGGATGAGAGCATGGCACTCGACGACCTGCTGAGTGCGGTGGGTGCCGACGAAGGGAAGTGACATGCACGCCGATGCTGCCCTCACCGCGCCACAACGGCAGATCGGCGGACGCCTGTTCGACTTCTCACGCCAGGTCGCCGTCATGGCGATCGTCAACCGCACGCCCGACTCGTTCTACGACAAGGGTGCCACCGACAGCCTCGACGCCGCCGTGACCGCCGCCAGGCGCGCGATCGCCGACGGCGCCGACTGGGTCGACATCGGCGGCGTCAAGTTCGCGCCCGGGCCGCCGGTGCCGGTAGCCGAGGAGATCGACCGCGTCGTTCCCGTCGTCGAAGCCCTCCGGGGGTCGGGCGCCGTGATCTCGATCGACACCTTCCACCCCGAGGTCGCGCTCGCCGGAATCAGCGCCGGCGCGCACGTGATCAACGACACCACGGGGGTGCATGACCCGGCGATGGCGGAGATGGTGGCCGACAGCGACGCCACCCTGGTGGTCACGCACAGCCTCGCCGAACCACGGATGCCGTACCCGGCTCCCCGATACGACGACGTCGTCAGCGAGGTGGCTGATTTTCTGCGTCGACGGGTCGAGCGTGCGCTCCACTACGGCGTGCCGCTTGAGCGCATCGTCGTCGACCCGGGGCACGACCTCAACAAGAACACCCTGCACTCGCTGGAGCTGACCCGGAGGCTGGGGGAGATCACCGCCCTCGGGCTGCCGACGCTCGTTGCGGTCTCGAACAAGGACTTCATCGGCGAGACCCTCGACCGGCCGCGAGACCAGCGCGTGAACGGGTCCCTCGCTGCGATGGTCTGCTGCATTATGCAGGGTGCCCGCATTGTACGCATGCACAACGTCAGCGCGGCTGTCGAGGCCGTGCGCATGACCGAGGCCATCCTCGGATTCCGCCCGCCCGCCTACCTTCGCCACAACCTGGAGTGATGATGCTGGACCGCACGGAGATGATCGACCGCTACCAGGTCACGGACCGTTCCACGCCGCTGCTGCGCGCGAACTTCATCAGCAGCCTCGACGGTGCGGCGACGGAGAACGGCCGCAGCGGCGGCCTCGGCAACGCCGACGACAAGCTCGTCTTCGACACGCTCCGGCTGCTGGCCGACGTGATCGTGGTGGGAGCCGGCACGGTGCGCGTCGAGGGTTACACCGGCGTGCAGCTACCGCCGGAGGATGCCGAGTGGCGCGTGCAGCACGGGTTGGCCGAGCAGCCGCCCGTCGCTGTCGTGTCGGCCGCACTCGACTTCGACCCGTCGCACCCGTTCTTCACCGACTCGGTGACGCGACCGATCCTGATCGTGCCGGCGTCGGCATCCGCTGAACGCCGCGAGCGGTTGTCGCAGGTGGCCGACGTGCTGGTGTGCGGCGCGGAATCGCTGGACGCCCCCGAGATGATCGACCTCTACGATGTCGGCGACGGCCAGGTGACGCAGCTCAAGGTCGCGCTGAAGAAGTTCGCCGAACGGATCGAGCGGCTCAACCGTCAGAAGGCCGAGATCGATCACGTCATCGCAGAGCTGACACGTGCGAGTTCCGGAATGAAAGCCAAGCTCGCCGCGCGCGGGCTCACCCAGGTGTTGTGCGAGGGCGGCCCGCACCTGTTCGGTTCGCTGATCACCGTGGACTGCGTCGACGAACTCTGCCTGACCCTCAGCCCGAAGCTCGAGGGCGGCCCCGCGGGACGCATCGCGCGCGGCGGACCCCAGACCACGCGTGACATGCAACTGGTGCACGCCATCCCTGCCGGCGACATGCTCTTTCTGCGCTACCGCCGCGCCCGCTGATCGCGCGCTGTCCCCGCTGCCCCCCGCTGTCGTGGCGGCCGCGGGTCAGGCAGCCTCGAGGTTGTGCGAGTCGAGGATGGTGTAGCTGTAGCCCTGCTCGGCGAGGAAGCGCTGCCGGTTCTGCGCGAAGTCCTGATCGACGGTGTCGCGCGCCACGAGGGTGTAGAAGTTGGCGGAGAGCCCCGACTCCTTCGGGCGCAGCAGCCGGCCGAGGCGCTGGGCCTCCTCCTGCCGCGACCCGAACGACCCGGAGACCTGGATCGCGACGGTGGCCTCGGGAAGGTCGACCGAGAAGTTGGCGACCTTCGACACCACGAGCACGGTCTCTTCGCCCACCCGGAACGCCTGGTACAGCCGCTCACGCTCGTCGACCGGCGTTGAACCGGTGAGCTGCGGTGCGCCAAGCGCTTCGGCGAGCTCGTCGATCTGGTCGAGGTACTGCGCGATCACCAGGATGCGCTCACCCCGGTGCCGCTCGACGAGCTCCTTCACGACGGCGAGCTTCGCCGGCGCCGTCGCCGCCATGCGGTAACGCTCGTCGTCGGGGGCGGCCGCGTAGCTCAGCCGTTCCTCGTGCGGCAGGTCGACGCGCACCTCGTAGCAGGCGGCGGGGGAGATGTAGCCCTGCGCCTCGATCTCCTTCCACGGGGCGTCGAACCGCTTCGGGCCGATCAGGCTGAACACGTCGCCCTCGCGGCCGTCCTCACGCACCAGGGTGGCGGTGAGCCCGAGCCGGCGGCGCGCCTGCAGCTCTGCGGTGAGCTTGAACACCGGGGCCGGCAGCAGGTGCACCTCGTCGTAGACGACGAGGCCCCAGTCCATCGCGTCGAGCAGCGCGAGGTGGGCATACTGGCCCTTCCGCTTGGCGGTGAGGATCTGGTACGTCGCGATCGTGACCGGCTTCACCTCCTTCATCTGACCGGAATACTCGCCGATCTCCTCCGGGGTGAGGGTGGTGCGCTTCAGCAGCTCGTCGCGCCACTGCCGCGCCGAAACGGTGTTCGTGACGAGGATCAGCGTGTTCGTCTTCGCTGTCGCCATCGCGCCCGCGCCCACGAGCGTCTTGCCGGCGCCGCAGGGCAGCACCACCACGCCCGACCCGCCGACGAAGAAGTTGTCGACCGCCTTGTGCTGGTAGTCCCGCAGCGACCAGCCGTTCTCCACGAGGTCGATGGGGTGCGGCGTGCCCGGCGTGTAGCCGGCAAGGTCCTCAGCGGGCCAGCCGAGCTTCACCAGCTCCTGCTTCAGCTGCCCGCGCGCCCACGGCTCGACGAGGTAGGTGTCCGGTGACGGATGCCCGATGAGCAGCGGCGCGATCCGCTTCGCGTGCGAGATCTCCCGCAGCACCGCCTCGTCGTTGCTGTGCAGCACCAGCGCGCCCTCGTCGTCGCGCTCGATCACCAGCCGGCCGTAGCGTCCGACGGTCTCGGTGATGTCGACCGAGACCGTCTGCGGAATCGGGAACTTCGAGTACTTCTCGAGCGTGGCCAGCATGTCGCTCGCCTCGTGGCCCGCGGCGCGCGCGTTCCAGAGGCCGAGCCGCGTGATGCGGTAGGTGTGGATGTGCTCGGGCGCACGTTCCAGCTCCGCGAAGACGGCCAGGTCGTGGCGCGCATCCTCCGCGTCGGGGTGCGCGACCTCGAGCAGAACGGTGCGGTCACTTTGCACGATCAGGGGCCCGTCAGACATAACGGACAATTCTAGGTCACGGGGCGACGGTGATGCTCACGACGCTCGACAGCGGCACGGTGCGCTCGATGTCGGCCCGCCGGTCTTTCGCGCGGAACCGGCCGCCCCCGATGCTCGCCGGTTCCAGGAGGTAGTCGACCACGGCGCCGTCGGGCATGGCGATGTTCACGGTCACCGCCTGCCGGGTGCGGATCGCCGCCTCCAGTTGCTTCACCAGCCAGGCCTGCCCGGTGTCTCCGTCGCCGTCGCTGGCCCGCACCCGGTCCACGAGAGCGGCGGCGGGGTCGGGAGCGGCGGCCTTCGATGCGCTGCCGTGCACGTGGCGGCGGAGCCGCCGGACGGCGCCTGACTCGTCTTCGGCGGCGACCGGGTACTTCGCATCGGTCAGCGCCCAGAACACCTTGTCGACCGGCACCCGGGTGACGAGCCGGTCGCCCTCGAGCCTCAGCCCGAGGGACGCGAGTGACTGGTCGACGCTGAGGGTGCGAAGAAGTGCGGCATCCTCCGACCTCACGTAGGTCAGCGCCGATTCGGCAAGCGCCCCGACGCGCACCTTGCCGAACCGCGCCGCCGACTCCACGATGAGGTACTCCAACGGCTGCGGCACGCCCGTGAGCGAGATGGCGCGCAGGAATTCCAGCAGGGACTCCGCGGTTTCCCCGCCGACCAGGGCGCGATTGACGGATGCCGCCGAGATCCGGTAGCTCGACGCCAGTTCGCGGCTCTCCACCTCGGCCATCGTGCGCAGCCGGGCGTCGAGCGCGGGGGCCATCGGCCCCGGCGACACCACCGAGAGGTCGTTCTGCAGGTACACCTGCTCCACCTCGGCGGGCAGGAAAGCCGTGATACTGCGGTCGGCCGTCTCACCGTCGTCCGCGAGGATCGCAGCACCCGCGGTGGTCGTGGTGTCGGCAGCGGCGATGCCGAGCAGCGCGGCGCCGCGAGCGATCTCGTCGACCTGGTCCAGCATCCGCTGCCCACCGGCGGGGTAGTGCCATGCGACCGAGTCGCGCAGGACCTGCCCCCATCGGGAGCCGGCCGCAGCCGGCACGACCGAGCGCAGCGCCCTGGGCATGGCGGCGTTCCAGGCAGACGCGACGGTCACCCAGCGGGCGGCACTGCCTTGCCCCAGCCAGTCGATGCCTGCGCTCGTCTCGACCCACTGCCCGTCGACGAGCGCGACGAGCGCCGCGTGCTCGGCGATCCGAACGAGGCGGGCCACGGTCTCAGGCTCGACCGACATGGTCTCGGCGAGGCGGCGGGTGTCGGGGAGGCCAAGGCCGCCCCGGCTGAGTTCGCGCACCGGTGCCTGGGCGAGCCCGGTGACGAGCTCGGTGACCGAGGAGACCACGGCGAAAGCGCGCTCGGCGCCCAACCGGTCAGCGGCCTCGAGGTCCGGCGCGCTGACGGCGGTGGCGGCGGAGGGAGCAGGGGCCGCAAGGTCGGCGAGGCGCGGCAGGCCCTCCTCCGGCCAGGCGGCCAGACGCTCCGCGACCTCCGCGTAGGGAGAGAACCGGTCGCCGTCGAGATGCCCGAGAAACAGGCCGTCAAGCGCGGCCACGCGTCGCCGCACCTCGCTCGCCGCAACGGATGCACCGCCCAGCTCGGCGAGGCGGGCCGCGATCGCCTCGACGGTCGCGCCCGGCTCGCCCCCGCCATCCGTTGCCGGTTCGGCAGCGGCGGCGAGCACCGCGAGCGCGCTGCGCTCCAGCCCTGCGAGCGCATGCTGCACGGCGTCGGGGGCGAGAAACGCCTCGGCGAGGTCGAAGAAGTCGCGGATGCCGCTGCCGCTGATCGCGCGTACGAGCACGGCGCGGTGCAACGCGGAGTCATCGGAAGCCCGAAGTCGCGTCGCCAGCGTGAGCATGCCCGCGTTACTGCCGATTCATTCGGGCTTCTCGGCCGCGCCGCAGGAAGCTGGCCACCAGCAGCGCGATCACCAGGACGAACCCGAGCGGCAGGCCGATCAACGGGAAGATGAGCACCACGGGCCACAAGCCCTCGCCGAAGGTGTCGGAGGCGCCGGACACCGTGCCGGCGATGTCGGCGATGAACGAGATGAGCGAGAGGAGCACCAGCGCGGCGATGGCATACGCCAGCACGCGCTCGACCACGTCGGCGGCGTGCGAAGGAGAGCTGGTCACAACACAAGGATACTCAGGCGCCGCCCCGCCAGACCGCCTAAGCTGGAGGTACACGACGCGCACTTCAGCGCGCCCTGAAACGCAGCGAGGTTTACATGCCAACCGGCAAGGTCAAGTTCTACGACGAGGAGAAGGGCTTCGGCTTCATCACTTCAGATGACGGCCAGGAAGTCTTCCTGCACGCATCCGCCATGCCCGCGGGAACCACCGTGAAGGCCGGCAGCAAGGTGGAGTTCGGCATCGCCGACGGCAAGCGCGGCGCCCAGGCACTGTCGGTGCGCGTCGTCGAAGCCCCGCCGAGCCTGGCGAAGATGAGCCGCAAGCCCGCGGACGACATGGCGATCATCGTTGAAGACCTGGTGAAACTCCTCGATGGCATCGGCTCGAACCTGCGTCGTGGCCGCTACCCCGACAGCGCGCACAGCAAGAAGATCGCCGCGGTTCTCCGCAAGGTCGCCGAGGAGCTGGATGTCTGACGCTGAGACGGAGTCGGCGGTCACCGAGGACGAGACGACCGCCGAGGCTCCGGCATCCGCGGCGGCGCCGCAGACCGACGAGGTGCTGCTCGGCGCCGTCGACCTTGCGCGCGCCGCGCTCACCGAGATTACGCCCGCCGACACCATCGGTGAGCTGGTGGGGCACCAGGCGATCGAAGACCACGTGTTGTCGCTGCACTTCGCCTGCACGATGGCCGGCTACCCCGGCTGGCACTGGACGGTGAGCCTGTCACGCATCGACGAGAACGCCGAGCCGTTCGTGCTCGAGACCGAACTCACCCCGGGCGAGGACGCCCTGCTGGCGCCCGACTGGGTGCCGTGGTCGGAGCGCCTGGCCGACTACCGGGCAGCGCAGGAGCTGGCGGCAGCGCAGGCCGCCGACGCCGCCGAGTCCCACGACGACGACGATGACGATGACGACCTGGATGAGGACGATCTCGACGACGACGACGTCGACGAACTCGATGACCTCGACGACGAGGTGGACGAGGACGACCTCGACGGCGACCACGGCGACGACGTGCTCGACGGCATCGACTTCGCCGAGCCCGACGACGAGCACGACGAGCACGACGAGCACGACGAGCAGGACGAGCACGACCAGTCACGGTAGCGACCGAAAATAGAAGAGCCCGGCCGCGATCAGCGTGCCGGGCTCTTCTCGTTGGTGGCGGTCAGCGCTCGGTGTGCTCCACGACGTACTCGATCGCTTTGATGAGCTGTTCGACGTCGGACGTCGGGATCGTGGTGAAGGTCGCGATGCGCAGCTGGTTGCGCCCGAGCTTGCGGTACGGCTCGGTGTCGACGATGCCGTTTGCACGCAAGGTCTTCGCGATCGCCCCCGCGTCGATGGCGTCATCGAAGTCGATCGTGACAACAACCTGCGACCGGTCGGCGGGGTCGGCGACGAACGGCGTCGCATAGTCGACCCCCTCCGCCCAGCGGTACAGGGCGGATGACGATGCCTGCGTGCGCTCGGATGCCCAGCTGAGCCCGCCGTTGCCGTTGATCCAGTCGAGCTGGCTCTCCAGGAGCAACAAGGTGGCCAGCGCGGGCGTGTTCAGCGTCTGGTTGAGGCGCGAATTGCTGATCGCGTTCGAAAGGCTCAGGAACTCTGGGATATACCGGCCGCTGGCGGCCACCCGCTCCACACGTTCAAGCGCGGCAGGGGAGAAGAGGGCGAGCCACAGGCCGCCGTCGGAGGCGAGGTTCTTCTGCGGGGCGAAGTAATAGGCATCCGCTTGGCTGGCGTCGAAGTCGATGCCGCCCGCCGCGCTGGTCGCGTCGATCACGGTGAGGGCTCCCGGGTCGCCGGCGACGCGGGTGACGGGGGCCATCACGCCGGTGGACGTCTCGTTCTGCGGCCACGCGTAGACGTCGATGCCCTCGGTGGGGTTCGGCTTGCTGCGAGACCCCGCGGGGGCGCTGATCACGTCAGGCGCGTCGAGGAACGGGGTCTTCACGGCGGAGGCGAACTTCTGGCCGAACTCGCCGAAGACGAGGTTCTGGCTGCGCTTCTCAACGAGAGAGAACGCGGCCGCATCCCAGAATGCGGTGGACCCGCCATTGCCGAGGATCACCTCGTACCCCTCAGGGGCCCGAAGCAGGTCGGCGACGCCGCCGCGCACCCGCCCGACGAGATCCTTGACGGATGCCTGCCGGTGCGAGGTGCCGAGAATTCCGGCGGATGCGACGAGGTGGTCCAGCTGCTCCGCCCTGATGCGAGACGGACCGCAGCCGAATCGTCCGTCGGCGGGCAGCAGTTCAGAAGGAATAGTCAGGGGCGCCATGAGCAGATTCTAGTTGCTCGATCGCGGCAGGTAGGGTTGAGCGAGCGCGGGCGAGGCCGTGCGCCGAGCGAGCAGGAGGCTGGGGATGACGGATCTGATCGACACCACCGAGATGTACCTGCGCACCATCCTCGACCTCGAAGAAGAGCAGATCATTCCGCTGCGGGCGCGGATCTCGGAGCGGCTCGGCCACTCCGGCCCGACGGTCTCGCAGACGATCGCCCGCATGGAGCGCGACGGCCTCGTGGTCGTGACCGGAGACCGTCACCTCGAACTCACCGCCGCCGGCCGCAGCAAAGCTGTGCACGTCATGCGCAAGCACCGGCTCGCCGAGCGCCTGCTGAGTGACGTCATCGGCCTCGAGTGGGAATACGTGCACGACGAGGCGTGCCGCTGGGAGCACGTGATGAGCGAGCAGGTCGAGCGCAAGATCCTAGAGATGCTCGGCCACCCCACCGAGTCGCCCTACGGCAACCCAATCCCCGGCCTCGAGGAGCTGGGCCACACCGCCGCCGACCCCTTCATGACCGGCGTGACGAGCAGTGTCGCTCTGCTGGCGGGTTCACACGGGCCGGTGAGCGCCGTCATCCGTCGTCTCGCCGAACCGGTGCAGTTCGACCCAGAACTCCTCAGGCAGCTGCGCGAGAGCGGCATCATGCCCGGCCACACCGGCACCTTCTCGGCGGTCGCTCACGGGGTGGTGGCGCGCGTCGACGGCTACGGCAAGGGCCTCGAGCTGCCGACCGAAATCGCGAGCCACATCTTTGTGGAAACACCCGCGACCTCGGGCTGAACCTGAGAATTCTCAGGGAACCGTTACCGATTTGTTAGAAATGTCCGCATTAAGGGTGACAAAACGGTAACGAACCCGTAACGTCGAGACGTCCCACCGGCCAGCACACGGCACCGGGACCCGGAACAAGACGCCTTCGCGGCCCGTCTCTTGCTCCGGAAGGCACAAGCGATAAGCGCATTGGACGGGGTGACGACACGTCGTCACTGGGGCGCTGGAGGTTCGCACATTGGCATTTTCAGGTAGCACGCGGTCCCGCAATGCGATCGACCCGAGACGCAGCACCATTGAAAAGCTCCCCACTGAATCCGCCACCACGCGGCCTCGAACACGACGCCCGTCGCGTCGGCGCGCGGCCGCGAACCTCGTGGTGATGAGCCTGGCCGGCGGCCTGGTGGCCACCATGGCCCTCCCCGCTTACGCGTTCACGCCGGGCTCCGACCAAGCCGAGCGGTTCGGCACGACGCAAGCGACACGGCTCGCCGAAGACGGCGCGCAGACCGTGGAAGTCAACGCCCAGGCGGCGACCGTAACCGTCGCTCGCGACGGATTCACGGCCACCACTCATGAGGAGCTTGTGCGGCGTGCCAAGGCGAAGGCGGCGGCGGAAGCCGCGGCAGCGGCGGCGGCCGCAGCGGCCGCTGCGGCTGCCGCCGATGCAGAGGAAGCGCAGCGACAGCGCGACGAGGCCAACCAGCAGATGAGCTCTTACGCCTCGTCGTACACGGGTCCCTCGGTCGACGACTACCTGGCGGCACCGGCGCACCCCGGCTTCGACCTTGGTTCCGTCTACAACACCGCATTGCAGTACCAGGGCGTTCCCTACGTCTTCGGCGGTGCGACTCCTGCCGGCTTCGACTGCTCGGGCTTCGTCATGTATGTCTACGCCCAGTACGGGATCAGCCTGCCGCACTCGGCCTCCGGCCAGGCCGCGGCGGGAACCCGGATCGATCGCGCCGACGCCCAGCCCGGCGACCTGGTGATCATGGACGGCCACGACGGTTTCTACGCCGGTAACGGGAACATCCTGCACGCGCCGTACGAAGGCGCATCCGTTCGCGTGCAGCCGTTGTGGACCGATGACTACTACATCGTGCGGCTCGGGATCTGACCCCCGATAGCACTGCTCTTCGAGTCGCGCGGGTCGACCGCCGCTGCGCTCATTGGCTTGAACCCGCGTAGCGGCGTTCGACCGGCGCACCGTCGTGTGTCAACGGATGCCGCCCGGCGCTTCGCCGCGCGCCGATTGTGCGTTAACCTGAGTGCCTGATGTTCTGCACGTCGTTGGAACGGCTGATACGCCCGTCCCGCACAACTCAACCCATGGGTTCGTGCGGAGCCCGGCCGTGCCGGCCGAGCGGTCAAACAGGACGGTGTCAGGTGACCGGGTCATCTGCTGCCGTGTGGGCGTTGTCACTGTGACAGCGCCCTTTTTGTTCGCCCCCATCCCGACGCCGCGCCGATGCAGGCCGTAGTTCGAATGGCTGGAAGCCGTCCAGCCTGATTCGAAAGGGAGCACATGCGCACACTGGTCCTCAACGCCGGGTATGAACCGCTTGCCGTGGTGTCCTTCAAACGGGCGCTCGTGCTGGTGATGAACGGGAAGGCCACCATTGTGCAGGCCGACACCGGGCACCCAGTGCGGTCGGCATCGGGCTTGTGGGAGCGGCCGAGCGTGATCCTGCTCACGAGATACGTTCGCATCCCGCGCACGCGGCCAGCACCGGTGAGTCGGCAGGGTGTGCTCCGGCGCGATGGGCGCCGGTGCTGCTACTGCGGCATGAGCGCCAACACCATCGACCACGTGCTGCCCCGCTCCCGCGGGGGCCGCGACAGCTGGGACAATCTCGTCGCCTGCTGCCTGCGTTGCAACAACGCGAAGGGCGACCAGACACCCGCGGAAATCGGCTGGACCATGCTCTTCACCCCGAGTGTTCCGAAGGGCGGCGCGTGGGCGGTCCGCGGTGTCGAACAACCCCTGCGCGACTGGGACGCGTACCTCGTTTCTGCGGCGTGAAACGCCGCTGTGTCAAGCGATCGGTGAAACAGCGGGTGAAGAATCGCTAAGCCCTCCGAATGGGGGGTGAAGATCCTGCGACTGAGGGGTCGATGCAAACGTTCGCGGTCACGTAGGGTTATGAGGTCCCGCGAGCTACTTCGGAGGATCCACCTGTGACCCAAACCGGCCCTACCGGTTCTGCCGAGACCCCGGCGGAGAGCAACGCCTTCCCCTCACGGCGCGAATTGCGCGAACAGCGAGAGCGCGCGATGGCGAAGCAGCCGACCACCAAACAGGACCGTGTTGCAGCACCGCCGAGCGTCGTCACGGCGCCGCAGCCGACCGTCGCAACGCAACAGGGAGCATCCGTTCGCCGGCCGCAGGCCAAGCGTCGGCACCCGGTGATCAGCCTCGTCACTCTTGCGGCGATTCCCGGCATCTTTCTGACCGCCGCTCTGCCCGCGTATGCCTTTGCACCGGGGGAGTCGATGGTGACGCACAGCGCTGCCGGATCCTCCGCTCCTTCGCAGGTCGTCACGGTCGCTGCGTCGGCAGCGAAGGTCACGGTGTCGCGCGACGGTTTCAAGGCGACCACCCCTGAGGAGTTGGCGGCGAAGAAGGCAGCCGCAGCGGCAGAGGCTGCGGCGCAAGCGGCCCAGGAGGCGGCGGAGCAGTCGCAGCCGGCCAGCTCGTCGGAGGGCTCGTGGGCGGTCTACGGTGTGCGCGCTGAGGGCGACGACTACCCGTGGCCGAACGAGACGCCCGACTTCGCGGGCGGTGGACTGTCCCCGCTCGGCTACTACTACCGGGAGTGCGTCGACTTCGTGGCGTGGCGACTCAACCGCGACGCCGGTGCGACCGGTGGCAACTGGCGCTGGACCTGGAGCACGCTCACTCCCGGTGGCGGCGACGCGTCAGCGTGGGCGAGTGCCTGGCAGAACCACGGATGGGCGACCAGCGACGTTCCCGTCGTTGGCGCGGTCGCATGGTTCGACTACAACCACGTGGCCTACGTGCAGTCGGTGAACGACGACGGCACGGTCTCGCTCGAGGAGTACAACTGGGGCGGCAGCCACTCCTACAACCGGCGTACCATTCCGGCCGGCGACGTCAACCTGTTCCTGTACCCGCCCACCTGACGCCTTCTGTGGTGACCCGGTAGGCTTTCGGGGTCAGCCTCTGTAGCTCAATGGAAGAGCAGTTCCGTCCTAAGGAAAGGGTTGGGGGTTCGAGTCCCTCCAGGGGCACCATACGCGCTGGGAACGGCAGCGGGGCAGGGCCCCAATTTCGGCCCAACCCCACGTTACCCACACGGAAACTCTAATTATGGGACTTCCTCAATGATGCTGAGGTGGCGCTTTTTCGTCGGGTCGAGGGCCGCGAACGCCGCCCTCGGGTCGACCGGCCGCGGTTTCGCCTTCGGGATGTAGTACTTGATCGTGACGGCCGAATCAGAGTGGCCGAGGAAACCGGCTGCGACCTCGATACCGAACGTGGATTCCGTCAGTGCAGCTGCCGTCTTCCGGAGGTTGTGCGCGTCGCCCAGGAGAGGCCGGCGGCGTCTCGGACGCTGCGCCAGGACTCCCTCACGTTGCGAGGGTCCAGCGAGGTGTCGTTCCTGCTCGCGAAGAGCAGACGGCTAGGACCTGCCATGAGGGCGCGCCGGTGGAGAATGTCAGCCACCTACGGGGACACCACCACTTCGCGACGCCCGCGCAGTCCGCTCTTTACATCCGGCTGCCGGAGGTGGCGCCCGCTGTGAGGAGTCACCACGGTGGCCGCGACGGTGACCACAGGGCCGTCTTCGTGGTTGAAGCCCACGTCATCGACCGTCAGGGCCAGCCACTCGCCGATTCTGCCGGCGATGGCAAGCTGGGTTTCAAACCCTTCAGTCGACCAGGTGTTCTGTCGCATGTTGTTGACGGCGGAGCGGAGCCGCTCGAGCTCCTCTGACGTGAGCGCTCCGAGCGCTTCCGCCTACTCGCTCACTCTTTCCCCGTAAGCGCTCGCACCGCATCACTCACCATGCAATCCAACCTACGGGGCGGCTGCGCCCTCCGCAGACCAATCCCCGTCCTGGGTCGTCTGAAACAATCCCTCAGCGGGCACCTTCATCAGGCGCGTCACTTCGCCATCATGATCATCTTCGGACTCAGCTCCGGTGGCGAACTCGACCCCTAACGGGCCGCCTTATTGCAAGCTCATCGAACGGCAGTGGACATCGGGTTTAGTAGAAGCAGACACGAGTTGGGTTCGTAGTCGTCGACCTCAGCCGTGACGCTCAAGTTTGTGCCCACGCCGATCGTGTCTGGCGTAGGACCGACAAAATTCAGATCGTTAGTTGTGTTCACATCTCGGAACTGGAACGCCGGGCCAGGTGCTGATGTCTCGCTGAAGTCGCCCGAACCGATCAGGATGTCGTACCGGGTAGTTGCGCCATCGTGCGGGGTCAGTGCGCCAATGCTGCCCGGGAACGAAATTGTCTGGCCACGGTATGTACTCGCGAACTCCGCGATCGAAGGGTCGCAGTAATCAGTGAGCGTGAGGAGGGCGGCCAGGTCGGCGTTGCGCTCGGGCGTGATTGCTATGTCTTCAGGTGTCGATGACGGTGACGTTCCCGCCGCCCCATCCAGTGACGGTGACGGGCTCGGGGTTGCCGGTGACTCACTCGACATCGCGCTTGGTGCGTCAGGAGAGGTGGCGCCCCGCTCCCCGATGATCCCGAAGGTAATGATGACAGCGAACACGACTGCAAGAACCCCGCCGCCTATAGCCCAGATGAGCCAGCGTGACTTCGGCTTTGGCCGCCGGAAAGCGATCTCGGTCTGCAACTTCCCAGGTGTCTGAGAGACGAGGACCCATCCATCGGCTTCCCACTTCGTCACCGTCCGGGCCTCCATGCCACGAATTGCGCGAACAGTTTTCGTCTCGTATTTGACCTCGGCGTCCGCCACTACGTCTCCCAGCCCTTTTTCATGCCGGACAGTCCCAGCTACGCAAAGCCTACCGACCGAGCCGAACTCCTTTTTTCAGGCCGCCTTCGCTCTGCGATACGAACGAGTGCGTCTTGCGGTTCTAATCGCGCGTCGACGTCGACCGCTCGTCGGCGGTCCACGTGAGAGAGCGCGAGAGCGGCGCCCCCGACGATACTGATCCGAACGGGCCCGATCTCAGCGGCTCGTATTCGCTTGATGAGATCGTTCAGCGCGGCGATGAGTGACTCGCGGTCGAGCCCCGGAGTGTGATCAGACGCTTGCCAGCGCTCCCTCCTCGATCAGGATGCCGCGCTCCAGGAACTCGGGCGGGACACGGGAGACGTCTGGCGCATCATCCAGCGGGTGCAAGTGCGGGGCCCGCAGCTCACGTTCATCGGTAACCGCTTCATTCGTCCAGCTGGCAGCGGGGAGGCCCGCCAGGCGAAGTCGGTAGGCAACAGTTCCGGACAACGCGGCATCCCACTCTCGGCTGCCAGTGCTTCGGGGCTGCGCGACGACCAGCGCGGCGAGGACCAAGGGGGCCTCCTTGGCTAGCCCATCGGAGAGGTCGAGAAGCGCCCGGAACGCGCCATCTCGGCTGTCTTGCTCAAGGGCATCCGCGATTCTCGCCGCGGTCTCCACAGCACTCGGATGTGTGGTTGGAATGAGAAGTAGGCGGTGTCGGGCAGCGCGGGCGATGTGCGCTGCCGAGGCGACCCCGGTGTCTCGCTTGCCGCGTTCCACGCCAGAGATGATCGGTTGGTACGTGTCTGCCCGGTCGGCGATCTCCGCCTGACTGTATCCGGCCGCCGAACGCGCAGCGCGAATGAGATCCGCGAATGCCATCCCGATCACCTCCCGTGATTATACTCAATTTAGTATAGTGAACTCAGACGCGATAGCGTGTCAGGCGGTCCACAACTTCCTCCGCTCTCGGCAAGAACCCGCTCGTCGAGTCGGTCGGCAACCACGCGAGCTCGCCCTGGAAGAGATCCACGTACGTATCCCGTGTCAGCGCGCGGCCGACTTGTGCCCGAGCGTGTGCCCAGGAGGCGAGAGTGCGGTCACTCACCGGGGCGGAGTCGCAGCACGGTCACCCCTGACCGGAAGTCCTGGCGTTCCACCGGCTCCAGCTTGATGCTCTCGCGCAGCCCGGCGAGCAAGGTCGGCCCGTGGCCGGCCAGCACCGGGTGCACCACGAAGACGTACTCGTCGATCAACCCCAGGTTTGCCAGCGCGAGGGGGAGTGTTACCCCGCCCACGGAAAGGCCCTGGCCCGGTTCCTGCTTGAGCCGGGTCACAGCCTGCCGCAGGTCGCCTCGCAGCAGCTCGGCATTCCAGTCGACCGCCCCCAGGGTGCTCGACACCACATGCTTTTTCGCACCATCGATGGCGTCCGCGAATCGCCGCTGTCGCTCGTCCATCCACCCCGGCCACGAGCCTGGTGCCGGTTGCCGCCAGGCCGATTCCATCATTTGGTACGTGACCCGGCCGAAGAGCAGCGCGTCGGCCCGCTCCATTTCGGCGGTCCAAAAGCTCATCAATTCCTCGTCGGGGGGAAGCCCCGCCTCATGATGGCAGCAGCCGTCGAGCGTGACGTTGATGGAGTATCGAAGCGGCCGCATTGATCCCCGCTCAGGAGAGCAGGCCCCGGGCCTGCTTCGCCTGCAGCACCACGAGAGCGGCCGCGTACACCTGCTTCTTGAACGTCGCATCCGTTCGCATGCGTGACAGCACGGCCGCTGCCATGGTGTGCGCCTGGGTCACGTTGACGGTGAGCACCATGTCACCGCCCGCCGCGATGAAACGCGTCGCCCGCGACCCGACCGAATACGCCGCGACCTGCTTGGCCGCACCGAGGTCGTCGCTGATCACGACACCACGGAACCCCATCGTGTTGCGCAGCAAACCGGTGACGATCGTGTGCGAGAAGGCCGCAGGGTTCTTCGCGTCGATGCGCGTGTAAACCGCGGTGGACATCATCACGAACGGCACCTTGGCCTTAATCGCGTCAGCGAAAGGTCGAAGGTAAGGGTCGGTCGCGGTCGTCGTGCGATCCGTCACCCCCGCCGTGGTGTCGGTATTGGCCGTGACTCGGCCGAGGCCGGGGAAGTGCTTGACGGTCGCACTCACTCCTCCCGCCGCGAGGCCACGCGCCACGGCGTTGCCCTGGGTGCTGACCCGGGCGGGCGTGTGACCGTACTCGCGATCCAGGTCGCCGATCGGCGGGTTGTGGGTATCGCCCGCGGGAACCGTGTCGAGCACCGGGGCCAGGTTCACGTTGATGCCCGCCGCCTTCAGTTGCTTGCCCCACGTCGTTGCCCAGTACTGCAGGTCGGCGGTGTACCAGGTGCCCTGCACGAGGGCTGTCGAGTAATCGGTGAACCCCGACCCGCGCATGCGGCGAACGTAACCGCCCTCCTGATCGGTGGCGATGAACAGCTTGTTGTGAGCGGGCGCCACGCGCTGCAGCGCCGCCGTGATCGCCTTCTCCTGGGTGATGCTGAGGGTGCTGTTGCCGTCGAGAATGACCGAACCGATGTGGTCGGCTCGGATCGTATTCAAACACGCAGTGCTGACGCTGGTGCTCGGGCAGCCCACCATGAAGAGTTGCCCCACCCGCTCGGCATCGGTCATCGCCGAGAACGCTTTCTGCGCGGGCGTCGGTAGCACGGTGGCTGCGACTGTCGGCGAAGCGGCCGACGCGGGCGGCGAAACACCGGCAACGGATGCCGTCGGCGCGCTCGATCCGGACGCCCCGACACAGGACACGCACAGCGCCGCGCACGCCGCATAAACAAAGGGCACGAAGCCCCGGTATTTCATGAAATAAGGATACCTCGCACGCTTTCGACCGGCGGAAAATCTTGACCCGGATCGGGCCCCCGGCCTCACTCGGCCGCGGGCAGGCGCACCTCCACCGCCCCGTTCGTGATGCGCGTCTGGAAGCAGGGCTGGGGCGCCGTCGCCGGCCCATGCACAACCTCACCCGTTGCGAACGAGAAGACGCTCCGGTGCCAGGGACACTGCACACAGGCATCCGTTGCCGCGGTGCCGGGAATGAGCGTGCCCTCATGCAGCGGGCCGGTCAGGTGGCTGCAGGTGTCGGCGAGCACCTGCACCCTGTCGCCGGTGCGCAGCGCGACGAGCGGAACATCGTCGACGCTGAGGCGGTGCAGCGAGCCCTCCGGAATGTCATCGAGGCGGCCGACCTGGTGCCAGCCGGCCGAAACGTCGCCCGCGACATCCCACACGTGATTCATGCCCGCCGTCTGCCGATAGGCGAGGTGCCCACCGAGGAAGCCACCGAACATCACGACCCCGAAGCCCGCGTAGCCGAGGGCCTTGCCGCTGGCCTGCCGGCCCCGGGAGCGCTGCACGAACGACGCCGAGTACAGAAGCACGGCGGTCAGGTTGCTGAGGGCGTGCACCAGCCCGACGCGGGACTGCTTGGTGAGCAGGTTCGACCAGTCGGCGTAGCCCGACAGGGCCGAGGGCACGGCGCCCGCCACGCCGGCGGCCACGAGCAGTCGTGACGCCTTCTCGTTCTCGGGCAGCGCGTCGAGGATCGCCGCCGACGACCAGGCGCCGATCGGCACCAGCACCACCGACGGGTGCAGCGGATGCCCGAACGGCACGCCGTGCAGCACGTCCGCCAGCCATCGGGCCCGCAGCGCGGCCTTCGCGGCCTGGCGCAACGGTTTGGCAAGGGGGTCAAGCCAGGCAGCCTCCTCGAGACGTTCGACCTGCTTCAGCCCGGGCAAGACCTTCATGGAACGCTCCTCACTGAGACTTCCGGCGTACGCCAGTAGGGGTCCCCCCACGCTACGTCGGTCTGGGCCGGATGTCACCAGCGCCGAGGGTGAACGATTAGGCTGCAGGTGGCGCCGTGGACCACACTCCGCCCCGGACGAGTGAAGCATCGTACCCGGCCTGAAAAGACGACGCTTTAGTGGAGGTCGTCATGAGCCAACTCGTCCAGGTCCTCGGATCGCTCCTCGTTCTGGCCGGCTTCGCCCTGGCCCAGTGGGGCTACCTCAATCAAAAGGCGATCAGCTACCTCGTGCTCAACACCGTGGGGTCCGCGATCCTCGCCGTCAACGCTGTGCTCGAGGCGCAGTGGGGCTTCCTGTTGCTCGAAGGAGTCTGGGCGATCGTGTCGGCGATCAGCCTCGTCGGCGTGCTCCGCCAGCGGTCGACGAGAGAGCCCCAGCGCAACGCGTGATCAGCAGGTCCACAGTTCCCGTCGGGTGCTGCGGCAGTTGATGCGAACCAATGCCCGTGCAAGGCTCGGGGCATGAGAGCAACGCCACCACCCCGGCAGCGCATTCGACTGGCGGTCGTGCTGGCAGCTGCCTCCCTGGCGCTCGCAGGTTGCGGCACCGGCAGTCCGGCGCCGACGTCATCAACGACAACGGATGCCGGCACAGCCACTCCGTCTGAGCCCGGCACTCCGGCGCCTCCCGCAACCCTCGAACCGAGCGAACCCACCGGCGCCCCTTTTCCTGAGACGCCGCTGCCCGACGCGTCGCCGGCGCCGGTCGCACAGGGCGGCTGCCCCGCCAACGACGTGAGCGTGCCGGCCGGAGCGGACACTGCCACCATCCCCGACGTCGACGGAGACGGCCTTGACGACACGGAGTTCTACACCGAAGCCGACGTGCCCTTCGGCTACGGCATCCACACCGCCTCCGGCGCCACCGCGATCCTGCCCGACGACCTGGCCGGCCCGAACACGCACAGCGGATGGTCGGCTCGACTTGCCAACGGCACCGTCGTCACCGTCATCGACGACGGACGCGCCGCCACCCTGCACGCCTTCGTGGACTGCCGCTTCGTGACGAGTGTCGGGGACAACGGACAGCCATACGTGTTCCTGCTGAACGGGTTCGGTCAGTTCGGCACGGGCGTGGCCTGTTCCGCTGACAGCGGGCAGCGGCAGCTCCTCGGTCTGCTGGCCAAGCGGAACGACGCGGGCCGCTACGACATCACATCCACGGTCGTCTCGGTCTCGAAAGACGGACGACGAGCCACCAACGGGGCCACCTCGAAGGTCGCGTCCAATCTCGCGCCCTCTGATCCGCAGGTGAAGGCGGCGATGAGCTCCCACTGCGGCGACATTCCCAAGGTGGCGACCAGCGGGCACTGATCCGGTCAGAAGGGTGGCGGCTCCGAGTCGGCACGCGGCGGGGTGCCGCCGCCGGGAGTGCCGGGAGGCACAGTCGTCCCCGGCAGGTTCACCGCCGGTCTCGTCTCGTGCACCTTGCCCGTGGGGGAGCGCCACTCGAGGATGCCGCCTTCGCCCTGCGTGACCTGCCACGTGGTCATGTGCTTCAACTGATGGCACGACGAGCACAGATTCGCCAGGTTGCTGAGGTCGGTCACGCCGTCTTTAACCCAGTCCTCCGTGTGATCGATGTCGCATTCGGATGCCGGCCGGCCGCAGCCGACCCCGCGACAGGTTTCGTCGCGAACCTGCAGCCACAGCCGCAGGTCGTTCGGCACCTTGTACCGCTTGCGCCCCATTGACAGCACCACGCCGGTCTCGGGATGGGTCAGCAGCCGGATGAACGAGGGCGCCTGCGCCGCAAGCTCCTTCGCGGTTTCCGGATCGATCGGCCCGTAGCCGGCGAGGTAGCCGGGCTCCTCGCTGTGCCCGAGCAGGGTCATGACCGGCACGGTCACGAAAACGGTGGGCCGGATGCCCCAGGCCCGCTTCTTCGTGGCGCTGGGGGTGTCGACGCCCACGGCGTCAGCATCCACCGCAGCGCCCCTGGTTCCGTCGATATCGCCCGGTTCCCTATCGGTGGCTCCGTTGAGGAGCAGGTCGGCCGCGACGTCGGACCGCAGCTGGGCGAGCGTGCGCTTTTCGCCGTCGATCTGCAGGCTCTTCGCCACCCGCGTCACGCGGTTGTAAGCCGCCATCGCCTGCCCCACCGGCAGATAGTGGTGCAGCCGCGCCATGCCGTCGGTGTCGGCCTCGAAGGCGAACAGGCGACCGGCGTGCGCTTCACGGGTGCGCTGCACGATCGAGTCGGGGTGCATCTTCTCGCGGGTGCGGATGGCCAGCGAGCGGAAGCGGGCCGCCGGCATCCGCTCGGCCTCGCGCAGGAGGGCCGCCTCGAAGGCTCCGCGTGCGGACGCCGGCAGGGTATTCGCCTGGTCGACGAGCACCTGCGCGTGGCGGTAGCTGATTGTCGCGCTCGACAGCGCCTCGAGCGTGGCCGGCAGTTCGTGCACCAGGGAGCGGCTCTCGGCGATGAGGCGCTCGGCTGTCGGCCGTGGAATTCGAAGTCGGGTTGCGATCTCGGACACGAACACGCGCATCACCCAGTCCTGCCGCTCGGCATCGCTCATGCGGGCGTCGCGCACGACGAACTCGTCGGACACCATCGCCCACTCGCGGGCCTGTTCGATAGATCGCGCCCGCCGGGCCGCACGCATTGCTAGCTCCGCCTCGTCTTGCTCGACGTCGGCGAGGAAGGCGCCAAGCCGGTCGGCGTAGCCGTCGGGAAGCTCCGGTGCCTCGGACTCGTCGTAGGCATCGAACAACAGCGCCTCCTGCAGCGCGCGGGCGACGACGGGATCGAGCCCGTCGTCACCGGCCCAGGGCCGGTCGTCGCCCGGACCGCCGTTCGCTTCGCTTATCCGTTCCATTCTCCTATCGAACCAGCAACCACTGACATTCCCTCAGGAAGCCCTGCCCCGCGCCTCTCCTAGACTGGAAGAAGCGGATGCGAACACCGCGAGCGACGATTGGACAGGCCGTGGAGGAAACCCCGGAACGAACGCCTGACCCGGCCCCGGAGCCGAGTCCCGACGCCGGACCGCCGCACAAGCGCAAGCGCACCTGGTACTCAGTCGCCGACGTGCTGCTGCGGCGCGTGGCGCTGGCCGCCTTCGTCGTCATCGCCCTCGTCGCGACGATCGTCGCGGCCCTCGGCGGCCGGTGATGGAGGGCGCCACCACCCGCGCGCTCGACCCGTCCGCCGTCACAACGGATGACACGGAGCTCTACAAGAGCATCAGCGGGCGCGCCGCCAAGGGGGTCGCGGTGATCACGACGGTGCACCGCGGGTGGGACCACGCCGCCACCGTCACCGACTTTCTCTCGGTCTCGTACGACCCGCCCACTCTCGTCGCCAGCATCTACTCGCTCTCGCGGCTCGCCGAAGCGATGGAGACATCGGGGCGCTGGGGCATCAGCCTGCTGTCGGGGCGGCAGAAGGGGATCGCGGAGCAACTGGGCGAACCCGGATCACCGCTCGTCGGCCTCCTCGACCAGGTGCCGCACTTCCGCACCGAGCCCGGTGCGCCCGCCCTGCTGCGGGATGCCCTGGCCTGGTTCGAGGTGCGCACGGTCGCCGAGCACCCGGCCGCCACGCACACGCTCTTCGTGGGCCAAGTGACGTGGATGGGCCGTCCTGACCACGCCGCGCCAGCCCCACTCGTGCGGTACCAGTCCGCCTACCACGGGGCCGCCTCGCGGTCTTGAACCCCGGTACGGCCGGTGGCACAATCAGCAGCACCAGCCCCGTGGAGCCGAGTGCACCCCGCCCCCGACCGCGGGACGCCTTAGGTGGGTGAGGTCGCTGTGAGTCGCTATCAGGGATTGACGAAACCGGCGGCCCTGGCTGCCGGGGTGCTCCTCGTTCTCGGCAATGCGGTGCAGCTGCTGCCTCTCGCCCACACCCAGGTCGGTCGCGCCCAGTCGCCGGTGTTCCTCTTCGCCTCGATCGTGCTCCTGGCCGCCGCGCTCCTGCTGCTGCTCGCGCTCGCCTCCCTGTACGTGCGGAGGGCGTCGCAGGTCGGCTCGTTCGGGTTCTCTGCGGTGCTCGTCGCCGGCACCGGAACGGTGCTCCTCTGCGCCGTGTACTGGAGCCACGCGTTCCTCTGGCCGTCGCTCGCGCAGGCGGCGCCCCAACTGCTCGATGAGGCGGTGGCGCCCGGGCCGTTCGGCTTCGGGGAACTCGTGGCGCGCGTCATCTTCGGCCTGGGCTGGATCATGGCGGGCATCGCGCTGCTGCGGGCTCACATTTACGGCTACGCGCCTGCGATCGTCATCATGATCGGCGCCGTGGTCACCGTCGTCCCCAGCTTCTCGAGCGTGGTTCCGAGCTTCATCGTGGGCCAGCTGATCTTCGGCATGGGCGTGTTCTGGCTCGGCCTCACCCCCGCCTACGTGATCACCGAGCGGTACCGGCGCCAGCAGGCCGCCACCTGACCGCGGCACGGCTCGTGTGAAACGCCGGCAGCGTGCAGAAATCCGCCGGAACCGGGGTGCCTTACAGAGCAAACCGATGGTATGCAACTAGGGTGTCCGTGTGTGGCGATCCGATTCCAATGCAGATGACGACGACAGGATGTCCGACTCCCTGGGCTCCGCCGCGCCCGCTGCGCCTCCCGCTTCGGCTCCGCATCACGTGAGCTTGGGAGATCCGGCCCTTGTCGCCGGCAACATCGCGGAGCCGGTGTGGCAACGCTGGCATGACGAGCTCGCTGTCGTCGGCGGTCGTTCACCGCTGCTGCACTTCAGCGACAGCGTGCGCACCCGCATTGAACTGAGCGCAACCCACCCCGGCGGCCTGCCGCAGTTCATCACCGGCAAGTCGACGCTGCTCTCAAACCTCATCCGCGACGAGCTCGCCCTGCGCAATGCCCGCCTCGCCGCCGGCGCCATCACCCAGAAGGGCATCGAACTCCGTTCCATGCGGGGAATCGAATCGGTGCACCTGGCGATCGGCCTGGCCGAGTGGCGGTTCGAGGGCGAGGAATTCAGCGCCCCCGTGCTGCTGCGCCCCCTCGCCATCCGCCGGTACGGGCGCGACTTCGAACTCAAGTTGCGCGGAGCCCCCTTCCTGAACCCCGAGCTGGCCCGCGCCCTGCACGAGCAGTTCCAGATCACCCTCGACGCTGACGCCTTCGTGGCGCTCGCCATCACCAACGGCGCCTTCAAGCCCCAGCCGGTCATCGACCGGCTCCGCGGCCTCACCACTCACCTGCCCTGGTTCAAGGTGCTGCCGCGCCTGGTCGTGTCGTCGTTCGCGGATGTCGCGCGAACGCTGGCCGCAGACGTCATCCAGCCGCAGCATCCGTTGCTCGACGCGCTCGCGGGCAACCCGGGAGCCCGCCGCATCATCGAATCGGCGTATCGTCCGGTCGAGCCGCTCGGGCAGGACGCCCGCCCGCCCGCCACCGACACGCTCCTCCTCGACGCAGACTCCGAGCAGGAGAACGTCGTCGCGCAGATCGCGGCCGGCAACTCGCTGGTCGTGAAGACCCTGCCCGGCACCGGCGGCACCCAGACCATCGTGAACGCCATCGGTTCGTTGGTGTCGCAGCACAAGCGGGTGCTCGTGGTCAGCGCCAGGCGCTCGAGCCTCGACGGCATCGCCCATCGGCTCGTGCAGGTCGGCCTGCCCGGCCTGGGCGTGAGCCCGCGCACGCTGCGCCACGACCTCATTCAATCCATCAACCGCAATGAGAAGGCCGAGCAGCCGAAGGTCGGCGATGTCGACGACGCGCTGGTGCGGCTGCGCAAGGTGCTGCTCGACTATCGTTCCGCGCTCACGCGCCAGGACCCGGCGCTCGGGGTGTCGGTGCTCGATGCGCTCGGCGAGCTGGCGCGCCTGGCGCAACTGCCCTCGCCGCCGGCGACCACCGCACGGCTCGACCGCCGAGCACTCGAGCTGCTGGCCCACGACCGCTCCCGGGCCGCGGAGACGCTGATCAAGGCGGCGGCGCTCGGCGAATTCCGCTACGGGCCGGGTGACTCACCCTGGTACGGCGCGTCGTTCACCTCTACGGCCGAGGCCACGAACGCGCACGAACTGGCCAAGCGCATCAACCAGGTCGAGTTGCCCCGGCTGCTCGAGCGGGCGTTCGGTCTGATCAGCCAGACCAAGCTGCGCCCGTTCGAGTCGATCACCGAGCTCGGCATCTACCTGCGCCTGCTGCTCGACATCCGCGAAACGCTCGACAAGTTCCAGCCGGCCGTCTTCGACCGGCCCCTCACCGAACTGATCGCGGCGACGGCCTCACGCCGGGAATCGGGCGACATGTCGGGCACCAGCCGGCGCCGGCTGCGGAAGCTCGCGGAGGAATACCTCCGGCCCGGCGTGCACGTGAACGACATGAACGACTGCCTGCGGCGCATCCAGCAGCAGCGCACCCTCTGGCAGCGTTACGTCGTTGCCGGTGCGACCCCCGAGGTCCCCGTCGGCATCGCCGATGTGCACGTGGCCTTCCAGCGTGTCTCCGAAGACCTCGCCACCCTCGACGTGCCGCTCGGCATCTCCGGCACCACACGCCAGCTGGCCAACCGGCCCGTGCGCGAACTGGTGCACATGATGGCCGGGCTTGCCGCCGAGAGCGAGGTGCTCACCAACCTGCACGAGCGCACCGCCCTGCTCGCCACGCTCCGCGAGCACAACCTCGACCCGCTCATGACCGACCTGTCGCAGCGGCACGTGTCAGAGGAGAACGTGGCCGCCGAGCTCGAGCTGGCCTGGTGGCAGTCGGCGCTTGAAGCGCTGCTCGCCGGCGACAAGGCGCTGCTGAACGCCAATACGCCCGTGCTCGACCGGCTCGAAGCCGACTTCAAACTCGTCGACGAGGCCCACGCGTCGGCCGCGGGCGGCCTGCTGGCCTGGCTCCTCGCCGAGACCTGGAAGATCGGGATCGTCGATTACCCGGAAGAAGCCGATCACCTGCGCCGGCTGCTGCGCGCCGACAAGGCCACCCCTGCCCGCCTACAGGAGGCCGTTCCGCACCTCGGCCGCGTGCTCGCACCGGTCTGGCTGGCCTCGCCGTACGAGATCCCGCGCCTGCCCAGCCAGATGACCTTCGACACCGTGCTCCTCGTCGACGCGGGCGCCACCACCCTTGCCGAGAACGTCGGAGCGATCCGCCGTGCCAAGCAGGTCGTGGCGTTCGGCGACCCGGTCACCCAGACCCCGTCATCTTTCGAGATCGCCGTGACCGACGGGCCGGATGACGCGCCCGTCCCCGACGCGAACGTCGACGCCCTGCACGCGGACTCGGCGCTCGCCCGTCTCGGCGAGCTGCTGCCGACCCTGACCCTCACCCGCAGCTACCGCGCCGGCGGCGAAGACCTCGCCGAGCTCGTGAACCACCGTTTCTACGGCGGCCGCATCGACTCACTCCCGTGGGCCGGCAGCTTCCTCGGCCATGGCAGCCTCACCGTGAACTACGTCGAGGGCGGGCACGGCATGCCCGACGCCGACACGGGCGCCGTCGAGAGCGTCGACGCCGAAGTGGCCACCGTCGTCGACCTCGTGATGGAGCACGCGGTCAAGCGCACCCGGGAGTCGCTCATGGTGATCACCGCGAGCCCCCGGCACGCGGTGCGGGTGAACCAGGCGGTGCTCGCGGCGTTCGCGAAGCGCTCCGACCTGTCGGACTTCATCCTCAAGGATCGCGCTGAGCCATTCGCCGTGCTCACCCTCGAGCAGGCGGTGGCGCAGAGCCGCGACCGCGTGATCTTCTCGATCGGTTACGGGCGCACCCCGCACGGACGCCTGCTGTCGAACTTCGGGTCGCTCGGTGAGCCGGGCGGCGACCGGCTGCTGGCGATCGGCATGACCCGCGCCCGCCGCTCGATGGACATCGTCACCTGCTTCCGCCCCGATGATATCGAGGAAGACCGCCAGCGTCACGGCATCCTGGCGCTCGCGCAGGTGCTCGGCGGCAACGTCGCCTACGGCGAAGAGGGCCCGATGCGCGACGGCAGCGAGGCCATGCTCGTCGACCTCGCCCACCGGCTTGAGCGCCGCGGCCTCCGCGTCTCGCTCGGGCACCGCGGCAAGCTGGCCCTCGCGGTCGCCCACGCCGGCCGTGCGGCTGTCGTCGAAACGGATGCCGTGGTCAACCGGGCGAGTCTGCGCGAGTCGCTGCGGCTCCGTCCCGAAGTGCTCCGTCGCCTCGGCTGGCACTACCTCCGCGTGCACAGCTTCGAGCTGTTCAGCAACCCGGAGGCCGTGGCCGACCGCGTGGCCGGTCTCGTCGGGCTGCAGCCGGGGGAGACGGCGCGCTCGCGCACCGACGATGAGGACGACACCGTCGCCCGAGGGGCATAAACGGTGCCGCAAAGGCCCGGGGCAGACGAGCCACGGCAGCGGGTCGTGAAGGCACCAGGCGGTGCACGCCGCGCGAAGCTCACCCCCGCACCGGCGACCGACCCGAGCCCCGAGGTACCGGTGCCGCGCGAAGAAGGCGGTGTGGCATCCGCTGGCGCGCCCGGCGAGAACGACGAGCGCTTGAAGCGGGACCGTCCGCCGCACTGGTAGTCGGGCGGGGCCGGCCCCCGTCCCCGTCGTTGAGTTGCGGACTTTGCGCCCTCGTGGGGTCGGTGAAGGTGCTTTGTCCGTGAGTCACCGGCGGTGGAGCGCCTGCGCGTCGTTCAATTGCGGACTTTGCACCCTCGGTAGCTGGGTGAAGGTGCTTTGGCCGCGAGTCACCAGGTCTGGAGGCCGGAGGCGGGGCCAGAGAAGTGCACGCGTCAGGCGGTGTGGCATCCGCTGGCGCGCCCGGCGAGAACGACGAGCGCTTGAAGCGGGACCGCCCGCCGCCGCACTGGTAGCCGGGCGTCCGCCTAGGCCTGGTGCTTGGACTCGTGCTCGCTGCCGGTGGCGATCAGGTCGCGAATCTGCGTGAGCAACTCGAGTTCGGTGGGCGGCTGATCGGCTGCCGAGGCGTCGGCGGGCTCGTTGCGGCGGGCCTGCGCCTCCTTGAACTTGTTCAGGGGAAGCACGAAAACGAAGTACACGACCGCGGCGACCAGCAGGAAGTTGATCGCGGCCGCGAGCACTCCGCCCAACTGGAGATACGCCTGGCCGCGCAGGTGGATTTTGAGCGAATCGGCGAGGCTTTCGGCATTGAAGATCGAGGCGATCAACGGGTTGAAGATGCCCTCGACGATCGCGTTCACGATCGCGGTGAACGCGGCGCCCACCACGACGGCAACGGCGAGGTCGATGACATTGCCGCGCATGATGAACGCCTTGAAACCCTTGATCACCTGGTCGTTCTCCTTGCGTCAGCTCGCGGCGGTCGCCGTGCTCGTGCTTCCGCTGCTGCTGCTGCTGCTCGCGCTGCTGCTGCTCGCACCGGCGCCGGCCTTCTCTGAGGAGCCGGACGCAGATCCCTTTGCCGGCGACGACGCATCCGCTGTGCCCTTGCTGCCCGACGTGCGCGAGTCGGTGCGGTAGAAGCCCGAGCCGTTGAAGGTCACCCCGATCGATGAGAAGACCTTGCGGAGGCGACCGGCGCAGGAGGGGCACTCGGTGAGCGATGCGTCGGTGAACGCCTGGTGAATGTCGAAGGCGGTCTCGCACTGTGTGCAGCGGTAGGAATAGGTAGGCACTGGGGCTCCGGGTATCGGGTGTGGGGCAGGCGGGCGCCTGCCTCGCTCAGAACGTGATGATGCGCGAGGGCGTGACGATGCCGTCGACCGGCTGGTCGTGCACCTCGCGGGGCACCTCGTCGATGTATTCCTGATCGTAAATGACCGCATACACCGGAGGACATTTTTCCATCGAGCCGAGGGTCTTGTCGAAATAGCCCCGCCCCCACCCCATGCGGAGGCCGGTGTGATCGACGGCGGCGGCAGGGATGATGATGAGGTCGACGTCGTTGATCGCGATCGGGCCGAGCAGCTCGCCCACGGGCTCCGGCACGCCGGCGATGCCCTGGATCTCCTCGCGACCCTCGCCGACGGTCCAGTCGAGCAGCCCGTCTTCGCGGGAGATCGGGAACAGAATGCGAATGCCGGCCGCCTCAGCCCAGTTGAGGAAGGGCCGCGTATCGGGTTCGTTCGGCGAAGAGAGGTAGCAGGAGATCGACCGCGCGCGGTGGTCTTCGACCAGCTTCTGCAGGTTGCGGCTTATGCCATTGGTGGCATTCTCCCGCTCCACCGAAGTGAGATTCTGCCGGCGCTCGCGCAGATCGGCGCGCAGAGCCCGCTTCCGGTGTCCGATATCGGAATCCATGCAGCAATCCTAGATGCCGTTATTGTATGGACATGACTTCACGGATTACCAAGGCTGTTATCCCCGCCGCCGGTCTCGGCACACGCTTCCTGCCCGCCACCAAGGCGATGCCGAAAGAGATGCTTCCGGTCGTGGACAAGCCGGCAATCCAGTACGTGGTTGAGGAGGCCGTGAACGCGGGCCTGCACGACGTCCTCATGGTCACGGGGCGCAACAAGAATGCGCTCGAGAATCACTTCGATCGCATGTTCGAGCTCGAGGTGCTCCTGCAGGAGAAAGGCGACCGTGACCGCCTGGCGAAGGTGAACGCATCCACCGACCTGGCCGACATGCACTACGTGCGCCAGGGCGACCCCCGCGGCCTCGGGCACGCCATCCTGCGCGCGAAGATGCACGTGGGCGACGAGCCGTTCGCGGTGCTGCTCGGCGACGACATCATCGACGAGCGCGACCCCCTCCTCGGGCGCATGCTCGAGGAGCAGGAGAAGCGCGGCGCGACCATCGTGGCGCTGATGGAGGTCGATCCCTCGCAGATCCACATGTACGGCGCCGCCGAGATCGAGAAGACCGACGACCCCGACGTGGTGCGGGTCACCGGCCTCGTCGAGAAGCCGGCGGCAGCGGATGCCCCGTCGAACCTCGCGATCATCGGCCGCTATGTGCTGTGCCCCGAGGTATTCGGTGTGCTCGAGCACACCCAGCCGGGCAAGGGCAACGAGATCCAGCTGACCGACGCGCTCCAGGAGATGGCCGTCGACGTGGAAGGCACCGGGGGTGTCTACGGGGTCGTGTTCCGCGGCCGCCGCTACGACACCGGTGACCGGCTGGACTACATCAAGGCCATCATCCAACTCGCCTCCGACCGCGACGACCTCGGCAAAGAACTGCGGCCCTGGATCCGCGACTTCGCCCAGCGGCTCGACGCCTGAGAGCCCGCCGTGCCCGTCGCGATCCCCACGCTGCGAGAAGGTGCAATCACACTGCGCCCCATCCGTCTGCGGGATGCGCGCCGGCTCGAGGAGGAGCTCCTGCTCAACCGGTCGTGGCTGCGCAAGTGGGAGGCGACCAGCCCGTACACGCCGGTCGCGTTTGACACCCGTGCCAGCATCCGCAACTTGCTCGCCCACTCGCGAAGCGGCAGCGGACTGCCGTTCATCGTCGAATACGAGGGCGAACTCGCCGGGCAGCTGAACGTGTCATCGATCACCTGGGGGTCGCTCTCCAGCGCCACCATCGGCTATTGGGTGGCCCAGCGCTTCGCCGGCAAGTCCGTGACCCCCACAGCGGTTGCGCTCGCCACCGACTATTGCTTCTCCCAGCTCGGCCTGCACCGCATGGAAATCTGCATCCGGCCGGAGAACGCCCCGTCGCTGCGCGTCGTGGAGAAGCTCGGCTTTCGATATGAGGGCCTGCGGCGCCGGTTCATTCATATCGACGGCGACTGGCGTGACCACTTCAGCTTCGGCCTCGTGGCGGAGGAGGTGCCGCGGGGGGTGCTCCACCGCTGGCAAGAGGGGTTCGTGCGATCGGATGCCGCACGCATTCCCGCGGCAGATCTCGAGGCCGCCGCGCATCCGTTGCCGACGGCAAGACCGTGACACGCCGAGACACACCCCGTCTAATCAGCGATTTTGCCGTATAGGACTCATATCGTAGTGCTTATGCAGAGTGAGGTGCTTGGCGGAGGCGTGATGCTTGCCGTCGCCGCTGCCCTCTGGATCGCTTACCTTGTGCCGGCGTGGTCGCACTGGCGCCAGTACCTCGCCACCGAGCGCAACGCTGTGCGGCTGCAGCAGACCCTGCGGATTCTGGCCGAGACCGCCGAGGTTCCGGGCGTGGTACGGGTGGAGGCGAACGCCCGTGCGGTGTCGAGCCGGCAGCGAATGCTCGCGCAAGCCGAGGCGGAGGCCGAGCGGGAGGCGAAGGCAGCGGTTGATGCTGCTCGCGCTGCACGCCGCGCGACAATGGCCCGCATGCAGGCCGAGAAGGCCATGCGCGCCGAGGAAGCGCTCACCCCGCAGGGCCAGTTGCGGCAGCTTCGGCAGCGCCGCGCCCTCGCCGCGCTCGCGCTGCTGACGGGTCTCACGCTGACGGTGACCGGCGCGGCCGTCGGCTTTGCCGGAGGTTCGGCGCTTGTCGTTGTTGTCGGACTCGCCCTCATCGTCGCCGCTGTCATGGCGCTCGCGCACCTCGCTCGTCAGGCTCGCCAGCTCCGCGTCGTGCGCCTGCCCGTCGCCCCCGCTCGCACCGCATCTCCCGAACGTCGTCTGCCGGTTCGGGCGGCGGCGGCGCCGGCCTCGCACACCTGGACACCGCAGCCGCTGCCACGGCCGCTGCACCTCTCGCGCGGCTCCGTCGCGCAGGCCGCCATGGCCTCAGCGGATGCCGCGGCCGACCTCCGTCGCGCTGTCGTGGAGGAGGAGATCGGCCGGCGTGCTGCGGCGATCGCCGCGGAGACCGGCAGCATCACGCCGATCACCGCCGCCGTGACGGTGGTTGCCGGGGCTGCGGCGTCGGCCGCGCCTGGTGTGTCGGGTGCGCCGAGCCGCTTCGCGTCGATGGGCGTGGTGGGCGAGAGCGCGTTCGGCATCGGCGACCTCGACGACGTGCTCCGTCGCCGCCGCGCCGCCAGCTGAGCCTGCCGTTCTGAGGAACCGAAAGAGCCGGTGGCAGGCGGCCTGCGCCGCTCGTGCCACCGGCTCTCACCGAACGATCAATCAGCCGATTCGCGTCCAGCCGCCGCAGCCGCTGGTCTCAAAGAACCGGTCATAGCTGGTGATCTGGACCATTCGGCGCCCATAGCCGAAGTCGTTGTCATTGATCGCGTCGAGATCTCCGCTCGCGGTGGACAGGCGAGCCCAGTAGCACGATGAGCTGCCCGTCGAGGCGTAGGTACCCGAGCGGATGTCGGCTCCGACGGCGAAGACACCGTCAGACGGCATCGTGCTGGCCAGCTTGCCCGTCCCGTCGAAACGGCGCCAGCTTCCGCACCCGTCAGACTCGAACGCCACGTCGCCGGCCGAAATGGTGACCATACGACGGCCCGACCCGAAGTCGTTGTCGATGATCGCGTTGAAGCTGCCGGTGAAGTTTTTCGCCCGTTCCCAGTAGCATCCGTCGGTGTTACCTGTGTAGTAGGTGCCCGGCTTGATGTCGGTGCCGACTCGGTAGGTTCCGTCGCCCGAAATGACAGCAGGCGCGGCGGCGATCTTTGCCGTGCCATAGGAGGTGGCTGACCGAGTGCTGTAGCCGGGCTTGCGGGCGGTGACCTTGACCGTGACCACGCTGCCCTGATCGGCCGTCTTGAGACGGTAGCTCGTGCCCGTCGCACCGCTGATCGCCTTGCCGTTGCGGTACCACTGGTAGCTGTACGCGACGCTCGAGGGGCTCGTCGTTCCCCGCGACACCCCGAGCGCGGAGCCCACTCGATGTGTTCCCGAGATGGCGGGACGGTTCATCGTGATGGTGCCGGCGGCGATCTTCGCCGTTCCGCCCGAACGGCGAACGACGGTCGCGTAGCCGCTGCGGGTGCCCTTGACCGTGACTGTCATGACTTTGCCGAGGTCCGACGCTGAGAGCACGTATGTCTTGCCCGTCGCCCTGCTGATTGCCACGCCGCTGCGATACCACTGGTATGACAGGCTGGCAGCCGGCGACCACGTGCCCGGAACGGCCGTGAGGGTCCGGCCGACAGTGCGCGTTCCCGACACGGTCGGAACAGGGGCAGATGCAAAAACCCGCTTCACAGCGATGGTGTCGGCACTGGCAACCGCCGTCGTGCGGAAGCCCGCCTTGCGTGCGGTGACGACGACTCTCATCACCTTGCCGACGTCCGTCGTCGTCAGGCGATAGGAGGAGCCTGTGGCCCCCGCGATCGCGCTACCGCTGCGGTACCAGCGGTACGACCAGGTGGTGCCGGGAGGCGTGGTCGCGCCCTTCACGGCGGTGAGCCAGGCACCCACCTGCACGCTGCCCGTGATGGTCGGTCGGGCCATGGAAATGAGTCCTGCCGTGATCTGGCCGGTTCCGCCGGAGGTGACAGTCGCCGGCAGGTACCCCGCAGCGGATGCTGTCACCGCGACGCGGACGACAGCGTTCAGGTCTGCGGCGGCGAGCGTGTAGCTTCGGCCGGTCGCTCCTGCAATGGTGACGCCATTGCGCGACCATTGGTAGGCGAAGCTCGAGCCAGCCGGCGTACCGCCTCCGGGAGTGGCTGTGAGCGGGGAGCCCACACGCCGCACCCCGAGGATGGTGGGCGTCGTCATCTGGATGGTCCCGGCTTTGACGGCCGCAGTGGGCGACGCGGTCGCCTCGGAGTGAACGTCAGTGTCACTCGAGGTCGCCGAGACTCTGACGCTCATGGCGGCGCCGAGGTCAGCTGCTGTCAACGTGTACGTCGGGCCGTTCGCACCATTGACGGCGCTCCCGTTCCGAAGCCAGGTATAGGAGAAGGTGAGTCCTTCGGGTTGCCATGTGCCTGGGTCGGCGCTGAGAGTGGCGCCCACAGCGGGCGTGCCGCTGATTGACGGCGCGGTCGTCGGGCGCACCGCAGGCAGGAGGTGAATGTCGACGCCGCCGACGGGAACGCCGTCCACCACGACCACAACCTCGTCTTTCGCCAAGGGGCTGGGTGTGTTGGCGCCCGAGCCGTGCCAGGTGGGAACGTATGCCGCCGGGTCGGTGCAAGCCGCTGCGCGTACGGCGTACGTTCCGTCGGCGAGACCGGTCAGGGTGTACGCGCCCGACGCGTCAACGGGCAGTGGAGCTGCCGCATCCGGGACCCAGGTGGCCGCTTCGAAGTGCATGCTCGAGACGCAGGCATCCGCGCTCGGGCTGCCCGAGGGAGCGAAGACTGCTCCCGAGATCGCGCCGCTCGCCTCGGCGGCGGATGCCGGAGCGAGGGGAATCAGCGGGGATATCAGGATCGCGGCGACTGCCGCAGCGAGGAGGGGGCGTGTGCGCCGGGCCGGCGTCAGCGGGAGGGTTCGTGTCATCGAGGCACTTTCGAAGTTGGAGGCGATGCTCCCGCCACACAAAGACCAGGAGCAGCTGAAAGTATCATCGGCTGCGATCGGCGATGAAGCCCCAATACGAGGTGCGGGGCGAACGGCGGGCGGCAAGAACCGGCCACGGCACGTGATATTCTGCATATGCGGTTTGGGGCTATGGCGCAGTTGGTAGCGCGTCTCGTTCGCAATGAGAAGGTCAGGGGTTCGAATCCCCTTAGCTCCACCAAACGTGATGACCGGCCCGAGGGCCGGTCATCACTGGGTTAAGCGGGCGCGACCGTCGGCTATGACGCTTCAGGTTGCTGCGGCGCCGGAGTCGGCTTAGGCCTCGGCCGCCGGGGCCTTCGGGAGCTTTCGCACCTTGGGGCGGCGGCGGCGGCTCGGGACCATGGAGCGCATCTCCTCCAGCTTGCCGAAGCACAGCAGCCGGTCGCCGGCTTGCAGCACATGGGTACGCCGCGGGTTGGGAACGACGGTGGTGCCGCGGTGCAGCGTCAGCACGCTGATGTCGCGTTCCGACAAACCGGACTCGCCGAGTTCCTTGCCGACGAAATCGCCGCCGCCGTGCACCAGGATCTCCGCGACCCCGTAACCGGTGGAGACGGCCAGGCGCTGGCGAACATCGATGTCGGGGAACGCCACCTCGCTCGAGATGTAGTCCATGATCGCGCCCGCGACGTCAAGCTTGGTGGCGGTCTCGATGCCCTGCAGCCCCGGCGACGAGTTCACCTCCATGACCAGCGGCCCCTCGTTGCCCTCAAGCATGTCGACACCGGCGACCTTCAGCCCCATGATCTGCGCCGACCGAACTGCGACCCGCTCGTACTCCGGCGACAGCTCCACCGGCTCGACGGATCCGCCTCGATGCACATTCGAGCGGAACTCGTCCCCGTTGGCGACCCTGCGCATCGCGGCTACGACGCGGTCGCCGACCACGAGAGCACGGATGTCGCGCCCCCGGCTCTCAGCGATGAACCGCTGGATCAGCACGTTCTGGTTCGTGGAGTGCAGAGTCTCGATGATCGCCTCGGCGACCTTCGCCTCGGGGGCGAGGATCACCCCGATGCCCTGGGTGCCCTCGAGCAGCTTGATGACGACGGGGGCCCCGCCGACGAGGTCGATGGCGGGACGCACATCCGCACGGTTGCGCACGAAAGCCGTCGCCGGCATCCCGATGTTGTGCCGGGACAGGATCTGCGTGGCCCGCAGCTTGTCTCGTGCGTTGGTGATGCCATTGGCCGTGTTGGGCGTGTACACGTCCATCTGCTCGAACTGGCGCACGACCGCGGTGCCGAAGTACGTGATCGAGTTGCCGATGCGCGGCAGGATCGCGTCGTAACTCGACAGGGGGCGCCCGCGGAAGTGCAGGTCGGGTTCGGGACCGGACAGGTCGATCGCGAAGCGAAGTGTGTTCAGCACCTTCACCTCGTGTCCGCGCTGCGCGGCAGCGGCACGGAGGCGCTGCGTGGAATACGACTGCGGGGCGCGCGAGAGGATGGCGATTTTCATGGGGTGCCCCTGAGAAGATGGTGGGATGACAGAGCCTCCCTATTCAAGCACCATTGCCGGGTGGCGGGAGTGGGTGGGGCTGCCGGGAATCGACGTGCCCTGGATCAAGGCGAAGGTCGACACCGGGGCCCGCACGTCGTCGCTCCACGCGTTCGACATCGAAGTGACCGGGGAAGCCGGCAAGGAATGGGTGCGGTTCGGCGTGCACCCCTGGCAGGAGTCCGAGGAGGACGCGGTCACCGTCGAGTTCCCCGTGCACGACCGGCGGAGCGTGCGCAGCTCCTCGGGACACGAGGAGGAGCGCATCGTGGTGCTCATGGACGTGACGATGCTCGGCCACACCGTTCCGGCGGAGGTCACCCTCACCAACCGGGATTCGATGGGTTTCCGGATGCTCATCGGCCGCGAGGCGCTCCGCCAGGGCTTCCTCGTCGACCCGGCCCGCTCATATCTGGGCGGTCGCCCGCCGCGTCCCGTGCGCCGCGCCAACCGCGGGCGCTGACGGGGTTCAGTGCTCAGGGCCGGTCTTGAAACCGGTGAGCTTGTGCGTGCCGTCGCAGTAGGGCTTGATCGTGGAGGCGCCGCACCGGCAGAGGGCCACGACCTTGCGGTTGCGCGGGATGGGCTCGCCGTCGGCCCCCACCAGGTCGACGTCGCCGCGTACGAGCAGGGGGCCGTCGGTGCACGCGACGATCACCGGATGCTGCGCCCGGGCTTCGGCGCCGTGCCCGCCGATCACGCCGACGTCCGTTCGGCCGCCGGGAGGGCGACGCGGAGCGACGAGCGCCCGGCTTCCCACGACTCGAGGATGTGGTCGCCAGCCCAGCCGTCGACAGTGAGGCAGGCGTTAGCGCCGAAGAAGATGTCGGCGAGGAGCTCTGGTTCGTCCTCGGCCAGGGAGCCGGCCAGGTCGCGGCCGGCGATCTGCTCGTGTACGGCATCCGCTTCGACGTGCTCGTCGTAGTACCAGGTGACGTCGGCACCGTAACCGAGCCGGCGGAATCCGTTGCCGTAGAACCGGCAGGGGATCGACGAGGTCATCTCGAACGCGGCCAGGTGGCCGCACATCGCACCGCGGAGGCGGCGGTTCAGCCCGAACATGCTCGACATGTTGAGCGAGGTGAGGGTGATCGCCGGCACGTGGTCGACGTAGGCGCCGTACGTGGCATCGAGGCCGAGCAGCCGCATCAGGCCGGCGTAGATCCCTGAGTGCATGCGCTCGGCGTTTCCGCCGCCGTACTCGTCGGCCTGGATCTCCATCATGGCCGCCTTGGCCCGCCCGTTCAGCCGGGGGATGCCCCAGGAGTGCGGGTCTGCTTCCTTCAACGTGTAGACGGAGCGCTGGATGACGAGCTCGTGCAGCTGCTCGTCGGTCGCCTGCCGGGCGACGTACTTGGAGAGGCTGGGGCCGGTGCTCGGCTTGGTGAGGTCGAACAGCGCCTCCGCGACGGCTTCCCGGTTCGCCGGCGGCAGCGGCACCGCCGGAACCCGCTCACGGAGCGCCGCCTCGAACACGCGCTCGATCGCGCCGCGAATCGCGATGAGCTCGGGGTTCCACTCCCAGGCGTCGTCGGCCTGCACCACCGACCCGTAGTTCAGGCCGTAGAGCAGGAACAGCGACAGCTGCAGGTCGTCGTCGTGCAGGATGTCGGGTGTGGCGGCGAGTGCGGCGTCGACCCGGTGCCCCAGGGCGGGGAGGTCGACCGCCTCCTCCACGGGACGCGGCAGCAGGTCGAGCAGCGCGGCGCTGATCGGGCCGCGCGGTCCGAAGCGGGCGGGTGCCGTAGTGGTGCTCCCGCCGGGGGAGAGGTCGTTGATGCCCATACGGCCACTGTGCGGTGGCGGCCGCCGGCCGTCAACCCCCTTGCCGTGGGGCAACGGATGCCGCGGCCGACTGGCATCCGTCGCCGGTCTTTCGAACGACACCGTTCGACGGAGAATTTGCGGCAGAACAACGTCATGGCGCAACGAAGCGCCGGTTTCCTGAGATTCCGTCGAATGGGACGAGCGGCGGCGGGTCAGAGGGGCTGGATGAGCGCCGGGTCGTGCTTGGCCTCCTCGTCGCGCACGCTGTTCACCCGCTTCGACACCGGATACGTGTGCATGGTCGCCGCCATCGCGAGCGAGGAGCGGTCGAGCATTGCGAGCAGCTCGTCGGTGTCGGGCTTGCCGGGACGGAGCCACTCGTCGTAGCTGTCGGGGGTGAGGAACACGGGCATGCGGTCGTGGATCTCGCCGGAGGCATCCTTCGCCTCACGCGTGATGATCGTCATCGTGAGCGACCAGGTGCCGTCGGGGCGCTTGCGCGGCTCGTAGAGCCCGGCCGCGGCGAGCAGGGAGTTGTTCTGGATGAAGTGCGGCTGCTTGCTGTTGGGCGTCGCCTCCCACTCGTAGTAGCCGTTCATGGGCACGATCAGCCGGTTGGAGCCGAAGGCGTGCCGGAACAGGCCGTTGGTCGCCACCGACTCCAGGCGCGCGTTGATCGGCGCGGGCGCCTTCTCGCCGGCCCACATCGGCTTGAGGCCCCAGCTCGCGCCGTCGACCGTGCGGGTGACGGCGCCGGCGCGCTCCCGCGAGCGCACCACGGGCACGGTGTCGGTGGGCGCGATGTTGTACGACGGCCGCCAGTCGCGCACGTCGCCGCCCTCGGCGACGAACTCCTGGATGAGGTCGTCGGTGGTTTTGTCCATCGCGAACCGTCCACACATGCGCTCAGGCTACTCGCACTCCTGCGACGCGACCTAGCGAGCGCGGGTAGCGCGCGGGAGCGCGGGCAGCGCGCAGCACGCGCTCGCGCACAGCACCCGCGCTCGAGGGCGGGTGCTATCGCAGGTCGGTCTCCATCGTGAGCAGGGGCGTGCCGTCGACGTCGGCCAGCGACAGCCGCACCGACAGGGAACCGATCTGCGCGAGCTCGCCGAGCGACGCCAGATGGGTGCCACCGCAGGGAATCCGGGCCTCGCCGTCCGGCAGCTCGCACACCCAGTAGCGCCGGTCAGTGAGCAACGGGCCGTCGCGCTCGATCCGCACCGCGGCATCCGTCGCGAGCCAGGCGGCCAGCGTTTGCTCGATCGCAGCCTGCAGCTCGGGGAGATGGTCTGCCAGCCCCTCGGTGAGGAAGCCCTTCTTGCGCAGCGACTTGCCGAGCCGATAGCGGTCGGTCGACCCGTTCTCGCGGATGAGCGAGACGTCGATCGCTGTGCCGTCGAAGTCGGGGGAGCCGAGGGCGTCGGGCCGCACCTCCTTCTTCCAGCGGTCGGCGAGCGCGCGGTTCAGGGCGAGCGAGGCGAGGTGGCACGCCGTGTGACCGGCGGAGATGCTGTGCCGGAAGACGGCGTCGACGGCGACCTCCACCTGGTCGCCCTCGGCCAGCCCGGGATCGCCCTCGACGAGGTGCGCGACGACGAAGGCCCACCCGTCCGTGCCTTTGGCGACCGGGATGTCCCGCCCGAGATAGAGCGCGCTGCCGTCGGTGGCCGCGACAACGCAGTCCACCACGGGGATGGTTCGCGACGGCTCGTCAGCCCCGGCGGCACTCCCCGGAACGGCCGCGTCGCCCTGGCCGACGACCGCAAGCGGGACCGCGCCGGCCACGAGCGACGCGCGGTCGGGCCCCTGGTCGGGCCAGCCGGCGTCGAGCGGATGCGCGCTGGTCGCCTCGAGCAGCACCGCTATGCGTCCGTCGCCCACCGGCTCGGTGTGCAGCACCACCGTCGTGGTCTCGAGCGCGCCGAGCGGGTAATCGACGCGGGTATCCTGGCGGGGAAGGGTCATCTGGTGTTCTCCGGTGTTCCTGTGCTGGTCCTCGGCCATTCTCCTCCTGTTCGATGTCGCCCCGCCGCTCTAAGCTGACAGCAGAACGAGCCGGCGCATGGGCGTGCCGGCCGCGACCAGGAAGGCCGAAGTTCATGGACGGAAAGAGCACCTACCGGGCAGTGTTGTACGGACCGGGCACGATCGGTTCAGGGGAGGAAGTGGAGCTCGACTACGTCGACGGCGCCTACCAGGACGTACTTGTCGTGGAGGCAGCCAGCGAAGACGGCGAACCCATCGTGCGCAGCTACCGGCGCGGCAAGGACACCGCGGAGGAGCCGGTGCCGTACCGCTTCGTCGAGGAGAACGACAGCGGCGAGGGCGCCGTCCAGAACTAGATCCTCCCTGTCGGGCCTCGGCCCAGCCGCACGGGCAGCGCCATCAGCGGGCCGATGAACCGCCGCTGCAGCCGCCGGGCCGGGCCCCACAGGTACTGCACGATGAACTGCCCGAGGATCGCACCCGCGGCGAGGGCGGCGGCGATCGCGGCCGCCGTGATCATGCTGAGCAGCCCCATGATGTCGCCCTCCGACATCTGCAGCAGCCCGCGGAAAAGCGTGAGCCCCGGCACGAGCGGCACGAGCGCCGACACGACGATCACCAGCGGCGGCGTGCGCACGAGCCGCGCCGCGATCGCCGCGACCAGCCCGACCCCGATCGCGCTCATCGCCGACGACCAGACCAGCCCGAACGCCGCGCCCGACGCGGTGAGAAAGAGGAACTCGGCGAGCGCGCCGAGCAGGCACACCACCCAGAACGCCCGCCTCGGCACCTGCACCGCCAGCGCGAAGCCCAGCACGATGACGACGGATGCCGCGAGCAGCACCGGCAGGTCGGCCAGCGTCGGCGGCGTGGCCGCTCCGATGTGCAGCCGGAGGCCGAGCCGGCCGAGCAGAAAGTCCGCTCCCGCGACGCCCGTGACCAGGCCGCCCGTGACGAGGATGGCCTCCATGATGCGGGCGGTTCCTGTGATGTAGAAGCCGGACAGGATGTCGTGCACCGCCCCGAACGTGGTGACCCCGGCCAGCAGCATGATGATCGCCGCGACGACGACGATGGAGGGGGAGGCGGTCGGGTCGAGAACCTGAACGACCGCTGCCGCCACTGGTCCCACAGCCCCGCCGGCGACGCTCTGGTAGAACACCGGAAGCCGGCGGTTGGCCATGACCGTGGTGATCAGGTCGATGAAGAACGTGGCGATGAACGCGGCGACCAGCACGACCGGACCACCGCCGATCAGCACGGCCGCTCCCGCCCCGACCAGGCTCCAGCCGATGCGGCGCGCCAGCACCGGAATGCGCGGCTTCGAGCTGATGATGACGGCCAGCCGCTTGCGCGCGTCGAGCACGTCGATGGGGTGCTCGATCAGTTCGGCGATCAGTTCGCTGGTGGCCGTCAACTTCGAGTAGTCGAGTGTGCGGTACTTCACGTTGCGGCTGCGGGCCGTGGACTCGTGCGTGACCGGGTCCTCGTAGCTCAGCGCGAGAACGGTGTGGGTGACGTCGGCCTCGGTATTGCGCAAACCGTAGGCGCGGGCCACCGCCTGCATGGCCGCTGTCGCGTCTTCGGCGCCCGCCCCGGCAGCGAAGATGACCTCCGCCAGGCGCATGGTGAGGTCGATCACGCGCCGGGTGTAGACCGCGTCGTGCACCGGAACGGCGCCGGTGGGCTCCATCATGGCCGGCTCACGGAAGCGGGCCCAGCCAGGCGCTGGCCACCGTCGCGTGCGCCGACTCGGCGTCGGAGGGGTGGAAGAGCCCCGCCACCACGTCGCGGTACAGCCGGCCCAGCTCGTTCCCCGCGAAGTACGACGACCCGCCGCTGGCCCGCACCGCCTGCTCCACCACACGCAACGCGTTCTCGGTCGCCCGGTGCTTGAGGCCGGACAGCAGCGCGAACCAGCGCGATCCGTGATCGGCGAGCGTGTCGACATCCGTTGCCAGGGCGTCGATCTGCGGGTAGATGCCGTCCATCGCCAGGGCGATCTCGGCGATCCGCCAGCGGATGTCGGGGTCTTCCGCGAGCGGACGGCCCCCGTTCTTCAGGGAGGTGCGCCGCTTCGCCGCGGCGACGGCGAGTTCGAGGGCGCGGGTGCCGATGCCCGTGTACACCGACGCCAGCAGGATCTCGAAGGTGGCGAAGATGCCGAAGATCAGCGGGTCGGGGTTGGGGCCGGGCGCAAGCCGGCGCACGATGCGATCAGGTCGGGCGTAGGCGCCGTCGAGCACGGTCGATTGGCTCTGGCTGGCGCGCATGCCCAGCGTGTTCCAGTCGTCTTTCTGACGGATGCCCGGCTCGGCTCGATCGACGAACGCCCAGACGATCTGCGGGCGGTCCGGGTCGGACGAGTCAAGGCCCATCGTGCCGAGGCGCGTCCAGGCGGGGGAGAGCGAGGTGAAGATCTTGGTGCCGGTGAACCGGTAGCCGCCGTCCGGCTGCGGCGCGGCATCCGTTTGCGAGCCGAAGAGCACCAGATCGTTGCCCGGTTCGCTCACACCGAAGCCGAAGATCTCGCCGGCGCCCGCCTCCTGCTGCAGAAAGGCCAGGCTGTCGTCGCCGCGGTCGGCGAGCACCTTGGCGACCCCGGTCCAGACCAGGTGCATGTTGACGGCGAGGGCGGTCGCCGGGGCGGCCGCGGCCAGGCGCTGCTGCTCACGGGCGACCTGGGTGAGGCTCCGGCCGAGGCCCCCGTGTCGGGTCGGCACCAGGGCGCGCAAGTAGCCGGCGTCCACGAGCTCGGCGAGATCCTCGGTGAAGAAGGCGTTGCGTTCGTCGTAACCCGCGGCCCGGGAACGGATGCGCTCCAGCAGGTCGTCGCTCAGCAGGGGTGTGTCGGATGTCGCTTCGTCGCGCGCAGAATCGGTCACGGTTCCAGCCTAACGACCCGGCGTTCCCGCCGGTCATCGGTTGAGGATCCCCCTCTGCCTGACGGCGGCTCGTGGCTAGGCTGGGGACATGCAGACACGCATTCTGGGAAAGACCGGCCGCACCGTCTCTGTGATCGGGCTCGGCACCTGGCAACTGGGCGCCGACTGGGGTGAGCTGACCGAGGGGGATGCCGACGCGATCCTCTCGGCCGCGGTCGAGGCCGGCATCACCTTCTTCGACACAGCCGACGTGTACGGTGACGGGCGCAGCGAGAAGTTCATCGGCGGTTACCTGGAGCACCAGACGCGGGTGGGGCTGACCGTCGCCACCAAGATCGGTCGACGGGCGGCGCAGCTGCCCGAGAACTACGTGTTGGAGAACTTCCGCGCCTGGGTCGACCGGTCACGGCGCAACCTCGCCAGTGAAACCCTCGACCTGGTGCAGCTGCACTGCCCGCCCACGGCCGTGATCGAGTCGGGCGAGGTCTACGACGCGCTCGACACGCTCGTTGACGAGGGCGCCATCGCCGCGTACGGCGTGAGCGTGGAGACCTGCGACCAGGCGCTCGCCGCGATGCAGCGGCCGGGCGTGGCCACCGTGCAGATCATCCTCAACGCCTTCCGGCTCAAGCCCCTCGACCAGGTGCTGCCCACGGCGCGCACCGCCGGCGTCGGCATCATCGCCCGCGTCCCGCTGGCCAGCGGCCTCCTGAGCGGCCGGTACACCCGCGAGACGCATTTCGCAGCGACCGACCACCGCAGCTTCAACCGCGACGGCAGCGCGTTCGACGTAGGCGAGACCTTCTCGGGCGTGGACTACGAGACGGGGCTGCAGGCGGCGAACCGCTTCAGCGAGCTTGTTGCCGCCGAAGACCCGGCCCTCACCCCGGCACAGGCCGCGCTGGCGTGGGTCGCACAGCTCGACGGGGTGAGTTCGGTGATTCCCGGTGCCCGGTCGGTGGCGCAGGCCGAGGCCAACGCCGCCGCCGGTTCGCTGCCGCAGCTGAGCGCCCGCTTCACCCAGGGTGTGCACGACATCTACGACAGCATGCTGCGCGCCGACATCCACGACCGCTGGTAGCGGACCGGCCGGCGCGGTTCACGCGGGGATCAGCCGAGGTCGTCGGGGTCGCGGCCAGTGCGCGTGCCGTCATCGAGTGAGGCGATGCGCGCCAGATCGTCGGCGTCGAGGTGAAAGTCGAAGACGTCGATGTTCTCTCGGATGCGGCTCGCCGTGGCCGACTTCGGGATGACGATGGTGCCGAGGTCGAGGTGCCAGCGGATGACCACCTGCGCGGTGCTCTTGCCGTGCTTGCGGCCGATCTGCTGCAGCAGCGGCTCGTCGACGGCGCGCCCGCGGGCCAGCGGCGACCACGCCTCGGTGCGGATGCCGTGGGCCTCGTCGTACGCCCGCACCTCCGTCTGCTGCAGCCACGGATGCAGCTCCACCTGGTTCAGCACCGGCACGACCTCGGTCTCGGCCAGCAGCCGGTCGAGGTGGTGCGGGTGGAAGTTCGAGACGCCGATGGAGCGCGCCAGGCCGTCAGCGCGCAGCTTCTCCAGTGCCCGGTAGGTCTCCACATAGCGGTTCTGCCGCGGGGAGGGCCAGTGAATGAGATACAGGTCGACGTAGTCGAGGCGCAGTTTGGCCAGGCTCTCGTCGAAGGCGCGGAGCGCCTGGTCATAGCCGTGGCTGTCGTTCCACACCTTCGTGGTCACGAACACGTCCTCACGGGGCAGACCGGATTCGGCCAGGGCGCGGCCCACGCCCGCCTCGTTCTCGTACAACGCCGCCGTGTCGATGTGGCGGTACCCCGCCTGCAACGCGACCTGCACGGCATCGGACGCAGCGGCATCCGGAATCTTGTACACCCCGAAACCGAGTTGCGGGATGCTGTGGCCGTCGTTGAGGGGGATCAGTGGCGAAGGCGTCATACCCCCATTCAACCCCGCAGGCGCCCGCTATCCCCGGCCCCACACCGGTGTCGCGCCCACCGAGACCGCCTGTTCCGGCCGGAACCGACCGGCGTGCCGGTGCGCCTCGACCGGAAGGGGAGGACTCGGCGGAATCAGGAGACGGCGAGGGAGACGGGCTCGGTGTCGGGGATGGGGCTGGCGTCCCGGCCGCGCAGGTCGGGGTGCCAGCGGTGGCCGAGCGCGGCGATGAGGAAGCCGAGGGCCGCGAAGGCCGCCGCGGCGAGGATCGCCGCCACCGGGCCGTAGGTGTCGATGACGAAGCCGGCCACCGCCGACCCGATCGCCGCACCGATCAGCTGCCCCGTGCCCACCCAGCCGTACGCCTCGGCGGTGTCGCTGAACTTGACGCTGGCCGAGACGATGCCGAACAGCACGGCGAACGACGGTGCGATGCCGATGCCGGCCACGAAGAGCATGGCCGCCAGCCACCAGAAGTTCAGCCACACGCAGGCCAGACCGATGCCGACCGTCACGATGACCAGGCGCCCCGCGAGGGCGAACGGCCCGATGGGCAGATGCCCGAGCGCGAGGCCGCCCACGAGCGAACCGACGGCGAAGACCGCCAGGATCCAGCCGGAGTCCGAGCTGCCCTCACCGAAGACCGAGACCACGCCCGCTTCGACGGCGGCGCAGGAGGCGACGAGCATGAAGCCCACCACCGTGCTCAGCAGCACGGCCGGGCGCTTGAGAACGACGCCGAGCTTGCGGCGGCTGCGCGGGATGCGCACCCGGCCCAGCTCCGGAAGAGAGAGGAACCAGATGCCGCCGCCGACGAGGAAGGCCGCCGCGAGCAGGATGCCGAGCACGGTACTGATCTGAATCGAGACGAAGGTCGCGATGACCGGACCGAGCACCCAGATGACCTCCTGGGCTGACGCGTCGAGCGAGAACAGCGGGCTCAGCTGCCGGGAGTTCACCATCTTCGGATAGATCGTGCGGACGGCGGGCTGGATCGGCGGGGTCGTGAGGCCGGCGAGGAACCCGATGAGCACGAGGCCGAAGACCGGAAGCGGCAGCACCGCCATCAGGATGATCGAGACGGAGCAGATCGCCAGTGTCGCGGCGATCACCCGCCGCATCCCGAGCCGGCCCATCAGACGGCTGGTCAGCGGGCCCGCGATCGCCTGGCCGATGCTCATCGCGCCGAGCACGAGCCCGGCGGCCGTATAGGAGTTGTAGACGCGCTCGATGTGAATCAGGAACGCAAGCGACAGCATCCCGAACGGGAAGCGGGCGGTCAGCTGGGCCGCCAGGATACGAGCGACGCCGGAGGTCTTCAGAAGGCTCCAGTACGTGCTCACAGTCCCTCAAGTCTAACGGGGAAAACTCCCCGGCCAGTGCGTGCTTTCGGGGCAGCTCACCGGAAGGGGTCAGTCGGGAACCTCGGAGTCGGGGCTCGCGGTCACGCGCCGCTTCAGGTCGCGGTCCTTGTCGATGCCGGGCTCCTCGGGCGGCCCGTCGTTCTGAACCACGCCGCGGGGCTCCGCGCTCTCGTCCTCGTGAGGAGAGGTGTCTTCCAGGAACTCGTCGGGCCGGTTGCCGAGGCCGACCGAACTGTCATCCGTTGCGCTCGACGTGCCGTCGTTGACGGGGTAGCCGCTCTGGTCGCTCATGTCATGCTCCTTGTCCGCTTGCCTGCGATGCTAGGCACAGCCCGCAGGGCAGGCAAGGGCGAGATCAGCCGCAAAAACGTTACCCGCGCCACCCACGCGCCGGGCAGCGCGTGTAATAGGCTCGCTGTGTCATTTCCGGTTCGCCGGTTGCACTGTCCCATTCCCCGCACGAAGGACTCACATGCGAGCACGATACGTACTCCCGGCATTGGCTGCCGTTGCCGCCCTGGCCCTCACCGGCTGCGTCGACAACTCGGCTCCCGAACCGGGCAGCTCCGCCGGCAATGGCGCCGGTGGCGAAAGCAGTGCCCCGGCGATCGCGAAGGACGACGCCGCCGCGGCACTGGTGCCCGACGCCGTTGCCAAGGACGGCAAGCTGGTCATCGGCACCGACGCGGCCTACCCGCCGAACGAGTACAAGGACGAGTCGGGCAACCCGATCGGCTGGGGCATCGAGATCTCGAACGCCATCGCCGGCAAGCTCGGCCTCCAGCCGTCCTACCAGGTGTCAAAGTTCGACAACATCATCCCCAGCATCACCGGCGGCAAGGTCGACATCGGAGAGTCCTCGTTCACCGACAACCCCGAGCGTGAGAAGCAGGTGGACTTCGTCAACTACTACACCGCGGGCATCCAGTGGGCGTCGAAGACCGGAACGGACATCGACCCCGACAACGCCTGCGGGCTGAAGGTCGCCGTGCAGGCGACCACCGTCGAAGACACCGATGAGATCCCCGCGAAGAACAAGGCCTGCCTCGACGCCGGCAAGGCCGCCATCCAGGTGCAGAAGTACGACTCGCAGGACGAGGCGACCAACGCCGTCGTGCTGGGCAAGGCCGACGCCCTGAGCGCGGACTCGCCCGTCACCTTCTACGCGATCTCGAAGACCAACGGCAAGCTGCAGCCGGCCGGCAAGAGCTTCGACGTTGCGCCCTACGGCATCGCCACCCAGAAGGGGTCGGACATGACCAAGGCCGTGCAGGCCGCGCTGCAGTCAATGCTCGACGACGGCAGCTACATGGACATCCTCAAGAAGTGGGGTGTTGAAGCCGGCGCGCTCGACAAGATCACGGTCAACGCAGCCACGAAGGGCTAAGTAGTGACCACCGCGAACACTCCGGGGACGGGTGCGAACCCGTCCTCGGAGCGCGACTCGGAACCCATCAAGGCGATCCGCCTGCGGCATCCGTGGCGGATGACGTTCGCGGTCGTGCTGGTGATCATCTTCGCGCTGTTCATCATCGACGCCGCCGGGCGTCAGGCCTACGACTGGCCGACGGTCGGCAAGTACGTGTTCGACCGGCGCATCACGCTGGCGGCGCTCACCACGCTGCAGCTGACCGTCTACTCGATGATCATCGCCATCATCCTCGGCGTCACTCTCGCGATCATGCGGCTCTCGCCGAACCCCGTGGTCAAGAGCGTCGCCTGGTTCTACCTCTGGATCTTCCGCGGCACCCCGGTGTACGTGCAGCTGGTCTTCTGGGGCCTCATCGCGATCATCTACCAGACGATCGACATCGGCATCCCGTTCATGGAGCCGTGGGTGTCGTTCGACACCAAGGTCGCCCTGAACACGTTCACGCTCGCCATCATCGGCCTGGCCCTCAACGAGGCGGCGTACATGGCGGAGATCGTGCGCGCCGGCCTGCTCTCGGTCGACCGCGGCCAGGAGGAGGCAGCCACGGCGCTCGGCATGGGCTGGTTCCAGACCATGCGACGCGTGATCGTGCCGCAGGCGATGCGCATCATCATTCCGCCGACCGGCAACGAGGTGATCTCGATGCTGAAGACGACCTCGCTGGTCACGGCGGTGCCGTTCAGCTTCGACCTCTACACCCGGTCGCGTGACATCTCGGCCGAGACATTCAACCCCATCCCCCTGCTCATCGTCGCGTCGATCTGGTACCTGGTGTTCACCTCGGTGCTCATGATCGGCCAGTACTTCCTCGAGAAGCGCTTCGCCCGCGGCGTGGGCGATCGGCGCCCCGACCGCAAGGGCGACGGCGGCTCGGCGGAGGTCGCGACCGGCGTCGCGCCGGCCGTCGGCGTCGACAAGCCCACCGTCGTGCTTCCCCCCACCACCCCCGATTCCGGAGGCCACTGATGACCGACGTGCCCATGGTGCTCGCCGAGGGCGTCTCCAAGAGCTTCGGATCGAACCAGGTGCTGAAGAGCATCTCCCTCGAGGTCAAGCGTGGCGAGGTGATGTGCCTGCTCGGGCCGTCGGGGTCGGGCAAGTCCACCTTCCTGCGCTGCATCAACCACCTCGAAGTGCTCTCGGCCGGCCGGCTCAGCGTCGACGGCGAGCTGATCGGGTTCCGCGAGGCGAACGGCAAGCTGTACGAGATGCACCCGAAGGAGGCGGCACGCCAGCGCCGCGACATCGGCATGGTGTTCCAGCGGTTCAACCTCTTTCCGCACATGACGGCCCTCGAGAACGTCATGGAGGCGCCCGTGCTCGTCAAGGGCCTGCCGAAGGCCCAGGTGCGCAAGCGCGCGCTCGAGCTGCTGGACCGGGTGGGGCTCGCCGAACGCGCCGACTACTACCCGGCGCACCTCTCGGGCGGGCAGCAGCAGCGGGTGGCGATCGCCCGGGCGCTGGCCATGGAGCCCAAGCTCATGCTCTTCGACGAGCCGACGAGCGCCCTCGACCCCGAGCTTGTGGGCGAGGTGCTCGACGTGATGAAAGGCCTGGCCCGCTCGGGCATGACCATGATCGTCGTCACCCACGAGATGGGGTTTGCCCGCGAGGTTGCCGACAACCTCGTGTTCATGGACGGCGGTGTGGTCGTGGAGTCGGGCGACCCGCGTGAGGTGCTGTCCAACCCCAAGCACGAGCGCACCAAGGCCTTCCTCTCCAAGGTGCTCTGACCCGCACTCGTTCGCTCAGGCGGCGAGGACCTTCTGGATGCGCTGCAGCGAGACGCTCTCGGCGGCGCGGAGTTCCTGCGCGAACAAACTGATGCGCAGTTCCTCGATCATCCAGCGCGCGCGCACCAGGTTCGGGGCAGCGGATGCCGGCAGCGGCAACGTGCCGCCGGCATCGGTGAAGCGGGCGGTTGCGGTCTGCACCTCGTTCATCCACACCCGGTCCCGACCGGGGTTCCCCTCCAGCTTCGCCACCCGGGCGGTGATGCCCGCGAGGTAGCGCGGAAGGTGCCTCAACTGGGCGAGACCGGTAGCCGAGACGAAGCCGGGGTAGACCAGCGCGTCGAGCTGGCCGCGGGCATCCGTCAACGCCGGCAGCAGGGCCATGCTCGTCGCGCCCTTGAGCGCCTTGTCGGCGGCCCGGGCCGCGGTGAGGATGCGGGCGACGAGGCCCACCGTCTCGAACATGGAGTCCATGACGACGCCCGACACCCGGTCCCGGATCGACTCGAACTCGGCGCGCATGAAGACGAGGCCGCCCGGCTTCACCCGCTGCAGCACGTCGTCGACGCACGCGGCGAGGCAGTCGTCGAAGAGCGCCCCCGTGGACCGGTAGGGGCTGGTGGCGAGACTGAGCTTCTCGGCGCCGGTGAGGTGCTGCTGCACGTAGGCGACCGGTGACGGGGTGGCCAAAAGCAGCAGACGGCGCACGCCGGCCGGGAGAGTGCGGGCCTGTTCCGCCTCGGTGCTCATCAGGCGGATGGCGACCGAATCGCCCTCGTCAATGAGCGTCGGATAGGCCCGGATGACGTTCGTGCTGTTGCCGGCGCCCGGCTGTGCGGTGTCGATGTGCCGGGGGAGTTCCGGGAAGTCCCAGCTGATGATGCCCCGGCGTTCGATGGCGTGCGGGGTTGCGGCAACGGATGCCGCGGCAACGCTCTCACGGGCTTTGCTGCCCAGGCGACGCTGCAGGTCGCGCAGGTCCTTGCCCTCGGCGATGGAGCGTCCGCGGTCGTCGACGACGCGGAAGGTCATCCGAAGGTGCGCGGGGATGCGCGCCACGTCGAAGTCGGACGCGGTGACCCGCACGTGGGCGAGCCGCTGGATGAGCGCGGCGATCGTCTCGACGAACGGGGTCTCGAGGTCGGGTGCCGGTGGCAGCTCGGCCAGCAGGCGACTCGCCCAGTCGGCGGCGGGGACGACGTTGCGGCGGATCGCCTTCGGCAGCGACTTGATCAGCGCGGTGACGAGGTCGGCGCGGAAGCCGGGGACCTGCCAGTCGAAACCGGTGGGGGAGAGCCGGGCGAGCAGGGGGAGCGGCACCTGCACGCTCACGCCGTCGTCCTCGGCGCCGGGCTCGAAGCGGTAGCCGAGCGCGAAGCGCTGGTCGCCCTGCTGCCACACCGGCGGGAACAGCGCTTCGTCGATGTCGGGGGCGTCCTCGGGGAGGAGGGTCTCGGCGGTCATCGTCAGGAGGTCGGGCGTCTCCTGGCGTGCCTTGCGCCACCAGGTCTCAAAGGAGCGGGTGGACGACACGTCGGCGGGGATGCGCCGATCGTAGAACTCGAAGACGGCCTCGTCGTCGAAGAGGATGTCGCGGCGCCGGGTGCGCTCCTCGAGCTGCGCGAGCTCTTCGCGCAGCGCGGTGTTGGCCCGGTAGAAGGCGGTGAGGCGCTTGTCGAGGCGCTCACGGTCCCACTCGCCCTGCACGAGGGCGTGCCGGATGAAGAGGTCGCGGGCGTACTCCGGGTCGACCCGGGAGAACTGGATGCGCCGCCTGGGGATGATCGGCACCCCGTACAGGGTGACGCGCTCGTAGGCGACGACAGAACCCTGCTTCTTCTCCCAGTGCGGCTCGGAGTAGCTGCGCTTGCAGAGCGCACCGGCCAAGGGTTCAGCCCAGGCCGGGTCGATGGCGGCGTTCATCCGCGCGAACAGTCGGCTGGTCTCCACGAGTTCGGCGCTCATCACGGCGTTCGGCTGCTTCTTGGCCAGGGCGGAGCCGGGGAAGAGCACGAACCGCTGCTGCCTGGCTCCGATGTAATCCTTCTTGGCGGTGTCCTTGAGGCCCAGGTGCGAGAGCAGGCCGGCCAGGAGCGACCGGTGGATGCCGTCGGGGTTCACGGCCGGGTCGCCCAGGTGCAGGCCGAGCGGCTTCGCGAGCTGCCGCAGCTGGCGGTAGACGTCCTGCCACTCGCGAACGCGAAGGTAGTTGAGGAACTCGTTCTTGCACAGGCGCCGGAACGCGCTCGAGCCGAGCTCCTTCTGCTTCTCCTCGAGGTAGTTCCAGAGGTTCAGCAGGGTGAGGAAGTCGCTGGTGGGATCGACGAAGCGGGCGTGCCGCTCGTCGGCCTGTTGGCGCCGCTCCAGCGGACGCTCGCGCGGGTCTTGGATGGTAAGTCCGGCGACGATGGCGAGCACCTCGCGGCTGGTGCCCTGCGCCTTGGACTCGACGACCATGCGGCCGAAGCGCGGGTCGATGGGAAGCTTGGCGAGCTGGTGTCCCACCCGGGTGAGGGTGCCGGTCGAGCGGGAGGCGGCATCCGTTGTTCGGTTCTCGATCGCGCCGAGTTCGGCGAGGAGGTCGAGGCCGTCTTTGATGCCGCGCGAGTCGGGCGGGGTGAGGAAGGGGAAGGCGGCGATGTCGCCGAGGCCGAGGGAGATCATCTGCAGGATCACCGCGGCGAGGTTGGTGCGGAGGATCTCCGGCTCCGTGAACTCGGGGCGGCGGTTGAAGTCCTCCTCGGAGTAGAGGCGGATGGCGATGCCGTCGCTGGTGCGGCCGCTGCGGCCCGAGCGCTGGTTGGCTGACGCCTGCGAGATCGCCTCGATCGGCAGCCGCTGCACCTTGGTGCGCAGGCTGTACCGGCTGAT
>Ga0157369_10000421_pt1 | contig 56111 bp, 43 predicted proteins | sample C25metaG_FD_113461 | JGI IMG/M metagenome (GOLD analysis project Ga0157369, IMG submission 113461) | Corn rhizosphere microbial communities from Kellogg Biological Station, Michigan, USA - C2-5 metaG | ecosystem: Host-associated > Plants > Roots > Rhizosphere > Soil | place: USA: Michigan... | reverse complement strand
CGAATCCGTAAATTCAGTTTCCGCATAAAGAATATGTTTGTTTGTCCGGATAAAACTAATTGCATCATTCACAACAATTTTCCTCAGCCAAAACGGAAACGATTCGTAATTTTTACAATCTTCAAGCTTCGTAAACGCCTTGTAGAAAGCATTCATCAACACATCTTCCGCATCATCCCGATTATTGATGTAAGAATTTGCCACTGACAACATTTTCCCCGAAAACATCTCGAACAAACTCTTCTGAGCCAGTCGGTCATTTTTCTTTGCTTTGGAAAAGATATGTTGCAAATCTGTTTTCATTTTCTCTTTCTGACTATAAGACGGCAAAATACCAAAATGGTTGCCTCGGTTTTTAAATTAAATCAAAACTAATTTTTAAAATACTGATTATCAAACAAATAAATTTAAAATAAAATCTCGAAGATTTACCAAATTTTGCAGATTATCATTAAAAAATCAGCTCAATCAGTCAAATCTGCGAAAAAAAATTTCAATTTGGACAATCCCCTCGCCTTTCCAAATGCCGCCGCTCGGGTCGGGCTATCCGCTACAATCTTTTTTGTGGAAGACGTTTTCACATTTGATTGAACATACCAAGCCACAAAAAAGGATTTCCACTACTATCCCTATTGCGGGATTCGTCATAAATTGAAATTTTCCAGTACATAATCTTTGGTGAGCGAAGCGCCTCTGTGGACCTTAAAAATATTTTCAATAAGATAAAAAAAATCTTTGTGCACTTTGCGTTAAAATTTTTCATTTGACCATTAATTCCCAACATTCATCATTTTCTTCTTATTTTTGCAAAAATTAAAACAAACGTGGTAAACACAGACCAAATAAAAGATATCCAATCCAGAATAGAAGACCTGCACAAGTTCCTCCAAATCGAAAAGAAAAAAATCGAAATTTCCAACGACGACGAGAAAACCGCAGCACCCGAATTCTGGAACAACTCAAAAGATGCCGAAGTTTTCCTGAAACAACTCCGTTCCAAGAAAAAATGGGTGGAAGGTTACGACGATATCAAAACAGAATTTGAAGACCTTCAGGTTTTGATGGAATTTGCAAAAGAAGACCCGGATTCCGAGAAAGAATTGGACGAGACTTTTCCAAAGCTTGTAGAGAAAATCGAAAATCTGGAATTCAAAAATATGCTTTCCAACGAAGGTGATGAACTTTCTGCCGTTCTTCAAATCACTGCCGGAGCGGGCGGAACAGAATCTTGCGACTGGGCAAGTATGCTGATGCGGATGTACACAATGTGGGCCGACAAGCAAGGTTACAAACTGCGTGAACTCAACTTTCAGGAAGGCGATGTTGCCGGAATCAAAACAGTAACGATAGAAATCGATGGTGAGTTTGCTTTCGGATATTTGAAAGGTGAAAATGGCGTTCACAGATTGGTGAGAATCTCTCCTTTTGATAGCAATGCAAAGCGGCACACGAGTTTCGTTTCGGTTTATGTTTATCCTTTGGTGGACGATACGATTGAAATTAATATCAATCCAGCCGACATCAGTTTCGAAACGATGCGAAGTTCAGGCGCTGGTGGACAGAACGTAAACAAGGTGGAAACAGCGGTTCGTCTTCGTCACGCACCGACAGGAATTATCATTGAAAACTCAGAATCGCGTTCTCAGCTTCAGAATAAGGAAAAGGCAATGCAGCTCCTGAAATCCCGACTTTACCAAATCGAACTTGATGAACGCCTGAAGGCCAGAAATGAAATCGAAGCCGGAAAAATGAAAATAGAATGGGGTTCTCAAATCCGAAATTATGTAATGCAACCTTATAAATTGGTAAAAGATGTCCGCTCCGGACACGAAACTTCCGACGTAGACAGTGTGATGAACGGGAATATCACGCCTTTCCTAAAAGCTTATCTGATGAATGAAGGACAAGCTGGAAATGGGGAAATGGATGAGTTGTAATTCTGTCATAATAAAAATATTTTATAAAATTAAAAAGCCTCAGAAAATTCTGAGGCTTTGATTTTATATTTCTGTATTGAGGTCCCAATTTTCCAGATAATCGTTGACGTGTTTCAGGAACATTCCGCCCAAACTGCCGTCCACCACTCTATGGTCATAAGAATGCGACATAAACATCTTGTGACGGATTGCAATCACATCTCCAAACTCAGTCTCAATAACTGCTGGTTTCTTCACAATCGCTCCAACTGCCAAAATTGCAACCTGAGGCTGAGGAATAATCGGTGTTCCCATAAGGTTTCCGAAAGTTCCAACATTGGAAATTGTATAAGTTGCACCTTGCGTATCTGCTGGAGTCAGTTTTTTGTTTCTTGCTCTGTAAGCCAAATCATTAATCGCTTTTGCCAATCCAGATAAACTTAATTGATCTGCATTTTTAATTACCGGAACAATTAGATTTCCATCAGGAAGAGCTGTTGCCATTCCGATATTGATATTCTTTTTCTTGATAATTTTATCGCCATCTACAGAAACATTGATCATCGGAAAATCTTGAATTGCTTTTACAACCGCACGGATGAAAATCGGCATAAAAGTCAGTTTTTCGCCGTCTCTTTTTTGATAAGAATTTTTATTGGCATTTCTCCAAGTCACAACATTGGTAACATCAGTTTCGATAAATGATGTTACGTGCGGCGAAGTATGTTTGCTATTCACCATCGCTTCTGCAATGATCTTACGCACACGGTCCATCTGGATGATCTCATCGCCTTCACCAACCTGAATTGGAGCACTTGCAACTTTAGGAGCTGGTGCTGAAGTTTGGGCAGGTTGAGAAATAACTTGCTGAACAAGAGTTGATTTAGTTTCAACTGCAGTTCCTCTATTTTTCACAAAATCAAGGATGTCTTCTTTCGTGATTCTGCCTTCTAGTCCGCTACCTTTTATATTTTTAAGTTCAGTTTCCGAGATATTTTCTTGTTGAACAACAGATTTCACTAAAGGTGACAAATACAAATCCGAACTTTGATTATTAAACGAAGCAGATACATTGGATAAAGGCTGCTCCAAAGTGTTGATAACTTCCGGCTCAGGCTGATGGATCTGGTCTTTTACTTCTTCGTACGATTTAGGTTCATTAGTTTCAGAATCCGAAGAATCGCCTTCTGTTTCCAAAATCGCAATGGCCTCTCCAATTTTTGCAACGTCATCTTTATGTTTCAGAATTTTGATGATTTTCCCCGAAACTGGTGTCGGAACGTCGGAATCTACTTTGTCTGTTGCAATTTCTACCACAGATTCGTCCTCCTTAACAAAATCACCTTCATTGAACATCCAGCTGATAATTGTTGCTTCCATAACTCCTTCGCCCATACTCGGGAGCAATAGTTTGTATTCTGCCATTGTTTCTTTTTTGAATTTCTCCAAAAGTACATTTTTTTTTATTAATTATATAATTGTATTTTTTAAAATTTACGATACTCATTTTTTTATACATTTGATAATCAAAATTTTTAGAATTAAATAATGAATATTTACTTAAGTGCGGTCATTCATATCAAAGAAAACTCTATGATGGATGCTATTGAATTGTTAAAAAAACTAGTGATAGAAACGCGCAGAGAAAAAGGCTGCATCCAATATGACCTTTTCGAAGACCATAGAAATAAAGGCGTATTTTTCATTCACGAAAATTGGGAATCGAGCGAAGATCTTCACAGTCATCAGGTTTCTGATCATATGATAAAATTCCGTGAAGGGATATCTCCTCTATTAGAAAATCCGAATATCATATATGCCGGGAACAAACTTTTTTAATTACATTATTAATAAAATTAAAGTTAAAGTTTTATTAATAATTTAAATAATTGAAATTTGTTTACATTTAATTCATAAAAAAAGAAAAAATTAAATATTTTTGTTAATCAATTTTTAAATATAGAAATTACATTTTAATATGAAAATAAATCAACTATCTAAGTGTGCAGGAATTGGCGTTTTCTTTTTGTTTGCCAATATGAATGCACAGTCTAGTGAGAAAGTTATCAAAAATTTTATTCAAAATGATGTTAGCTTTCGTAATAACACAAGTGCCGAATTTAAAATATTAAACGAAGATAATTCCGCAAGTCTGAAATCCAACATTGTGAATGTTCAGCAATATTATGGAAATACACCAATCTATAAATCTTTGGCAAAAGCTGTAATTCAGGATGGAAAAGTAGTTTCTTTTAATAATAACTTTCAGAAAGTTAACAACACTGTTGCTTCTGATAAAATTGATAAAAAAGAAGCTTTATCTACAGCATTAAGATATTTGAACATCAAAGACAGCGGATTTGAAATTGTTGATGAAAAAAGTGATAATATCGTCAATCTTCCGGATAACAAAGTTGCAAGCATTCGTTTTTATTTTGAGAAAAATAATAGTTTGATTCCTGCTCAGTTATTCTTCATCAATCAGAGTAAAGAGAATAAGTTTTTTGGAACTCTTGTAAGTCTTACTACTGGTGAGATTTTGGAAAATAATAAGATGATTGACGAATGTTCCTTTGGTTCAGATGATTTTTCTTCATCAGAATCTTTTGATACGACAGAGCATTTAGTTAGTCACTTTAACAACAATACATCTTTAAACAGTCATTCAAAAGCAGCTACTGATGCTTCTTACAATGTATTTGCTTTCCCAATAGAAGCTCCAACTTTTGGATCAAGAAGTATTGTAAATAATCCTTGGGATCTAACTGCTTCCCCGGAAGGATGGCACTCAAACGGAACTACATCTTTCACAAACACTTCTGGTAATAATGTGTTGGCTTACGTAGATAATAATGCATCTAATAATACCAATGGTTTTTCTCCACAAAGTACAACTACTGGCAACTTAACATTTGATTTTCCTTTTGCAGAAAGCACAACTTTAAGTGCTTATGATAACAGAAGTTCTGCAATAACGAATCTTTTCTACGCCAATAATATGGTTCACGACATCTTCTATAAATTTGGATTTACGGAAGCTACAAGAAATTTCCAAACCAACAATTTCGGAAAAGGTGGTGGGCAAGGCGATGCAGTAAGAGCAGAAGGATTTGATGGTAGTGGATATAATAATGCAAACTTCGCATCAGGATATGAAATTCTGAATACAGTTACAGGAAATTATTCTGTACAAGCCCCAAGAATGCAAATGTATCTTTGGAATAACGGCATTACTATTAAACAAAGATTATTTTATAATGATCCTACTCTAGCTACAAGACCTGCAGTTAACAGTGGAACTGCAACATACGGTTCATCAGGAAAATATCTAATGGAAGCAGGAGTTACAGGAGATTTAGTTATCCCAAATGTAGCCAACGGATGTACCACCATCACTGCTGGTAGCCTTACTGGTAAAATTGCTCTCATTACAAGTTCAGGCTGTAGTTCTTATGAATTAAAAATAAGAAATGCACAGGCTGCAGGAGCAATTGGTGTTGTAGTACACAGAAGCAACTCTAACGTTGCAATAGATATGTACACTGAAAATGGAAGCGGAATCACTATTCCGGCTATTATGATTGCAAACACCGAGGGAACTTTCATTACTTCAGAACTTACTGCGGGAAGAACGGTTAACGTAACTTTAAAAGATCTGGGTACAGGTTATAAAAACTCAAGTTTTGACAATGGTGTTATGATTCACGAATATGGCCACGGAATCTCTAATAGATTAACAGGTCAGGGATACAGCTGTTTAACAAGTGTGGAACAAATGGGAGAAGGATGGTCAGATTTCTTTGCATTGATGTTAACAAATTCTCCAGGTGCAACAGCGGACGTAGCAAGAGGAATGGGTACATATTCTACTAATACTGCTACCACGGCAGCAGGAATAAGAAATTTCAGATATTCTCCTGATATGAATGTTAATCCAAACCTTTACAACACAACCAATTTAGTAAATGGTGCTCATGCAATCGGAGCTATCTGGGCAACAATGCTTTGGGATCTTCATTGGAAAATGGCAGAAAAATATGGATACAACAGCAATGTGGCTGCTGACCCTAACTCTGGAAGCGCAAGAACATTACAATTAGTAATGAATGGCTTAAAACTTCAGCCTTGTAATCCTGATTTCGTATCTGGTAGAGATGCTATTCTTCAAGCAGATCAATTAGCTGGCGGTGCAGATAATTGCCTTATCTGGAATGTATTTGCAAGAAGAGGTTTAGGTGTAAGTGCGTCTTCCGGAAGCGCAACGGATCCTAAGGATCAGGTAAATGGTTTTGATGTTCCTGCGGCATGTATTCTTGCAACAGAAGATATCGCTAAAAATAAAGCATTTGGAATCTATCCAAACCCGGCAAAAGGAGAATTTTTCATCAAAACTGCTCCAACTGTTGGAAATACAATTGTTAAAGTTGAAATTCTCGACTTAAACGGCAAACTTGTTAAGTCACTTGACAGAAAGAAAAACAGCTCAGAAGCTATTTCTACAAAAGGACTTGTAAAAGGAATTTATCTTGTAGTAATTACCGAAAATGGTAAATCTAATGCTGAAAAATTGATTGTAGAATAATCAATAAAAATATATTTTATCAAACCTTTCCAGGAAAATTGGAAAGGTTTTTTATTTTTAGTATCTTAACAAACTTTATAATTCATAACAATTGGCATCAATCTTGAAAACCTAACTTTGCATAATAATAAACTGCAAAAATTAAATGAAAAATCATATCAAAAAATCTTTTTCTGCTGTCGCATTGTTAGGAATCAATCTAATATTTTTTGGTCAGACAATCGACTCGAAATCCAAAACGATATTAGACGACATTACCAAAAGCTACAAAAGCAAAAAAAATTCTTATTTCAAATTCTCTTATACTACTGGAACTGCCAAAGACAGCCAAACTCAAACTGGTATCTTTTATTCTGACAACAGTAAATATAAATTAAAAATTATGGGAACTGAACAGATTTTTGATGGTAATAAAGTTTACAGCATCAGCGATGAAGACAAGGAAATAACAATCGCAAAACCAAATGAAAATCAAGTTGCATTTTCTCCCTTGAGCTATTTGGATTCTTATAAAAAAGATTATAATGTAACTTATTCCGGTAAGAAAACAATTAGTGGAATTCCGGTAGATATTATTAAAATGACTCCTGTAAAATCAAATGGATTGAAAAGCGTCACTTTATATGTCAATACACCACAGAAAAAATTAATCAAACTAGAACAGGTTTCTACAAATAATGATTTAGCAGTAATTATGATTAATAATTATAAAGAAAACCAGGCACTCTCTCCATCTACTTTTACGTTTGATAAATCAAAATATCAGAACTATCTGATTACAGAATTATAAAAATAAACTTGTTAAATGAAAAATGCATTACAAAATCTGTAATGCATTTTTCATTTAAACTAACTATATAACTAACTAAAAATTCTTAATTATTTTTTAATCTTAAATTCGTTTGCACCTGGATAAGGCTGTAGATAACCAAGATTCCAATTGGACTGCAAAAGAGATTCAAGATACAGATCATCCCTAAATCTATGTGGGTCGTATGGCATTTTCAGACTTACATCAGCAATATTTCCTTTTACATTCCACCAGAAAGCGCTCCATCCTCCTCTTAACTCTTTAATGATTTCATAAACTGTTTTTCCAGTTGCTCTATTCATTAATTTTGCAAAAATCTGACCTTCCGTTGTCGTGAGTGCTCTAAGTTGTTTTTCGTAACTGGCAGCCAGTTCAGTTTGTCTTTGCTTCATATACCGGCTTCTGTCAGAGCCTTTCATATTGGCACTTTCTTTTTGAATATCCCGGTATTGTTCCAACGCATCCAAAAATAATGGATAAACACGATTAAGTTTTTTATTAAGGAAAAAATAAAAGTTCCTATCCAATTGATTATTAAAATGCGGATTTGCTCGTAGCGTCAGTTCATCCATCACTATGACCTGTTCCCCATTTATTTTATAAATTTTAGCTTTTTGAACCTCATCATAGAAATATTCGTTTCCAAATTCGTCTTTTTGTAATTTATTTTTAGGAATATCATCAAAAGATTTTACCTGCAAAGTATCCTGTTGCGAGAAACAAAATATACCTGTAAATAAGAAAATAAGCGGGATCAGTTTACGAAAAATCATTACTTTTACATCATCTAAATTAACAAAAATTAATATCAAAAATCATTCCCATTAGATATGAAATTCGAAAAGAAATCAATTAAATTTTTAGAAGAATATTTAAACACCGCCTCACCAACAGGTTACGAACATAAAGGACAAAAAGTCTGGATGGATTACATTAAGCCCTATGTTGACAAAACCGAGGTCGATCATTATGGAACCGCTTACGGAATCATCAATCCCGAAGCAGATTTCAAAGTCGTGATAGAAGCTCACGCAGACGAAATCTCATGGTACGTGAATTACATAACTGATGACGGATTAATTTATGTCATCCGAAACGGCGGATCTGACCAAACAATTGCACCGTCAAAAGTTGTAAATATCCATGGAGAAAAAGGCATTGTAAAAGGTGTTTTTGGCTGGCCTGCAATTCACACCAGAAGCGCCAATCAAAACGAGCCAACTCCAAAAATCGATAATATCTTCATCGATTGTGGCGCAATATCCAAAAAAGAAGTAGAAGAATTAGGAATTTTTGTTGGCTGCATGATTACTTATCCGGACGAGTTTTTCGAACTGAATGACAGATATTTTGTTTGCCGAGCGCTAGACAACAGAATCGGAGGTTTTATGATCGCTGAAGTTGCCAGACTTTTGAAAGAAAATAAAAAGAAATTACCTTTCGGACTTTATATCACAAATTCTGTGCAGGAAGAAGTTGGACTTTATGGCGCAGATATGATTGCTGACACCATCAAACCAAACATTGCCATTGTGACAGACGTGACGCACGACACCACAACGCCAATGATCGAAAAGAAAAAAGAAGGCGACCAAAAATGTGGCGATGGGCCAGTTGTATTTTTTGCACCAAGCGTTCATCATACCATTCGTGAACTGATTATCGACACAGCAAAAACAAAAAAAATCCCTTTCCAAAGAGCAGCAGCAAGCAGAGCAACAGGAACAGACACAGACGCATTTGCACACTCAAACGGCGGCGTTCCAAGTGCATTAATCTCTTTGCCTTTGCGATATATGCACACAACAGTAGAAATGGTTTCCAAAGAAGATGTAAACAACGTAATCAAATTGATCTACGAAAGTCTTCTGAAAATAGAACCCACAATGAAACTGAAGTATCATTAATAAATCAAGTAATTAAGTAAAAATGAAAACAAAACTTATCGCACCCTCTCTTCTTTCTGCAGATTTTGGAAATCTCCAGCGAGATATCGAGATGCTTAACAATTCCCAGGCAGACTGGTTTCACGTAGATGTGATGGACGGCAGATTTGTCCCGAATATCTCCTTCGGATTTCCTGTGATGAAAACTGTTCAACAGCACGCGAAGAAATTCGTGGACGTACATTTGATGATCGTAGAACCTGAAAAATATGTCGAAGAATTTATCGATTTGGGAGCAGATCTTGTCTCTGTTCATTACGAAGCTTGTACGCATCTTCACAGAACGATTCATCTGATCCAAAGCAAAGGCGCAAAAGCTGGCGTAGTTCTCAATCCTGCAACTCCGGTTTTGATGCTGGAAGATATTATTGCAGATGTAGATTTGGTGTTGTTGATGAGTGTAAATCCGGGATTTGGCGGACAGAAATTCATCGAGAACACTTACAAAAAGATCAGCGAAACCAAAGATTTGATTTTAAGTAACAATTCTACTGCATTGATTCAGATTGATGGCGGCGTAAATCTGGATAATGCTTCAAAATTATTTGATGCCGGCGCCGATGTTTTAGTTGCCGGAAACGCCGTTTTTTCATCACAAGATCCTGAGAGGACAATTGAGCTTTTGAAATTCTAAATTATCAGGAGCTTAATCCCGCTATCCGCTATATCTTTTTTTCGCCAAAGCTTTCCCCCAAGCAAAAAAAAGGATGCCGCTACTATCGGGGCTATTGAGATACTAGCACAAAAATAGGCTATCAGTTTTGATAGCCTATTTTATATTTTAATTTTCAGAAGTAATTAGAAAATCTCTCTTCCGGAAAAATGAAACTGAGCTTCGATAAGCGCATTCTCGTCTGAATCAGAACCGTGAACTGCATTTTCTCCGATGCTTCTAGCAAAAAGCTTTCTGATAGTTCCTTCAGCCGCTTCAGCAGGATTAGTTGCTCCGATTGTAGTTCTGAAATCTTCTACTGCATTGTCTTTTTCCAAAACTGCCGCTACGATTGGTCCGGAAGACATAAAGTCAACTAACTCTCCGTAGAAAGGTCTTTCAGAATGTACCTCGTAGAATTTCTTAGCATCAGCAACTGTAAGCTGCGTCAATTTCAAAGCTTTGATTTTAAAACCAGCTTCACTGATTTTTCCAAGGATCGCACCAATGTGTCCATCTGCAACAGCATCCGGCTTGATCATGGTAAATGTGATTTTTCCTGACATTATTTTTTAATTTTATTTTTAAAGAAATGCAAATTTACAATATTTTTTTATTACATTTGCTCTCGGAAATTCTTTTCTGGGAAAAGATATTTTTTGGCACACAGTTTGCTACTTAATATTCGATTCTCATGTTTAATTTGAGTTTTCATGGTTATTAGTTTTTACCCTGCTTCGGCAGGGTTTTTTGTTTTTAGAGCTTATTACAAAATTAAAAAAAACCGCCAACACAAATTAACTTGCGTTGGCGGTTTTTTATATTATTAATGACTTGTCTAGATTGTACTTAACATTTGAATCTTTATACGAATCCTCAGCCCGACTGGAGTGGAAATCCTTTTTTGCTTTGGCTTCAATTTCTATTAGTTGGAAATCGTCTGCAAAAAAGATTAATTTCGTCGAATTCTAATCACCTTGATCTACAAATGCCAATTCGTCTGGGTTTTTCACCGGATATTTCTCTGTAAAGCATCCAAAACAATGATCAGGCGAACCTAAAATTTCTATCAGATTATCAACGCTTAGAAATTCCAAACTGTCAACATCCAGATATTTTCTCAGTTCCTCCTTGTTCATATTTGCTGAAATCAAATCATCTTTTGTCGGCGTATCGATTCCTAAGAAACAAGGCGCAATAATCGGTGGAGAAACACTTCTGAAATGGATTTCCTTCACACCTGCATTTTTCAGAATCTTAACCAAACGTTTGGAAGTTGTACCACGAACGATAGAATCATCGATGATCACTACTCTTTTGCCTTTGATCTCGGAAACGATCGGATTCAGTTTTAGGTTGACCAAATGTTCCCGCATTTCCTGAGACGGAATTATAAACGACCTTCCAATGTATCTGTTCTTGATCAAAACCGGACGAAAAGGAATACCCGAAGCCTTAGAAAAACCTATTGCAGCCGGAACTCCGGAATCCGGAACACCTATCACAATATCGGCTTCTACAGGTGCCTGTTCCCAAATTTTCATCCCGGATTTTTCACGTACCTCGTGAACGTTAATTCCTTCCAAAGTGGAATCTGGTCTTGCAAAGTAAATGTACTCGAAAGCGCAAATTCTGTTCACACAATCGTCTTTCACAATGTAAGACTGCAAGCCTTCTTCGTTGTCGCTAGTATAAATAATCTCGCCTGGCAAAACATCACGTACATATTGTGCTCCTACCCCATCCAAAGCACAACTTTCTGAAGCTACAACAAATGTATTTTCATCAATCGCGCCAAGAACCAAAGGTCTGATGCCGTTGAAATCCCGGAAAGCAAAAAATTTATTTCTAGTAATTCCGACCACAGAATAAGCACCTTCAATCTTCTCCATTGTCGCTTTTATTGCGCCACGAAGTCCAAGGTCCAGGTTTTTCTGAATTAATCTTAGAATAACTTCGGTGTCGGAAGTTGCACGGAAAACCACGCCTTCATCTTCAAGTTCTTTTCTGAGTTGCTTCGCATTGGTCAAATTCCCGTTATGAGCGATGGAAAGTATGATCTGATCATATTCATTCTTTGCAAAGAACGGCTGAAAGTTATATTTCTTTTTGTCTCCTGCAGTCGTATATCTGGTGTGACCGATAACAGTACTTCCCATGTATTGCTGAGGATCTTCTATCGATTTGAAAACGTCCAAAACCAGACCTTCATCTTTTACAGAAAGGATCTTACCATTGTTTCCGACAGCTATTCCACAAGCCTCCTGACCACGATGCTGTAAAGCAAAAAGTCCAAATTGCGAGAGTGAAAATGTATCCTGATTTTCTGTTGAATGCAATCCAAAAACGCCGCATTCCTCTTCCATTTTATCAAAAGGATAATGAGCCTCCTTTTCTTCTTTTGAGAGATGTTTTGTTTCTTCGAATTCCTGATAGCGGTTTTGGAAAGCATATTTCGGTAATGTGCTATATTCTTGAAATTCTAAATCCATTTTTATGGTTTTTGGATTATTTAGCTAAAGCGGTTTGTAGTCTGTCGTAGATCTCAACGTAGGCTTCTGTGATTTCGCCAAGATCTCTTCTGAATCTATCCTTATCCAGCTTTTTCATTGTATCCTTGTCCCAAAGTCTGCAAGTGTCAGGAGAAATCTCATCAGCTAAAACAATTTTACCGTCTGAAGTTTTCCCTAATTCGATCTTGAAATCCACAAGAATCACATTGGCTTTATCAAATAGATCTATCAAAAGTTTGTTGATCTTATCTGTCAAAGCGTACATTTCATTCAGTTCGTCGTAAGTTGCCGCTCCTAAGAAAACGGCGTGATGATCGTTGATTAACGGATCTCCCAAATCATCTCTTTTATAACAAAGATCAAAAATGGTAACCGGAGATTTAAGTCCTTCTTCAACACCTAATCTCTGAGCCATACTTCCGGCAACATAGTTGCGAACGACCATTTCCAAAGGAATGATATCTACTTTTTTTACCAGCTGTTCTCTGTCATCCAGCTTTGCGATGAAGTGTGTTGGAATTCCCTTTTCTGCAAGATATCCGAAAATAAGTGTAGAAATAGCATTGTTCAGTTCGCCTTTTCTATAGAACTGTCCACGTTTCTGTGCATTGAAGGCTGTAGCATCATCTTTGTAACGTACAACAACTTCGTCAGGCTTGTCTGTAGCAAAAACCTGTTTAGCCTTACCTTCGTAAAGCATTTCTTTCTTTTGACTCATAATGACTTTCATTTTTTTAAACGGAATTCGCTTTCACTACGATTTCCATTTAAACTTTTACTGTTAGATTTATGCACAAATTTACGAAATTATTTGTTAAATCTAAATTGATAAAACCGATAATGCTATTTCAAAATTTACACTAAATCTTAAACAAAAAAACTCCTTAATAAAAAGGAGTTTCTGAATTATAAATTTTTATGTTTTATTTTTTGATAAACTTAACAGACTTCCCGTCGATATTTAAAATATAAGTATTTGGTAATAAAGAACGAACGTCTATCGATTTTTGATTCATAAATGGATTGCTAATATCTTTTACCAATTTTCCTGAAATATCATAGATCTTAACTGATTTGGCTTTGCTAATATCGCCTTTGATATTAAGAACATCGTTGACAGGATTTGGATAAATGCTGAAATTGTTTGTCTTATCATTAATATCGTTTACAGCCAAAGTTCCAAGATTCAAACAATAATCCGAAGCATAAGTTGTCCATTCATTAATATCGAAAGTCGCTGTCGGATTGTTCACATTTGAGTTTCTGTAAAGCGATTTGTTTGCATTCGTATTGTCCACACCTTTGCTTCCGATGGCGTCTATCGTGGTAGATTTATAAGACAATTCTACATAATTGCTGCCAGTAAAAGTAAGTGCCGGCGCTGCTGTTACAAATTTCGCATTAGAAATATTAAAACATCTAAAGTTTGCATTTGGATTGATTACGACAAAGCTTTGATTATTTTCAATTTTACCTTCTAATTCTGTTGGTTCTCCAAAAAAATAATTGGTAATCTTCAACTGAATCCCTAATTTATACTTTTCAAGATCGATAGCGTGACCTGTTTTGTTGGCAATTTCCAAGGCTTTATTATTACCAGTTCCTTCAAGATATCTGATTATCTGTAAATCTTTTGCAAAAACATCTGTTGCTAAAGTTGTAACATTTAAAGTATTACTTTGTGGACTTTCAAGATAAGTATTATCGTAAGCTTTTACAGTGAAATTATATGTAGTTCCGGGAGTTAGGTGATCTACAGAAATAGAATTTGTTTTTGAAGTTGCAACCAAGATATTATCCTGATAAATTCTGTAACCAATAACATCAGATTCCGTATTTGTCTGCCAGGTTAGATTTACAAAATAAGCTGAATTTCTTGCTAATAACAATGAAGAAGGTGCAGCCGGAGCTACATTATCTGAAGTTTGATTCCATATCAGGTTGACCCATTCCGGATGATCTACAAAAGGATTTCTATTTTTCTGAATATTGAAAACTGCGTTGTTCCTGTCGATTTCTCTCTGTGAAACAGGATCTTGCTGATGCCAACTCAATAACATTGCGATGTACCAGTTTTCGTAAGCCTTTTCTTCGCTTCCGTCCAAAGGATTTTGGTCTTTTGTAGGATCAGCAGCATTTGTTGTAAAATTGAAAGCTCCTAATTTCCCTTCGTATCTTACTGCGAAATACAAAAGCGCTCTTGCAACATCACCTTTGAATCTGTCAACCGGTTCAAAAACCCTTCCTGTGTAAGTTGCATTTGCCGTCCCATTGGAAGCCTGTTTGGATCCATTCGTAAAATTATAATAAACCGTCGAACCTGCTTTGCCGTAAGGATAATTGCTCCTCAACTGATTGATTCTAGCATCTGTCGGGATCACAAAAAATAAATCAGAATACATCGGATAGGCACTATTGAAAGAACTTTGGGGCATCATATGTTCACGATTCCAGCCAAGTCCTTCTGCGTTTGCACTTCCAATAATATTATTTAGTGTATAATGATACGCTGTTGTACCAGTCGGATTATTAGAATAAATATCAAGCAAATAAGTTGTATTACTTGCATCATAATCATAATACTTATCAATATCCGTTTGTCCGTACAACGTTTTCAGATCGTCATAGTGATAATTATAAGTTTTTGTTGAAATAATGTCGTGAAGCTTGGTTTTCAACGCATAACCTGTCAAACTTTCTGTTCCTGAGTAATATCCTGCAGGAGCTTGAGCTAATGCTAGAAACGGGAAAACAGATAATGTAAATAAGTATTTTTTCAACATAAAATATTTTTTAATAACGGGTTATAAAAATATCATTTTTTTACAAGATTTCATTTATTATTTTGAAATTGATTATTAATAATAGTTTACACTCATTAACTAAATAAAAAAAATCCCCTGTAAAAGGGGATTTGTATGTTTTTAAAAAAATAAATCAAAATTTATTCTCCAGCAATGATGTTGTGAAGAGTTACCTTCAGACTTTCCAATTGCTCTTTTTTGCTGTCCAATTTCTCGTAGGTATCTTTCAGAAGCGGATTATCACGTTTGGCAGCTCCAAAAAATGATAAGTTATTTTCCAGCTGAACAACTTCGGATTCCAGATCAGCAATTTGATTTTTGATCTTTCTTGCTTTATCTGTCAATTGGCTTTCAGAAAGATTTTCTTCTTTCAAATCAAACTCATTGATCTTATTAAGTTTCAGTTTCTCTCTAAGCGTTTTATTGAATTCTGTATTGATGGACAATTTATCTTTCGGAACTTTTCCAATAGCATTCCATGAATTTTTGATGTTTTCAATTTTTTCAACAGAACCTTCTTCGTCTGTCAAAGCCTTCAAATCCTCAAGTAGAGCTTTTTTGTTTTTATAATTTTCTTTCCAGTTGTCGCCTGTTGCATTATTCTTCTCTCTGTAATTTTTGAAGAAAGTATTACATGCATCACGGAAATCGTCCCAAACCTTATTCGCCTGACTTCTGGGAACGTGACCAATGGTTTTCCAGTCTTCCTGAAGTTTTTTGAAAAGTGGAACTACGACATCCCAATCTTCAGAATTCATATTGTCCTGAGCAGTTTTTATTAATCCTTGTTTTGCTTCAAGATTATGAATCTGAGAACCTTTCAGGTTTTTATAAAAATCATTTTTCCCTGTATTGAATTCTCTCAAAACAACTTTAAAATCTGTCCAGTTCTGATTGGAAACTTTCTTCGGAACTGGTCCTAATTTCAAGAATTCAGCACGTAAATCTTCAACTTTTTTTATAGCCTGCTGCCAATAAGTATGATTGATTGATTCTGGCTTGGAAAGAGTTTTCAGCTCTTCAATAATTTTGGTTTTCTTCTCAAGATTTTCCAATTGCTCAGATTCGATTACAGCAATTAGTTCTGACTTTCTCTCATGAATTTTATTGGAAACTTCTTTGAACTCTTCCCATGTTTTCTCACGGAATTCCTCAGCAACCGGCTCTGCTTCTTCTTTCCAAAGCTTGTGAAGATATTGCAATTCATTCAAGGCTTTTTGAACTACTTTTTCGTCAAGAAGTTCCTTTGCTCTTGAGATGATGTGTTGTCTTTTTTCAAGATTGTGAGCAAATTCCTGCTCCAGATATTCTTTGTTAAGATCCAGCATCTCATTGAACATTTTCAGGTGATGAAAATAATTGTTGTTAAGATTTTTGAATTCAGATTTTGCAACCTGACCCGCATTTCCCCAGGCTTCTTTCACTTCTCTTATGGATTTGAAAAGGTTGACGCCAGGTTCGGAATTAGTATAAAGATTTTTAAGCCTTTCGATAATTGACAATCTTTCGTCCAGGTTTTTCTGATGATCCGCTTCCTGAGATTTGTGGAATTTGTCCTGTTTTTCTCTGAAAATATTAACAAGAGCAGAAAGTTTTGAAGCTTGCGGATGATGGAATTCAAAATGTTCTTCTGCGTTGCCCTGCTCCAAGAATTCGTGCTTTTTATCTTCAACTTCGTCCGCTATTTTATGATTTACGTGGTCTCTAAGCGCACTGAATTTTTTCGAAAAAGAATGAGCATCATCTTTGTTGACAATAGTTTCCATTTCTTCCAAAGTTTCTTTAAGGGAAAGATTAGAATAATTCTCTTCTGCAATTTCGATCTCCTGATGTTCAGTTTCGGGTTCGGTTTCAGTTTCTGAATTTTCTTCTGCAGAAACCTCTTCTACTGATTCAGTTTCAGCAGATTCTACTTCAGACTCTGGATTTTCATTTTCCGAAACCTCTTCTTTAGTCACTTCTTCTACTGATTGATTCTCAGCAGGATTGACTTCAGAATTTGGTTTTTCAATTTCAGGATTTTCGTTTTCAATACTCATAACACAGCGAATTAATTGGCGATAACAACTTTTAAATGCACTAAATTAAATGTTTTTTATAGAAAACACCAAATAACATTACTAATTTTCCAAAAAAATATTAAATAATTCATAATGTCATCAATCTGATTTTCGAAAAGTCAGTTTTACTTGACAAAGGCTGTCTAATGTTGTATCTTTGCAGTTCCTAAAAATTTAAAACAATAAAATCCGTAAATTTTATGAAGACATCAGATTTTAATTTTGATTTACCAGCTGAATTATTGGCTGAGCACCCATCAGAAAACCGCGACGAAGCGAGATTGATGGTACTTGACAGAAAAACTGAAACCATTACACACCGTTTATTCAAAGATGTAATCGATTATTTCGACGAGAAAGATCTTTTCATTTTTAACAATACCAAAGTTTTCCCTGCAAGATTATTCGGAAACAAAGAAAAAACCGGAGCGAAAATCGAAGTTTTCTTATTAAGAGAATTAGATCGTGAAACCCGCGTTTGGGACGTTTTGGTAGATCCGGCAAGAAAAATCAGAATTGGTAATAAATTATTCTTTACTGAAGACGAATCTTTGGTTGCTGAAGTTATCGACAACACAACATCAAGAGGAAGAACTTTAAGATTCTTGTTCGATGGTTCTTACGAAGAATTCCGTGCAAAACTGACAGAACTTGGTGAAACGCCACTTCCGAAATACATCAAAAGAGAAGTTGAGCCAGAAGATGCAGAAAGATATCAGACAATTTATGCAAAAGTTGAAGGTGCTGTTGCAGCTCCAACTGCAGGTCTGCATTTCTCAAAACATTTGATGAAAAGATTGGAGATCAAAGGTGTTGATTTCGCAGAAATTACACTTCACGTTGGATTAGGAACTTTCAACCCGATCGAAGTTGAAGATCTTTCAAAACACAAAATGGAATCTGAAGAAGCCATCATCGATGAGAAAAACGCTGCCATCATCAACAAAGCTGTTGAGGAAGGACGCAGAGTTTGTGCCGTTGGTACGACCACGATGAGAGCTTTGGAAACTTCTGTTTCTTCTAATAAAAAGATCTCAGCTTACAGAGGCTGGACCAACAAATTCATCTATCCGCCTCACGACTTTGGTGTTGCCAATGCAATGATTACCAATTTCCACACACCAAAATCTACATTAATTATGATGATTGCAGCTTTTGCAAACAAAGATTTTGTGATGAGGGCTTACGAAGAAGCCATCAAAGAAGGTTACAAATTCTATTCTTACGGAGACGCAATGCTGATCCTTTAAGAATTTTAATTTTAAAATATTAATGCGCAGCTTTTTGGTTGCGCATTTTTTTATGTCTTAGATTTTATTTAATTTCATCCAATGAAAGTATTTTCCTTTTTAGCATTATTATCGATCACTTTTTCCTGTTCACAGACTCAGGAGAACTTTTCCACAATCGCATCATTACCAAAAAAAATAAAAGAAGCCTCAGCTTGCGAAATTTCGAAAGCTTCGCCTTTGATTTGGACAATCGAGGATAATCACAATCATAATATTCTTTTCGGTTTTAATGAAAAAGGAGAATTGATCAAGCAAATCACAATCACAAATGTTGAAAATAACGATTGGGAAGATCTGACTTCTGACGATGAAGGAAACATCTATATTGGCGATTTTGGAAATAATGACAACGACCGACAGAATCTTGCGATCTATAAAATAAACGCAGCGGATCTTGATAAAGACGAAGCAAAAGCACAATTTATGGTCCAATTCTATTATCCTGAGCAAACGGAATTTCCGCCGAAGAAAAAAGACCGGATTTTTGATGTAGAATCTTTCTTTATCTTTAAAAATAAATTTTATCTGTTTACTAAAAATAGAAGTTCCAAATTTGATGGAACCACTGTTCTTTATGAAGTTGAGAATAATCCACTTCAGAAATTACCAGCTAAGAAACTAGGCAGTTTTGTGACTTGTGAACAGTTCAATCATTGTGCTGTGACGAGTGCTGACATCAGCCCAGATAAAGATAAAGTGGCGATATTAAGCTCAGATAAAGTCTGGATTTTTACCAATTGGAAAGGTGATAATTTCTTATCCGGAAAAGTAGAAAAGATAGAACTGAATCACCACACACAGAAAGAAGGACTTTGTTTCAAAGATGAAAATACGATTCTGATGACTGATGAAGGTGACAAGAAAATCACTGGGAATTTGTATCAATTGAATCTGAAATAAATTACTTCACAAAAGAATAAAGCAACATATCCGTAAGAATCTCTTGTCTTTTTCTGTAGTCATTTCTCAACAAACCTTCCAATTCAAAATTGCAAAATTCTGCTACTTTTTTGCTGGCAATATTATCAGGCGCAATTTTCAGAAATATTCTAAGCAAACCTTTTTCAGAAATACACCAATCCCGAAAAGACTCTAAAGCTTCATAAGAATATTTACGACCCGAAAAATCGCTGAAAATAAAATAGGCTAATTCTCCCTTAGGAACCGTCCAATCGATTTCCCTGACAGAAATATGTCCAATCAATTCATCAGTTTCCTTGAGGAAAATTCCAAAATAAAAACCTTCGTTATTCCGGCAACTTTCGATTTTATTTTTAAAATATTCTTTGGTTTGTTCTAAGCTTTTCGTCGCCTCGAGTGTTCTGGAAAAATAATCCAAAAGATAACTTTCATCGTTCCTAAATTTATGATGAAATTCTTCTACAAAATCCAATGAATATGGTTTAAGTACCAATCGTTCTGTAATGATCATTTTAACTTCATTTAAAAAGTACCGCCAATTCCCACAACCAATCGTCCTCCGTCAGAAGAGTTGAAATAAGAAGCATTTACGGAAATCGCATCAACAGCATTTAACCAAAATCCGCCACCATAAGAGTTATGCCATTTCTTAGAATATTCATTCGGAATCCAAACTCTGCCAACATCAAATCCTCCAAAAATTCCGTAAGTTAATGGAATGATCGAATTCTTAACCTTACCGATTTCATAGCGCAAATCTGTAGTCTGATAAAAAGAATTCTTGCCGTAAAAACGATTGAACCGGAATCCTCGAAGGTCTGTATTTCCGCCCAAAGTTGCCATTTGATAAAACTCATAATCATTCCCCAGAAGCCATTTTGCTTTGGCATAATATGACCAGACCAGTTTTTTATTATTTGTGAGATAATGCAGATATCCGAGTCCGGTTTCCACAGAAGCATATTGTCTTTCGGTGTCTTTTAGATTGAGATTCCAAACTGTTCTGACATCCAATTTCATTCCTGACTTTGGATTCGCTTTGTTGTCATAATTTTCATAAACGAAAGAAAGATCAGCACCTCCAAACTGTTTGGAAGCGAAAACATCAGGATTCACAATGCCTGGCAAAGAAATGTAACGGTCTTTTGTATTTTCAATTTTGAGGATCTCATAATTAATTTTTGCTGAGAAAGTTGAAGCATTTTTGTTCCAGTTAATGGATGGTGAAAATGCAAATTCTTTTGCTCTTACATTATTAAAATGCTCATCGAATTCATCTTTCGGATCCACCGATTTATTTCCAACTCCAAAGAAATTCTTGATGTAATGAGAACTGGTAATTCTTGTATCCAAACCATAAAACCAACCGCCTGTAAGCTGTGGAAAAACACCGTTGTAAGCAAATTCATAACCTTGGGTTCCTGTAAAATAATTTGCAGTCAGCATATGTTTCTGAGAATATGGATTCTGAATAAAATTATTGACCGTATATATTCCTTTCGCACCAAGAATAATCTCGTCATCAGGATTAAAACCAAAATTCGGGATCGCCATAACGGTATTGTATTTTGGTTTTTTATAATTATATTGGTTGATTTCGTAGTCGTCTGTGAGTTTTACAGAAGCGTTTCCTTTGTTTTCGAAATCATTTTTTTTGCTTTTATAATCGTAAATCTTGATTTTTCCGGAATTTGAAACCGAATATTTATCATTGTCTAATCCTCCTAACAATCGAACTTTTATGCTGGACCTTGGTTTTCCTTCCACCAGATATTCATCATCATCAGACAATCCATAAATCCAAATTTCCTTTGTCAGTTTCCCGGAATAAATTTTGGAAGATTCCAGTTCTTCACCGGATTTTTTCAGACGTAAAATTTTGATTTCTGTTTCATTATTCGGTAATCTTGTAATGACGAATCTGTCTTTTTTGTCCGTTCCTGTCAAGATTACTTTCTTTTCCAAAACTTTGAAATATTCCGAAGCATACTTTTGAAGATCATTTTTTCTAATCAATAATTTTTGAATTAAATCTTCAGAAACTTTATCCTGAACTTCTTTTGGCAAAGCTTTAAAGGCTTCCCGAATATCACTTTCAGACAAATTTTTCTGAATAAATTCTGCTTCGTTCTGCCAGTCTTTTTCAGTAGAATTTTTGGTAAAAGCCAAATCTAACGGATAAGGCTCACGATTGAACCATTTAACATTTTTGATATGATCCTCAAAACTTTGCATATGTTTCAGATCGGGAATATTCATCATAATCGAGAGAATCAAACCATCATATTTTACAAAAGCCTGATCTCTATCTTTCGGAATAGGGCTGTATATTACGTTTCCGTTTTCTTTTTTCTCTTCAAATTTCCACTGGTCGTGATGCCTGTCCCAATCGCCAATCAGCATATCAAACAAACGGGCTTTGATCCAGGCTTTTTCATCCACTTTATATTTTTCATCTTTTGCAAGATTGAGGATCACTTCATCTGTTCCCAGAACTTTGTTTGGATTATCATCGGTTTCCATTGGACGGTCTTCGAGATAATATAATTCGTCTCCGAAAGTATCATTAAAGCTTTTCAGAGTTTTCTGCTTCGGAATGTAAAAAAGCTGTGGCGTTGTATGACGGATTCCCAGTTTATCGGACATTTCACCGATTACCAAAGGTGTGTACGGATGAGAAGTTGTGTAGAAATCCAACAGAAACTTGTCCGCATAACTTCCGGAAAATTCATCCACAACATATTGATTTTTGAAGGCAACAGCTTGTAAAAACCTCACACCGCTTTTTCTAAGTGCCCGGATCACATATTCATTTCCGTCTTTTGTTTCCAGACGGAGTGATTTGGTTTGATGTCCGCCTCCTGCTCTATCGGTTTTCACACCTCCGAAAAGTGTGTCCAAAGCCAGATTCCTAACATTAATTTTCTTGGAATAATACTCACGGTAATGTTTTCCCCAAAGGAATTGATAGAATTTATTTTTCTTCGTCATTGCAGAATCATAAATTGAGGCTTCCGAATATTGAGGGAAATTTTTCGGATAGTATTTGGAGATTTTTTCTTCATTTCCAAGTACTGTTTTTCTAAAAAGAAGATCAGATTTGGTTTGATTCAAAGCGTAAAAACTCACTTCTGCATTTCCTGATTTCGAAATTTTAAGTTCAGCATAACCATTTTTCCCAAAAGAGAAGTCATTCGTTCCAATTGCTTTTGCAGCTTCGGTTTTTGAGCCTGCACCGCTTATTATTTGTCGGATATCATTCTGTTCGATGTATTGCAAATTGTGGTCGTGACCGGAAACTACAACTACATTTTTTCTCCCGCTGATCAACGTTTTGATTCTGTCTGCCAGATTTTTATAATTCTGATTGGAAATATCCTGATGCGTAATGCCGCCTGTGGCTCTGGTTAAATTGATAATTGAGCCTAAAACAGGCAACGGAATTTTATTTTCCAATGGAAAGATCTGCTTTTCCCAGGAATAATTTCCGCCGTGTGAACCGTGTGTAATTAGCGGATGATGTGTAGCAATAACAATCGTCTTGTTCTGATTTTTGTTAAGCTGATCTTCGAATTCTGTATAGAAATCTTCTCTTGTTTTGATATCACATTTTTCATTGATTCCGGGATTCTTGCTCCAATCTGCCAGAACCCATTCGGTATCAATTAGAATTAAAGTTAATTTCTTACTGATTTTCCTTGTCTCTATCGGGCAGCCATTTCTTGGAGCAAAGGCAGATTTATCGTTCAATTTTTCTGAGATATAATCTTCTTCACGTTTCAGACCTTTGATTCCGTTGTTGTACCAATCGTGGTTTCCGGGAATGAAAATTGTTTTTCCTTTGAATTGATTAGATAATGAAATCTGATTATCTATTTTTTTCTCAGCCAAACTTCTGTTTTCGTCCTCTTTTTTTGGCATTCCTGCAGGATAGATATTATCTCCAAGGAAAAGAAGTGTGCTGTTTTTCGGAGCTTTGAAAAGTGAATCTTTCAGAACATTCATATTTCTGAAAGCTTCGTCCTGATCAAGATTTCCAGCGTCACCAACCAAATAAAATGTATGAACAATGCTGTCTTTTATAGCCGGATTTTTCTCAAAACCTTTCGCATTCTTTCCGTAATCTGCTTTTTGAACTGCGCAGGAAATGACAATGAATGACACTATAATTAAAAAGTAAAGTTGGTATATTTTCTTCATATTTTTTTGATTAATGGAAAAACTTCAACGCAAAGTTCGTAATATTCAATTTATGACTAATCTTCAATTTGCGAAGCGCAGCCCGACTTGAGCGGAAATCCTTTTTTGCTTGGTCTTCGAGTTCAACTAAACAGAAATCGCCGGCAAAAAAGATTGGGAGCGGAAGGCGGATTAAGCTGCCATAATTAAAATTAAATGATTAAAAGATTCAAAAAATTAAATGATTATTGATTTAAAATCTAAAATTACTGAAACTCTAACATTATTTAACAAAATTAAAATTAATAAGCTATAAATACTTTCTTAAATTTGTTTCAAATTGCTTTTATGGATATTTTGAAAATCTCGGAAGATTATGTTAAAAATTTATTCAAAGATAGACTATCTTCTGTTTATACTTATCATAATCTGGATCACACAATTCAGGTTGTAGATAAGATAAAAATCCTGGCAAAAGAGGAGAACGTAAGTCCTGAAGACACCGAAGATTTGCTTCTGGCAGGCTGGTTTCACGATTTGGGTTACATAGACGACAGCGAAAATCACGAGGAAGAAAGCCGAAAAATGGCGGAGAAATTCCTGAAAGAACACCAGTTTGATGAAGAAAGAATTTCGAAAATCGGGAAACTGATTTTGGCTACCGAAAAATTCTACAGACCGTCAGATCATCTGGAAAATATTATCAAAGACGCAGATTTATATCATTTGGCGTCAGATGATTATTTTAATGTTTGTGAAAACCTGAGACAAGAGATCAAAGAAGTGCATCATCAGAAATTCAGTAAGTTGCAATGGGCAGAACTGAATACGGCTTTTTTCGCAAAACACCAGTTCTACACCAAATTTGCTAAAGAAAACTGGCAACCCATAAAAGAAAAAAACACTGAAAAAATCTTTGATAAAATCAAAAATATGAAAGAGGATAAAAAGGAAAAATCCTCTCAGGATAAGGACAAGGCTCTTCTCAACAAGAAAAAACTGGAAAAGCTGGATTCTCCCGAAAGAGGCATCGAAACAATGTTCCGGATCACGCTGAACAATCACACAAAGTTGAGTCAAATTGCTGACAGCAAAGCGAATATATTACTTTCTGTAAATGCTATTATTATTTCCGTTGCCTTATCAACACTCATCCCAAAACTAGATGCACCGAATAACTCGCATTTGATAATCCCGACCTTTATTATGATAATGTCAAGTGTTGCGTGTATCATTTTGGCGATCATGTCAACAAGACCAAAAGTATCTAGCGGAACTTTTACCAGAAAGGAAATTGAAGAGAAAAAAGTAAATCTCCTATTCTTCGGAAACTTCTACAAAATGCCGATGGAAGAATACCTCTGGGCAATGAAGGAAATGATGGCTGACAGACAATATCTTTACGACACGATGATCAAAGATCTCTATTATCTAGGAATTGTACTGAACAGAAAATATAAATTATTGAGATTGACTTACACGGTTTTTACGATTGGGATTATTGCTTCTGTAATTGCTTTTATTGTGGCGTTTAGGAATGTGACTGTTTAAGTTATTATAGTTTCAAAAAATGAAAAGACAAAAATTCTACAATTTATTTTAAAGAAATTGATGAAAAATAAACTGTAGAATTGTGTTTTAAATATTCCCCACAAACTCATAATCCACTTCCGCAGCACTATAATTTACCGCAACTCGCAAAGCCTTCAAACCATTAATTCCCTGTAAATCTTCAACTTCCAATTCTTCTATAATTGATTCCAGAATATTTTGATTTTGAAGGATTTTAATCAATTCCAGATAATCTCTTCTTTCTTTTTCCTGAGAAAAAATAATGCTGATTTTTCCGGGCTGAGTAATTCTTTCCGTAGAATTTTTGATCGTCGATTTGTCGATTCGTTTTTTGATCATTTCGTAGCGCGCATTGTAGCTTCCATCCACATCAAAACGTTTTTCATCCATTCTAAATCTAATGCTGATTGGCGTGCTATAAACCAAAATCAATGACGAAACATCCAGAGAATATTCCAGATTTTTTCGGAACTGATTGTATTGTAATTCGCTTTCGCAAATAACACGTAATTGCCACAATCTCAGATTTTTAAGAAAAACAGGATCATAAGTCAAATCCGGCGCAATGGAAGATCCAATGTACATATTATGTTCTACTCCATCGGTTTTGAAACGCTCGTAATAGAAAGGAAAACGGGTTTGCTGCTCTTCTTGTCTTTTATCCAGAATATCAGCTAAATTTTTATTAATTGAGGAAAGACTTTCATCAAATTTTCTTCGGAAATCATAAACCATATTGGTTCTGGAATCCAACTTTTTGTAGTAATCTGTAATCAGCTGATTATATTCAATATTTTGAAGTTTAATCAACTCAAACAACGGATGAATTTCTGAAAGAATAAAAGTCTGAACAATATTTTCTGTATCTGCTTTGATATCGGTTTTGAGAAGTTCCTGATAATAATTCAGTTTATTTTTCAGAATATCAAAATCTGTATCAGAACTGAAGTGCAAAAGCAAATCTGAAATTAAATCCAACTGAATCTCAAGATCTTGTTTAATCACTAAATTTCTTGAAACCGAGGAATTTCTAACATCAATCTGTCCGAAAAGCGGTGTTAGATTTTGGAAACTGATATTTCTGTAAGGCAAATCAAATTCTTCTTTATAAAATCCGATATGACGTTCAGCCTCTTGTCGGAATTTCCAGTAAACACTTGGATGGATCGAAGTATATTCCCGCTGAATTATTGCCTGAATTCGGGTTTCGATTCCTGTATAAAGCCTGTCCATAGTATCTACCAGATAAGGCATTACGATTTCCATTTTATTGGCGTTAATACTGTTCAGTAACTTCTTTTTTGATACTAATTCTACAATCCCAAGAACTCTTTTGTCTTTTATAATGGGTGCAAAAATGGCACTTTTGATTCCGGCTTCGTATAATTGTTTTGCCATCTGGCTTTCCGGATAATCTTGAAAACTTCTGTCTACATCGGAAACACTGAAGTATTTTTTAGAATCTACAAGTGTGCTGAAATTCTTTTCACAAAGCATTTCGTTCTTACAATCTCTTGGACCGGATGTCAAAATAAAACTATCCATAATTCCATTGATAGGACTTCTTACAAACTTATTGTCCTCGTGGTTGATTGCCGTGTAACCAACTTCCAGATCTGCAACCTGAAAAATCGAACGGAAAATAGTATTAAGTTCACCTTTCAGATTCTTGTCATCCTCGATATTGATAAGTTTGCTTTTCAGATTGGAAATTGCATTTTCTGTAGTTGCATCAAAGAAACTGATGACTGCGAAACCTTTCAGTTCCCAACTTTGCGGCGGGAATTTTTCTTTCCAAAGTTCGTGATCTTCAAAATTATCAAGTAATTCTGCAATCTCATCTTCGTTTAATCTTTTGAAGTTTTCTATCGGATTGACTTCGATAAAATCGACATTATTAAGGAAACGATAATGATTTACAATACCTTCTTCATTCGGAATATCAAAAATAAAAGGCATTGCAAAATTGAGCTGGACTTTATAAAAATCCCTCAAAATAATACAGCAGCACATCACATAAAAACGGTGCGGATCCATATCTTTGATCAGCATATCAAAATTTTCTCCCGCTTTTTGTATAATCGTTTGAAAACGTTCGGTCGGATTAAAAAAGAAATTATAGAATGGAAAACCAATAGCTTTGATCTCATTTTTCGTGAGCATTGGCGGGAAAAGATCTTTCAGAAGATCCTTCATCAATGTTTCATTTTTAACAAAAAAATCCAGTTCTTTAATTCCTTCCGCAAGTTCTGGAAACTCTTTTGTTTTTTCTAAAATTCTCTTATGAGAAAGTGCATATTCGGCATTCTGAAAAGCTTCCGATTCCATTTTCCGGATCAGTTTTTCAAAAGATAGTTTCAGTATAAAAGGGCTTTCGTAAAAGGCTTGGAATTCCATGAGGTAAATATCAGTACAAATGTAAGTATTATCGAATTATTAATAAAGTCGTTTCAAAAACAAAAATACTTTAATCTGATTTTAATCTGCACCAAAGTAAAATATAACATTTTAACAATGTAGAAGATAGCGGGAAAATTGTTTTTATTAATTGATGCGTTTCAAGATTATTAAATAAATCTATCGTTACATTATTAGATTTTTAAATTGTTACATTAAACGTATCTTTGCAAAAATTTTCAAAACATTGAAGGATATCAGAACACTTACTCTAGATGAGATCAAAGACTATTTCGGTACGATTGGCGAAAAGCCATTCCGCGCGAAACAGGTTTATGACTGGCTTTGGAGCAAGAACATGCATTCTTTTGATGAAATGACAAATCTTTCCAAAGATCTCAGAGAAAATCTTACACGTGATTTTTTCATCAATCCAATTGCTGTCGATCTTTTGCAAAAATCAAATGACGGAACCATTAAAAATGGTGTGAAACTTCACGACGGATTGATGGTAGAATCCGTTTTGATTCCAACAGAATCCAGAAGTACAGCCTGCGTTTCTTCTCAAGTTGGCTGTTCTTTAAACTGTGAATTCTGCGCAACTGCGAAACTCAAAAGAATGCGAAATCTGGAAGTTGCGGAGATCGTAGATCAGGTTGCACTTATCGATCGTCAAAGCAGAGAATATTTCGACAGACCATTGACGAACATTGTTTTTATGGGAATGGGCGAACCAATGATGAATTACAAAAACGTTGTCGAAGCTATTCACAAAATCACAAAACCTGAAGGTTTGGGAATGTCACCAAGAAGAATCACCGTTTCTACATCCGGGATTCCGAAGATGATAAAAATGCTTGCAGACGAAGAACTGAAAGTGAAACTCGCACTTTCTCTACACTCAGCAATTGAGCATAAAAGAAACGACATAATGCCATTTTCTGAGAAATTTCCTTTGACTGATATTATGGATTCTCTGCAATATTGGTATCAAAAAACAGGAAATCCAGTCACTTTTGAATATTGCGTCTGGAAAGGAATCAACGATGGCGATGAAGACATCAAAGCTTTGATCAGATATTGCCGACAAGTTCCGAGTAAAGTCAATTTGATTCAATATAATCCGATTGGAGAAGGGAAATTTGACCATAGAAGTATTGCTGCAGAAGAAAAATACGTTCGTGAGCTTGAAAAAGCCGGCATCACAATTATGGTAAGAAAAAGCCGTGGCGGCGATATCGACGCTGCTTGTGGACAATTGGCGAATAAGTCTGCTGAATAATTCTTTAACAATCTTTTAATTCACATTAGTTTCTGTTCGTGAAATCTATTTCTATTTTTACAGTATGAAACAGATTCTATATTTCTTGCTTCTTCTATTGGGATTTCAAATCTCTGCCCAAAAAACTCAATCCTTAAATCTCAAAAAATATAAGATTGCAGTTTTAAGCGATTCTTTGAGAGAAAGTTCCGGATTGACAAATATTGATGGTAGATTATTTTCCTTTAACGACAGCGGAAATACGAGCGAAATTTTTGAAATAAAAGCAGGAAGTTCTTACATCAAAAAGACTTTCCAAACTGGTCTTAACAATATTGATTGGGAAGCGATTACATATGATGGCGAGCATTTTTACATCGGAGAATTCGGAAACAATTTGGGAACTAGGAAAGATTTGAAAGTTTATCAGATTCCTTTCAGAAATGATTCTCTGATTGTGGATTCTATAAAAACGTTTCCGTTTTTTTATCCTGAACAAGTAGATTTCATACCCAAAAACATCAATAATAATTTTGATGCAGAAGCGATGGTTTTCCTGGATGGAAATATTCACATTTTTACCAAAGAATGGATTACAAATACGGTTTCTCATTATTTGATTGATCCCAATTTATCTGATAATCAAGCATCTCAAAAGTTAGAATCTTTTGATACAGGATTTGTTGTGACAGATGCTTCAGTCTATGATAACAAATTGTACGTTGTAGGTTATACCAAAAAAGCGTCGGTATATCTGATGATTTTCGGTAAAGATGATAACGGAAATCTTTTTTTCAATAAGCCTGTAAAAAAATATGCTTTGGGAAAAGCTTATAATGTCGGGCAAATAGAAGGAATTACGGCGACGGAAAAAGGTGTTTATATTTCCGGTGAACGTTTCAATATAAAAATCAAAAAAGTGCCACAAAGTCTTTATTTTATTCCTTTTAAAGATTTAGAATAATTATATTTGTAGAATAATAAATAGATATTAGAAGTGAGATATTAGACTAATACTTTCTGCTAAAAATTTTTATTAATAATTTTTTGGTCAATCGATAGACAAATCCTCAACATAGCCCCGATTGCAGTGGAAATCCTTTTTGTTTTTCTTAAAACAAAAAGATTGTAACGGAAAGCGGGTTGGAAATATGAATAGAAGTTGAATCATCTTGCTTCAAAAATATAATCTTTAAAGGCAAAAAGTGGCAAATACCGTAGAATTAATCAAAGCTCCGATTTCTGATGAAATGAAACTTTTCGAGCAAAAGTTTTACGAATCTATGAAAAGTAATGTTGCTCTGCTGGATAAAGTCACGCGTTTCATCGTTACCACAAAAGGGAAACAGATGCGACCGATGTTTGTGTTTCTCTGCGCAAAACTTGTAGGAAATGTGAACGAAAAGACCTTCCGTGGCGCTAGTATGATCGAGCTGATTCACACGGCGACTTTGGTTCACGATGATGTTGTGGATGAGAGTTTCAAACGTCGAAATTTCTTTTCTATCAATGCGCTTTGGAAAAATAAAATTGCGGTTTTGGTTGGCGATTATCTGCTTTCGAAATCGGTTTTGCTTTCTACGGATAATAAGGATTTTGATTTGCTTTCGGTGATTGCAAGGACAATCCGCGAAATGTCTGAAGGTGAACTGCTTCAGCTTGAAAAAGCGCGAAAACTGGATATTACGGAAGATGTTTATTACGAAATCATCCGTCAGAAAACGGCAACTTTGATTGCGGCTTGCTGTGAAGTTGGCGTTTTATCTAACAATGTTGATGAAGCTACTGCGAAAAAAATGCAGGAATTCGGGACTTATACGGGAATGGCTTTTCAAATCAAAGATGATCTTTTTGATTATCAGACAAGCAATATCATTGGAAAACCTGTGGGAATCGACATTAAGGAACAAAAGATGACTTTGCCATTAATCTATACTTTGAAGAATGCAAGTCCAGAGAATTACAAAAAATATTTCGCAACAATAAAGCGTTATAATAACGATAGCAAGAAAGTTCGTGAACTCGTAGAATTTGTAAAATCATCCGGCGGAATGGATTATGCGATCCAAACAATGAAAGATTATCAGCAAAAGGCGCTTTCAATTTTAGCTGAATTCCCTGACAACGAAGCGAAAGATTCACTTAAACTAATGCTGGACTATGTGATCAGCAGGAAATTATGATTTAAATTCATTTCTTTTGTTTTTCTGAAAATTTTTATTCCGTAATTTTGGAATATGAACAATTCTCCACTTGCCGAAATTCTACGTCCAAAAACATTGGATGATGTTTTGGGACAAGAACATCTTACAGGAAAATCCGGAACCATCAAAAGAATGATGGATAACGATACGCTCAATTCGCTCATTTTCTGGGGACCGCCAGGAACGGGAAAAACAACTTTGGCAGAAATCATCTCAGAAAAATCCGGAAGAAAATTCTACAAACTATCCGCTGTTTCTGCAGGTGTAAAAGACGTCAGAGACATCATCGAGGAAGCAAAAAAACAGAATCTTTTTTCCGGAAAAAGTCCGATTCTTTTCATTGATGAGATTCACAGGTTCAACAAGTCTCAACAAGATTCTTTGCTTCATGCGGTTGAAAAAGGCTGGGTCATTCTAATTGGCGCAACTACGGAAAATCCAAGTTTCGAAGTGGTTTCGGCTTTGCTTTCCAGAACACAAGTTTATATCCTCAAAGCATTGACTTTTGAAAAGCTGGAAGAACTAGCTGACATTTCAGTTTCAAAATACAATGAACTCAACAATACCAAATTCTTCCTCGAAGAAAAAGAAGCCTTTATCCAATATTCCGGAGGCGATGCAAGAAAGTTGATTAATTCAATAGAATTGGTTCTGAATCAATTCAAATCAGCCAAGAAAAATAAAATCTCCAACAAAGATGTTCTTTCCGTTTTGCAGGAAAATATGGCATTGTACGACAAAAACGGAGAACAACATTACGATATCATTTCAGCATTCATCAAATCGATGCGTGGTTCTGACCCAAACGGCGCTGTTTATTGGCTTGCCAGAATGTTGGTTGGTGGCGAAGATATCAAATTCATTGCGAGAAGAATGATGATTCTCGCAGCAGAAGATATTGGCTTAGCAAATCCCAACGCTTTAGTAATTGCAAACAACTGTTTCCAGGCCATCAACGTCATCGGAAATCCTGAAGCCAGAATTATCCTCAGCGAAACCGCCGTTTACCTTGCTGTTTCACCTAAAAGCAATTCCACGTACAACGCAATCAACGAAGCAATGGCTTTTGTGAAGAAAACCGGAAACCTGCCAGTTCCACTCCATCTCAGAAATGCACCAACCAAACTGATGAAAAATCTGGACTACGGAAAGGATTATCAATACGCACATTCTTATGAAGGGAATTTTGTCGATTTAGAATTTCTTCCCGACGAAATTACAGGAACAACTTTTTACAATCCTGCCAACAACTCAACCGAGAAGAAAATCCGTGAACAGCTGAAGGATAAATGGAAAGGCAAATATGACCTTTGAGTTAAATATTCCTAATTTTTATTTTAAGCTGATTAATTCAATTTCCTTTTAATATCTTTGCGCAAGACAGAAAACTATGGAACATTTCGAAAGCTGGAAAGACCTACTCAACCCCGAATTTTACATCAAAATGGGTGGTTTTTGGCTTATTTTATTTATCATTTTCGCAGAGACCGGTCTTTTCGTAGGTTTCTTCTTACCAGGCGACAGTTTGCTCTTTATTTCAGGGATTTACGCCGTTAAAATCATCGACACTACTTTCGGAACCACAGGTTCAGATTTTCTGGATACTACGATTCTGGCGACCGCAGTTGCCGTTGCCGCAATCATCGGAAACGAGATTGGATATTGGTTTGGTTACAAAAGCGGACCATTGTTATACGAGAGAAAAGATACTTTCTTATTCAAGAAAAAATATCTTTTCAAAGCGCACGATTTCTTCGAAGACCACGGAACAGTTGCCGTTATTTTGGCAAGATTTCTTCCAATTGTGAGAACATTTGCGCCAATCGTTGCAGGAATTGTAAAAATGGATAAGAAGAAATTCTTTTATTACAATATCATCGGAGCGTTTGCTTGGTCATTCACAATGATTTTTGCGGGGCATTATCTCGACAAATTGTTTATGGACCAGTTCGGAATTGATTTGAAGAAAAAATTGGAAATTATCGTTCTTGTCATCGTTTTGGTCACAACTTTGCCTATCGTTATCAAGTTCTTTTTCACTAAAGATAAAGAAAGACCAACGAAAATTGATTAATCAACATTGAAATATCAGCACAACATATAAAACCGGAAACAATTTCCGGTTTTTTGCATTTAATATTTTGACTTCGTCGAACCATTGCATTAGGTTTGGGCAGCTTTATCCGCCTTCCACTCCCAAACCTAACGAAGTGGTTCGACGAAGTCAATCTTTTTTGCTCGACGATTTCACATTAAATTGAAAACGAGTACAGGCAAAAAAGGATTTCCGTTCAAGTCGGGCTGCAGATTCGCTGTTAAAATCACATTTTCAGTAACTATATTAAAATCTAAATAAAATGAAAGTATTTGTAAACAAAAGAATTCCAGAGAACGGAATAGAGATTTTGAAAGACGGAAATTTAGATATCATTTTCCCGGAAACAGAAAATCCAACGCACGAAGAATGGCTGGATAGCTGCAAACAAGCAGACATCATCCTAAATGTCGGCGGAAAGAACAAATATGACAAAGACTTCTTCGACGCTTGCCCGAATGTGAAAGCAATCGCTCTATTCTCCGTAGGATTTGACCAAGTTGATATCACTGAAGCTACAAAAAGAAATGTCGCAGTCGGAAATACACCAGACGTTTTGAGCCGTGCCACTTCTGACGTTGCATTTTTATTAATGCAAATGGTTTCCAGAAAAGCAAGCTACAATATCGCCAAAGTAAAATCCGGAAACTGGAAAGACTTCGACGCTTTGGAAGAGCTCGGTCAGGAACTTTATGGAAAAACTTTGGGCGTTTTAGGACTAGGCAGAATCGGTTTTGAAATGGCCGAAAAATGTAAAGCCGCTTTCGGAATGAATATTATTTACCACAACAGAAGTCACAACGAACAAGCCGAAAAAGAACTGGATGCTAAATATGTTTCTTTTGACGAATTAGTCGAAAACTCAGATATCTTAAGTATCCACGCCAATTATACATCAGAACAGGCTGACCTTTTCAACAAGGAAGTTTTCGAAAAAATGAAAGAAAATGTGATTTTCATCAACACGGCAAGAGGTGGTTTTCATAATGAGAAAGATTTGTTCGAAGCTTTGATTTCGGGTAAAATCTGGGGTGCAGGTTTAGATGTCACCAATCCAGAACCGATGCAGAAAGACAGTCCATTATTAGAACTTCCAAATGTTTGCGTTTTACCTCACATTGGTTCTGCAACTTTGGAAGCCCGAAGCGGAATGGCAAAATTGGCAGCAGAAAACGTTGTCGCTTTCAGTAAAGGCGAAAAAATGCCGACTTGCGTGAATCCTGAGGTTTACGAAGATTAATTTTAATTAAAATAAATCTTTCGAAAACAAAGCTTGGAATCATATTTGTCTATCTTAATTCAACCAAAAATAAATATTATGACACCAGAAGATAACATCGAAAAAAATTTAGAAGATTTGGATTACAATCCGGGTGAAGACATTTTCAACAGAGAAGAGCATATTCCTATCGACGGCGACGGAAATCCAATCAGAAATCCAAGTCAGGTGAATGACGAAATGCCATTCGGACTAGACGTTCCGGGTGCTGAAGACGATGATAATTTTGACCAGATTACTGACCAGCTTCCCGATGAAGAAAATAATTATTACAGCACGAGTGATAACGAAGATGACCACGAAGAAGAAAACGACGACATCGTAGAATAAAAAATAAAAGCTTACCGATTTGGTAAGCTTTTATTTTTTAGTTTAAGTCTCTGAATATTTTCAGCGGTTTCTTATTCTCATCTATCGCAACCAAAGTAAAATCGCCTGAAACAGCCTTTTCTCGAACATCGTTGTACATTTCCTCCACAAAAATCTCCACATTCACTTTCACGCTGGTGTTTCCAACATATTTGATTCTCCCGACAAGTTCTACAATCGTATCTGCAGGAATTGGTTTTTTAAAATCGATTCTATCACAACTTACGGTCACGAAAGATTTTCTGGCAAATCTAGTCGCGGTCATAAAAGCCACCTCATCCATCATTTCCATTACTTTCCCACCGAACATCGTGTTGTGATGGTTGGTCGTATTTGGGAAAACTACTTTGAAAACTCGCGTTTCCGATTGCTGAATTTTGTCTTCGTAATTCATTTAATAATTGTTAAAGTTGTGTAGTGGGCTTGTTTTTGAAGCTGCAAAGATAAGTGATATCAATTTATCAGAAACGGTTTGCTGATATTTTCAAATTGAATATCTTTAAAACTTTGAAAATCGAAACTACAATATGACTTTGCAACAACAAATCCAACAAGGCATTCCCTTCGAATTACCTCAGCCAAAACCATACGATTCCAACATCAACCACGCTCCGAAACGCAAAGAAATCCTTTCGGACGAAGAAAAAAAACTAGCTCTGAAAAACGCTTTACGTTATTTCGAACCCAAATTCCACACAGAATTGTTGCCGGAATTCAGGGAAGAACTGGAAAAATACGGCAGGATTTACATGTACCGCTTCCGTCCGGATTATGAGATGAAAGCGAGAGATATTGCCGAATATCCCGGAAAATCTGAGCAGGCAAAAGCAATTATGCTGATGATTCAGAACAATCTGGATTATGCCGTGGCGCAACATCCGCACGAACTGATTACGTACGGTGGAAATGGTGCGGTGTTCAGCAACTGGGCGCAGTATCTTCTGACGATGAAATATCTTTCGGAAATGACAGACGAACAGACGTTGACGATGTATTCCGGTCATCCGATGGGATTATTTCCTTCGCACAAAGATGCACCAAGAGTGGTGGTGACCAACGGGATGATGATTCCAAATTACTCCAAGCCGGATGACTGGGAAAAATTCAATGCGCTGGGGGTTTCGCAGTACGGACAAATGACTGCGGGAAGTTATATGTACATCGGTCCGCAGGGAATTGTTCACGGAACGACGATTACCGTTTTAAATGCTTTCAGAAAAATCAATAAAGACCCAAAAGGCGGATTATTCGTCACTTCAGGTTTGGGCGGAATGTCCGGCGCTCAGCCAAAAGCCGGAAATATCGCAGGTTGCATTACGGTGATTGCCGAGGTGAATCCAAAGATTACAAAAATCCGTCACGAACAGAAATGGGTGAATGAAATCCACGAAAATCTTGATGAACTGGTGGCAAGAGTAAGAAAGGCTCAGGAAAATCAGGAAACGGTTTCTTTGGCTTACCTTGGAAATATTGTAGATATCTGGGAGAAATTTGATGAAGAAAATTTAAGAATCGATATTGGTTCAGACCAGACTTCGCTTCACAATCCCTGGGCGGGAGGTTATTATCCTGTCGGTCAAACTTTCGAGGAATCGAATTCAATGATGGCAGAAAATCCTGAATTATTCAAAGAAAAAGTTCAGGAAACCTTGAGAAGACACGCTTCCGCTATCAATAAACACACAGCAAAAGGAACCTATTTCTTTGATTACGGAAATGCCTTTTTACTCGAAGCTTCCAGAGCCGGAGCCGATGTAATGGCAGAAAATCCTACAATTGGAAGGGAGTTCAAATATCCAAGTTACGTTCAGGATATTATGGGGCCGATGTGTTTTGATTATGGTTTCGGGCCGTTCCGTTGGGTTTGTACCAGCGGAAAACCTAAAGATTTGCAGAAAACGGATGATATTGCGTGTTCTGTTTTAGAGGAAATGATTAAAACGTCGCCCGAAGAAATCCAGCAACAGATGAAAGACAATATCACGTGGATCAAAGGCGCTCAGGAAAACAATCTGGTCGTTGGTTCGCAGGCAAGAATCTTGTACGCCGATGCAGAAGGCAGAATGAAAATCGCTGAAGCCTTCAACAAGGCCATTGCCAACGGAGAAATCGGTGCGGTGGTTTTGGGAAGAGACCATCACGATGTTTCGGGGACGGATTCGCCGTACAGAGAGACTTCCAATATTTATGACGGCTCGAGATTTACGGCAGATATGGCGATTCACAATGTGATTGGCGACAGTTTCCGTGGGGCGACCTGGGTGAGCATCCACAACGGTGGCGGCGTTGGCTGGGGCGAAGTGATCAACGGTGGTTTCGGGATGTTGCTCGATGGAAGCGATGATGCCGACAGAAGATTAAAATCAATGCTCTTCTGGGACGTTAACAACGGAATTTCAAGACGTAGCTGGGCAAGAAATGAAGGTGCTGTTTTTGCGATTAAAAGAGCAATGGAAGCTGAACCGAATCTGAAGGTGACGTTGCCGAATTTTGTGGATGAGAGTTTGTTTTAAAAACTTTTTAAATACAAAAAAACCTGCTTCACAGCAGGTTTTTTTGTATTTATTTTTGGATGCAATGCTACACCATCTTATTTTTATCAATAATTTAATATACAAATTTGAAACCTATATTAACGGTAATAAATAATATGCGTTGCAGGAGTGCTTAAGCACAGACAATTTTTGCAATATATGGATTATCATAAAATTTGTATTTCAATGATGAATTCTCAGCAATATCTTTTCTAATCGTTTTATTATGAGGATTCAGAAAAGAATCAAGAAAATTTTTAGTATCAATATCTGTGAATTTAAATGTTGCTATTTGATCAAAAACAATTTGATAATCAATTTCATTCATATTTCCGATAAGTTTTAGGTAGCATTTTTCTTCTGGATTTGGAATAGGTATTTCATTAATTTCATCAATAATTTTAATCATAATTTGCCCGCCAAATTGTTCAATTTTTTCAATATTTGGAAGATTCATCACTCTAAATCTCCCTTTCTCTGTCTCAATATCAATATATTCCACAAGTATTTTTTTTCTATAATCTGTAAATTTGTCTGTTTTGGGGTCATAACCAAAAAGTACATCTAATTTTTTTATTTCTTTTTCATTGGTTGTATCAAAAAAATGTAAGTTTTCCTTTTCATCGACAATAATTTTAGCCTTCAAATCTTTTTCGAAATCAAAATTTAAAACGTTTGCTTTTGTTTTATCATTCTCGAAATTTTTGTATTCCATTTCACTACTTATAATATCAATAAATTCAAAATCAATATTAGCATTGCATTCAATTTGATTCACAAATATTTTTTCATTTTCAAATTCAAAAAAAATACCTGTGATATTCACAACAAAGTGTATTTTGTGTTTATCCGATTTTGTTTTCATCCATTGATAAAATGCTATCTGCATAATTTGAGTCCAGTTTTCTTTTGCTCCTAATTCAACTAATTGGTATAAATTAAATTCATCTTTTTTGTTGACCGAGTAATATTTTTCAATTTTACTTATTGAAATATCTTCTAAAAGAGGACTAATATCGCAGTAAACTTGTAAAACTTCAAACCCTTTGAATTTTGGTTTTATTTGGTGGATTGGGAACAAGATTTTTCTTGCGTTTTCTTCTAAATAATTAAAAGTGTACAATTCAATTCCAAAATTTTTAGCACAATCAATCGCATCTTTTTGAAATCCTTTTTCTGAAACAAATATTTTTTTATTTATTTCCGGAATTCTCAAACATTTTGAATTAAATGCTTCAATTTTTTCTACGGGTATTTTATTTTTATATTCTTTACATTCAATAGCGATTGTAATATCAAAATTGTTTACTTGAGATTTTATAAGAATATCGATTTCTCTTTTATTAGAACTTGTATTTTCAATTTTGTAATTGGAAAATATTTTGGTTGAAGAATTTGAACTATATATCTCTTCTACAATTTGTACTAATTGTTCTAATTTTTTACCATCTTTTCTCATAAAATAAAGTATTACAATATATACAATTCAAATATAAAAAAAAGGATCTAACGCTACTAATGATCTCCACACTAAAAAAGTCATTTCAAACTGTTTATGAAGATCCATACTACAAAACAACGTCAATCAAACCAGCCAGCATTTTTGTCAATTCAAAACAACACTGTTCGTAACTTCTGGAGGTAGGATTAAGTCTATTGTAAGTTTTGGGAAACCGGATACCTTCTTTGATTTAATACAATTGCATTTAAATCAATAAATTTACCCCACAAAATCCCCCACAATGCAAAACCTAGGAATCATCGGCTACGGCTGGCTCGGAAATCACATCTCAGAAAGACTGTCAAACCGATACAACATCTTCGCAACCACTACCACACCTTCCAAAGCACAAGACCTCAGCGCCAAAGGCCACCACACTACTTTAGTCAGTTTCCCAGACGAACTGAATTCCGAGATGAAACCGTGGGAAGTTGCAAAAGACCTGGATGCCATCATCATCAGCGTTCCGTTTTCGGGACTTAGAGGTGCGCAGATCCCGATGAATGACAAACGTCAAAACCTGCTGAACTTTCTTGGTGATTACAAAGGTCAATTGTTTTTAATGAGTTCGACTGGCGTTTATCCTCAGACTGAAAAAGAATTTACCGAAGACGATCAACCCACACAGGAAGTAGAAAGTGAAAGTTTCATTTTAGAAAAATTCCCTCAAACCAACATTCTGAGATTAGCCGGACTAATGGGTGGCGAAAGGCTTTTGAAGAATTATAATATTTCCGACCTGCATCTGTTGGTCAATCACATCCATTACGCTGATATTTGTTCAGTCGTTGAAAAAATGATGAACAATCAATCTCAATCAAAAGTTTATAATGTCACAGCACCCATTCATCCGAATAAAGAAGAAGTCATCAATGCACAGAAAGGACTCTCCTATTCCGGCGAGCGAACCACTGTAGGAAGAACCATTTCTCCACAAAAATTAATCTCAGATCTGGACTTCGAATTTCAATATCCCGATCCGCGATATTTTCATTTGTAAATATTTCAAGTGATTTCCAACCTTTGCAGAGGAGAACGCATCTTAGTATAAAAAGGACATTATGAAAATCACGATCCCAAAACCATGTCACGAAAACTGGGCAGCTATGACACCCGAAGAAAAAGGCAGATTCTGCCAGGTCTGTTCCAAGAGCGTAAGAGATTTTACCCGGGCATCTGACCTGGAAATTATGAATGATCTTTCCGGCACGTCAAACATCTGCGGCAATTTCCGGGCAGACCAACTGGACAGAAACCTCAGCCATTCTTTCATCAATTCTTTATTTGCAAAATTTGCCGTTGGTTTTGTGCTCACGTCCGGAGGCATCGTCTCGGCACAAACGCAGCCGAAGGAGAATAATCCCATAAAAACTGATGTTCCGCTACAGATCAAAGGCGAAGTATCGCAAGTTCAGTCACCTAAAACACAACCAATTCAAATAGATCAATCCAAACCAATAATTCTGGGCAAAATCGCAACGACAGGAAACGTATCCAATGTACCAATATACGTTGTAGATGGAAAGATAATCACTGATGAAAAATTCAGAAAGATAGATCCCAACACCATCAGCAAAATAAAATTTTTAAAAAGCAAAGACGCCATTTCCAGATATGGTGCAAAAGCGAAAGGTGGTGGTGGTGTTATTACTTTGAAAAGGAAACTGAAGAATGGGAAGTAAAGTGAGTTAGGTGTTAGAATTGGAATCTAAAAACAACAAAAACCACTCTGCTAAACTGTCAAAAACCATCAAAAACTCAAAGCCAACAAAAACACACTTAGGTAACGGAAAGGTAACAGCGATGTAACAGAAATCACTTCCAAAAATAAAATGTCAAAATGTCAAAACCACTCAGATTTTTAATCAGAATAAAAGTACATCTAGGATACGGAAAGTCTACAGAGAGTGTACAGACGTAACTCAGAAAAAATTGATGTTAAAATGACAAAATTCCCTTCTCAAAAACATAAAATTTATGAAATCTTTTAACACCCCAACCCTATCTTTGGAATCATTCTTGAACCTACTCCCGGAAAATCCCCTATTATGGAAACAAGTACAATCAAAACCATCGCAAAATACGGTTTAGGCGCAATGCTGATCTCAGCCGGAATCGGACACCTTACCTTTGCAAGAAAAGAATTTCAGGCTCAGGTTCCGGAGTGGGTACCATTCGAAAAAGACGATACCGTTGTCTATTCCGGAATCGTAGAAATCGCAATGGGAGCCGCCATCATCGCTGCACCAAAGAAATATGAATCACTCGTAGGGCAACTCGCCGCCGGATTATTCACTGCCGTTTTCCCTGGGAATTACGCGCAGTACAAAGAAAGAAGAAATGCTTTTGGACTCAACACAGACAACAAAAGATTCGCAAGATTGTTTATGCAGCCCGCCCTTATCGCCTGGGCGCTCAAGTCTACGGATAATAAGTAATCAAATTACAACTCGCAGATTTAGCAAATCCAGCAGATCTTTAATCAGAATCTGCTCAATCCGCCTAATCTGCGAGAAAATTATTAAAAACAGCACTCAACTTTTCGGTTGAGTTTTTTTTATTCCCGCATAGAATAAATCTATGTTAACAGTTTCCGAGAATCAATCTTTATCTCTAAATTTATTGTCATCAAATTCGAAAACCTAATCAATAACAATTAACAAAACTATGAGTTCAGAAAATCCAAGCTTCAAAGACATATTCAAAAGCGAAAACGAAATCCCCGAAGAATACAAAGTTCCCGTCATCCATCAAAGAGAATATCTACTAAACGGCGAGCTCGTACAATGGAACGGCGACATAACAGAAATCTACTCCCCCATCTGCATCCCGACAGAAAACGGTCTGGAAAGAAAACTATTGGGAAGCATTCCGAACATTACGCCGCAAGATGCAATGGATGTTTTGGAAGCGTCGGTAAAAGCGTACGACAACGGACTCGGTGAATGGCCGACAATGTCCGTAGAAGGCAGAATCAAATGTATGCAGAAATTCGTTTATCTGATGATTCAGCAACGTGATCTGGTTATCAAGCTATTGATGTGGGAAATCGGAAAAACACTCCCCGATTCCACAAAAGAATTCGACAGAACCGTAGATTACATCAACCAAACGATTGACGCTTTAAAGGATCTCGACAGAGAATCTTCAAGATTCCAACAGGCAGAGGGAACAATTGCCCAGATCAGAAGAGCACCGCTTGGCGTAGTGTTGAGCATGGGACCATTCAATTACCCACTGAATGAGATCTTCACAACGTTGATTCCTGCTTTGATTATGGGAAATACAATTCTCTTCAAACTTCCTAAACACGGTGTTCTTGCGCATTATCCTTTATTAAAAGCATTCCAGAAAGCATTTCCAGCAGGAACAGTTAACACCCTTTACGGAAAAGGCGCAGAGATCATCACCCCAATTATGGAAAGCGGAAAAGTAAATGTCCTAGCCTTCATCGGATCGAGTAAAGTTGCAAATGGTTTGAAAAAACTTCATCCAAAAGTAAACAGACTGAGAGCCATTTTAAGTCTTGACGCAAAGAATGCTGCAATTGTCACAAAACACGCAGATTTAGATGTTGCTGTCAGCGAATGTATTTTAGGATCACTTTCATTCAACGGGCAAAGATGTACCGCTTTGAAATTGATCTTCGTTCAGAAAGAAGTTGCTGAAGAGTTTACCAAGAAATTAACGGCTGCTGTTTCCGCGTTGAAGCCTGGTTTGCCTTGGGAAAAAGATGTGAAGATCACACCGCTACCTGAAGTGAACAAACCGCCATACCTTGAGGAATGTATCCAGGATGCGATATCAAAAGGTGCCAAAGTCCTAAATGAAAATGGTGGTTACAACGAAGCTTCTTTCGTTTTCCCTGCGGTAGTTTACCCCGTAAACAGCGATATGAAACTGTATCACGAAGAGCAATTCGGACCAGTCATTCCTGTTGTTCCTTTCGATGATATCTATGAACCGATCGATTATCAGGTCAATGCAGATCACGGAATGCAGGTCAGTCTTTTCAGTGAAGATCCAATGGAAACTTCAAAACTGATTGATGCTTTTGTAAACTTGGTAAGCCGTGTGAACATCAACTGTCAGGCGCAGAGAGGTCCGGATGTTTTCCCATTTACTGGAAGAAAAGACAGTGCAGAAGGAACGCTTTCAGTTTTTGATGCTTTGAGATCATTCTCTATCCGATCTTTGGTAGCTGCAAAAATCACGGAATCTAACAAAACCCTTTTGAACTCTATTGTAAGAGACCACGATTCTAATTTCCTGAGTACGGATTATATTTTCTAAGAAGCCTCAGAGATCATAGATAAAAAGATAATAGAGTTTATTATCTTTAAAATAAATCCGTTACCAGATTGGTTGCGGATTTTTTGTTATTTAAGGATAGCCAAATACAAATATTTCCTAAAATCCCACAATCAATTTCAGTATTGCTTTTTTTACAGTATTTTTGAGGTTTAAATTTCTGAATTGAAAAAATTAGATCAATATATTGTCAAAACCTTTTTAGGACCGTTTCTTTTTATTTTCAGTGTGCTGTTCTTTATCTTCATTGTTAACATCATATGGACGCAAATGTCGCAGCTGACGGGAAAAGGCCTTAGTTATGGTGAGATACTGAAACTGCTTTTCTATCTTGGAATGAGTGTTGTAAGTATGGTTTTGCCGCTTACGATTCTTCTTTCCTCGATTATGACATTTGGAGACTTTGGGGAACGCTATGAGCTGGCAGCGATGAAAGCTGCTGGTATTTCATTGCTTCGGGTAATGATGCCTTTGCTGATCACGGTTTCTTTTCTCGCCGGAATTTTATTTTTATTTTCCAATAATATTATTCCGGATTTCCAGCGGAAGGCTAAGAATATGTTGTTTAATATCGTTTCTTCCAAGCCGGCGCTTAATTTCACACCCGGCGTTTTTATAGATCAGATCTCCGGATACTCCGTGAAATTTGATAAAATCTATGGCGAAGGTGGTGAAAAACTGGAAGGAGTTTTCCTACACAAAAACGCAAGTCCTTACGATAATCAGCAAACCATTATTGCAAAAAAAGGAAAATTCGCAAATGCCGAAGACCGTAATTATCTGAAACTGATTCTTTATGATGGATATGTTTACGAAGATAATATCTCCGGAAAACCTTATGAAGAAAGAAAAAAGCAACCAAATCAATCGGTTAAATTCGATAGTCTTGTTTATCACTTTGATATCAGTGAACTAATCAACAACGCCATAGAAAAAGAAAAAATAACGGATGATTACCGCTTCCAGACCTATGGAGAAGTAAACGAAACACTTATAAAAAATAGAAAAAGCAATATTCTATCTATAAGTTCTATGGCATCACCAGTGATCTCGCAGACCAATAGTTATGTTCAATATATTGATAAAACCAAGCCGAAAAACAACATCATCAAAGAACAATACAAAATAGATACGCTGAAAAAAGATAAAAAACTGGAAGTGCTGTGGGGTGCTTATAACAAGATCGAAGCTTTAAAAGCTGGCGTAGATTCCAACGAAAACGGCATCCGTGATACGATCAAAAATTACAACAAAATTGTAATGTATCAACAGCGGATAGTATCATATTCATTCACTTGTATTATTTTCTTTTTGATAGGCGCCAGTCTTGGATCTATTATCAGAAAGGGCGGAATGGGACTTCCTGTGATTATTGCTATTGTGATCTTTATCATCTTCTATGTTCTGAATCTTACTGTAGAAAATATCTCATGGAAAGGAAAACTGAATCCTTATCTTGCGGCCTGGATCCCAAATTTCGTGTTGTTTCCATTCAGTATTTGGATTACGTATAAGGCATTGACAGATTCTCAGTTGTTTGATATAGAAAAGTACAAAGCACTATTCAAACCGATCATAGAGAAATTCTCAAAACCAAAAGAACATCAGCGATATCAATAATACATAAAAGCCGGATTAAAAAATAATCTGGCTTTTATATATTTATGAAAACTTGTATATTACTCAGAATAGCCCTTCAGTACTTGTCTGTAGCTCATCAGAATTGATGATTTTGATATAAACCCAACAAACATATTATTTTGATCTACGACGGGTAAATACCAAAATCCAGTATCATCAAAGATTTGAAGAATATCCAAAGGTTTATCTTCTGGTTTTATCAATGCTGGCGGCGTTTTCATAATTTTGGTTACCGATAATGAAGCATTATTTTCCTGATTGAAAAGATAAGGACGGATATCGTCCAGAGTCAGAATTCCTCTTAATTTTTTATCGTTGTTCAGTACGGCAAACAAATTTTTATTTCCGTTTTTTACCAATTCGAACAAGTCATTGATAGAAGCATTTTCGTTGATTGTCTGAGCATTTTTATCAATAAAATCTTCTGTATGCAGAGAAAATAAAAGATTTTTATCGTGTTCATTCGTAAATATTTTTCCTTGATCAGCTAATGATTTTAATTCTGGTGATATCGGCGAAAACCATTTGGCCATCAGATAAGAAATAACAGAAACAATCATCAACGGAATAAACAGATCATATCCAAAACTGGATTCTGCAATCAAAAATATAGCTGTCAAAGGAGCATACAAAACACCGCTCATCGCTCCGGCCATTCCTACCAAAACAAGATTGGTAACCGGAACATCTTTAAAGCCGATCTGCTGACAAATCACAGCAAACAAAAACCCGACAGAACCACCCGCAAAAAGAGACGGTGCAAAATTACCACCATTACCACCACTGAAAATGGTAAAAGATGTGGCAAAAGCTTTTAAGAGGCACACGAGAACAAGAAATAAGATGATCGTCCATTCCTTCAGGTCAAAATATCTAAAAAAACTATTTTCAATAATGACATTTGCATGTCCGTTGGTAAACGCTTTTACCGTATCATATCCTTCTCCGAACAAAGGCGGAAAAAGCACGCATAAAAATGACAATACAGCGCCACCCAACATTGCTTTTCGTAACCGGGAGATTTGAAGTCCTTTTAGAAAATGTTCGACCTTTTGAGAAACAATCAGGAAATATCGGGCATATAAACCTGTTACTATTCCCAATATCAGATAATAAGGAACATTTTTATAATTAAATGCCTCTCTGGTATAAAACCTAAAAAGCACATCTTCCTGAAGCAATATTCTAGACAAGAGACTTCCGCAGACCGCAGCAACAACCAACGGAATAAAATCCGTAAAAACAACACCAGTCAGCAGAATCTCAAAAGCAAACATAATCCCGGCAATCGGTGCGTTGAAGGCAGAAGCAATACCTGCCGTTGCTCCTGCAGCCAAAAGCAAAGTCCGTTCTTTATAATTCAGCCGGTAAGTCTGTGCGTAGTTGGAACCAATAGCCGCACCTGTCACGGCAATCGGGCTTTCCAAACCGGCTGATCCTCCTAACCCTACTGTGATTGCACTTTGTACGATCTGAGAATAGGTTTTAACAAAAGAAACAATGCTGGAGTTTTGTGCAATCTCGTACAGAATAGCTCCAATTCCCTTTCTGTCCTGCCCTTTGAAGATGGTAAGAACAATACTCGTCGTCAAAACAATTCCAAGAAAGGGAAAGATGATATAGAACAAAATCTGATATTCAAAATGGACTTTGTGGGTTATAAAAAAGTGAATATTATGAACAATGGTTTTCAGTATCACGCCGGCCAATCCTGCGCTACATCCTACCAGAATACCAGAGAGCAGAAGAAACTGGCTTCGGCTGAGCTTGTTGTTGAGCCAATGCAGAATCAATTCATAACTCCGGGCTTTCTCCAGTCCGTACTGCTGAAAATCTCTTTTGAATTTGAGAAAACTAAGAAATCTTTTTTTATTATGAATTTTCACTTCTGATATATTTCTGTATAGATAAAAACGGATATCGCAGATTCCGCATAGAAAATTTTGAATGTTCCACAAATATACCAAAAGCATATCGGAAGAGAGATGCCCTTGTTAAAAAATCCAATTAAAGCCTTATATTCGTATCACAAAACTGATGTTATGAGAAAAATAATTGTTTCGGTCTGTGCAATGGCGGTTATGCAGTCCTGCATCGTCTCTACCGCTACAAAAGCAGTTACAGGTGTTGCAAAACTTGGTTACAAAGCCGTGAAAGGTACAGTAAAAGGTGTAAGCTGGGCGGTAAGCAAAGCCAACGGAAAAATAGACAAAGACAGAATAGACGGCACCTGGAAAATCGTAGGCGTTTATCACGGTTCTTTTGAACAGTTCAGTCAGGATCAGAATCCTGAGAGTTCCTTCGACACCGAATGCATTGATGGCTTCGATCAGATTGTTTTTAACTCCAAAAGATCTAAATATAAACCTGTTCATTGCAATACTGAAAAAGAAAGCTGGCAGAAATATGATTTTGAATTTGGAAAGAACCCTTTGACAAAAGAGAAAGAAAACTACCTCGAATTCAATTCCGGAAACTACATTTCGATCATCGACATCAACAATAAAACAATGGTCCTGGAAGGCAGCCTGATGCCAAAGCTGGCATTCTCCGGCGGTAAGCTGTATCTTCTGGAAAAGATAAAATAAGGAAAACCGTAAACCGGTACATTCAAACAAAAAAACCTGCTTTACCGGCAGGTTTTCTATTTTAAAAGATATTAGAATTACTTTTTATTATGGGCAACCCGCCAGACAATACCGCTCACATCATCTGCAACCAGCAAAGATCCGTCAGCAATCTGTAGCACACCAACCGGTCTTCCGTAAACATCGCCCTTCGCTTCATCAGCTATAAATCCCGTAAGAAATGGCTGATAAGAGCCCGAAGCTTTTCCATTTTTGAAAGGAACAAAAGCCACCTGATAACCTACCAGAGAAGAACGATTCCAGGAGCCGTGCTGTCCGATGAAAGCCCCATTTTTATATTGCTCCGGAAACTGAGATCCTGTATAGAATGTCAAACCTAGAGAAGCTGTATGACTTCCCAAAGGCACATCCGGCACAATGGTTTTCGCCACCAGATCCGGCTTTTCGCCTTTCCTTCTGGGATCTTCGTTCTTTCCAAAATAAGCGTAAGGCCAGCCATAAAAAGCGTCTCGTTTTACACTGGTCAGGTAATCCGGAACCAGCTCATCGCCCAGTTCGTCACGCTCATTCACCACGGTCCAGAGTTGTCCCGTCGTAGGATTCCAACTCATCCCGACAGGATTTCTAAGTCCGGCTGCAAAGATTTTTTCACCGCTGCCATCGGGATTTACTTCCAGAATGTTGGCTCTTCTCACTTCGTTTTCCATTCCGTTTTCGCCGACGTTACTTCCCGATCCAACTGAGATATAGATTTTAGACTGATCCTTGTTCGCAATCAGATTCCTGGTCCAATGGTTGTTGTAACCGCCAGCTGGCAGATTGACGATTTTTTTCCCGGGTTGTGTGATTTTGGTATCACCAGTTTTGTATGGATAGACATAAAGCCCGTCGGTATTGGCAACATAGAATTTGTCTTTGATGATCAGCATTCCGTAAGGCTGGTTCAGGTTGGCCAAAAATACAGATGAAGATTCCGGAATGCCGTCTTTGTTGGCATCTCTGTAAAGGATAATCCGGTTAGCAGATTTGCCTCCTACCTCAGCATCACTTTTTCCGCTTAGGTCATTTTTGATTTTGTCTGCCGTGGAACGTTCCGAGTTGGAAAGCACCACGAAGATATCGCCATTTTCTCCCTGAATCATATTTCTAGGACTTTTGATATTCTCTGCAAAACGCGTCACGGTAAAACCTTCAGGAGCAGTGGGCGCTTTATCCTTCGGCCACCCGATAACATTGCTGAATTTGTTTTTAGAACTTTTCTCATCCGGCGGCGGCAGTTTCAGGGTATCGGTTTGTGTAACGGCTTCTTCGTTTGGTCCGGAACCGTCGGTCTTCTTGGTTTCTTTACAACTGAAAAACAGCACGGTGACGGCAGGTAAAAGATAATTTTTCATAATATTTTAAGATTTGGTATTTCAGAATTCTAAAGCCTCAAAAATTACAAAAACCATTCCCTAAAAGTAAAATGACTGTTAATAGTAGCTTAAGGTGAACAAAAAAACCTGCTCTGTGGCAGGTTTAAATTTATGATTGATGTTCTTAAGATTGAGGGGTATTCTCTTTGTTCACCACTGGTGGCAGGTTGGAGTTCTTTGCTGCTTTTACCAATTCGTTCACATCGTTATAAAACAGTTTCCAGTTTGCGACGTCCTTCATTGCTGTCAGTAATCCGAGGAAAGATTTCAGGGTTTTCTCCAGATCCCTTCGGATTCCCGAGGCAGTTTTCTGGTTTCGAAGGTCGGCGTTGGCACCAGCCTGTTCTGCAAAGATCACTTCGAAAGCCAGTTGTTTGTCCTTCATCTCACCGAAAGCGACAGTCAGAGAAAGCGTTGAGATCTTTTGTGTATTCTCCGGTTTTTCCAGTTCCTCGATCAGTTTTTTCATTTGGGCGGTTTGGGAGGAATAGCTCAACCGGTCGAGATCCAGACCAAACTGTCTGAAGATCTGATAGAGGTCTTCTGCGGATTGCTGGTTGGCTGCAGAAGGCAGTTTTCTATATCCGTTCAGAAATGCTTTGAGGCTGGAATAAGCCAAGTCTCTTTCTCTATCGAGATCCGCCACATCTTTTCCTTTTCCGCTATAGATCTGTTTGGTGTAAACTGCGTCATAATCGGCGTATTTGAGCTTTAGTTCTGTCAGGAGCGGATGAGCTGTTATGACAGTGTAGGTTCCGAAATCTGAAACATTGATAGTTCTCTGGACAAGCGTAGCCAAATCTTTGGTACTGAGTTTTGGTAGTGTAATTTTCATACATTTAGTGTTTTTGTTGTTAATAATTTATTTTTTAAACGATTTAAATGTATAAAAAATATTGTTTTATCACAAACAATATTGTGGGAAACAAAAGTAAAAGTTGTTTGGTTACAAACACACCTGTTTGTGACCTAAGTAAAATTAGTTTTGTTACAAACACTATTGTTTATAACAAAAGTAAAAGTTGATTGGTTACAAACGGATGTGTTTGTGACTTCTGTAAAAGTTGGACAGGTTGCAAACAGGAGTGTTTGTATTCTAGGAGGTTTTGTTAATTGCAGTAGAAATACGGAAGGATGAGAATTGAGATTGGTTTATTTTTGAGATTATGGTAAACCGTAAAGAAGTTTAATTTAGCATTTATACATTTGATTTTTAATATGCATATACTTGATAATAAATAAAAAACGAAAACAATGAAGCCAAAGTTAATAACTGCAATTTTATTATTTATCAGTGCCTATTCTCCACTATTTATAATTTTAGCTGTAAAGGATTTTGATTTTGATAAAATCAATTGGTTTAAACATCCTATTCAGATTTTACTTTTAATTTCAGTCACATTCATAAGCCTTATTCTTTTATTTTATTCAATTAAATCTATTAAAAGAGGAAATATGCCTGTTAAAATTACATTAGTAAAAAGCAGGTCTATTGATTTAATTAATTATACCATTCCTTATATTGTATCATTCTTTGGGTTTGATTTATCAAAAACAAATGATGTAATTTCTTTAACAATTTTCTTGCTATTGATGCTTCTAATGACAATTAAAAGCAAATCAGTATTTATGAATCCTATTCTTTTACTTTTGGGTTATAACCTATTTGATATAGAATATGAATTTGATAGTAAAAAATCCTCTGTAATAATAATGAGTAAAGATGAGATAAAAGTTAATGACTATTATTTTATTAGAAACCTAACAAAATTTTTATATATAATACCCCACGCTGGCGCGAGCTTCCAGCTCGTGCCTTTTATTTATGAACACGAGCAAGATGCTCGCGCTAGCATATTATTAAATTTTGTAGTTTTACTATAAACACAAAAAGATGAGTAGAAAATATAAATTCCAGGAAAAAGATGGTGCGTATTTCATAAGTTTTGCAACCGTATTTTGGATAGATGTATTTACCCGATTAGAATATTTTAACATCATCATTAATTCTTTAGATTACTGTAGAAAAAATAAAGGAATGATAATCTTTGGTTATTGTATTATGCCAAGTCATATCCATCTAATATTTCGTTCTGATGATGGAAAACCTTCAGAGTTAATTAGAGATTTTAAAGGATTTACTTCAAGAAATTTACTAAAAGCCATTCAAGAAAATAATCAGGAAAGCAGAAAAGAATGGATGCTTTGGATGTTCAGAAAAGCTGGAGACAAAAATTCCAATGTTAAGGAATATCAATTTTGGCAACAGAACAATCAACCTATAGAAATTTGGTCATTAAAAGTATTTGAACAAAAGTTAAATTATATCCATCAAAATCCTGTCGAAAGTGGTTTTGTTATCCAACCTTGGGAATGGAAATATAGTAGTGCAAGAAATTACTGTGATGATTTTGATGAAGTTTTAAAGATTGATGTGAATTTATAACTGTTAGACACGAGCTAGAAGCTCGCGCCAGCTTCAATGCAGAACTTTCGTTGCTAGTGCGAACTTATAGCTCGTGGTCAGCAATATAATCAACAAAAAACCTGCCCAACAGCAGGTTTTATATTTTAAAGTCCTAACATCTTAATGTCCGGATTTGCTTTGCTAATTCTATACGTGATTCAGGACTTTTCAGCCCTCCATCCAATAGGAACAAGCAGTAAAACATTATTTAAACTCATAATTCGAAACCACCATACTCAAAATAAAATGGACAAGATCCTGTTCCGCCTCCTCTCTATTAATCAGCCTTTTCTTGTAATGGTAAGAAGAAAGTACCTTTTTAAAATTTTGATATTTCGTAAAGCCATCCCCTCTGATATAGGTATTCAGATTGCCATCCTTTTTTTCAAGAATCTGATCGTCCAGGGTTCTTACCTTAAACAGAACTTCACACAGTTTTGGGTTTTTAGCACTATTCTCAGCGTATCTTTCAACGATATTAACTTTAAAAGAGTTTAACAGAATATTGTTAAAAACAACATTAGATTTACCCTCATTGATGTTGAGTTCAAGTGTATAATTCATAGACTTAGATTTTTGCAAATTTAAAGAATCAAAAAAGAAATCCTTATAATTTTAATCAGATTTTATAATTTCCGTTCAAAGTGGCTGCTGTGCAAAGCTTCAGGACTTTATGTCAAAGGTAAAACCATCTTAACTATTACCAAAATCCTATAGACTGGACCGCAATGTCAAGAAACTTCTTCGAAGCTTATATAAAATAGTTCAAAAAAAACCTGCTGTTGAGCAGGTTTATATTTAAAGTTCAAAGATCCTAATGTCCGGATTTCGCATCGACATCCTGCTTCACGTGACCGAGATATTTAGTACAATACGAACCAAAAATCAAAATCACAATATAGCAAAACACAGGAATCACAAAGGAATGTTGAACACCAAATTGGTCAGCCAAATAGCCCTGAAAAATAGGAACAATCGCACCTCCTAAAATCGCCATCACTACTAATGACGAACCTTGGCTCGTATATTTTCCTAACCCTGAAATCGCCAACGTATAAATATTAGAGAACATAATCGAGTTGAAAATTCCGATTCCTAAAATGCTGTACATCGCCATTTCACCGTGATTCAACATTGCTGAAATCAGTAACAAGACATTGATTCCTGCAAAGATGGATAACGTTCTTGCCGGAGCAGATTTTCCGATAAAAAATGCAATGAAATTCAAAGCAATAAACACCAAAAAGAAACTGATCTGTGCAAAAGTCAAATCAACAATACTGAAAATCACAAGAAAAACAGCAGTTGCTGCTCCCAACATATATAAAGCTTTTTTTCCTTGACTGATTGAATGATTCAGTGAAATAGCTCCAAGGAAACGCCCGATCATCGCACCGCCCCAATACAGAGAAAGATAGTTTTTGCTTACCACTTCAGAAAGATTCATTACTTGTGGCTGCTCCAAAAAGCTGATAATAAAACTTCCTACCGCAACTTCTCCACCTACATAACAGAACATCGCCAAAACTCCGAATTTCAGATGGTTGTGTTGCAACGCGCCGAAACCTTTTACGATTTCTTCGCCTTTTACCTGAAAATCAGGAAGCTTTACCCTTGAAATTAATAAAGCAACCAACAATAAAATCCCTGCAAAAATCAAATAAGGAATTTTTGTAGCTGCAGCACTGAAAGAACCATCAGGGGCGGAGAATAATTCGAAAATCAAATGTCCACCCAAAACAGGAGCAATCGTTGTCCCGAATGCATTGAAAGCCTGCGTCATATTCAGTCGGCTGGATGCAGAATCTTCCGGTCCCAAAAGAGAAACGTAAGCATTTGCAGTGATTTGCAAGACTGTAAATCCTAAACCTAAGATAAATAATGCCCCTAAAAATAAACCATAAGATGAAAATGTTGCGGCCGGATAGAATAAGACGCAACCCAATGCAGCAAGGAAAATTCCGAAAAGAATTCCTTTTTTGTAACCCACTTTATCGATTGGGTCTCCATTGGTGGTAGAAATTAAAAAGTAAATTAAAGAACCTATAAAATAAGCTCCAAAGAAACAGAACTGTACCAACATCGACTGAAAAAATGTCAGGTTGAATAGCTGTTTGAGATAAGGAATAAGGATATCATTCATACACGTGATGAATCCCCACATAAAAAATAAAAGTGTAATGGTAATCAAAGGAACGGTATAATTCCTTTTCGATTGTACGTCATTCGTCATAATCATTCATTTAAAAAGTGCCTAAAGATAGTCTGTTTTCGTGATAAAAACTCAAATTGAGATATTAAATTTATCATTACTTATCATATTATTTATTATTTAAATACATAAGTTTTTAACTCATTTAAAATGATTCGATAGCCTCAATGTGACATTTCTAAAAAAACATTTAGTATTAGAGATGTCACACTGAGCCCGTCGAAGTGTCTCATCTTACGGTTTCAAATCTTCAAACTGTTTATCTGCTGGAAGTATATGCTGAACTTTTTCAACCATCAATTCTTTCGGAACCGAGAATTCCGCCGTTTGTTTGATGTCTAAAGAAGATACCCCTACTGCAACTTTATAATTTCCTGCTTCTGCAACCCAAGCCGATTTTGCTGTGATGTATGAAGCTAAATCTTTCGGATTCAAAGTTAAAGTTATGGTTTGAGATTCTCCCGGTTTTAAATCTTTGGTTTTAGCGTAAGCTTTCAACTCAGATTTTGGCTTGTCGATGGATTGGTTTGGAGCAGAAAGATATAATTCTACGACGTCTTTTCCTGCCACTTTTCCGGTATTCTTTACTTCAACTGTAACTTCTAATTTGTTGTTGAAAGTTTTAGAATTCAATTTTAAATTACTGTACGCAAAGTCGGTGTAAGATTTACCGAAACCAAATTCATAAGATGGTTTCACATTGAAGGTATTGAAATAACGGTAGCCAACATAAATACCTTCTTCATACGTAACTTCTTTCGGATTGTCTGCAGGAATTCCAGGGAAATTCTTTGCTGATGCGTGGTCTGTGTAATTCACAGGGAACGTCATCGTCAGTTTCCCCGAAGGGTTTACTTTTCCGGAAACAACATCGGCAACGGAATGTCCGCCTTCTTGTCCAGGTTGCCAAGCCAATAAAATAGCATCAACTTTATCTTTCCAAGAAGCGGTTTCTATCACACCACCGATGTTTAAAATAACAACCACTTTTTTCCCTTTTGCGTGGAACGCTTTGGAGATTTTATCCAGCATTTCGATTTCTTCCGTTGCCAGATTGAAATCATTATCTACAACTCTGTCTCCACCTTCCCCGGAATTTCTTCCTAAAGTGACGAAAGCAATTTCTGAAGTTTCTGCTTTTTTAGCGATGAAAGTATCTTCCATTTTCATTTCAGGAAGTCTTTCAGGCAATGCTAAAATTCCTCTTGCTTTTCTTCTTTCTTTTTCGGCTGCCACTTCTTTTTCAGCGTGAGGTTTATATAAATCAACCAGCTCTTTGTCTAATTTGTAGCCAGCTGCATTTAAGCCTTCCAATAAAGAAACCGTGTGTTTGTTGTTCACACTTCCGCTTCCTGTTCCGCCTGTAATCCAAGCATAAGATGTTACTCCGAATAAAGAAACTTCTTTCTGTTTGTTAGCAAAAGGCAAAGCATTTTTTTCATTTTTTAGTAACACCATTCCTTCCGTTGCAGCGCTTCTCGTCACTTCTGCGTGTTCAGCTAGATTTGGTTTGTCGCTGTATTGGTATTGTGCGAAAGTCGGTGTTTTGAAAACATATTCCAAGATTCTTTTTACATTAAGATTTGCAACTTCCTGAGATAATTTCCCTGAGTTTAAAGCTTCCAGCAAGACTTTTTTCTGTGCAGGAATTCCGGGCATCAAAAGGTCATTCCCGGCATTCATTTGTTTTACAACGTCAGAAATTCCTCCGCTTCTAATCGATTCAAATCCCGGAAAACCGCCGAACCAATCGGTCATTACAATTCCTTTGAAACCCCATTCATTTCTCAAAACCTGAGTCAACAGATCTTTTGAATCTGAAGTATAAACGCCGTTCACTTTGTTGTAAGATGACATTACGGTCCAAGGCTGAGATTCTTTAACGGTGATTTCGAAGTTTCTCAGATATAATTCTCTCATTGCTCTTTCAGAAACGTGAGCATTGATTGTCAAACGGTTGGTTTCTTCATTATTTGCAGCAAAATGTTTGATTGAAGTTCCCACACCCTGAGACTGGATTCCATTAACAATGGCAGCCGCAGTTTTCCCTGAAATTAAAGGGTCTTCCGAATAATATTCAAAGTTTCTTCCGTTCAGTGGATTTCTCTGGATGTTCAGAGCCGGCGCTAAAAGTACGTCAACACCGTATTCTTTCACTTCATTTCCCATTGCTTTTCCAACTTGCTCCAATAAAGCTTTATTCCAGGTCGAAGCTAATGCTGTTCCAACCGGAAATGCTGTTGCATAATACGTTTTTGAATCATTATCTCTTGTCGGCTGAATTCTCAAACCAGCAGGACCATCCGCAACAATTGTAGCAGGAATTCCGAATCTGTCGAAAGAATCCGTTCCACCAGCAGCTCCTGGAACCAACCCTTGTTTTGAATCTCCGACAGGACCTGTCAGCACTTCAATTCCTGGCATTCCGGTTCCAATCAGAAGATTTACTTTTTCTTCGTTGGTCATTTGCTTGATGATGGCATCGATTCTTTTGTCCACCGAAAGACGTGTGTCTTCCCAAACATCTAATTTTCCGTTTTTGTTGGAATCATTAAACGTTTTTCCATCGACCGTTACTGTTGAATTTTT
>Ga0157369_10000419_pt1 | contig 56158 bp, 62 predicted proteins | sample C25metaG_FD_113461 | JGI IMG/M metagenome (GOLD analysis project Ga0157369, IMG submission 113461) | Corn rhizosphere microbial communities from Kellogg Biological Station, Michigan, USA - C2-5 metaG | ecosystem: Host-associated > Plants > Roots > Rhizosphere > Soil | place: USA: Michigan... | reverse complement strand
TGCAAATGAAAAACTAACCCTTATCTTTACCCTAACGAACGTTCTTTATGGCATCGAAAAGGTGCAAAACGGAAAACAGCCAAAAACTTGAAAACTTTGTGGCAGCCAATACGATTATGGCGCGAAGCGCCATAATCGCAGAGGATAATTACTAACTACAAGGGCACCGGAGCACCGAAGATTCCTAATTGTAACCAATAAAATTCACTGGTAATTTTCTTTAAAGTTAAAGTTTGATGGTGGTCAACAACGCCGACGTGCAATACTTTTAAGGAGGTAAATGTTTCTGAAAACAAAGGGTCTTAGGAATTTATCTGACAATTTAAGTTTGCCAAATTTTAAAGCGTGATGCAGAAGAAGGAATTTAATTTTGTCCGGAGTACACGTAAGGCATTATTGACTTGCTTGGAGACATTGTTCTCAGTTGTCGAAAGTTGGTCAGCTATTTCTTTATAGGAGAGTTGCTCTTTTCTACTCATTTCAAAGACCAGACGCATTTTCGGGGGAAGGGTCTGGATTTGTTGATCAATATAGGCTTTAAATTGCGTTTCCCTTATCTGATAATCCGTTGAGACAATTGGCTTTTCAGCCAGAAATGCTTGCAAGGATTCAAGGTGTTTCTCTTGTACTTTTTCGTGTGCGAAGTAGTCAAATATTTTGTACCGAGTACTTGAAAATAAATAGGCAGCAAGGTCTTTTACATTAACTGCTGAATCTCTTTTGAACCAAAGAGCGGTAAATACTTCTTGAATAATATCTTTCGCTACATCTTCATTAGAAAGTTTCTTATATGCGTGGCTGTAAAGCAATTCAAAGTAACGATAGTAAATTTCATTGAAAGCAGCATGATCAGACGTCTGTAGTAGTTTGAGTAGTTCCTGATCTGATAAGCTTTTAAGGCCGGCCATCTGCTAACATTTAATCTTTTGAAAAAATGCAAGCCTCTACAGATAGGTACTTGACCCGATTGGGCCGGAGTCGCCTGTCAAGTCCCTGGCTCTGGTAAAGCCGCCTCTTACGAGGTTGTCACATGACATAAGCGAGCTCCGGCCCTATTGGAATATAGGGAAGCCGGAACTACACTTACCATCGCGACTAAATTTACCAGATTCGGGGCGAGGCTTGTTAGCAGTCCTTTTTTGTTACTCTAAGAAACTGCAATAATAATCTATTATTCCTTATTAATCAGCTAATATAAGCAATCATGTACCACATGTGGTACTTTTAGAGAGATTTTTTTATATTCTTTTATAGTTGATGGATGCAGAACCTAAAACGTCAGCTATAGAAAAACATGTAATTAAGTTTGTAACGGATTTACGCATTGAACGTAATCTTAAGCAGGAAGATATTGCTGCGATTATAAATGTGAGTAGAGAGTTTATTACTAAAATTGAAAATCCTAATCACAGAGCTAAGTATAATCTTAATCACATTGATAAATTAGCCGATCACTTTGGGATGTCACCAAAAGACTTCTTACCAGATACTGCAACAAGTTATATTAAAAAATAGGGGCGTTCGTTACGGCAAGGCTCCTATTGCAAGTACTCATTTCACTCCGGGCTTTTCTCGCTGATCCAGGACGCAATTTTTGCTGGCCTCTATCTTACGGGTTGTATTTGTTTAAAAACATTTCAAGGCTCACTTTTTTTAGCGTTTTAGGCCCTGTACGTTGGAAAAGATAATCTTTTCCTATATCAAAAAATACCGGGCAGCCGGTCTCTGACCAGCTTTTGCGTTCATTTTTCCAGCGGAATCCGTATAGGCCTTTCCACCGTTTCATGATGGTAGAACGTTCTTCTTCCAACTGTTTTTCCATTTCTTCATTAGCACTCTCGATCACAATTTGCTCAGAACGATGGAAGCTATCCATTTCATCAATTAACTCTGAAAGTTCATTAGTGTATTTTTCCAGTTGTTTGTTCCATCCATCAAAATGGCTTTTGGTAAGCTCAAAATTGCGGTCGTAATATCCTTTTATCCTTGCGGTGACAATAGCTTGATAATCAGGGACTGCAGCAACAGCTTCAGCAATTTTTAATTCAAAGTCGCTTTTTTGTTTGGCTAACTTATCAAGTATAGAAGTTGGATTAATTGCAAATACATAACCGGCCTGTTTACTTTGATAAGAGAGGAGCTGTTCTAATGATAGCACTTCATTATAGACCGGGAACATACTGTGTTGCTCTTGTAGAGGTATGGCAATGCTTTTAGTGCATTTTAACTGTAAGATTTCCCGAAAGTCTAAAATTTTATAAGTATCAGTTTTTCCTTGAAAGGTAACAGCCTGCTCAATTTTAATTATAGTTCTTTCAACCTGTTCCAAATCAGTGGCTAAAGCCCGGCGCGTACGCAAACTAAGACGGTATTCTTTAAAGTACGTACTAAGATCATAGATCGAATGATAGTTAACCTCATCATATGCATTTTTGATCTCATCCCATTTAGCAATTGACATGGATGCTGCTATAGCAATTTGTTCAGGTGTTCGTAAATAGGACTCCATATGAAACTTGGCAGTGGACAATTGATCCTTAGTGGATTTGATATCGCGCTCTTTTTTGGCGATCCTTTTCCTGAACTCCTCCATTTCAGTGCGGTAAAAATAGCTATCAGCAGCAAGGCTCTTCCTGTGATCTTCTTCCACGCCTTTTAGCTCTTTGGTTACTAAACTCCAAATGTTTAAATGATCGACAAAGTTTTTGGCATTGATTACCCAGAACATTTTTCCATAAAATGCTTCCCGTGCGGCTATCGTGGACATGGAGATCGGAGAGTTTTGAAACTCGATTACAATGCCATTCTTATTTCTGACGTCGGCAATGTGCTTTTTTCCGTCCTTTTCAATGATAACCTCCCTTTCATTCGCCGCCCACCTTTTCTTCCAGTTGAGGTGCCAGGCAGTTTCCGGTTCTTTCCAGCTATCACAGTCAATGGCCTTGTAATGCTGCCAGTGCCAGGCATTGATATCGCCGCAATGAGCAATCAGTACATTACCACACAAGGGACAAATGCTTCGCCCGCCTTTAAATGGCTCAATACGAATGCCCATTTCATTCACCCCGAACTGCATCGCTTGTTTACTCATATATATTGACGAAATAGCTAAAAGGTATTGTCCTATAAATCCTTAACTAAATGCCCTTGTTAGTGCGAAATTAGGTCAACAATTTTAACGCTGTTTCCATAAGGGTTATCTACATATTCCAATTGGTACTTGATCGTTCTAAAATCGGAATGTAATGACTTTTGATTGCGTAATCGCTCACTGATAAGATACGACATTACATAATCATGGATTTTGCCATACCATTCCCTACCACTTCCCTCACGGCAAGGCATACGATATTCCTCACTATAGCTTATTAAATGGCGTTGATCTGTCGCCTGTGTGATCCTGTCATCACAAACTGGCAATATTAGCAACGCCCTGTCCTGTGGTTTATGCCAGGGTTCCTGGTCATCAAAGTTTTCTGCCAACCTATCATGATCATCGATAGGTAACCAGGAATATAATATGGCGTTAATCGGATAGTCTGTTTCGTCTACATCAACATAATCCGGTACTTGGCTAAAATCCGAGTATATCGTCTCGGGCAATAAGAGTAAGCCTGTGGATTCAGGAGAATTGTCTAACAACGATTTGTATGGTTCTAAATAAGTAGACTGAAATAGTTTTTGATGAAGTGCAGTTGAAAGGTAATTGATTTCTATTGTTCTCTTTTCAAAGAAAATAAAGCTATCCTGTATCGATTGGCAGCTCTTTTCTTCGTATCCTGAATTTTCTAAAACATATTGCAAAGATTCGTTTAATATATTATGATCTAAGCAAGCTAATATGGGATAAGTTCGTTCGTTGATTTCTACGATGGTCATTAGGTTGTTGTATATTTTTCAAATTTATTCCAATTAACTTAAAATATTTTAACCTATTATTCAACAGCCATCGGCAAGTTTTTCAAAGATCATCTAACGTTATATAGGGAAACTGAGAAAGGAATTAATTCAAACAACGAACGCAAAACCTACGGTTGTTAATTTTGTTAACTCATTAGTAAAATTAATATCATCTACCTATGAGCACAAGAGGAAGTAAAGTGGAGCGCCGTTCTGTATCAGAGCAGCCACACGAGTTAAAATACGAAGCAGGTAAAGAAGGCACTACTACGAAAAAAGTAGAAGCTGCTAAAAAAGCTGCCGGTTCCAATCAGCGGACTAAAGTTGAAAAGGAACTCAACGAAAAGAAATCTTAATCGAAACGCAGCATCGTACCGAAACGGCCCCGTATGGGGCTTTCTTGTCTATGGCTGAGCTCGATCAATATAAGGCAAAGCGGAATTTTAAAAAAACTGCTGAACCTGAAGGCGGTAATCCGCATTCAGATCGGCTCCTTTTTGTCGTTCAGAAGCACGCCGCTTCGCATTTGCATTATGATTTTCGCCTGGAGGTGAAAGGCGTTTTAAAAAGTTGGGCTGTTCCTCATGGCCCGTCGATGGACCCGGAAGAACGGCGACTGGCAATGCCGGTAGAAGATCATCCGTACGATTACAAAGATTTTGAGGGAATAATCCCAAAAGGACAGTATGGCGGAGGAACGGTGATGGTTTGGGATGAAGGCTGGTACGAACCCGCCACCGATGAGAAATTAAAAACCAAGGCCGAAAAGGAACACTGGATGATGAGCAATTATTACAAAAACGCGCTCAAGATCACCCTGCACGGCCATAAACTCAAAGGCGATTTTATTTTGATTAAGTTCAAAGATGATAAATATGACGGAGGTTGGCGAATCATTAAAGCCGAAGATGAGTATGCTACCAAAGATGATATTTTGCTGAAGGACAAATCTGTCAAATCGAAACTGACCATCGAGCAGATGGCTAAAAAAAAAGACGTGGCCGTTTGGAACAGTAACCGGAAAGAGGTTGAAGCACAAGACCAGGATAAGAACTCATCCAAAAATCTCAGCATTGATGCACTGAAACAGCAAGGTATCAAAAAAGCCATCCCCAAATCGATCAAGCCTATGCTCTGTACCCTCACGAAAGAAGTGGTACGTGATCAGGATTATCTTTATGAGGTAAAATGGGACGGCTATCGCATTATTTCCTACATCCAAAACGGCAAGGTGCGTATGGACTCACGCAGTGCCTTGGACTACACCAACAAATACCCGCCGGTCGCCAACGCTTTGAAGGAGCTCGGCCATGATGCCGTATTAGACGGTGAAGTGGTGGTTTTTAATGAAGATGGCAAGCCGGACTTTGATGCCCTGCAAACATATAATGGGCACCACAGTCCAATTAATTATTGTGTATTCGACATCCTTTGGCTGGACGGCTACAACCTCATGGAATTGCCGCTTACTGACCGAAAGGCGATACTCAAACAATTGGTCGAAAGCAATGAACTACTGCGTTTCAGCGAATCCTTTGACGACGGCGAGGCGCTTTACCAACAAGCTCTTGACCTGGACTTGGAAGGAATTGTAGCGAAACGCAAGCATAGCAACTACGTGCCCGATGCTCGCGACAGCCGCTGGTTAAAAACTCCAACACGTAAACGCCAGGAATTCGTCATTGGCGGTTGGGCTGAATCGGACAAAGTGCGCTCCTTTCGTTCTTTGTTATTTGGAGCGTACAACAGCAATGGGGAGTTCGAATGGATCGGCCGTTCGGGCGGCGGCTACAAGCAAAGCGAGATGCCGGGCATTCTCAAACAATTGGTGCAACTGGAAATAGATAAGTCGCCATTCATCAATAAAGTGCTCGACACCAAAGGCGCGAAGATTCACTGGGTGAAACCTGAATTAGTGGCAAACTTTGAGTTCGCCACCTGGACGAAGACCGGCCGCATCCGCAAGCCGGCGACTTTCTTAGGTTTTCGCAAGGATAAAAATGCCAGCCAGGTCGTTCGTGAAGTGCCCCTAAGCGATGAGCAGGAGGAGGCGATCAAAGAAACATCAAAGGCCGCCGCCCAAAAAGGGACTGCCACGGATAGTAACTGGCCAAAGATCGAAGCAAAGAAAATAATTTCCGAACATGACTTTGAGATTGCAGGCCAGACTATCAGCATTAACAACATTGAACAGGAACTTTGGAACGGGATTCCAAAAGCCCGGCTGATCACCTATTACCATAGTATTTGTCCTTATATACTGCTGCATTTGAAGAATCGGCCGCTATCCCTGCACATTAAGCAGGACGGGGCCTTGGCACCGGGCTTTTATATTAAGGACATGGAAGGCCGCCAGCCGGATTATTTGGACATCTTCAGCGATGAACGTCGCCACAAAAAGAAAGGCAAACGCGACCAGATCGATTATGCGGTCTGCAATAATGAGGCCGCGCTGCTTTATTTGATTAATTTGGGCAATATTGATCTTAACCCTTGGTCATCTACTATAATCAGTCCGCAGCAACCCGATTTCATTAGTATCGATCTTGATCCGTCCGATGAGGATTTCGGCAAGGCGATCAAAACCGCCCAAGCCGCTAAGTCAGTTTTCGACAAGTTGAAACTTACATCTTTCGTGAAAACGTCAGGCAAAACCGGTATACACCTATTTCTACCTTGCGAAGGCTTTACTTTTCCGCAAGCGAGAACACTGGCCGAGAAGATCTGCGAACTGGTTTGCCAGCAGGTAGCCGACATCGCTACTACCGAGGTCAGCATTGAACATCGGGGCAACAAGCTATTCGTCGATCCAAGTCAGAACGATTATGCTGATACGCTGGCCGCAGCTTATTCCGTGCGACCTTATAAGCACCCACAAGTATCAACGCCACTGGAATGGAAAGAAGTTAAAGACAAACTGAACCCCGCCAAATTCACAATGGATACAGTACCCGAAAGATTACAAAATAAAGGCGACCTTTGGGCAGAGCTGACCAACCGAGACACCAAGGCCGCCAACACGAAGCAGTTGAAAAAACTATAACCCGCTACGCCTCGCCCCGTTCATCGTAGCGGTGGTGTCGGTCATCGCTTAGCAACACAGTCCCATGTTTCAAAATGATGTCATTGTACCAGCGACAAAAGAAATTAGCCGTTGCGGATAAACAGGTCGGCCCTTCCGCAGCGATTCCTTCTGCGAGGTTCTCACCGTATTCGATAAAGATCATGCCGTCTTCCGTCCACGTCCGGAACTCGCTTACAGGTAAATGCAGTTTTGCTGCAATTGCCGTCAAATTTACCTGGTCTTCCTCAAATTCCAATTCGGCTGCGGCCTCTGGGCTATGATCCTCCACATGGTCGGGATCAAGCACATCTTCCACCGCATCATTTGCCAGACCGGTCAGTTCACTGGCCCGTTGGCGCGATACCCTTAGTTGCCGGGCGACAAAATTTAACGCATCTTCCATTTCAAATCAATTTTGGTTCGGTCCATAGTTGTCCTTTCCCCTTTATATTATAACCAGATCACGCTGCCACAGGTTTTAAAAACTTCGAGTAATGAAGTGCAAGCTTTTCTGAAGGGATCATTGAAGAGGAGGTCGGTTCATTATACAATCGGTTCGGCTACAGATTAATTGTTAAGACAGGTACGAATGATACAGCATATTTTATAAAATGGATGGAAAAGTCACAAATAGGATTAATTTTATTAATTATAAATAACGCTTTATCACTGTGACCACTACAACACTTTTCGACGATTTTGAACGAATAGATACTAACCGGGACAAGTTTCAGGTTCAGCATTATACTTTCCTAAATACATCAGCGGTACCAGAAGCCGTAAACGGCAGGCAAAAAGTTCTTTCTTGGGCTGAAGGGTTTACGCTTAGCGCAGAATTTCTGAGACGATTTCGTTCAAAAATCAATAAACAACATAGTGCCGCACTTTTTGAGCTGTTTATTTTTCACTACTTCAAAAGCAACAAGTTTCCAATACTACCTCTTGACCGGGCTGACATGCCCACCCCGGATTTCAAAATTGATGGTGAGCAAGCGGTATATATAGAGTGCACCCGTTCAAGCAATTCTGGTATTACCGACAGTATAGATACACTTCAGTCAGTTATTTTAGATTCTTTCCAAAAAATTGACAAGCAAAGACACTTTATCAATATCTCGTGGCTGGTCTGTTCTGAGAAAACACCCTCATTGAAGAAAATTCGCCATTTTATCCGCGAATTTATTCAAGAAGCCAGTAGTCGATCTTCATTGATAATAGAAGATGCCGGGTGGAAAATTCAAATTAGCCTCTTGCCTGCATCCCCGGAAGTCAAAAGAGGAATTGGCTTTATGCAGCATCCGGCACAAATTGTTACCCCGCACCTCAACGTTCTAACGGCACTAAATGACAAACGCCCGTCAAGGTATAAATTGGATCAACCATACATCATCGCCTTGCTAAGCGAAGATTTTCACCTGGATTATTTGGATATGGATTTAGCACTATTTGACGGAGCGCCTTTTCAAGATAAATTGCCGATCAAACGTGGCCGCGACATCGCATTTTTCATTGGCAAGCAACAGCTCATCAATACTTCTGTTTCGGGAGTGCTTTTAGTACAGCACCTGTCACCGTATAGCAATGTAATGCCAAAAATGATGCTGTTTCATCATCCGAGCGCAAAATACCCCCTTAATCCTGCATTGTTTAGCATGCCTCAAAAATATTATGAGCAGATAGATGCGGACAACTATAAAATTATCGAGATAAATACAGCTAACTAAAACAAGCTGGCCTGTTCTTTTGGCGGTTCTTCCTGACCATAAACTGGCAATTTTCCGCCCCAATCGTATGGCGAATCTTTTCCTTTACCTTCGGGTTGTTCTTTACTGCCTCGAATGGAAAAAACAGGGTAATGGACAATATCATCTGATGGAATGCTGTAATGAAAAAATTCATCCATATCATCATCTCCCAGGTCCTCCAATACCCAGGCCTGTTCCATTTCTTTGGTCAGGAACAATGGCATACGATGTTTATTTTCACCATCATTATGTATCCACGCCATCTTCTCATTTGCCCCTCTGGTAATCATGCTAAAACTCGCGAAGTTATAGAGTTCTCCTGATGCCTGGTCGACTTCCTGGCTAATCTGATATAAGGCCGGCACATAAAAGCTATCTCTATTCGCGATGCTGATATGATACGGTATTTTATTTTTAAACCCTTTTACTTTTTGATGCTCGTAAATGCCGGTGACCGGGATCAGGCAGCGATTCTTCCGTAAGCGATACCAGTACGATTTTTTATCGCCGATGATCCGTTCCGATCGGGCATTTACATAATTACGGCGTTGCATCTGCCGCTCCCTTGGATCGTTCACAAACGTGGGAACTACACCCCAGCTCATATTGGCCAATGCCAATGCGTTCCTATTTACAACGATAGGGTGCGTTGGGAGTACCTCGCAGGTGACGTGGACCATTTCTGTTGGGTAATGCGCCACATTGGGCGCCAGCTGAATTCCTCTAAAATCTCTGGTTACCAACTGAATTTCTGAATGAAAACTGATATCTCTGCACATAGCTATTTAATCATTTCATAAAACAGAGCCGTGTGAGTTTGATCTCCGGAAGAAATCTGTGCCTTCAAGCGTCCGTATTCAACAAATATACACACATCGTAATGATCTTCCTTTTTCATACGGATGAAATTGATATAAGCCGAAACCGCTTTCGCATAAGCTTTTTGTAATCTTTTTTCATGCTTAATATCCAGCGTGCCATTATAGAACATCGCAATTCCTGATTCGTTTTTAAGCAGTTTCAGCACAGCCTGGTATTGGTTAATATCAAGCAGGTTTTGCGCTTTGCCTTCGTTGGGTCTTAACTCAGCTTCATGACCACGTGCCTCTTGCTCTGAAGGATAGGCAGATAAAAGAAATGTTTTCTGTAAAGGCTGGCCGGGCCATTGAAAACGCTGAATGACCACATAGGGTTTACCAGCAACCATGAGCTTCGCAAGCGTGTCTTCCTTTATGCGCAGAAAGGGATTATAAAACAAGCTATCAACCATTTAGCCTCTCCTCCAAAATTTATTTTCAAATATAAACAAAATGCTAATATTTTTAGTATTAGTTTTGTTGTCCGTTTTCTAAACGAAAAAAAGCAAAATCATGATGTGATTAAAAATTAAAGTTTTACAACACAATCCGAGGTAAAATGAGCACAGACCGCCAGATCATCCATATGGATCAGGATGCATTTTTTGTATCCGTCGAAGTCCGTAAAAATCCACAATTAGCAGGCAAACCGGTGATCATCGGGAGCCTATCGGATCGTGGAGTGGTCGCCTCATGTAGTTATGAAGCAAGAAAGTTCGGGATTCATTCCGCCATGCCTGCAAGAATGGCCCGCATGCTTTGTCCTCATGGCATCTGGATCAGGGGAAACATGGATGAGTATTCAAAAGCCTCACACGAGATCACCGCCATTCTGAAAGAAAACGTACCGTTGATTGAAAAAGCCAGTATTGATGAGCATTATATCGATATGACCGGCATGGATAAACATTTCGGCACACTAAATTATGCAAAGGAATTGCGTATCAAAGTGATGAAGGAAACCAGCTTGCCAATATCATTCGGGCTCTCGGTTAATAAAACTGTATCGAAGATGGCCACTAACGAATGTAAGCCTAATGGCGAACTAAATATCGAAAAGGCTGTTGTGCAGCCCTTTTTGAACCCGTTATCTATCCGAAAAATACCTGGCCTGGGCGAAAAGACCTTTATCAAACTCAGCGATATGGGTATTAAGAAAATCTATGAACTTTCTCAGGTTCATCCGGAATATATGACCAGTATACTGGGCAAAAACGGTATTTGGCTGCTGCAAAAAGCCAAGGGTATTGATGATTCGCCGATTATACCTTACCAGGAACAAAAATCCATCAGTACTCAAACTACCTTTGAAAAAGATAGTATCGACTTGGTATCGATCAATTATCTATTAACGGCAATGGTCATGGAGCTGGCGTTCGACCTTCGACAAAAGAAAAAGCAAACGGCCTGTGTGACGGTGACTATCCGCTATTCTACACGTGAAGAAGTTACCAAACAGGCCACCATTCCTTACACAGCTTTGGATGGGCCGCTCATTCTAAAAGTAAAAGAGCTATTCAAGCAGGCCTACCAAAAAAGATTGCTTATTCGTTTGGTCGGCGTCCGGTTATCTAATCTGGTAAATGGTTTTGAGCAAATCGATCTCTACTCCGCATCAGAAGAACAATATAGCCTTTGCCAGGCAATGGATAAGATTCGCAGACGTTTTGGGCCGGATTCCATTAAGCTGGCCTCAGGTATTAATCTTAACCTTTAAGTGGTATGTATCTGAATGTCCATTCCCATTATAGCCTGCGTTTCGGTACCATGTCGATCCCGGCATTGGTAGAGGAAGCAATTGCATGTGGCGTAACCCAAATGGTATTGACGGATATCAACAATTCCACCGGTATTATGGAGTTTATGCGTGAGTGTGACGAAAAGGGGATAAAGCCGATTGCCGGAATGGAATTCCGGCGGGATAAGCGGCTATTGTACTTTGGCATCGCGCGAAACAGAGAAGGTATGAGGGAATTGAACGAATTCCTGACTGAGCATAATTTAGGGCAAAAGCCATTGCCGGATATGCCGCCGGAGTTTTTAAACGCCTATATCGTTTATCCCTACGGGCACCAGGGGCCGTTAAGAGCAAATGAGTATTTAGGGATACGCTATGATCAGCTTAATCGCCTTTTTAATATCAACCTGAACGGTATTAAGGAAAAACTATTAGCGTTGCAACCAGTGTTTGTAGCTGATAAAATCGAATACCGTTTACATGAATACCTGAGAGGGATCGATCTGAATGTCGTGCTTACTGAAGTAACTGAAAGCGATAAATGTAGTGCGACAGATAGGTTTCTGCCGCCGGGCCAGTTGGAAGCAAAATTTTCCAGATATGCCTATATTTTAGATAATACACGCAACCTGATGAACCGATGTGTGATGGATTATCCCAAAGGAAGGGTCAATCTGAACCGCCGTACCTTTACCGGGAACAAAAAAAATGACCAAGAGCTTTTGGAAAAACTGGCGCTGAGCGGAATGGAATACCGTTACGGTAAATCGAATAAGGAAGCTTTACGCCGGGTCAAACACGAACTAAAAGTAATCTATGAATTGGATTTCTGTGCTTACTTTCTGATCACCTGGGATATCATCAGGTATTCCAGTTCTCAGGGCTACTACCACGTTGGCCGGGGTTCAGGTGCAAATAGCATTGTGGCCTATTGTCTGAAAATAACGGACGTTGACCCTATTGAACTGAACCTCTATTTTGAAAGGTTTTTGAACGCCCAGCGCACTTCACCGCCGGACTTTGATATTGATTACTCATGGGATCAACGGGAAGATGTTCAGGATTACATTTTCAAACGTTATGGCAGCCAGCATACAGCTTTACTTGGCACAATGTCAACTTTCAAAGACAGGAGCATTATCCGGGAGATCGGTAAAGTGATGGGCTTGCCTAAGTCCGAGATCGATGGATTTACCGACCCCACCCGCGCCGCAATTAATCGCAATAATGAAGCTTTTAAAAAGATCACCGCTATTTACGAACGAATGGCCAATATGCCCAATCAACGTTCCATACACGCGGGCGGGGTATTGATCACGGAAGAACCGATTACTTATTACACCGCGCTTGATCTGCCTCCTAAGGGAATGGCTACTGTGCAATGGGATATGTACGAAGCTGAAAAAATCGGCTTTGATAAATATGATATCTTAAGTCAACGCGGCATAGGCCACATCAAAATGGCCGTTCAATTGGTGGAAGATAATCAGCAGCGTAAAATTGATATACACCAGGTCAAAGCCTTTATGAAGGACCCTGCGGTAAATGCCAATCTAAGGATCGGTAATACTAAAGGCTGTTTTTACATTGAGTCGCCGGCCATGATACAACTCAATCGAAAACTGATGTGCGATAGCTATCTCGTATTGGTCGCGGCGAGTTCAATTATTCGGCCCGGCGTAGCCAGTTCGGGCATGATGGGAGAATATATCAAACGGCACCACAATCCCAACGATGTGAAATATCTCCATCCGGTAATGGAAGAGCAGTTAAAAGAAACTTATGGTGTAATGGTTTACCAGGAGGATGTAATCAAAATCTGTATTCATTACGCCGGGATGGACGGGACGGATGCAGATATTCTCCGAAGAGGGATGAGCGGCAAGTGGCGCTCTGAGCACGAAATGAACCGGATCAAGGATAGCTTTTTCAATGGGTCACTGAAGCTGGAACGCCCAAAGGATATTAGCGCTGAAGTATGGCGGCAGGTTTCGTCATTTGCAGGTTATAGTTTTTCTAAAGCCCACTCAGCCAGCTTTGCTGTAGAAAGCTACCAGAGTCTATATCTGAAAACGTATTTTCCTCGCGAGTTTATGGTAGCCGTTTTAAATAATTACGGCGGTTTTTACGACCGGGCGCTTTATGTACAAGAGTTGCAGCGGTCAGGTGGTGTCGTTCATTTACCTTGTGTCAATAATAGCGACAGCCTGGTAAATATCCATGGTGTAGATGTTTATCTCGGGTTTGTTGGTATTCATGGGCTGAATGAAACATATATTGAACTGATCCCCGACGAGCGCAGACAAAACGGACCCTACCTCAGCCTCGAAGATTTTATTAAAAGAACCGGCATTGGCTTGGAGCAGGCTATAATCCTGATCCGGGTAGGTGCGCTGCGATTTACCGGGAAAAGCAAAAAGGAATTGTTGTGGGCGATCCATCTTTTACTTGGTGCGAAGGCCAAGCCTTCCAACACTGCAGAGTTGTTTCGCGTAGAGGCTAAAAATTATTCATTGCCGGTCCTGATTAACACGAATCTTGAAAACGCTTATCATGAATTGGAATTGCTCGGTTTTCCCTTAAGTATGACGATGTTCGACTTGTTACAGACAGACTACCGCGGTGAAGTCGGCGCAAATGACCTGATCAACCATGTCGGCCAAGTGGTGAGGATGGTTGGCCAATACGTTTGCGAAAAGACAGTCGTAACCAAAAACAATCAGAAAATGTGGTTTGGGAACTTTTTGGATGTAGAGGGGAATACTTTTGATACGGTACATTTTCCAAACAATACCCCAATGTACCCTTTCCGGGGCGCTGGGTGTTATCTTATTATGGGTAAGGTCGTCGCAGAATTTGGTTATGCCAGCCTGGAAGTACTAAAATTCGCCAAATTACCCATTTTACCCAATCCCGTAATTTCATAATTAGAATAGCTGAACCAATTAAATTTTTCCAAATATGGACAGGATAAACATTCAATGCCTGATTGATGGTCACCAAACCGAACTTCAATTGGATAAAAAAGCGATGCCGGGCGAAGCTGGCCCTTGTTATATGATTACAGCGAACGGATGCTTCAAAGGTTATATCACCCGGAAAAAAAACGGCGATTATCAGCCTTTGGGCGCGCTGTACTATACCAACCCGGATCTACAGGCGATCGGCGAACAACTTCGAGCGCACATCAAATAATATTTTCGTAGCTTGGTTTATGCAATATGAGGTCGGTAAGGTTTATGAGGTAACCTGCGCAGAATTGCGATGGAAAGGAGATGGCTTGTTGTTTTACATTCCGGTATTCGACCATTTGCACGCTGATCCTCAATTTGGTTTCCCGCATGAACACTATCATATCGATGGACGATTCGAGATACACCCGAGGATGCGCCATTGGTTTAAGATTGCGGACGGTCATACGTTGACCGTCATCGTTACGCATAATAATGGCAGTTACCGTTTTCTCAAACTGGTTAAGCGAAAGCTATGCTTTGAACGTCAGGACACAGATTTGCTTTTTTCAAATGAACCATCTTCAGCGACCTCGGAGAACCTGATGAATTATCATGAATGGTATCAATCTTTCGTCGGGCGATCATGCAAAGGTAAACGTTGTCCGCACTACGGAACCGAAATGCTGGAGAGAAACGGAAAATTAGTTTGCCCGATGCATCATTTGACAGCCGATGCCGAAACTCAAGTAATCATTGCGGAAGGCCAGTGGTAAATTTTAATATTTTTATTTCCCATATTTGTTAAAGACTAAAGATGATTTTATGGGTTTTCTTTCGTTTATTATGCGCGCCTTTAAGCTGAAACCATCCTGGAATGGAACTCCTGAGATGTTTCTGGCCTTAGTGTTGGATATGCAGCACCGAAACAACCCGGTGTACTCCCTTACTGAAGTACTTCAATGGGGAGAGGTGATGCAAAAGGTTGTAAGCGTAAAGCTTGCTCCTTTTAAAAACTTCCCAGACCTGTTACAAAATGGCACGCCAGACTATACGTTGGTCAAAAATATGGGCACCAAGCTGAACGAACTCAACCATCGCCAGGAACTGAAAAAAGCAATATATGGCGAGCATGCGGACTTGGGTGAAGATGACATTATGACGAGCAATGCAGAAGGTGCAGTCTTTGCGCGTAAAATGGTAAAGGACCTTTCTAAATATGTAGAATTTCCGATAGAGGAGCGCCGAAAATTAGACGATCTCTAACTTATGGATCAAAAGTTAGAATATATCACCAGGTTACTGAAGAAAATGAGTGCTAAGGGCTTGGAAACTTACGTAATCAGTCGCATCTGGCACCTGCTCAATAATGACAAGATCAAAATCGTCCCTCAGCAATACGTCAGACATATCAGCGGACAATATTCACTAACTGATCTTTATTTCCCGCAATTCGATATTCATGTGGAGGTTAACGAGCCAGGACATTATTACAGCGAAGGTAAAATATTGCTTGATGCGGTCCGCGAACAAAATATTATCGCTTCATCCAGCCATCAAGTGATGACTGTTGACTGCACCAGGGATTTGGTAGAGATTCATTGTCAGATTGATGTTGTTATTAATGTAATAAAATCAGCTGCTTTGTTGCAAATTCAACAGGAAACCTTCAAACCGTGGCAACCTGAAATCGAATACAAAGCAGCCTATTATAAAGATAAATCAAGTTTGAGTGTTTTAGATAATATTGCCTTAGAAACCATTGAACAAATTTGCGAGCTATTCCAGGTACGGGTGCCCAAAATGGGATTTCAAAGAAAAGGTGCTGTCCCATATCCTGCAATGGAGAACACCATCATCTGGTGGCCGACCACAGAAAATAAAAATTGGATAAACCGCATATCTCCCGATGGTGAAACCATCACGGAAAAAGCTAACAAAGAAAAAATACCCGGTTCACACGCGGCCGGTGTAATGAATCATCCTCATCGGCGGATCACGTTTTTTAAGGACCGAGATATTTTAGGTTATACTTATTACCGTTTTAAGGGGATCTTTGAATTAGACTTCTCCCGCTCGAATACCAATGATGGTTTGTTTTGGTGCAAAATAAGTGATACCTTAACATTCATTTAGCTTTCCGCAGGGCTATATTTGGTAAACTATTTTCCATGGCCATTAGCACGATCAGCCAGCTCATTCGCGAAATTCTGGATTACGAACTTAAATCCTACAAAGATTTTGGATTTGATATCACTCATAGACCCGATATCGGCGACCAATATGAAAATGCATTGTCTAAATCTCTTAAAAAATTGGTTATTCCTAAGAATATTGACCTCAGGCTGGTTTCCGGTAATATTCATAATTCAGTTCGTAACGAAACGGGTAATTATCGGGTTTCTGGGCAGATAGACTGCATGTTAGTTTATGGCAACGGCCAATATATTCCTGGAACAAATAACAAGTATATATATCCTGTAAACCAAGTGTTGGCTATCATCGAAGTAAAAAAGAATTTTTATACAGCCGAACTTAAAGACTCCTATGAACATCTTAATTCAATAAGGGAAATATATAATGATCTATCTGGACTTAATGCCTACGATTGGCAGCACTTTAGAAGAATGTTCGCCAAATTAACTGGAAGGGCATTACAAAGATATGAAGAGCATCAAACACTTAATCCTCAGGATGAAGCCATATTTCATGGCTGGTTAACACAGTACAATAGCCCATTAAGGATTGTTTTTGGCTACGAAGGATTTAAAAATGAGTCTTCCTTTCGCGCTAAATTTTACGATTATCTGTTAACGAAAGTACAGCAACAGGGATTTGGTCCATTCAGTTTCCCTGACCTGACCATTTGCGGTGATGCTTGCGTGGTTAAATTAAATGGTGAACCATATGAGCCATTTTTTCAGGATGAAAAATTGGAATTTCTGGCAACCAACACTGGTCATACCCTGGCCATTCTTTGCGAAATGTTGCTTTCAAAAATATCGCGTATCGCAACAATTGATTTTTCTGAAGATAAAGATAGCGAGCCATTGAATTACTTTATGAACACGCAATTCGTTAGTCAAGATAATCTACAAGGATGGGCTTTCCTGATGCATGATTTGGATGAATCCGAACTTAATCAAGTTTATGATTTACAGCGGTGGCAACCGCTGGAGGTTTCGGAAAAGGTTTTTGAATGCTTTAAGATTCTTTTAAATGCCAATTTGCCATTGCGTTATTTCGACGGCGAACCATCGTTGTTGCAAGAGCTCCTTGGAACGCATTTTACTGCAATTCTTGGGGAAGAGCTTACATTGACTACAAGAAAGCTAAAAGCTGCCGAATATTCGGGCGGCCGACGATTTGTCGGAGAAAATGGTGATGGATATTTTGACCTTTGGGAGGCGGAATTTATCCGGACATTAAGTACCGAATAAACTTATTTTCATACAGGTGTCCCAGTATAAATAACGGTGTCCAGGTGAAATGAAGTTCCACGACTAAAGTTATCGGCAAAAAATAAGATGCCATCTACACCCATGGGAAGTGAAACTTGCAGTCCTTCAAATGTTGCGCGGTTGTCCATTAACGGCAGTAACGCCCTGGCAAAAACGTCATCACAAAATGCGTAATTAACGGCCAGTAGGGTTTTGCCGGACAAACCTGAAAATCCATTGTTCCCAAATTTGCCTTTTAGTTTTTCACTTACCTTGTAGGTAAAGTAATTATCCTGCCCATGCCCATCAAAAAAATCTGTAAGTTCAGAACCGTAATTTGGCATATAAACATCAAAGTTCAAGGTATTGCCGTCAGCATCCGTCGCTGAAACATCAACATCATTTTTATTAGTTTTTCCATGCTGCAGGAATTTCTTTTCGAATTGGATGGAATAATGATTGTCCGAAAGAAATGCTGCTAAACTAAGTTCTGTCATACAGGATAGAAAACTCAAGCCCTCCAGGTCTTTGATCTTGCCCATAAATGATTTGTCGCGGATGAGAACGGGAAATCGGCCAAGCCAGCCGTTCAGCTTTTCAAATAGGTTAACGCCATGCTGCATAAAATCATTGGAATCTGAATCATTGGAGAATATCATGATAGCAGCCATTAGCATATTTAGTTTTCGTTCTGGTGCGTCCCAGTATGCCTGAAACCCGCCTGCTGCTGTTACAATTGACTTCCATCGTGGCCAATCTTTCTTTCTCATCATGGCAGCGATGTTCGGATAGCGCCCGATAATTTTCTGTATTTTGTCGATTAAATCCGTATCGTCGGCGAATAGGCTCATTTGTCTAAGGTTGGTCGATGATGAATAATAATGATCTGTTACACAATTATAATAAAGTATAATAAAGTAGCGCAGAAATAACGATTAAATATGGAAAGAGCGTTTCAAAGAGATCAGATAGGTAATTTGATTTTACCTGATAGGGAAATTAATTGGAATTCACCGGAATTTAAGTATTGGGAGCGTACCTATGTTTTTCAATATTTTGATAGCGAAACGGAGCGTTTCCTGCCATGTTTCGACATTATGCGCTATGATCTGAATACCGTAGATGCTGCTCGAAACCATGCTGACTTTTTGGAGGTAAAACTACATCACTTCCCCTTAGAAATGATCTATCGTGATCAAATGATCCACCATCGAAATTTTGAACAAGCAGTGCTAAACACCTTTTTTACTGGTGTATTTAGGCCGAGGCATCCATCGATCTCCACAACTATTGATACCAGGTACTCCAGGTTATTGATGAAGCGGTCGCATTACGAGCTGATCATGAATTATGTTAACGATGCTAATTTATTGCCTTTTCGCGATATACTGCTGGAAATCATCGCTAATGGCCAGGAGTTATTCCTTGAATATGTTTTTTACGCCAGTGAACGATCCTTGAAGAAAAAGATCAACACTCTAAATCGCAACGTAAAAGACCTAACGGAAATATTTAATAGAAGTACACGGGATGAGGATGAAGTTTTTGATAGTGAGAATGAGCTTAAATATCCTGATTTCATTCAGTTTGCCTATAACGATAAACAATTTAAGATATCGGATTACTTTCTGATAGCAGACTTCATTCGTTCATATAAGGATAAACTGAACAATTCGGAAGTGAAAAACTGGCGATTTATGCTGGATCGTCTTCAAAATATTTATAATGAGGACGTTCAGGAATTAAAGTTTAGGGAAAGATATGTCGGCGCTATACTCGAAATGTTTAAATATCTAAAAAAGATACCAAAAACAGGAAAAACATCTAACGAGAGTCTTCGATTCATCGACCAATTTCTGCTATTTTCAGGTATTTACGCAGGGGGAATTGATGAACAAGTTGATATGCGGATTAAGCATCTTAGGAACTGGCTGAAAAGGAACTCATTTGATCTGCTGGAAAAAAATCCTCCATTGGTATTTAGCCGGGAGATTTTAGAGAAGTATTTTGATAAAGACTTCTTGGATTTACCAATGGATGAAAATATTGATGAGGAGTCCGGAAGCGTTGCTGGTTTCATTATTATTAGGTTCGGCTTGGAAAAGCGAAAGTTCGAATTGGTTTATATTGTTAAATGCCTCTCTCAAGTAATTTGGCTGATCATGGATCAGACGTCCAGTGGATTGCTGAATAAAAATATGATTTCAACAAAGTTTGATGATTACAAATTTTTAATTGACCAGATCAGTGCAGGAAGTTCACTAAGTGCGATTAACCTTTCATTTGGTGATAAAAACGTATTATTAAACGATACACTACCTTTAAAAATTGTAACCGATGCATTGAAATATTACCACGATAACTTTAAGGAGGAAGTAGAGAATGATATTGTTCAATCCCATATTGTTAAGGAAGTAAACAATGGGCAAATCAGCTATAATCCAAACCAAAAACCTGATTTTCAAAAACCAGAGGAGCAGTTTGTCGTAGGTTTCGTTGGACAGATGTACCGATTCCTTTTAAACGAATTTCCACCTGATGACCATGATTTCTCCCCTAAAGTGCGCTATTATTACATCATTGCTCAGCTACTAATAAAAACGCATTATTTCAGAAAACCCGGAAAGAATGAGGATGAAGCTATGCAACAAGTAGCTAATTGGCATTCGATATATTTAAAACGCTGAATATCAAATGGAACAACATAATAAAAATTCTTAGATATGCTGTTCCAACATAACCGTTTGGCTATTGAGACATTTGATCATAATATTTTAATTATGAAACTCAATAGGTCAAAGCAATATCAATCCTTTCAGGCAGATTGGTCCAAGATTTTAACTGTGATTTATCTGCTTATTAAAATTATTGGATCAGTTATCCATTATTGGATAGTCTGACGATAAGCAAAAAAGGAAGGCTTCCGAGCCTTCCTTTTTTATTAAACCGTCATTTTACGCTTTCGCGATTGCTGCTTTTTTTCAGGCAGCCCCTCCTTTTGCTGCTTGGTTTGTTTTTGTGAAGCGTTATTTTTTTGTGTCGGTTGCAGCAATTCTTCACGCTTAATACGTTTCATCTTGTCATCATACAGATCGACCGTTTTGAACTGCGGGCTGGCGGAGACGAAATACTTGATTTCTTCTTTTCCCTTTGTAACGGTGATCTGTTGAGCATTGCCCTTGCCGATAGATTTTAAAAGGCTTTCTTTACTTTCGGCATTTTCCATTTCCTTAATGCCTTTGCCGGTAAGCACCTTTTCCAGGTCAAAACCATAATTTTCGTTAAAGCGCTTGATCTCCTTATTGCCGTTCTGGTTCAGGTTATCGGGGTCAAGCTGTAACCAGGCATGATATTTTTCACCTTCTTTATTAAATAGCTGTTTATGGACGGCACGGCCTTCCATCAGGTTGAAAGCTTCTTTGGCCGTGATACCATTGCCTTTATTGATGTAAAAAGTTTGGTTGATCCCGTGCTCCTTACCTTTATTTAATGCGGCATCGTACTTATTGAAAAAATACATACCCTCACTTTCGCCAGCCTTAAAATGTAATTGGTAATCCACCGGTTTTTGATTGAATTCGTGCCTTGCATTCAAGGTAAATTCCGGGGTTTGCTGGCTGATCTTTTGTTCGAGCTCTTTGTTAACCTTATCGCCGAACCCGAGGTTCAGTAGGCTCTTTTTCAGAAATTCTAAATTTTGCGTATTCATAATATTTGTTTTTAAATGTTCGATTTGTTTGCGGGTTTCCCCTATGTCAATAGGCATCAGATTAATGTGATCCTCATGAGGCTTTTTAGCTGCCCGGACATTAAGCAAAGTGATGGCATCGGTTGTTGGTACATTGCTATGAAAGGCTTGCATATTCCAATGATCTGTCCCAGCACCGATACTCCCGGAATACCCGATAAAACTGAGGCGGTTATGTTCATCACGGACCAGATGCAGGTTAAATCCAACATGCCCGATATGAGCCGGAAGTTCTACTGAACCTTCCTCAGAAAAAATGGCCTGACGAAGCGCGTCTACGATACCAGGATCGCGAAAACCTGTTCCGGATAATTCCGACTTTAACTCATAAAAATTTATTGCCTTATCCATAGTGCTGTTATTAATAGTGATATTAATTGACCTTATGGCCATTTTTCTGTACCCTGCGAGGGGCCTTCAAGATGATTTCCGGCTTCTTGCTTTGCGCTTGCTGTTGTGACCGCTGGCTCAATTGTTCTGCCGTTACCGGTTTCATTTTCGCATCAAACAGCTTGAGCGTGCTGTTAGAGGGGTCGGCTTGCACATAGATGTTCTGAAATTGACCGTTCTGTTTCCAATGTGTTGAAACCTGTTGGCCGTTCTCTAAACAGCAGATCAGCTCGTCCTTGTTGCGAGTGATGTTCGGCATCGAGGCTAAAACTGTATCAATGTCAAAGGCATGATCAGCAGCGTAATGCTGAACACCATTTTTACCTAATTCAACCCACCTCGTGCTGTCATGACCCATCGCATCCGTGTAATGCTGTTTAAGGGCCCTGCCTTCCAGCAGGCTAAGCGCCTGAGTGGCTTTGAGGCCTGGCCAGTCATTCAGATCAAATTGATAGCATCTGACTGTCTCCCCTTTTTCCAGTAAAGTGCCGTTCAGGTATTTTAACTGGAAGTCACCATAAACGTCTTTTTCAAAATGCAAATCGACATTTAACCGCTTTTCTGCATTCAGCTGGCAATCGAGCGGTAAGCAGACTTGCCGGTGATCCGGGTCTAAATAGTGTTCAAGTTTGCCGGCAACAGAGGTGAGCCCGCGTTCGCGTAATTGCTGTTTAAGAAATTCCATATTGGCTGCCCTTTGCCTGCTTTGCTGTTCCAGATAGTTTGGCCCATCGACAAGACGGTCCTTCAATCGCATAAGCAGTCGTTGAAGCAAATTCGGATAAAGCTGCTTTTATATTCTGCTGATCTGATTATGCATTAAGCTTAAAAAAGGTTTTTCATCAGGCCTCACGGTTTGGTGAAGCCGGTGCCCAGCTTGACGGAAGTGCTCCAATTGCAGGGCCAGTACGGCGCGTTCGTCCGTCGTTCCGGCTTTCAGCAGCGGTTGTAATTCGTTCTTTTTGTCGTCCCAGATTTGGAAAGCCAGCAGGACTCTGTTTACTGGTTTCATAAGCTTAGTATTTATTGATTTTCAATAACACAGGGTACTCGTCTTTCAGCTTTAATTTAATCTTATGCACTTTCTTGCTGAATAGTCCTTTGGCAGCGTTGATACCTCCGGCGGCCGCCTGGGCGCCAAGACTCGCATCCATACTCATAAACTGCATACTTTGTACGGCATTATCGGCCCCTGTACCGGCCGCTCCGCCAAGATCTGCTTCAGGGGCGGGGATGCCAGGCATGCCATCAAGACTGAATACGGTGAGGTTTACCGGAATAATCTTTTTATCCAACCGGACATTTTCAATCGTTAGTAACAATCTTTGATTAGTTACCTGACAGGCACCAAAGATGAGTTGCCCTTTGGGTAAATATTCCCCGCGCAGGCGGATGGAATCGGTCAGCTTCAAGCGTACGGTACCTCCGTTCATTACCTTTTGTTTCCCATCGATCATTGCAGGTATCGCCTTAAATACCGCATTGTCAGTCTTTTTTTCCGCTGGCTTCACGGATGTTGGATTTTGAATCGCTTGTATTTTGGTCAGCATCGTGTTCAACTGTTCCATTTCAGGATCTTTTCCCTGCGAGGAGTTCATTGCTTTCATCATCCTGTTCAACTTTTTTACGGAATGATCATCATACGCGCTCTCATCAGTGTAGGCTGGTTGGCTAATTTGCCGGTTAATCGCGGCCAGCTTAGCGCTGATCCGTGCTGATTGAAGGTCCGCGCTATTTTGCTTCGTGCTGACCGCTTCTGATTGGTCCTTATGGATGGCACCGCTGTCTACCTGAGAGGGGTTGAAGCCCATTTGCTGCATAAATTCACTACCGGCTACTGCATTTTTCTTCGCACTGTCTTTAGCTGCAGTTTGGTAAATAGCCATTTTATTGTTGGCTTCCTGTTCCCTGAACTGCGCAGACGGGAGGGCCATATTAATACCTTTTTGCTGGGCCGTTTTATTCTTATCTGCCTTACCGCTTCCACCGCCGAGTGCCCAAAAGGTCATCGTTAAAAAAGGAAGCACCAACAGAGGAACTACCAAATAGAATTTTCTTTTTTTCCTAAACTCAGCATTAAGCGGCGCTTGACCGCTTCTTTCATTGATCGTTTCCATAAGTTTATTTTTAATGATTTAATGAATCTGTTTTTTTAAGATACCTCGCTTTTGGCGGGCCATCGGAACTTTGGCCGATGTGCACCGGCATGGATGAATTACGGATGCGAGGCATGGAAGTAAGGCGGCTCGTTACCAATACACTGCAGATCAAAGCGATCAGCGCCAGCCCGCAAAAAAGCCAGAACCACCTTAACTGCGACTCTTTTGAATAGCGGCTCACCCTTTGATTCAATCTTCGGGAACTGCTTTGTTGCCATTTAATGATACGCCCTGCTATCATACCGGCCACTTTATCGTTTGCCGGATGATTATTCGACTGCTTACTTTTCAGAAACCACATATTACTTATTGATAATGGTTGTGTCACGGTTAGCCAGAACTTCCCAACGCTGGATTAAAAAGCCATGCGGATTATTATCTGATTGTTCCTCCAGGTCCCTGACCTCACCCTGGGTTACCAGTTTTCGGTAGACCGTCCCGCTGGAACGGACCAGTTTTTCAGTGGCATAGCAGGTAAAGGTGTAAGGCCATTGATTTCCATTCAATTTTGTACTGTCAACCTGGATCTCCTGGGAAATATTAGCGGAGATCAGATTGTTATAATAACCCGCTTCCCGCAAATTATCATATTCCCTTTTGGCCGATTCATCCGCCAGATATAAGGCCTTACTTACATTAGCCTGAATGGCTTTATCATCCGGGCTCAGATTGAAAAAGTACTGGTGGAAGGTTCGGATATGATCTCGTAGTTCCACCGGCAGGTTGAGCTTTCTATCCGAAGCGGAAGCCTCCAGCAGTTTGCCGTTATACAAAATGTGTACACGGTTCTGCGCCCGGTTAACAACCTCGGTTGTTTTGTAGATACAGAAGCACATGGTCAGTACATTACCGATGATCAGTAACAGACTGAACAGTTTGATATGCTTAAATGCGGTTTCGATATTTTTAAGATGACTAAACATGATCTTTAAGTTTTAAGGACTGATTATGATTTGGGGGAAAGCTTTTGGGCCTGATATTGATCTTTGCCACCGGAAGTGCCATTATAGCCGGACATAAAATCCCGTGGTGCATTCATAAGATTTGTAGCACCCTGCTCAGCCCTGCTCCCGATCATACCGCCGGTTTGAACGGCGGTGTTGCTGGTATTGATTACCATCGTATTGACCTTTTGCAGCAGGCCATGACCGCCGCCCGCGTTAACGATATAATTGGCTACACTGGGAACAGTGAAATAGCCGATAATTGCGATCAGTAAAAAGATGAGGTAAGCCGTATCGGTGGAACTGAAAAAGGTATCCCCTGAATTTTGAACCTGGCTGATATCGATCTGCAACATATTTTCCTGTACCTTGCCGATGATCGCTCCAAAAATATTGGCTACCGGTAGCCACAGAAATACATTGATATACTTTGCGAGCCAGGATGTCAGCACATGCTGAAACCCGTCGAAAACCGAGAGGCCGAGAACCAAAGGGCCCAGGATAGCCAGCACGATCAGGTAGAACGTTCGGATCGTATTGATACAAAGGGCGGCCGCCTCGTAGCAGACTTGCAAAATTTCGGACATCCATTCTTTTACCGTATTCCTGAAGTTATAGGATGCCTTGGCCATAGCGAACTTCATATCATTTCCTATACTGGCCAGCATCCCTTCACCATCCCCGGTCTGATCATCCGGATGGGTGTATTTATACCATTTTTCGCGATCTCCGTCACCATCTGCACCATGGTACATTTGCCAGGCATCGGTTTTTTCTACCGCTGCCTCTTTAGCTTGCAATAGCCTGGCGATAGCCGCATCCGAGTTTTGAACCATTCCGCCGGTTGCGCTCACCGTGGGCTGCATAATTCCGTTAATCACTCCGATCACCGCCGGAAAAAGCATAATCGCCAATCCCAGGCCGAACGGGCGCATCAGTGGGTAAAAATCCAGCGGCTCCGCATTGGCGATCTGCCGGTACACACGGGCCGCGATATACCACAAGGCTCCAAATCCGGCAATTCCCTGGCCAACGCCGACAAGGTTGCTGCACATAGAAAGCATATCGTTATAAACTCCATCCAACACACTTTGCAGACCATGAATATCACTGGCCAGGCCATCAGCGCGCGAAACCATAGGCAAAAGGATGCCCGTTACCACCATGATGGTGGTCGTTATTGTCAACTTTTTCATAAACTTTGGCTTTATTTAATTCCGTAAAGGCGATTGAGGGTTTGCGTATCACTGACTTCCTTCACCCTTTGCAAAGAGATAACGACACCCTGATTGTTGAAACTCCGCAGAAATTGCAATCGTTCGGAACTTCCCGTATAAATCCGGTCAATCGCCTTAATCCTTTCCGCGTCGGACATGCGCAGCTTTCCGGCCATCAGCACATCGGCCAGTTCACCGGCATCATTGAGCGTTTGCGTGACCAGCCGTGTATAAACGTCACTCATATAGCTCAGCTCACCGACAGAAAAACTTCCGCTTTGCCGAAACAGGGCCTGCTGACGTTTATATTCACTGATCAGGTTCGCCTGCATGGTGAGGATATCGGCGATCCGCGCATAGTTTTTCACGGCAGGGCTGATTGCCAGCAAACCGTTGAGGTACGTTTGATGCAGGTTAAAATTACCTTTTGAAAGCGAGGAAATACTGCCATAGCCTTGCTCATAGATTTGGTATCCGGTCTTCATATCCGAAAGAATACTTTTCATTTGAGTCAGCTTTTCAATATCCAGTAAGAGCTGCTGCATTTCCTGTACCTGACCGAATACTTTTGGCGGTAACATCATACCGAAAACCATCATTAAAATTCCAATCGATGCAATTTTTGCTTTCATAATCCATTCCTTTCTTATTGGATACCATAGGTTTTCGCTAAAACCTGCGACCCGGTTTGTTCTTGCTGCCGCTGCGCCGCATAACTTTTTGCCTCGGATGTAAAGCCCACCGCGAAGCGGTAATTGGCCTGCATCTCAGCGTGCAATTGACCGATAAGTTTAAGCCGGTCAGCAGCACTCATTTCCAATTTATCATCGCTGATCACATTTTGCAGATTACTTAAGACTTCATCACAATCCCTGTAAACTGAGCTGCGAACTTGTTGCAAATACAGCTTTTCAGTTATAGCCAATCCATTGATCTTGTCCCATTGATTAAGTAGCAGAATAATGTCTTTTTGCCATTGTACAATTTCTTTAACGCGGCTATCATTGCTAACCAAAGGATTGACCCTTTTCAAATTATTATAATAAGTGGTGTGCAAGCCGTTTTCAGATAACAAAGAGCCGGAAATCGAGCCCAGGCCGCCTTTGGCTATGCTATAACCCTTCTTCAAATAGCCAGAATAAACTTGTAAAGCCTCGATCTGCTGTAGCAGGTATTTTTTTTGTGTACTGGATTGTTTGAACCATTCTGCAAAAGTTTGCGCACGTACCTGCCCGCAAATTCCTGAGTACAGCAGAAGTACGATCATGCCAGCGAAGGCTTTACCGGTAATATTATTGAAGGCCATATAACTGTTTGGTGGTTTTAGTGTCCCCCAGGGATTTACTCCTTTGAAGGCTCAGCATTTGATTTTCCGTATTGAAGCGGGTCAAATCGCTGTAATTCTCATCCAGCCGGTCGGCTGCCCGATTAATCAGTTCCAACCGCTGCTCATCGCTCATCTGTGTTTTTCCACTGCTAACTACATTCAACACATCATCCAAGTTGCGCTCACTGGCTGTTAGGATACCGGTATAAACCAAGGTCATTTGCTGCAACTCCGCCGCATTGAAATGCTGGTCCTGCCGCAGCAGGTTCCAGGCCTGGTGATAATTATTAACCAGCGCAATCTGTCTTGCCGCTACGTCTTTGATCCGTTGATAATAGGCTATAGTTGCTTTGATTTTCCATAGCTCATCATAATAGGTGCCAAATAACTGGCGCTGATCCGCTGACCAGCCGGATATCTCAGACAGGCGAAGTTTGGATAATTCATTTTCAATAGCTTTTTGTGCGTTTTGCAGCCAGATCGTTTGGTTCTGCATGCGCTGAACCTTCAGGTCGATGGCCTTGATCACTTTCGTAACCGTCAATTTAATGACCTCTCCGACTACAAATTGCGCTTTTGCCTCTTTAGGCTGACTGACCGTCAATAATAGGATGGCCAATCCGCAGCATATTTTAATCATGTAGTTCATCACATTCCCCCTTATCTTTAATTTGATGATGGATAATGGTTAGCTGAAAATTTATTTAACCCGTTTATAAACCGTACTGCCGAGCAGCAATTCTTTTTGGTCGGGCTTTAAATAAAGTTTTCTACCCAATGTCCCTTCTTCCAGCACCTGGTTTTCTTTGATGTAGGTGGCCGTCCAGTTCTGCTGTTTAAACTCCTTTGGCTTGAGTTGCCATTCCCTGATTTTATTATAGCCTGTATGCCTTTCAATTTTATAAGTATGGGCCGTTAAATTATAGGCCGTAACGATCAGGGTGTCATTAGTATGCGTGTACTCGTTTTGAAACTGAGTGACATAGATTCCTGAGACTGCCTTATCTTCGACATGGGTACAGGCAGCAAGCACGGCCAACAAGCCGAAAAGGATAATGATAGAATTGATCTTTTTCATATCGGACTGAATTAGTTTTTAATGTTGTGTCTTTCGGCCACAATGGCTTCGATACCTTTTTCCATACTGCCATACTTTGCCGCATATTCCTGAACTTTGACCCTTTCACGGCCCTCAGTTGTGTAGGCAAAATATTCTTCAGGTGATAATTCATTTTTATAAACTTTCATCACCTGACCGCCCAGATCGATATAGATCTCCCGGTTATCTTTATTGACAGATAATACCTGGGTTTTTCCTTTATCGGACATTCCCAGTGTCTCCTGAAGCTTATCGAACTTGTTCATGAACTTGCGCATATCCATTAAAATTTTGATATCCGCATTATTGATAATGGCATCCTTAATGATAGGCGAACTGATCAGGTCGTCTAATTCCTGCGTAACCACATTCGGCACTCCGTTAAATTTCCGCATGGTTTTAAAGGCATACTGGATAAAACCCGCCATGCCGGAATTGGCAATTGCTTTCCAGGCTTCATCAATCGTTAGCACCTTTCTAACCCCTTGCAGCTTTCGCATTTTTGACAGGAACATTTCCATGATGATTAAGGTCACCACCGGGAAAAGGATAGGATGATCTTTAATGGAATCCAGCTCGATCACCACAAATCGCTGGTCCAGCAAGTTCAGGTTATCCGTAGCATTCAACAGGTAGTCGAACTCACCGCCCTTGTAATACGGCCGGAGGACGTAGAGAAAATTGTCGATATCGAAATCTTTATCTTTTACCTTCTGTTTTTTCAGCAGTTCCACATAATGCAGCTCCAGGTAATCAAAAAACGAATTGAAACAGGCAAACTCATTTTTAACCTTACCGATATGGTCGTAATAACCCTGCAGCGCGTTGGAAAGTGCTACATATTCACTACGGATAAAACTTTCATCCTCCTGTTTCCACAGCGTGACCAGTAATGCTTTGAGGCTTTCCTTTTTTTCGGTATCAAGTGTTTGCCCCTGGGGCAGATAAAAAGGATTGAAGCTGATCGGATTCTTTTCTTCATAAGTAAAATAATAGCCCCCCACGAGTTCGCACAAGCCTTTGTAGCTACCTCCAATATCCACCGTAACACAATGCGCACCCTGGTCATAAAGCGTCCTGAGAATATGGTTGACCGTCATGCTTTTACCGCCTCCAGATGTGCCGCAAACCAACATTCCCATATTGGAGGTGATACCGGCATTTCGTGGCCCATCGAAAAGATCGACGAATACCGGCCGTCCGGTCAATCGGTCACAAAAACGAATACCATCAGCTGGTTTATCACTGCGGTAATTGCTTTCCAGATTCAAAAAACAGGCGCTTTGTTCCAAAAAGGTATCAAAAGTGTCGTTTTCCGGGAAATCGGCCGCATTGCCGGGAATACCGGCCCACCATACCTGCGCAGCACCATCAGATTCCAGTTTTGCTGACGCTCCGATCTGGGCCATCGCAGAACCTACCATATTTTTGATCTCCTGCAAACCTTCACGATCCTCCGTCCATGCAAGCACATTAAAATGGGCTTTGACCGGTAATCGCTGCTGGCCAATAGCCTCGTTCAAAAAATCGTTCGTGGCGTCACGGCTGATCGCATTTTCCCTGCTGTAAGCAGACAAGGATTGTAACCTCAGTTTTTTTGCTTCCAGTTGTTTTAGAACTTTTCCGGTATCACCGATAAAAATGTATTGATTGTAAATATGGTCGCATGGCAATAACAGGTTCAACTGCGCGGCGAAACCCGTTGGAAATTTCGTTTTGTCGGTGCTGTATTTATCATAGGTCATGCGGCTCCCGCAGACGCCAGGCAAGTTTTCACAATCACCTAATGTAAATACATGTGCATATTGGTCCCCGATCTGTAGCCGGTCCTTCACATGAATATCCTTGATCATCGGCCTGCTGTCCTTGTCTTGCAGAAAGCAATATTGCTCCAGTAATCCGGGTGTTGTCAGCGTGCCGCAAATCCGGTCGTTATTCAACCGCTCCATTTTAATCAGGCCACTATCGCAGAGTATGCGTTCGAACTGCCCTGCCTTTTCCAAAAACTCAGGTAACATCCGGGCATCTGTTGTTTGTTTAGGGCTGACACTCTTACGCATAATCCCGGAAAAAGCGCTGGTCGCTTGCTTGCGGTCATCTGCTTTTTTGGTTAACATCAGGTAGCAGGTGTGTTTCAGGAATGGCCGTCCTTTAAAATGACGGTCCGCCGCCCTGGTCAGGAAATTTTCATTCAATCCGGCAGCGCCCTCATATGCAGACCTGATAAACATGTCCTGTTTGTGAACGATACTGTGTTTAGGCAGCACCTTGATCGCCCGTATCCAGGATTGATGATAGGTTTCGTAGTCTTCCTCTGATAGGGTAAATAACTCCGGAAGTTGCATACGATAAGCAATGGTTAGATCTCCATAGACCGATACCATGCAATCATGCTCCACCTTGTAGATTGGGAAAATTTGTTCTGCTTTACTATACGCTGCCATGGGTTTTGATTTTACAGGTGAATAATTTCCGTGAATTGAATTTCAAATAGCCAGGCAGAAACCGCCTTGCGCCGCGTTTCATCAATCCGTATTGACCATATTTATTACTTAGCCTGAAAACCTGTGTAAACAATACAGTGCCGGAACCGGCGATCAGCAGGATGCACAGGTAAACAGGTACACCGGTAATATAAAAGACAGCGAACAGTACCAGCAGCGTAACCAGTCCGGCACCCAGGTAACCGATGTACTGAGCTTTCAAGCCTTTAAATTCAATGGCTTTATTGATGCCTTTATTGATTTGATAAATCGCCATGACTTGTTGTTTAAACCCCGAAAAATGATTTTAAAACCGTAGCAACGACCACCAAAAAGATACAACTGCCAAACCAGCTGGACGCCACTTTGCCGGTATCATGTTCGCCGTCATTCCACTTTTTATAGACCTTGATGGCCCCGACAAGCCCCACAATCGCGCCGATGGCGTACATTAAATTCGTTCCTGTATCAAAATAACTTTTAACCTGAGAGGTCGCTTGATTTATCCCGGCATTACCATCCTGAGCCATAGCAGCAGGGATAGCGGAGATAAGCAGCCAAATCATAGCCGCTATTTTAAAGACGCATTTCCAAACGCCTTTAATGGAGTTTCTTATTTTCGTTTTCATGCGCTTTGCAGTTTTTTATCGTTTAACCAATAAGTTTGCAGTTCACTGTTCGTCAGGGTAAAGGGAAAGAGGTCGGCGACTTCTTTAAGCAAGTAGGCGTTGATCTGGTCTTCATAAATGGTTCCTGCTAAGTCGGGATACTTTTGCACCACCAGCCGAAAGAGCATTTCAAAATTTTCTTTGGACTCATTGGATTCATTAATGACCCGGATCAGGGTTTTAGTTTCAGAAACCATTTCAGACAGATCGCCCAGAAGGTGGGGATCGGCACCATTAGGCCGGATAGATTGTACGATACCGGTTTCCGGTTCTCCTTCTTCGGGCGAAGTAAAAATCAATTGCTCCTGATCGATCAGGTCAACCCCTTCAGTGCGGATACCTCCAACAACGTCCGCCGTAGGAAGGATCAGATCGCCTCTGGAGGTGCTAATCTGCGTGGCCGGTTTACCACTCAGGCCGCGTAATACATTGCCTAACTCATGCCGGTAATAAATCAATCCTACCGTAGCATAATAGATTACCGCAATAATAAGGATGCCGGTAAAATATGCCGGCCATGTTAAATGCTGTAACATAACGTTAATTTTTAGTGACAGCCCCATTGCTGCCATTTGGTGATTCAAAGTTCCTTGTTTAAAGGCGCTAAGACCTCCGAGTTTATCCGACTCGGACAGCATCTTTTTTTAATTGTCATAAAAAAAGCGGCTTTTGGAGCCGCTTTTGACAGTTTATTTAAGTCGTTTCTGGACGCGAAGCAGGAATGCTTCTTTCATTTCATCAATATAGGTCGTGGGGCTTGGCCTGCTGCTCAACCAATCGAAAGTGTCGTAGAAATTGCCCAGGGATACATTAAATACCTTTTCAATAAATTTTACAATGCTTTTCAGGTTCTTTTTCCCAAAAGCTTCTGTTGCATGCCAGCTATAAATCAGTTCTATAAGACCGCATTTTGTTTGCTGCCAGTCAAAGTCTCCTAACTCCACATCCGCTACCACGATCGCTTCCTTCTGATGTAAGCGCTGTACGGCTGATTGCAGGTATTCCTGAAGCATCTCACTGGCAAGAACCTGGGCCAATTTATGATCATGGGTGGTACTAAAGGCGGGATCAAAATCGATGACGCATTGGTCCGGATCGAGATAAACATCATAATTTCCGCGAACGAAATAATAATCATCAAGGTAGGTGGCCTGCGTACGAACATACTGGTAAAAGGACAGGTTGCATTCAAAAAAATGGTGAAGGACTTTCGCTTCGTTTTTCAGGTAATCGGAGATCGCTGTACTGTCGCCGACCGGACGCCTGACCTCAAGGTTCAGCAATGATTGGTAATAGATCAGCTGAGCTTTGAATTTCGGTTTGATATATTTAAAAAATTGTATTTCCTCGGCTGGAGTACCGGGATCGTTGACCTTACAAAAGTCTTTAAGTTTTTTTAAGTATTTAATACATACATGGATACTTCTTTCATATCGCTTGATAAGCTGATCTTCCTCCAGCGCCAGGGCATTCAGGTCCCTGTTTAGATCGGCATATAAACGGTCGCTAAATTTAGTTAACATAGTTTATCGCTTTAAGTGAATTGCACTGCCATCCGTTTCATAACGGATGTCTCAAACAGTACTTGCAGGTATCAATGATCCATAGGCGCTTTTTAAGTTTTGGGAAAATAGGTTTTATCGATCATACCGATCATTCTTTGTAAGAAGTCCCTGACCATAGCCGCTGTGGCCTGGTCAGATGTATAGAATGCCCTGCTAAAGCTTTTCACAGAAATGTGTGATTGTTTCTTTGTTTCAAAATGATCAGCAAAGAATCGCATGATATTAGAAATATTTGAAATTTGGAAACACCCTTCGAGATAACATAACCTGACAAATAAGGCGAGTTGTGGAACTGACAATATGAGGGGTAAACGCTCGGTAATTCCCTCCTGGCTTTTCGGCTTTTTTAAGGTGCTTAGTTGATGCCCGGAAACTGAAGCGATCCAGTCCCGAAGCAGTACATCCAGTGACAGACGGTCGGGAAATATACCATGGGCTGTCGTCACCGGCTCAATAGCTAAAAGCTGGGCTTCATTTATATTACGGCGATCAGTCAGGTATAAATATTTTTTTCGGTACCAGACCTCAAAATATGTGCTGTTAAAATTCTGATGATACAGTAGATTAACAAAGCTTGCGGTATCTGTCTGCTCATCCTCCAGGTGAAATCTAATGAGGTGTAGCAAGCGATCAAAATACCGTTGCTGGTCAAGGGAAATTGTTTTCACCCGTAAAGTATCGAGACATTCTTCCATTGACCTTAAAAATGCTTCGGCCAAAGTTTGATCTATAGCTGTCCTTTCCAGTAAAGGTGCGATTTGCTCAATTTCAGTACGCAAACGGTTACTGGTTTGATCGCTCTGAAATTGCGTAATGCTATGAATATTATCGAAGTAAGTATAGAATTGCCGGGAAATATAATCTAATAACTTTTGTAAAGACTGAAGTGTATGTATAAGCAGATCGGTTTTGCCGGGAACCAGAGGCTCATTGACCGAGCGGAGATGTTGGAATACAACATCTGATAAAGTAACCAATCCTGCCTGGTGAAATTGTACATACCGGCGGATCACATGGTCTTTTGCTGGTCCGAATACCTCGCTGGTCATTCGCTGTTTCAGTTCCGCACACGCGTTATCTATACGGTCAAACAGTGATATTTGTCCTTTTCCGTCGCTGGTATCATTTATTATTTCTTTATGGTTAAGAATAACACCCACACAGTCCTCAACATTTGATAATTCTGACTTTAGCAAAACACTGAAATATTAGTTTCCCATTAAATTAATCAACACAATTCCGCGGTTTAGGTATTTTTGCCAATTGAAAAAATAAATATTATTTTAACTTTACATTAACATTCTGCCTGCAAATCCCGTATTAACAGTTGTGACGATAATGGTAACCGTGGCCGTTGTGGGATCAGTTTCAGTCGGTCTGGTAAATTCACGGTAATCTTTTAAATTTCCCCTATTAAAATCGCACACAGTCTCCGAACTTTTGTGCAATTTTTTTGATTTAAAGTTTTTCATAATGGTAATTTTTCCTCAAAACTACCTTTGTGAAAAATCAACCAAAACTTTATTATGTAGAGAGGCAATTGTGATATGTAGAAAGGCAAATGCCCACAAAAACGCTATAATGAGTACAACTAAGGTCATTTTGTTCAGGCATATACTGGTATGGGTATTATTTATCCTATATGAAATTGCCATCATCAAAATCACTGTCGGTTTGATCGCCTCACCGTTACAAATGGGAATTTACTATGCCCTAAATATCATCCTGTTTTACTTCAATGCACACGTCATACTGGATTTTGCTTTCTTTAAAACCAACCGTCCTTACCTTACTGCAATCCTTCTGATCGCATGTGAACTTTTGTTGTTTCTTTTCCTGAAATTCCAGGTAGACGCATGGTTTGGCCATTCCAGTCTCAGTTTCCGATTAGATAAACTGCACGAAAAATTGTACTTGACGAATATCTTTCGCGAGATATTTTTCGTAGGGTTTAGCATTGCCTATTGGTCATTATTAAATATGGTCAAATTTAAAGACCGGAACCATGTCATCGAAAAGGCGCACCTTAAACAAATCGCAAATAACCTGGAGCTTGAAAATAAATATATAGTTGCAGAAAATGCTTACCTCCAAAATCAGATCAGCCCGCATTTATTATTCAATACGCTCAACTTTATCTATAACACCATCCATAAACTTTCCGACAGAGCCGGTCGAGGTGTGATGCTACTCGCTGAACTGATGCGGTATTCCTTACTTAGCAGTCAGGATAACCGGATGGTTCCTTTAACCGAGGAGGTCAAACAAATTGAAAAACTAATCGAATTAAGTACCCTTAGATTTGAAAATCAAATCTACCTGCGGCTAAATAAAAAAGGCAAACTGTCGGATGCACAAATCCCTCCCTTGATTTTGGTTACCCTGGTTGAAAATATGCTTAAACATGGAGATCTCGGGGAAAAAAATCATCCTGGTAAAATACAAGTTGAACTTAATGGGAATATACTGCGTTTTACTACCCATAACCTTAAACGAATAAGTACACCCCACACCAAAAGCGGTTTGGGGCTAATGAATATCGAAAAACGTTTATCAAACCTTTTTCCGGATAGGTACACCTTTACCATTTCGGATGAAGATACTATTTATAATACTGAACTAACCCTGAACCTATGAATTTTAGCTGCTATGTAATTGACGATGAGCCGGATGCCATCGCCCTGTTGAAAGAATATATAGAAATGACACCTGGCCTGAGCTTGATTGGCTCGTCACAAAACCCTTTGGAGGCATTGCCGCTATTGACCGGGGAAAATGCGCCAGATATTACTTTTATTGACGTGGATATGCGGCAACTATCGGGATTAGAACTTGCCGGCATGATCAACCTATATACGACGGTAGTCTTTACTACCGCCTTTCCTGAATATGCCATACAGGCTTTTGACCGGGAGGCATTTGATTTTCTGCTAAAACCTATCAATTATGAACGGTTTGCCAAATGTATTCAAAAAGCCAGGCGGAAGATTAACCATCCGCTTAAAATTCGAACCGTCACCCAGGATGATTTTTTTACGATTAAAAGTGAGGTAAAGGGACGTCTGGTGAAATTAAAGTTTGACGAGGTGATCTACATAGAAGGTTCTGCCAATTATATTCAGATCTATACTGTTGAAGGAAAACATACCACCTATCTGACTATTAAAGAAATTGAGCGTCATTTGCCACAGCCGATCTTTGCCCGCATTCATCGTTCTTTTATCGTAAATGTCAATTTTGTAAAGGTGATCGAGCGTGCGCAGGTCCGCTTACAAAATGGCGAAAGTCTGATGATGGGGGATCATTACAAGCAGGCCTTTTTGGAAAGGATGGATGGCAAACTGATCAAGACTGATCGTTCTGCTTAACCTTCTGCCTTGCGAGATGGGAACGCATCCATTTGGATAACAGGAAATAAATAATCATTTCCTGCTGCCGGGACTGATCAGTAAATAGGCGGTTCAAATGGACATGGATCAGGCTGATCAGGTAATCCTTTTTGCGCTCTTCATCAACCAGGCGATAACCAAGATCGGATGATTTTACTTTCAATCTATTAGCCCATAATTGCAGGGTCTTTTCTTGAAAAGGTAATTCCGCTTTTAAATATTGATCCAGCGTATGACTGGTATCACGGTATTTTTGATCCAGCTCTACTTTGATTCGTCTGCCTTCAAATTCGCTTAAATAGCCTTCAAATGCTTGATGCCAAAATTCAAGTTGCCGCTCCGGACTTGCATAAAATCCCTCAGTGATTATTTTGGTGGTGATGGCGGCGACGAGGTAAGTTGGGATGGCAGAACCTGCTTTGACCGTTTTGATATATTGCAGTACAAACGAACTGCTAAACCAAAAGAACGCCTCCGTTTCTTCCATACCGATAGCCTGGTATCTTTCCAATTCCCTGCTATACACATCCAATTGGTATTCTCTGATAAGGTGTTGGTGAACATTTTCCTCCAGGATCACACGTAATGTTGCCAAAACCTGATCAATATCCGCCGGGGAAATTTTAAAGCGCAAACGGATATGCGGCGCATGATCTTCATAACGTATAAAGAACCATTGGCTGATCTTGCCGTGTGGGAAGCGTTTTCGGAGTATTGGCTCTATTTCGAGCAGTAATCGGTTAACCGATAACCTGGGAACATATAATTTCAGGTATAACCATTCAGTACCCGGAATAAACTTACGCTGCTCATGTCGTTGGGCATCAACCCGGACCGCAGGTTTTGGTAATACCAATGGAAATTCCGGTAGCAGAAATGCATTGTATTGAACCTGGTAACGATCGGTTTTTGATGTTTCGCTTTTTGCAGGTGGTAGATATTCGCGGATGGTCACCAGTTTTTTTGATTGAACCGTTTCACGTAGCAAAATCAGATCGTCTTTTCTTTTTTGGTCAAATACCAGTTGCTGGTCACCTTCTGTCAAAATAAAATTTTGGGGTATGCCATTTTGGTGAGCATAGTTAATAAAAGAGTCGACCCATTGTTTTTCATTGGTATTATCAGAAATGGATTTCATGTCGATGACCCACGTAGCCGGACTTAAAATAGTTTGGTGATAGCAAACCCGGGGATAATGAGAAAATCCGGGAAAATATCCCGCCAGGTCAAAGGATAGCTGAGAACGGCTATATTGATTGGACAGGTCAGCTAAAAACCGGTACAAGGGCAGCGGGTCGATGCTATGATTATAAGCGCTGGTCAATCTGGGAATGACATACTTTTGGTTTTTCTCGCTATATAGTAAGACCATGTTATCGGCTATTTCTACATAAAGATCATCGAGACGCAGCTGATTACTTGGTTTATGCTCATTCGGTTGTCCAGCGAGCAACGGTAACTGATAACTCCAGATCTGGGCGCGACGGTTCACATTGTCTACATGGGGGTCAGACAAATGCAACAGTTCCGCAAATATGATCTCCGGGTTTAGCTGTTCTATTTCAGTTGCCATCTCGTTAGCGGCTTTGTATATTGACGGATCAGCCAAAGTGAACCTTCCAATGAGTGCAATCGGGTTAACTCCACCTGCACTTTCGATATGAACTTTTTCATCGCTGATACTAAATAATGCAGAAAACCCCAGGCAACTTAAGTGCATTGACTCGTTCTTTAACTCATTTAGCCCCGTTTCTTCTAATTCTATCGCACTCTCCGAACGACTGCTCATTTTTAACCAGGCAGACATAAGGTATCTGTGAGCCGCTGTCCAGGAATGACTTTCTTCTTTTAAATTTCGGGCTCTGATATTCACCGTTTCCAACAGCGGATTTGGGGATTCCTGCAATTCGGCCTGGTAACCTATACCGAATTCCGGGTCAAGCGCCAGCAATAAAGGAATACGCTCGCGTTCAAAATGACGAACAAAATTCTCTTTAAACCGGGAGAGAGAGGGAAGCTGATCAGGTGGACAAAGGCAATCTAAGGCAAAAAAACCATCCTTAAGTCGTTTCTGATAATTTTCATCCAGGGTAATTTCGGATTTTCTAACAGAAATCGCATTCACTAAACTTTTTTCGTTTGCCTTTGCGTCCTCCTCAATCAATAAGGCCAACTCGTTTTCTATATCAATTAACTCCTTTACATGTAGCATAGGTGAAATCACATTCAATTGATGAGGCAAATTTGTAATGGCAGAACCATTAAATACGCCGGCAGTACCGGTAATTCCCGGCCTGTATTTTGGCAATAAAATCTGAGCATCCTTTAAAAATTCAAAATATTCTAAAGCTTCCTCCTGAGTACAATTTGCAATCTTGCAAATTTGCTTTTCGATCATTTTCCTGCTTACGCCTTTTCGTGAATATTTCAACAAGTCCCGAAGAACCAGCGAGTACTGGGTAGATTGGAGTTGAAAAGCTCTTTTATGATTATTTCCATTTTCTTCTTTAATGAACCGATAATATTTTTTGACCCGGTACAAAGTTGGATTTGCCTCATAAAGCTCATCGGAAACATTGAGAGTCAGCCTTTTCCGAATGTAGTTTTGTAAGAGCCATTCGGTGGGTTGGAAATAAGCACGCAAATCAGCTACTTTTTGATTAACTGGGGTATCTTCAGACTGCAACCATTTTCCCATGCCTACAGAAGCAAAATATCCGAAGGGAGTGGACCGAAAACAAGCCCGGTTGTAATAACGGGATAAGGTAATAAGTTCACGCGGCTCCATTTTGGAAAGATTAAATTCCGCTTTCTCAAGTCTTGCATAAAACTGCGGACTGGCAAGATAAATAGCAGCCCGGAATATGGGATCGTCTACTGCGAATTTTAAGGATGCGTTATATTGATTAATTGGAAATAAGGGGATACGATGTAACAGATGTTTGGAAAAATGGTAGTTCATAATAATTATTATATGGTTATTCAGTCAACATTCAGGAACTTAATGGCCTGCTCTGATTAACCACAAAGATTGAAATGGCTTATTAAAGATTTCTTATTAATGTTGGCGGTCCCTTCCAGGCCATGCTTTCCGCTATATCTTTTTCAAAGGATGCCGCTGCAATCATTGACCGTCGTGCCAAGCCCATTTCGCCTTGCTGCAACCGGCTTGGCTAAAATCCTGGAAAAACGAAAGCTTCAGCGAACGTTTGTTGACCGTTGCACTTGTTCAAACTGCACGTCTAGAATCTTTCCTTTTTTGATTCTTTAAATCCGGCCCCCCCCTCAGCAAGAGACATTTTAACCACATATAGGAGCAGGAAAAACCGACTTAATCCTTCGGACGCCACGGCCGGCAACGGTAGCCGGCAAGGCGGTCGCCTTTTGCTGCTTAAATACCCGTTTTTCTCCATTTATATACCAGACTTCAGCAAAGAATGATAAAGGATTTGGTAAGTAAAGTCCGTTCATTTAGCCTTTGCTGAGGCAAATTTATACCTCTTCGGCTCGCAAGGCCATGCTTCGTGCCCGAAAAAAATCTCCACCACTACGCTGCGCTTCGGGTATTATTTTATTTCTATGGCAGCCTTGCAAGCCAGCCCCCCGCGCAAATTTTCTGCCTCTATCAAAGGCCAAATGAATTTTAAAATCTAATGGTCATTGAGCGAATCAGAATAATTAACCATTAAAAAAGTAATCATGGAAATCACAGGAAGATTGGTAGCTGATGCTACCGTGAGAGCAGTAAACGATGAAAAAAATGTAACAGGTTTCAGGTTAGCGGTCAACCGTACCTACCAGTCGCAAGGCGAACGTAAGGAAGAAACCGCCTTTGTAGATTGTACCTACTGGCGCACAGATGCTATTGCGCCTTATCTGACCAAAGGAATGTTGGTGACTTTAAGCGGGTTTATGACGGCTCAACCGTGGGTTAGCCGTGACGGTGAGCCGATGGCAAGCCTGCAATTTCGAACCGTACAAATCCAAATGCTGACCAAATCAGCCAAAAACAATTAAGGCTTATCACGGCAATTTATGAACCATTAAAAATTAAGGAAATGGCACACAATCTTTTTTATAACGAGCAGACAGGAAAACACAGTTTTTTTAGCGTAAAGGAAAAGGCATGGCATGGCTTAGGGCAGATCGTGGAAGATTACCCGACCAGTGCCGAAGCCATCCGCTATGCGGGTTTAGATTATATGGTAGAAAAAAGACCATTGTTCACCAATTCTCTACCGAATGATTTAAATGAAATAGGGGAAAGTATCGACTTTCCTAAAATTAATGTACCTCACTATTTTGCCACAGTCCGTACCGATAACAGTTCTGTTTTAGGGGTGGTGGGCAAAGATTACGAGGTGGTGCAAAATGCTGATGCCTTTCAATTCTTTGATGCCATAGTAGGTGGTGAAACAGGTATCAAATATGAGACAGCAGGGGCATTGGGTAAAGGAGAGCGGATTTTTATCACCGCCAAATTGCCCGATTTTATCAAAGTTGGCAAACAGGATTTAATTGAACAATACTTGTTTTTAACTACCTCCCACGATGGTTTCGGCAGTATAACCGCAGCATTTACACCAATTCGTATCGTTTGCAACAATACGCTGAATGCTGCCATGCGCAACCACACTACTGCCATTAAGATTAGGCATACCGCCTCGGCTAATGACCGTCTGAAACAGGCACATACATTAATGGGCATTTCCCACAAAATAAGCGAGGAATTACAGGAACTGTTTAATTACTGGACAAACGTCCGCATTACGGATAAACAGGTTAAAAAACTGATACAGGTTGCTATGGCTCCTAACAAAGAAGTCATTCAAAATTTGGAATTAGGTTTACTGGATAAGCTGTCCACCACTTATACCAACATCGTAGATAATGCCTTTGCCTACGCAATGGGCAACGAAACCCAGCAAATGGAAACCACCGCAGGCACGTTGTTCGGTGCTTATAATGCCATCACTGGATATTATCAGAACGTCCGCAACTTCAAAGACGGGGATGCCAAATTCAAATCCATTATGGATGGCACAGCCAAGCAAAGGGCGCAGGTCGCCTTTGACCTTTGCGGGAACTTCGCCAAAAACGGAACGGATGCCCTGAACCTGAATTAATGTTAACGCAGGGGAGCGATCCCCTGCATTTATTCACTTTAAAAATAACATAAATGCAACCCTTAAATATGATGAACAACGTGGCTAAAGCAAGGCTTTTACACAGTTTACTAAGAGAGGAAATACCCGAATTTTTAGGTTACCTGAACGAACTCACCGAGACAGTTTTAAATGATAAAGACCGGATTAGTGAAAAATGGGATAACGGGATGATGACCGCTGAAATGTGGTTTGAACTGGCTGAACGCATACAGGCTGTTATGGCTAAATATCATAAAGATTTATACCGTTCCCCCAACGTGTTTGCAGACCAGTTATTCGATGGCTATCTGGCCATTTTTACACGCCATGCCTTAAACACTTACGTGGAACTCGCCAAACACACCGACCCGAAATTTAAACCCGCAGTAGAACTTTTATTCACTTGATATGAAAACGAACCATCATTATACCGTTCCCTGCGCATTGGCATTAATCGCCATTTGCCTGTTCATTCGCTACACGATAGGCAGGCGCAGGTTCAACCGCAGGGGCGTAGCAGGCTTACAGCAATTCAGCAGTTACAATCATTTCATAGCCGTTACGACCATCGAAAAAATCATACTGATTGCCGGAAATCTCTGCGGATTGGCAGGGCTGTTCTTACTGGCGGTCGAAGGCTTTAACCATCTAAAATTATAAGACATGAGCATTTTAGCAATTAAAAGTGAGCGTAAAGCCATCGCAGTATTGGCGAAGACCCTGCGGTATTTCGGTAAAACTATGCTTCTAAGCATGAGTGCAATAGATGAACAGGATGCCAAACAGGCTGAAAACCTGATAAGGGGAATTATTGAAACGAATGGTTATAAAGCGCTCGAAAAGAACGGCCAAACCATTATTAAGAAAACGAAAAAAAATTAGAAATTATGAAAACGCAATTTTTTCAGCAATTAGCAGGATTAGGCTTTACAGGCAATTTCCTGCTCAATATCAATCAAGACGAAACAGGGATTTTAACCGTTTCTGCAATTCTAAAAAAGGGAAACATCACCGCTACCGCAGGCAACAACCTGCCACCAATGCTTTTTAAAGGAACTGCCGTAGAATTGGACGAAGGATTTTTTGAGCAATTCGCACAGCCAGTAAAGCAGACGGCAGGTATCATCAATAATTTGGAAGAATACCAAAAACAACTGGATAAGGCAAAAAAGAACGCCAAGAGCACAAACGATAAAACCAACAAATCGGCTACCGAAAAAGATGATGAAGCGGAAGAAGAAACGCAAGACCTGTTTACCCCGCAGGTAGATGATGCGCAGGCTAAAGCCGAGAAAAAGCGACTTTATGATGATGCGATGGAGAAAGTTAAGGAACTGGCACAAAATACCAAGTATGCCGAAGCGTTGGCGCAGTTGCCTGACCCCGCAGATTATCCTGAAAAAGCCGAAGCCATCGAAGCGAAACGTCAAACCTTACAGGCAGGGAAAGAAGCCTACGACAAATTAACCGCCAGTTTTAACGATTAAGGACACGCCATGAAAACAATGATTTTACCGAGGATTTTCCTGCACAAAGAGAACGGGCAGGAAATCCGCTTAACAGACCCGAATGATGCTTTTACTATAACTGATGTGCAGAATTTTTATGCAGGCACCTACCCCGTGTTGACCAATGCCAAAATCATAGGCCCTGAAATTAAGGATGATGAAGCGGTTTACCGTTTTGAAAGTACAATGGGTACGAAAGGATAGCGATGAAACAGCAAAAAATTAACAGGGTAATCAAAATCAACAAGAAAGGCGACCAATGGAAAGTACAGCAATTGTTCGGAGAACTGACAGGACGGTTAGACCGTCTGCCCGATGCAGACGAGGTAAGGCGCAACCCGTTAAGAAGTGCGCCCGCAGGCATCACGGAAATGGTTTTTTAAACCACAGCTTTCAACCTTTTTGGTCGTTTGAGGGAAACAAGAGCAGGGTAGCAAGGGAGTATTTTCACTCCCTTGCAAATCTCTGTAGTTTCTATCAACTATCCCTGCCACATACGGATTTGCCCTTTCCGCAGAATATTTACAGTACGTGGCAGGAAGTCGCCAAACAGGTAAATGAAAAAGACCGTAACCATCATTGTGTCATCATTCGAGGCAAGGGGAAAAGTGCGGTATTGAGCGTGGTAAAGACCTATGATTTAAGCCATTGCTTGTTTTATATTCCTGTTCGGGCTTACTGGATTTGGTCACAATCCGCACAACATGAGCGTATCACGGAATTGGTAACGGTCATATTCGCCTACCTGCACCAAGTGGTAGATATTCCATTTTATGCGGAGAACGGAACTTTTATGGATTGCCAATATGATACATTGGAACAATGGATAAATGAAGCCGAATATGAAAATGAGAATGATGCCGAGGAAAAGGAATGGCGGGAACATCAGGAAAATACCTTATATGAAATGAGGCGGGCAGGTGGCCACATGATGCCTGTTATAAAAAACCCGATTTGGTTAGTTAAAATGGAGCAGGTAGTAACCACCTTTCAGCACCGTGATAATCACGAACTGGAATGGGCACTGTTAGCCGTTGAATTTTTACAGCTTTACCGTCAGTACCCTAAACGTTCAGTTACAGACAGCATCCGGGATGATTTGGTTTATCCGGATGAAGAAGAACGGATAAGGGTCGAACAATATATTAGCTTCTATTGGAGCGACAGGGACTGTTTTCAGGATGAATTGTTGGATATGATCAATTGCAGCTTTCAGGAAATTGCCGTTCAGGATGAACCTACTATAATTCATTGCTTTGACAACCTGCCGAATATAGAAGGCAAAGATTTTGATTTTGAAACCCGTCTGTTTGATTTGATTGAACGTTTGCGGGATTTATTAAACGATTACGACCATGAAGAACATCACCCAACAGTTTAACAGCGGATTTGTGCCTTACAAAGCCTTGCTGATTTACAAGCATGAAAGAGAGCAGGAAATGAACCAGTTTCAGTGTAACGAAGCTGAAACCGAGATTTACGTAGAAAGCTACGATATAGGTGGTAATGGTAAGCCTATCAATGCACATCCGCTATCAATAAAAGAAATGAATGCCTTGCATGCCTTACTGCAAACCTCACAGGAACTACAGGACACCTATTTAAAATCTAAAGGTCTCCTCTCCAATAAGGTATTATATGTAAATCAACAGGCGAATGGCTACGCAATATGGTACACCCCGCCACAGGAAGTAACCCTGTTTTTTGTTGAGAGTTTACAAATCCCATCAGGCAAATTTCATATTCCTGCAATGCTCTGGAAAGCCAACGCTGATACATTGCATGTTTACGCCTTGAAAGGTAAGGCTAAACCGAATGAGCATACCAAGATTTGCCACGCCCCTTTCCTGAATATTTATGGAAGCGGTCAGGTATGTATGGGAACGGTGCAAATCAACATAGGTAAAACCACCTGCTTAGAAGATTTTATGGCAGCATGGGAACGATATTTCTTCAACAGCAATTTCAGCCATTCAATTAGCGGGAACAACAGCACCAAATCCAATACGACCGAATTATGGCGAATTCTTGCAGGTTCGGGTAAACCCTTCCCACAAGAGGAATTATTAACCAGTCATTTGACCATGAAACAAATCATCCGATGAAAAAGCAAACCCACAAAAAACCTGCTGTACATATCGTTCAAAAGGAATTGTTACAACCTTATAATCCTGTTACTATAAACCTGATTGGTGCAGGCGGAACGGGTAGTCAGCTATTGACCGCCCTCGCTCGGATGAACCATGCCCTCACGGCTTTAGGCCATGCAGGGTTATTTGTCAGGGTGTTTGATGATGACCAAGTAGATGCCGCCAATTTAGGCAGGCAATTATTTACAACTACGGAATTAGGACAATACAAGTCGGTTGCCCTCATTAACCGAATTAATCGCTTTTTTGGCACAAACTGGAAAGCAGAAACTATTCGATATGACAAGCAATCCTTAAAGGACAAGGAATTGGCAAGCGCCATAATAACGATTTCTTGCGTAGACACGGTAACCGCTCGTTATGAGATAGGCGAGATTTTGCAATACCTGACCAAGAACTTTAGTGGTCGAAACCGTGTCAAATATTGGCTGGATTTTGGTAACAGCCGTTCAAGCGGGCAGGTCATTTTATCTACCCTTGAAAAAATAAAACAACCTGCATCAGAGTTATACCGTCCGATAGAAAGCCTGCCTTTGGTTACAGAGGAATTTAAAGAATTGCTTGCCACATCGGAAAAGGAAGATAACACGCCAAGCTGTTCATTGGCCGAGGCACTCACCAAGCAGGATTTGTTTATTAATTCGGCACTGGCGAACTGTGGAGCCTCCCTGCTTTGGCAGTTATTTCGTGAAGGAATTTTATTCAACCGCGGATTTTTCCTAAACCTTGCTGATTTCAGGACACAACCTTTAAAAGTAGCCTGATACAATTAGGATGAACCCGCCGGATTGTCCGGCGGGCGGGCATACGCCCGCCCCGTTTTCGCCCCGTGCTTTCGCGTTGATGACTAATGTTCGGTGAAATCACGGGGCGCTGCATTTCAACAGACCAGACTAAAAAAGGAGCGAAAGATCATTGTTCTATGCGTTCATCGCGTTGCCATTCGAAGATATGCCTGCGCGCATCCCCAAGGCAAAAAAGTGCTTTACGTTTGGCAGACTCCAGGTCATTTTGCCAGGATGGCCATGGATGACTATATCCCGTTGGCTGATGCACAATACTTATGTGCCAGCGTCCTTTGGTCTGGGGAGAAAGATTGAGCATAAAATCACCGGCTTTTGCAGCATAACTTCCTAAAGGCATCGGCGTCCATTTCAATCCCTCATTCTTTTCTTCTTCCAAATGCTGTATATAGGTCAGCATATTGATGATCACTTTCATTTCTCCTGATACCGCCGTATCTCCTGCAAGCATACGCTGTACGCTTCGGATGATAGCATCATATGTGCGATGATCTCCCCAGGTTTTCAAGCGGCTGGCCAGCTCTGCGGGTGTCAGTCCTAAATCATTACACTGGGTATTAAAATAACCCAAATCGTCAGTTAGTTCCATAATCAACCATTTATGAGACAATTATACGTCATTATGTCGTTAATAAAAACAATTTATGGTAATATTTATTAACATATTTGCGAAATCAGCTTAGGGATTTTGTATTTTAAGTTTCATTAACGCTAAAATGATGACCTTTGCAACTTTATAACCGATTATATATGCCGATCCAGATCGTAAGAAATTTAGAAATACCTGCACTTAGCTTTGACTTTAGTGAAGAATACTGGCCGCTGATCAGCGCACCTGTCAAAGAAGTATATGGTGTTGGTGAAGTGAAAGATGCAGCCATTGTACAGGAAGCCCTAAAACTGGCCTTTGGCAAATGTGGTGATATATTCATTGGTATCATTGCAAACGAAAAACATGCATCCTTCTATTTGTATGTTCAGCATCTGCTGGAAAACACCATTGATGTATTCAAGGCGATGCTGGGTGGTGAACAATTCCCCGAAATAAATACCAGTGATTTTGCAAACATTAGAAGAACAATACGCATTATATTGGAGCAATCCGCTACGGTAGACCTGACCGGAACACCTAATTTTATGGTGGAGATCGCGCATAATCGCCAGTCATATTATAATACCTTGGACAGATTGCTTTACCTGGGGTATCAGGCCTTCAACATTAGTCAGGAGATCGCCAGAAGCCAGCTATTCCCGAAATCAGGTAATTTCGATATTGATGATGGTGGTTTGTTAGGAATGGGTACTGAACCTGCCTATAAACCAATTTTCGATTACCTCGAAAGGGATATTCCTAAACATGACGAAAGTGTAACCCTTTATAATACGATCGAAGATCTGATCAAGGTTTGGAGGGAAATGGGAGTAGAATACGGAGAAATGACCAGCTTTTTCGCGGAACAGATTAAAAACCCGCAATATAGATTTGCGTTCATTTTAAAAGATAATTTGTACGAGCAAGCAAAACAGGTATTTGGCCAACATGGCGATATAGTTCTCAGTTTTTACGATGGTTTAACCGTAAGCCGTAGAAATGTACTAAGTTTTGAGGATTGCATTTTGCGAAGCCAGGACATGAACCGAATCATGTACCGGCCATTGGTTGAGATCACTGTAGATAACCAAGTTTACATTATGGCTGGATATAACAGATGGCTGGAATGCCTGAGCACCTTAACCACCAATGCCTTACCTTGGGGACATGTTGCAGAGGAGTGGAACCAGCACAAGCCTATCAAGAAATTTGTACAGCACCTGCAGGACACACACGATGACATACTGGAAGATGCGGCGGTTGCACTGTTAAAAGCGGCACAGGTGCCTTATGATAAATCTGTAAAAAGCTTAAGACAGCATAAGGGTAATAACTTTTCAATCGATAAGCTGAAAGGGGTAGGTGAGATCGACCTTGTTTTTGCCGATAGGGAGAAGAAGATATTATACGTTGTTGAGTGTAAGCATAACAAATCCCGGTTCGATTACTTTAACTGGAAACGGGATTACACAGTATTTAAGGATAAATATGAAACGCAGCTTAATAACAAGATCACTTTTGCAAAAGGCAATACAGAAAGGGTATTAACTCACCTGGAAGTCATTAACATGGTAGTGATTGAGGATAAAGATACTTATACAGTACAAGGTATTTTCCTGATCAATGCTCCTTCCTTATATATGTATGACGCTGTGTTTCCAACCCTTACCCTTCACAACTTGCAGCAATTGCTGAATCAGGAGTACGTTGTACCAAAATTTGCGCTCACCTTGCCAGATGGCCAGGAATTGATGGTTGAGCAGCCATATTTTACTAACTTGGCAAAATTGATCTGACCTAAACCACAAATATGTACAGAGGCGAATTTACATTTCATCCTGTAGGACAAGGATGCTTTTACACCGGGGAGTTGTTTAGCGATAAAGCAAGGCTTTTCAATTTCGTTTATGATTGCGGCACCAATTCTGAACAAAGTTATATTCGGGATGCCGTAGCTGGCTGGCCGGTGAAGGCTGACGGGGAGAAGATCAACGTTTGTACGATTTCACATTTTCACAGCGATCATATCAGCGGTATCCCGCAACTACTCAAAAACAGCCGTTGCGACCGGCTGGTTATTCCTTACTACACTCCCTTTCAAAGACTAATAATATACGTGCAATCAGGTTCTGATGATGAAGAATACCGCCGGATTATGGAAGATCCTTATGGCTATTTCTCAGGACAGGAATTCAATATTGGCCAGATCATTGTTGTTCGTGGGGGTGATGAAGAAACAACTCTGCAGGGGGAAAGACCAAAAGCCCCATTCCCCACAGAAAACAATAATGAGGCATCGGCACTAATCAATACCAACAGCGATAGTGATGATTATTATCAGGAAGATGGCCAGGAGAATGATCGAAATTTACAATTCTTTGCACGCTTACGCGATGAAGACCCAAGTGCGGAGGCCAGCATGGTGAAAGTAAGACATTTGCCGTACCAGTTGCGTACCCCGCTTTACAAATTTATCTATTACACCCTATCAGAGGAAGATGGCTCGGATGCCGACCTTAAAGCAAAAACCAACGCTTTGCGCAAAGCAGTAGATGACTATTTTGCGGCAAAAAAAATGGACACTTCGGCTGGGGTAAAGTCGTTTAAAGATCTGTTCAATGCTGTACATATTAAAGAGATAACCAGAATTTATGGCCGTATCTTTGGCGCACATAAATTGAATGGGACTTCTTTAGCCGTATTTCACAGTTTTACCCTGGAACCTGGTGGTTATGAAATCTTTCAGCGGCATTCATTGGGGTGGCACCGCCTTTATCGGGTAGGCCGCCAGCATGCTACCCTGATGACTGGCGATCTTGAATTGGGCTCACTCGAAAAACTTAGGCAATTTCAGGACTACTATCATGCCAACCTGGATGACGTAGCCTATTTTCAGGTGATGCACCATGGTTCGGATAAGAACTGGCCATTTGGTTTTGCGGAAAGCAAGCTTGATACCTTCCCTGCCTATGTAATTAATCATGGAGTAGGACGTAAACATCATCCTGGCCCGGAAGTCACCAAATTACTTCGAAGCAAAAGGCTTCATAACGTTTTGTTAAATAATGAATTAACATTATTACGCTATTTCATTTATTACGGCTATAAATGACTATAGTAATACTTGTAAAAATTGATTAGGTTTGTAATTACATCAGCGGAATCCTCTGCTGAAATGTGATAAGGTTTAGGTTGAAAAGTTCCTGCAAGAGGAACTTTTCTCTTTTCAAGCCGTTTAAATAAATGATATTATTGCTTTAGAACGCAAAGTTTTATTATTGTACTTAAAACCTGACCTTATATGCCAATCGACAATTTCTCCGTCTTTTATCAATCTCCTGATGGTTTCTTTGTTTGCCGAACGGATTTTTCCAGTATGGAAATTGCTGAAAAGTTCATTGTTTCAAAGGTCTTTATCTTTGATGGCGCGGTATTCCATTTTATATTAAAAAATGGTAACACGTTAGTAAAAGGAGTACCGAAAGAAAACACTGCCAAGTTTTACGCCGACTCCATGCGCTATGCGATTGAAATACCCGCTGCTGAAATTGGTTTTAATCTTTAAGCAGATATAATTTATTTTGAAATCCTTATTCGTTTACTTTTTACTTCCCCGGTCAATACTTTATTAATATCATCTATGCTATAATAAAGAATGCCGCCGATTTTAGTGAAGGGGATCGTGCCGTTATCCCTCAGCGTCTGTAAGGTGTTGTCCGAAATCTTTAATATGTTTTTTACCTGATAACTTTTCAACCACTTTTTAGGTTCTTCAATTGCCTGACCTAAGAGTCCTTTGATCTGATTCAATAATTGCTGGCCAAACTCCTGTAAATCTTCTTTAGTTATAATCTCTGCTGCCATAATTCATAATTTTTGAGGTAACCTGATACAAACATCCTTGATTTAATGATATATTTCGTCCGACCCAATCCGAGTCGGATATAAATTTTTTTAGAGTTGTTTAAATTTGATACCATGAAAATTTGGTTATAATATATATAGGATTGGCAATTTAAAGACAAACGATACAAAATGGAATTGGAGGGATTGCTAAAAAGAGGAATGATCTATCGCAAGTCAGAATTGGAAGCCGTCATTGATCTCGATAAAGGCGATTTACAAAAACTGGTAGACAACGGCAGTTTAGATAAAATAGCTAATGATTTGTATTATTATCCTAAGCTAAGCGTTTTCGGCAACGTACCTCCAAACGCTAATGATTTACTTTCAAAATATCTCAATTATGAACCATTTTTAATCACCTCCCTTAATCATTACAATAACTTAGGTGTGGGTACAACACAATTGTACAACGTTACTTTAGTGTATAATAAACGATTAAGTGGCAAGCGGAAGCTGGGAAAAAAGGTATATCATTTCAAGAAGAAAAAAGATTTTCCAACCAAGCTTTCGTTAGAGTACCTATTGGTTGATTTGATAAATAATCTTCAAATACTTGAAGAAGATCAGGATCAGATTTTAAATAGAGTGAGATTAAAAATTACCAAAATGGCAAGTCAATCCTTTGACATAGTTTTAAATAAGTACGGAACCTCAAGAACCAAAAGATTATTGAAAAAGTGTAAATGAATTGTGCATGCAGTGTGTGCACAATTCATTTGGTTTCATGTTTGCGAGTAAAGATTTAAGTATCGCTAATTGGAGAATCGTCCTGTCCCAACTCCTTTTGCTTGCTGATCTCTTTCTCAATTTCGTTAGCCAATTGTTCAGCTGATGGAAGATAGAGTTGATATTTCGAGGCAAATATGTTACTGTTCTCAGGTAAAGTGAATTTAACCACTGTATCATTTTTCTCCAGGCATAATAGGATTCCTACCGTTGATGTTTCATGTTCCAGCTTTTCGATGCGGTCAAAATAGTTCACATACATCTGTAATTGCCCAATATCCTGGTGGGTGATCTTGTGTGTTTTGAGCTCAATGATCACAAAGCATTGAAGTAAACGGTTATAAAATACAAGATCAACAAAAAAGTCATCGCCATCCAGATGGATGCGCTTTTGGCGAGCAACAAAGGAAAACCCGTTACCAAGTTCCAGCATAAACTCTTGTAAGTGGGTAATCAAAGCATTTTCAAGATCCTTTTCGTAATAAGCTGCTTCCGGCTTTAAGCCCAAAAATTCCAGAATCATCGGATCTTTGACAATATTTTTGGGTTCAATCGGCGACTTTTCCTTTCGTGCAACAGCCAAAACGCTTTCCTTATCGGAGCTGAGTAATAAACGTTCATAAAGCTGACTTGAAATCTGACGTTCTAACTGCCTGCCTGTCCAATGGTTTTTTAAGCTTTCTTTCGTATAAAATTCGCGTCTTTCCGGTTGTGCAATACTTGCGAGTGCCCTGTAATGTGTCCAACTCAATTGTGCACGCAGTGCGTGCACAATTGGAAAACATCTGTAAAATTGCCGGAACAGATTTAAATTCCTTGAAGAAAAGCCGCTGCCAAACTGCGGTTGTAATTGATCAGATAGAAACCCGATCAACCTTTCCCCATAGGTTGCTCGGTCCTGACCATGTTGTTCTTCTTCAAAAATTCGCTTACCTATATGCCAATACATTAATACCCTTTCATGATCCACCGCTCTTACCGCAGTAATCCTGGCTTTTTCGATTATTGCCTTGATCTCATTAATTAACGTTATTTCTGAGTTCATACTAACTCCTCCTCCATTTTTACCTCAATGGTTTCTGAACTGTTTTGCAGGCGAGCTTTTAAAGCCAGCATATCCCTGTTTACCTTTTTATCCTTCATTTTCGCATAAATCTGAGTGGTCGTTAATTTGGTGTGACCAAGCATCTTGCTAACCGTTTCCAATGGAACATCATTTTCAAGCGTAACCGTCGTCGCAAAAGTATGACGGGCAATGTGGGTAGTCAGGACTTTTTCGATTCCGGCCAAATCACCGATTTCCTTTAAATAAGCGTTCATTTTTTGATTGCTCTTTACCGGTAGAAGTCTGTTTTCTACAATACGGGCATCATGATCTTTGTAACGCTCTATGATTTCTATGGCCTGTGGTATAAGAGGTACGTTAGCCTCTATAGCGGTTTTTGTTCGTGTGGTTTTGATCCAGGTGACCCCATCGGCCCCGGTAACCACATGCTGAGGGGTAAGCTTATCTACATCAACAAAGGCATAACCCGTGAAGCAGCAAAACAAAAATGTATCTCGTACCTCTGCTAATCGTTTCACTTTAAAATGATAATCGGCTAACTGATTGATTTCTTCCCATTCCAACTCTACCCGTTTCACCTTGTTATAGGTGCATTTAAAAAGATTAAACGGATTATGGCTCATCCATTGGTTATTGACAGCCAGGTTAATGATCTTTTTAAGATTTTTAATATATCGCATGGCTGTGTTATGTTCAATTTTGTGTTCGGTTTTCAAATACATTTCTAAACCTGTTACAAAAGAGTAATCGATAGATTCCAGATATACGTCAGGTTTCTTGTAACGGAACTGAATGTATTCAGCAGTCTTTTTACGGACAGTTTTATACTTGGTAAGCGTAGCCCTTACGAAATCTTTATCCAAGAGTTTTTCGAGTTTATTATTGTGCTCGTCAAATACCTCTAATAACATGCGATGTATTGTTGCTTCACCCGTATATTTCTGTTTTATCTTTTCAGCCGTAATAAAATCCTCAGTACGTTTCAAATCGTCGAAAGCCCGGCGGATTTCATTGGTCGCTTCCATAATTTGCGTATTCACATCTTTAACCTCTGCGCCGTTGCCTCTTAAATAGCCTGTTTCCGCATCCCACTTCTTTGGATCAACTTTTCGCCCAATGGAGATTTCACAACGTTTGCTGAGATAAGTAATTCTTGCATAAAGCGGAACCATACCTTGTGAATCTGTTTTTCTTTTGTCAGCCCAGATCAGGACTGAAAACTTTTGTGCATTTTTCATTTGAATAAATTTTAAAACCTGATAAATAATTAAGTCATGAAAACTCGCTTTCCGTGACTAATTTTCACTTTGTCAAGTGCTTTAAAATCAATCTATTAACCCCTTATTCGGTGACCTTTTTTGATCATTTAAAATAGGTCACCGAGTTAGTCACTAAAATCAGAAAATCCGGCTTTTACACCGGTTCCCGAACCCTGCGGATCATAATTTCCGCAGGGTTCTGAGGAGGTCTGATATGCCCTCTGATTAAGGATAATTTTAAACCAGAAATTTGCGTTGAAATGAGGTGTTTTGAGGCCAAATTTCATGATTGCAAACATTTGATTTACAATTAGTTAATCATTGATTTGGTGGCTAAATTAGGTATTCTGAAGCAGTCACCGAAAAGGTCGCTGGCTGAGTCATAAATGCTGGGGTGTTTTGCGTTTTTTTGAGCATAAAAAAAGCGCTTAGTCCTGAAATCTAAGCGCTTTTACGAAGCTTTGCGGGCTTCTTAGCGGAATGGACGGGACTCGAACCCGCGACCCCATGCGTGACAGGCATGTATTCTAACCAGCTGAACTACCACTCCTCCCGTTTGGGACTGCAAATATAAGGGCATTTTTGAAGTGCGCAAATTTTAATTTTAAGTTTTAAATGACAGGAGGCGTTGCAAACTTAAAGCGTCCGGTCATTTATGATTGTTATTAGCCAAACTGCCCTACCCGGTAGGTTCCTACTGCATTGGGAAACGCCAGATTGATACGGTTATAGGTGTTAATTGTGGTAATGGCCAAGGTTAGGTCTATCAATTCCTGCTCAGAAAAATGGGGTTTGGTGGCGTTGTAAATTTCGTCTGGTACTTCACATTTGTTTACGGCTTCGGCCCAGGCCAATGCTGCCCTTTCGCGTTCGCTGTAATAGGGTGCTTCGCGCCAGGCTGATAATCCGTATAAGCGTTGTTCCGTTTCGCCTTTAGCGCGGAGGTCCTTGGAGTGCATGTCAAGACAAAAAGCACAATGGTTAATTTGAGAAACTCTGAAATAGATCAGTTCTAACAGCGTTTGCTCAACCGGAGATTTCTTTAAATACGCTCCTATTCCAAATAGTGTTTTCATCGCCTCCTGGCCTTTTTCAAAAATATTAATGCGTTGTTCCATCTTAAATTGTTTATTTATCTTCATGACGAGTGAAAGGTCGGCATTTGGACAGAATCTTTAATTTTTTTGTCCGGTGTCCGTGCTTTGAGAAGGGGCTCTGCCGTACAATATTTATAAACACTCAGGATGTAGTTTTTGTAGTATCATTATGATGAATGAAAAGATATTAGCAATTGGCGAACGTGAATTTAAAGTAGTTCCGGAATTAAGCTCACTTCATAACGAACCTAAAAATTTTAGAGGATGCTTTGATATTTATGAGGATGAAACAAAGGTGGGTAACATCGCTTATCATCACGGTGCGTGGGATTTTCACAATACGGATCATCTTAATCCGCATGAGCAGGTGGAGCTTGCAGAAGGCATTTATTATGAATATACATGCGGGCTGGAGCCGGTAAAAGCATCAGATCAACCGGAATTTCATCCTTTTTATATGCAGGGCATGTATCATGGTGGAATGGAAAGCTTTGAGATATTGCCTAAAGAGGGATCTTTCGAAGTAGCTTATGATGGCAAAATTATAGCTGAGCTGAGTCTCCACAATACATGGAAACAGTTGTCCGGAGATCCGCTGCCGAAAGATTTGTTTGAGGATATCATTTGTCAGATAAAAAAGCATTACGAAAGCGCCGGTGAGCAATGACCGCAGACTTTGTCTATCGATTTATCAGGCAGCATCAGCTTGCAGTGATCTCAACAGTTTCACCGGAGCTTAAGCCGGAAGCTGTACTGATAGGAATTGCTGTCTGTGAAAAGCTTGAACTCATTTTCGATACCGTTAAGTCGTCGCGTAAATTTCAAAATATCCTGCACAATCCGGCAGTTGCGTTGGTAGTTGGGTGGGATAATGAGATCACTTTACAAGTTGAAGGAACAGCAAGCCTTTTAACAGATGCAACTGCCGATATCGCCCTAAAGGAAATCTATTTTAACGCACTTGGAGGCGCCCGTGAACGGGCACATACCTGGGAAGGGTTGGTGCATTTTAAGATAACACCTACCTGGATAAGATACAGCGATTTTAATGAAGGCGGGGTAATTGAAGAAATGAATGAGCCTTTTAATTAATCACAATGTCCGGTCCTAAAATAGGTTGACACAAAAAGTGTTAATCAATGAAAGAACAGGAATTTAAGAGTTATCAGAGAAGGACTCAAAAGGATTACAGTTTAGCGTTTAAGCTGGAGATTGTAGAC
>Ga0157369_10000418_pt1 | contig 56176 bp, 42 predicted proteins | sample C25metaG_FD_113461 | JGI IMG/M metagenome (GOLD analysis project Ga0157369, IMG submission 113461) | Corn rhizosphere microbial communities from Kellogg Biological Station, Michigan, USA - C2-5 metaG | ecosystem: Host-associated > Plants > Roots > Rhizosphere > Soil | place: USA: Michigan... | reverse complement strand
GGGGGGTGTCAGAATTTCCGTGTTCAAGGCGGGTTGAGAGTCACACGGATGGTCGAACGAATCGATCCGCGTAAAGGATAGCGAATTGGTTCATCGCTGTCTTCCAGTCCTGAGCGGCACGCCCCCAATCGGCAGTAATGTTGCGAAGCGCCAGCCAGATGAGCTTTGTTGCCGCGTCGTCGCTGGGGAAGTGACCTCGGGTCTTGATGATCTTGCGTAGCTGCGAGTTGATATTCTCAATCGCGTTCGTGGTGTAGATAATCTTGCGTATAGCCGGTGGAAACGCGAAGAACGGAATCACGCGATCCCACGCATTGCGCCACGCGGCGCTGACTGGTGGGAATTTCTGGCCCCATGGCCCTTCGGCAAAGGCATCCAGTTCGGCCTGCGCCGCTTCCGCGCTTGGCGCGGTGTAGATAGGGCGAATCGCAGCAGCAAGCGATTTGCGATCTTTCCAGCTCGCATAATCGAGGCTGTTGCGGATCAAGTGGACGATGCACGTTTGCAGTGTCGTTGCCGGAAACACGGCTGCCAGCGCTTCAGGCATGCCCTTCAGGCCGTCGGTCACAGCGATCAGGATGTCGTTTACGCCGCGCGTCTTCAGATCGTTGAACACCTTCATCCAGAACTTGGCGCCCTCGGTGTTTTCAATCCACAGCCCCAGGATGTCGCGGGTGCCATCGGGCAGCATGCCCAGCGCCAAGTAGACGGCCTTGTTGCGCACGACGGCGTCTTCGCGGATCTTGACGCGCAGCGCGTCGAAGAACACGACCGGATACATGGGCTCCAGTGGCCGGGCCTGCCAAGCAGTCACCTCGCTCATTACCTCGTCGGTAACCGAGCTGATGAACTCGGGCGAGACCTCAGTGCCGTACTGTTCCTTCAGAAAGCCCTGAATCTCGCGTACGGTCATGCCCCGCGCGTACATGGCGACGATCTTGTCGTCAAAGCCTGTGAAGCGGCGTTCGTGTTTGGGAATCAGCAGGGGCTCGAAGCTGCCGTCGCGATCGCGTGGCACCTCAATCCGGATTGGACCGTCTTCAGTCAGGACCGTCTTGGCGCCTTTACCATTGCGTTGGTTCGTCACGCTGGCCGGTTTGGCAGCGCCCGCCGGGTAGCCGAGATGGTGGTTCAGCTCGCCGCCCAGCGCCCGCTCGATCAGGGCTTTCTTGAGCGCCAGCGTGGCCGCATTGATGGCTTCGGCCGTCATCGGACCGTTGCCGAATTGCTCAAGCAGTTCGGCGGGAATCGCTGGCAGTTCCGCCGGTGGGGTCTTCGGTTTGCGAGACATATGTTCTCCTGGAACGAATCATATGCCTTGAACACGAAATTACTGACAGCCCCATCGGGAGAAAAGTCGAAGTGACGTTGGCCTCTTGGCGTGCCTACCGTGATCGGCGCCCCGCCCCTAAGCAGTTCTTCACGTATCGCGCCAGCTTCGCTCGGTCGAGGCTCATCTCCGCTCGGTTGTTCGGGTCGTTTGTAACATCGAACGCTTTCATCGAATCAACATCCAGATCGACCCAACCAATCGAGACCTGCCCATCCAGATTGTCTGCGTTGCGCGCTGGGACGAACAATCGGATGCTATATACACCGTCGCGGTGCTCTTCCGGCTCCGCCTGAATGTCTTTCTTGTCCATAGCGACGCCCTTTAAAGGCGGTACAACCAACGCGCGCAACTCTTGATCGCATGCGGGCTTTTGTGCAGCCATGCATACGTGGAAGACGAGGAGAGGCGCAAGGAATAGGCCGATGCCGCGTGACATACGGCTACAGTGCCGCAGCTTCATCTAACCGACCTCCGCAATGACGTTTTATTGTTGTTATCTCGTGTTGAAGCTGTCGGGGACGATCAACGACATCCCAGCATCGTGCCCGTAATCGGCGTCGCACTTTGACCATCGTCACTTAAAACGAACAGGCGCTCTCGGCATTCTGCGGGATGGTCGGCCGATGGTTCGATGTGATATCGCGCGATGAGCATTGTGCTCTCTGGGTGTGCGATCAGTTCGGTGACGTAGGTGCGTCCGTCTTTGGTTCTCGTCGGCTCGCCGCCCTCAGAAGAAAACATATCCAGCGCCTTCGAGTCACGGCCACTCGATAGATCGGAAAGTGTGAAGTACCGACACCCAGTGCCGCAGCTATGCAAGCCGATGTAGTACCTTCCCGCGAAGTTGATCTCGACTGGTGCGACTTGCTTTCCCATGTCATCGCGCCAAAGGCCACCGGCCTCGCGGACATAGTGAGAAGGAATGCACAGCGACCCCGTGTACGCCACTGCGGGGTAAGCAGCAAAATTCGGCGATGACGGATGAGCTTCGGCTCGGCTAGACGAGCGAATCTTGTATTCCCGTCCGTCGTATTCATAAATAGCGGGGAGCGTCGCGCTTGCCGCCGAGCCTCCGCCGACCTTGACATCACGCATTCCATTTTTGACGTCGTTGAGTGCCTCGACCGAATATCCGCCGGTACTGAGCACGACCGATGCGGTATCGCCCGAGGCTCTAACTAACCAAATCGGGCCAAGCGCCGCGCCCCAACCGCATGCGCCCGCAGTGGTTAGGAAGTAAGTCGTAACGCGCGCCCCGGCACCGAGCGCCGTCTTCTCACCCGTCAATTTGCAGGAGAGGTCCCGAAATGGGGCGAAGCTCTTATCGGCTTGCACAGTCGCGCGGACCTGGGGCGGCAGCGCACTAAGCCCTTGGTCCTCTATCGTCATCGTCAGGGCCGACGCTGGAGAGCAGAAGAAAAGCCACGCGCTCATGCCAATGCCTAAGCAGAAGGTGCGCATCCCATTCACTTCTGAGTTGGCCCGATGCCGAGCCCATTGCGCTTCAGGCGATCAGACCTGACCCAGCCAATGACTGGTTTCGATGATTTATCGCTCGAATAGACCACCGAAGTGAACGCTGCGTATTCAAAATAGGCATTCACTGTTTGGCCCTCAATGACAAAAATACCTTTCATTTTGCAAGAGTAATTCGGTGCGGAATAGAACTGCAGCCGGCCATGTCCTGTCACGACCCGGCCAGCGTCACTGCCCGGAACAAAGGCACCGTCCTTCGTCGCGATGTTGTTCAGCGCCGCGCAGTTTGTGGCCCAACTCATGCCGGCATGCAAAAGCAAGCAACAAGTAACCGCGCCGCAGGTAAAGAAGCGCATGGCATGCGTGCTCCGTAAAAAAGCGAGAATACTGAGAGAAATACCGCCCCCTTTCCTCACTCTCGCACGAATAGTCGCCCGTCTTTCGGGACAGCATCTTTATCCAGCGCTCGCCACTTCGTTCAGATCTTTCCGCCGGGCCCCGCCAGTTTCAACTCCACCAATTTCGCCACGCCGCATGCCTCGCCGATGGTTAACTTCACCCAAAAGTCAAAAGGTTGAGAGAGCATCAGTTGCTATTTACTGCGGACGGATTCTTATCCTCGAACAATGTATCACACCTCGCTTCACTAATGACATTTTTCTTCAAGAGCAAATCCCACACACCAGGATATGCGTCCGGCCCGCAGCTCATAGAACCATCGGCACTAACATATCGACCATTAGGTGAAATACGCCCAGAATTAGTCTCGACGTAACTGAAAGACTCTTCTTTGATCTTCTCATCGGCCTTTCTATCACTGAAAACACCAGGAACGCTCAACATCGAGCGCGTTTCTCCCAACCGTGCAACCGTTGCGATGAAAGTCATCGGCGAAACACCTGCAACGTCGAGAGCGAGATAAACCTTATACTCGGGATTGACATCGACCAGGAATCCCACTTTGTGGGGTATGTGTGATGGGTCGACGCTACCGTGGGAGCAGACCTCAACATCACGTGTCGTAACAAAATCTACATCCGTCAAAATAACAATCGTTTTATTCCAGTTAAAACGCGGCGCAACGTCTTTGAGCTCTTTAAATAGAGCGCATCGCCTTTCAGTCGAACTTCCGCTTTTGATCGAGACGATGTTCGACGATGAATCAAACGTCACAGACTCCGCAACGGCCGAATAGGTGTTTAAACTGAACAACAACAAAAACACTAAGACACAAATTTTCATATTCAATTAAGCACCTTCAACGCCGCACATGGTCAACCTCGACCTGCAATAGCTTTTCCCAAGCGGCTCAACGGAATTTTCCAGACCCATCGCTTCCGTGTTACCCGATATGATCGCCACGCGGCAGTTCGCCGCACCCTTCAGCTTTTTTATCAGATCGCTACCGTTCACGCGGATCGCACTCGGTTGGCTAGAACGCTTCATTATCGCCGTCGACCAACATCTCATAGACGTGAAATTGCCGCTTGGACACGAGCCAGCGGATTCCGCATTCGAACAATGAGACCATCGTTATGCTCGATCAATTAATCAAAAATTATCTATGCCAGAACAGTGCTTAATCCCAGGCATGATCGTCAGGCGCCTTGCTATAGTTGAGGACTGCCCACAAAAATCCTCGATCGAAATCTTTGAAAAATCAAATGTAAACTTGCTTCCGGATTTTAATACTATGACGATATTATTATCGGGTAATGCAAAATCGCGCTCACCATTGGGCAGGTCAGTCGCCGAAGCTGCACTTGAATCAATCGAGCAGTTGTTTACACTTCCCGAGACGGGCGTCGAACTCGAATAATCGAATTTTTCGACCTTACCGTCTTTGGCGGTCATTTCGATGAAATGCCGCACGTTATCCCTGTCGCCGGTACAAGAATAAGTCTCCGCAAGGGTTACTGGAGCGCTGCAGGCCCACAAGCTACCGATGATGAGAAACAGTAAACGTTTCTTTTTCATTATGGCTAGAAAAGCTTCGCTCCGACATCTTCCATGGAGAATGCGTCTTCGAGTTTGGTCGGGCCACGGACGAAATTGTTGGGCAGCGCACAGGTACACGCGCGCGCATTCAGCAGCGCCATCGAAATAGCAGCAGTGACACCCATTGACATCGGCAATCCTCAGCCCCGTGTGCATGCATCTTCAACCGTCGATTGCTGATCGCAACCAAGTAAAAGCAACTCGATCCTCTCCAGCCTATTTTGATATCGACTTCGTCTTAGACAATTTACCTCGTCGGTAGAGATACCATTGATTGCTTGCCTCAAGAAGCACGCCATCGGACCGCCACTGAACATCATCGACGTCAAGTTTGTCAGTAACTTGTTGGATCCGCGGCGATTTTTCCCGAAAATCATACATCGTTATTATCGGAGTCGCGCTCGCCCCACCGATAAAATCCTCCATCAGCACGCGACCATTCAGTCCATCACTCGCGCCAGAATCCGGATAGTAAATCTGATTCAACCCATACAATTTATCAAAATCGCGCCCACCAAGGAGGACTCTGAAGGTCGCAGGATCGGCACCCGTGCTCGCGACTTCTTCTATCGTCAGCGGACCTGCGACAGTCCGTACTGCGCCACGCCCCATAGAAATTTGAGCCTCGCATCTATTTATCCCAACAATGAAAATAATCGCAGCGAAGATGCATTTATGCAAATTTCCTCCCAATAAATTCGTCTATTTTTTGCCTTTAATATCACGCTACCCGATCCACCATCACCACCGCCTCGATCCGATCCAATAATCGCCAGCCCATGGCAAACCGAGCCGACAGAGATGCTCGCCCAACGAGTCGACCAGAACGCGGGGCCTCGACCGAATGCCTCGTCGTTGATCAGGTACGCCCCGAAAAATCGAAAATCGAAGAGACGTCAATTCGGGCCAATTGCCGATGCGCTTTTCTTTTCGAACAACGCATCACATCCCTTTTCATTAATGACGTTTTTCTTGGAAAGCAAATCCCACACACCAGGGTATGCATTCGGCCCACAGCTCATAGAACCATCGGCACTAACATATCGACCGTTAGGCGAAATACGCCCCGGGATCGCTTCAACGTAACCGAACGACTCCTCTTTAATCCTTTCCTCCGATTTATCACTACTTAAAATTCCTGGAGCGTTCAATACAGAACTTGTTTTATTCAACCTTGCAACGGTTGCCGAAAATGTCATCGGAGAAGTGCCGACAAAGTCCAACGCTAGATAGATTTCATGCTCCGGATTTACGTCCACCAGAAAACCTACACCCCTTGGGATATGCGAAGATTTGACGCTTCCGTCAACGCAGGAGCGGACATCTTCGACACTAACAAAATCCACGTCGGGCAGGGCGGCGTCCGCGCGAAACGTCCGAACTGTCAAGCGTTTTCACGCCGATGCGGCATCGTGCCGATAAGGCTGCTCGTTAAATTGGGTGAATTGCCTTTGAACCGGATTGTGGTCGGCTTGGCGATTATTGCTCCGTTTGCAGTGGTCCTGTCGCCGTTAAGCATCAGGTTGCGTTTCATGCCTTCAACTCACGATCAGTCGGCTTTTGTCGGCGCCGTACATTTGAATGCGTCTGGCGGCAAGTGAAGGCTATCGAGGAAGCTCATCGCTTTCGAGTCCTTGATCAAAGTCGCGCCCGCTGCCTTTGTCAAGCCAATCGATGCTTCGGAAGCATAGCAAAAGGAGTGATTCAGCGCATCGTAAGCAAACACGCGCCAAACCGTGACTTTGGGATCACTCCCATAGACTGTTGGGTAGATCACCAGTGGCGACGCTCCGCTACTATCCCCATCGACGATCAACGGTCGTTTGAATCCGACGCACTCATCGTCATTCACGGCATCGAGCGATATCGCGGTCATTTTTATGGGTGTTACGTAGTCACTGTCGCTTTTGTAGATCAGTACATCGCAATGGCCTGAGCGTAACGGATGATTGTCCGCGTTTCCGTTGAGAACCGGCAGCAGCCACGCCCTCTCTTCCCCCGATTCAAAGGACACGATGCCGCCCGATTCCACATCGAACGCCTGATCGCCGCCGCGATTAGTGTAGACGACACTAATCGACTGTTCGATCAGGTCAGTGATCTGAAGCTTGTCGTGCCTTACGTTCGGTCCGCTGGCCCAGCAAGCCGAAGCGAAGGTTACAACCGCCACGACGGTGAGCGAAGCAATTCGATGTTTCATGGCGAGGTTATATCTGGTTAGGGTCGTTGAGGCGTATAGTCCACCGTGACTGCGGATGCTACGCTTCCGTGGCGTGGATTGAACGTCTCAGTTCTCGTCTCGCTTGTGTCGTCACTCAGGAAGCGCGCAACATAGTGAGCGTAGCCCTGACGCTCGAAGAAGCCAAAGCCTCCGCCATTAACGAGCACCGAGACACGCCCGATAGTCTGCTCCGTAACACCATGGTCACAGACGCTGTTGATATCGTAGGCACCATCGTGGTGCTTTGACACCCAGTAGTATCCACCGCTATCAGCAGCATTGTATGGATCCGATGCGATGATATCTGGATCGTAGCGAGGGTACCACTGCCTTTCAGTTCCATGGTCGGCCGGATTGGCCCAATAGTGCAGCGACGTTCGCGTAATGCGGGGATCCGAATAGACGCCAGAAGTGTTATCAGGCAGCGCGCCCGCAGTGCGGAAATCACGATAATCATCGTAATTGCCGGCCCACGTGAGCTGCATGGAACCGCGACCAAAGAAAGCTTGGTAGTACTGCATTGCGGGGGTCGGCCAATGTCCGTGGCTATTCTTGTGCCCGCGACCAAGTTCCTGCATGGTGCCGATGCGCGCCGTCTCAATGAAGGTTTGCGCAAGATAATGCGCCTGCCGGTTCGGTGTCACAATACCATACTTGCGAAACGCCTGATTGAACGCACGCACGTAGGGAGTCCAGCGTGAAACGGATGTCTCCCACGTAATATTCAGGTGATCGTGACGCGCCGGCATGCCAGCATACGACGAGCGAGGAAGAAGTTGTGCCATTTCGTTGAGCGAGCGCCACCCGCAGCGGCGCATGTGTTGGATGAAACCGAATGGATGGAAATGCCATACCCGCGGATCAGTTAGTCCGGTTTTGATCCAGTCGGCTGGCTCGCCCCAAAATTGCAGCTTTCTGAAAAACGCGAGCTGTTTTTCATAATCAGCATCTTTGCCGTAAAAAGGGCCGTCAATGCCCGTCCCTAGTCCGTCTTTCTGCTTGAGGCGTGCATAGCGTTGCTCAATGTCCGAACCATCCCATTCCGTGCGGAAGAAGCAGACCATATGGCGCAGACGCTCACGCATCGACGCATTTTCCGGCGCAGAAATAAATGTTGCAAAATCCTGCGCTGCCACCTCGCCGGTGTCATAAGGTTTGACGGCCGCCCCCATGAGCGTCTGCAGGCTCGGTACATCGCAGATACCGTCAGTAGAGAAAGCGCCGTCAGATTCCGCGATCCGTTTCCAACCTAACCACGACGGAAAATCTGCATCTGATAGTTTCTTAATGCCGTCTGCTGCTAGATCGATGTATCCGGTTTTACCTGTATCCCACGTAATCAGGGTATGCAGGTGCTTGTCGACTGCGGCAAGTAACCGCTTATCTGGGCCAATCGCACGACCGAATCGCAGCATTTCATAACCGGCACTTGGGCAGCTTTGATACAGTTTTTTGGCAATCGGATACAGCGCATACTCAAAGTTTCTATCTACCATGCCCTGAGGGTCTGTCAGCAGCGTCGGAGCAAGCGCGCCACCATTGTCACGCCACACAGTCGTATATTTATCGCCGCTGCGATAACCAATTCGAACGAAGAGACGCGTACTGGTCGTCCCCGCCTGACCGGTAGGAAACACGTGTCCAGCTATTTTATGATGCACGTCTGAGTGTGGCGCTGAAGCGAGAACAGCGGTACCCTCAGGAACTACGAAGTAACTATCGCCCCAAACACCTACACTCGCATTCTCGCCATCCTGTGCATCCACGACGGCGTTGAGGCTATCAACAAAGAACTTGTCTAAATCCGAGTCCGTAGTAAAAATCTCGAAATGAATCATGCGCTGACCGGCGACGCTTAGACCGGGAAAACCAAGAATGTCCTTCCGGTAAATCTTCGTCTCCCCATCGACTTTGATGCTTTCTGCATCCGAACCATCACCAGTCGCGCGTTGCAATGGCAAAGGACGCGCCACATCATGCCGGCCTTCGCTTCGCAGTTCGGCATCACTCATCAAGTGCATATACAACGAATAAAAGACAACTTTATTGCATCCTTCGCCCTGTTCAGCCTCCCCGGTTTCGGTCTCGTGACGCAGCAGCACGAAACTATTGTCAACGCCTGTTCCCGGAGGACTCCCCTGCGGAGCAATCTTTTCGGATGCCATGCGATAGGCCACCAGCGTACCGTCGGCGATCGCGCGCACCGCTTCGTGGTTGCCCGGATCGCGCAAATGAATCCCACCATGCCATACGGATTGAAGACTGGCGGGATACACGCCTGAGTCGAGCATTTCGAGACTGAGTATGCGCTGCTCCCAAGCTTCGTTGTTTTCGGATACCCCATGAGGTGGGAGAAAGGGATAGCTAATCAACATATGAGTGTCTGTACGTGATAACGCCAAGATTATTCGGAGAACGGCCAGTGCGAGCTATAGAGCGATCGAGGAAAATCGGGGTACGCATATGGCATCTGCGCCGGCCCCGCAAACACCCGCTTCGCCCCCTTCACATCGACCGTCCCCGGCGCATGAATCTCGATGTCGCCGTCTTTGATGCGGATATACGCTCCGCCCGACGTCAGCAAGATTTCGCGCTTGCCCGCCATCTCGATGGCCTCCGTGATCGAGATCACTTTCACGCCCTTGTGTGCGCTGAGCTCGATCCCATCCGAATGCGCCTGCACCTCCACCTTCCCCTTCGCCGCGAACAGCTTCATCCCCGCGTTCTGCACGAACAGGCTCAGCTTCTCGCCGATCGAAGCGATCAACGATTTGCCGCTCGCGATATGCGTGCTGCCGCCGCTCACCACGTTCACATGTTGGTCGGCTGCGATTTGCGTCGATTGCTGCGTTGACAGCGCGATGCCCGAGGGGCTCGCCATCAGCATGATCGGCTCGGCGAAGCCATTGGCGTTGCCCGTGCCACCGCCCGCCGTTCGTCCTGCCCCCGACGCATCGCCCGCCATGCTCTGCTGTGTCGCATTGGTGAACGCCTTGAGCGAGTCGTAGCCCGGTTTCAAGCTTTCCGCTTGATGGTTCGTGCTCGCTTCCGATAGCGCTTCGATCACGCTTTCCGAGTTGACGAGTTGGCTGCTCGCTTGGCGTACATCCATCGGTTGCTTCACCGATGCGGGATGGCTTGTTAGATAGAGCCCTTGCCCCGCTCGAATCGCACCATACGCGTTCGATTTCAAATCGAAGCCGCTTCCGAGATAACCGCCACGCGTGTTGCCGTTGTGATCGATCAAGTAGCCAAGATGCAGATGCGAATCGGCGCTCGTCGAGTAAAGATGAATGCGGTTCTGGCCGGTGGCATCGTCCATCACGAGTTGATTGAATCCGCTACCACCGTATTCCTTCGATCGATAACCCGAGAGCAATCCATTCGTATGCCACACGGGCGGCGTCGGCCCGCCATGCATACGGCCAAGGATCACCGGTCGATCGCAGTCGCCGCCCATGAAGCCGACGACAACCTCATCGCCTTTGCGCAACGGGAAGTGACCACCGCGCTTCGAACCCGCATCGGGAAATGCCGCGCGCACCCAAACCGAAGCCTTCTCATCGCCTTCGTTACGCCGATTCCACGGAAACCACACCTTCACGCGATTCAAAGAATCCGTGTAAATCTCTTCGCTATCGGGCCCAGCGATGATGCCGGTCTGTAGTTCAAGAACAGGCTTCTGATGTTCAAACGGACTGCGAAACGGCATACGACGCCGCTGCGCTTCGATCTCGACTTGGAAGAACCCCTCACTGCCGTCAGGGTGACGGACCTTCACGCCGCCGGCATTGCTGCCCTCGGCCCGCTCGACATCCGATCGAAGACTCTCCGCAAAATCCGCCACCTCATCCATCCCAGGCAGGTTATTGCGGATGGTCCACTTCGTCTCAAGAATCGCAAACTCGCGATCTTGCTCGGGTTCCTTATCGTGGATCGGGTGCCCTTGCAGCGTGAACCAAAGCCCCGTCATGGTCGAACGCAGGCTGCCGATCGCATGAAACCGCTTCATCTGCGATTCCCAGGCTTCGACGCGCACAGCGTTCCGGTGCTCGCCTCGGTCACGTACGCCCCAGCTATAGGCACCGGTGTAGTCGTACACCTCGCCTTGCGCGGGTACATCGTCGTTAGGGCTAATCGCGCTGTCGACTTGCTTAGGCAAATCAGGCCGTTTGTAATCGAACGTGCGCGTCGTCAGCTTCGCGCTTTGGATTTGCTGTTGCTCTTTCCACTGCGTGAAGCCGTCAACTTCCTCCCGCAGCCCCGTGCGATTGAACCGCACCGTCTTCTGCTCAAGCTGCGGCACGAAGTACAGATCGTCCATCAGCACGAGGGTGTGCGATTTGCCGTCCTTCGCCTGCTCGAAGCGACCAAACACCCCCGCCTCTTCCAAGCTGCGATGCACGAAGTTCCAATCGTCTTCCCACTGCACCCGATTGGAATACTGCGGCATCGCCTGCCGCAAGTCGAAGCGATACGCGCCCTGAGCCTGGGGGTGTTCATCGAAGACATCAGCAATGATCTGCTCGCCCGTCTGCTCCTGCCAATCGCGCATGTCTCGGCGCAACGGCAAAAAACACATCCACGACGAAAACCGCAATTGATAGAACGTCAAATAGCCGTCGCTGCCCAATCGCGAGAACGTCGTCACATAGCCGTGGTGCGGCAGATACGAGCCGTCCGTTTGCTGCAGCCACAACGTGACCGGCTGCGCGATCAAAGCCTTCAAATCGATTTCACGGCCTTTGGTAGACGCCGCATCGACGACGAATTCGTAGTCTCGCCCCAAGCGGGAAACACCCTTCGCATGCAGCGGAAGCAACCAATCCGCGCCTAAAGGCGTATCCAGTCGAAGCAAACGACCTTTTTGCCCGCCTCCCGCGAATGCGGTGTCGGACAGCAATTGGGATCCCATGGAGATCGGCCCTCTCAGAACAACTTTGCGTTTTTATTGGGCGTCGATTTTAATCCAATCGTCTGAAAAAACGATGGGCGTGACGCTCGATTTGCCTAGGGAGCCCAAATTGGGAAGATTCTGGAGCAGACAAGCACCGCAACCGAGCCGAGCGCCCGCCACCAAGTGCTCGCCAAAGCGCTTGTCATCGTTATGCACCATCGTTCGCACAGTTCGCGACCAGTCGATTCAAACAGACGTTGGCGCATTACATCGTCCAAAATTCCGCGTCAATACCCGAAATCCTCGACGACACCGTTGCACAACATGTGAGTGTGTTGCCGCACTACATCCTGCAAGGCGCGGCGGGCGGCCCTGGGCGTGCATCCCACCATATGAATATGGCAATTAAGAGACACCCGCTAGCCAGACTACGATTTGCTTGGCGACTAGGATGTATTTTTGCTAAATTAGTAACCAAAGTAGCAAAACAAAGTTCTACAAATGTAGTTTTACTTCAAACGAGGAGACACCGCCCCACGCGCGGCCTCGAACCCGAGCGCAGCGCTCATGGCTCACCCGGCCTGCCGCTGCCCTCGCGCGCTTCGATGGATCTCCCAAGAACAAGATTCCCGCTCGGGCGCTCTCGCCCGAGCGCTATTCGCAGTAGTGGCTTCACTTTTGACAGGGTAAATGGAGGAGAAGATGAAGAAAGCTTTGCTCGCGGCAGCGCTCATGTCGGCTGGCGTCATCGCTCACGCTCAAAGCAGCGTGACGCTGTACGGCCGCGTCGATGCAGGTATCGAGTACATGACCGGCATCCCCAACGCTGCCGGTGGTGGTTCCAGCTCGCGCTTCCGCGCGGAAAGCGGCGACTGGGGCACGAGCCTGTGGGGCTTGAAGGGCGCTGAAGACATCGGCGGCGGCAACCAAGTCGTGTTCAAGTTGGAAAACGGCTTCAACTTGATGAACGGCCAGCTCCAAAGCAGCCTCTTCAATCGTTGGGCGACGGTCGGTATCGCGAATCAGAACTACGGTACGTTGACGATGGGCCGCATGCTCTACATCGCAAACGGCGTGTGGGACTTCGATCCGTTCGGTCAATCGAGCTGGTCGTCGGCATCGCTGGTGCGTGGCCGCAACTGGCCGCAATCGAGCAACAACATTGCCTACCAATCGCCGAAGTGGAATGGCTTCGACGTCTATGGCCAGTACGCGCTGTCGAACGCGACGAACTGGAACGGCAACAACACGACGCCGCAAGGCCGCGAAGCTGGCCTGCAACTGACGTACACGAACTCGCTGTTCCAAGTACGCGGCATCTACGACGAAATCCGCAACCCGGCCAACGGTTTGCTGAACGGCGCAGACGGCGCATTCTCGTTCTCGCGTGAATACACGGCCGCCGCGCAAGTGTTCCTCGGCGCGTTCAAGGTTCAAGGCGCGTACCAAGCGATCCGCACGTCGGGCGCTACCGGCGTGGCCCTCGGCACGCCGACGACGCTCGATCACGAATGGGGTGGTGTGACGTGGCAAGCGACGCCGGCTGTCGCCGCCATCGCCGCCGTGTATCACGTGAACGGCAACAACGGTGCAGGCAACGCGACGATCTACACGGTCGGCGGCACGTACAACCTGTCCAAGCGCACGCTGCTCGACATCCAGATCGCGACGGCGCGCAACAGCAAGAACGCCAACTTCAGCCTGGAAGCGAACGGCGTGAGCAACGCGGACAACCCGCTGCCCGGCCACAGCCAATCGGGCGTCTACGCTGGTATTCAGCACTCGTTCTAAGCGAACGGCGTAGCCTAAAAGAACAGACTTAATCGAGTTTTACTCGAGCTTTACAGTTTCACGCTGCTGCGAGAGGCGCGTATCGGTGCGGTGTCCCGTCAGGGCATCGCACCGTTTTTTTTGTGCGAAAGGAAACGGAAACGCCGCTACTACGTGGGCGGCGTTTGCCTCGACATCATCGCGTCATCGATCGACGCGATTCGAATTAAACCGCTGATTCGTTTTCCTCGCCGGTGCGGATGCGGATCACGCGCTCGACTTCGGTGACGAAGATCTTGCCGTCGCCGATCTTGCCCGTGCGCGCCGCGCCGATAATGGCATCGATGACTTGATCGCATTGGGCGGCTGCCACCACCACTTCGATCTTCACCTTCGGCAGGAAATCGACAACGTACTCGGCGCCACGATAAAGCTCGGTATGCCCCTTCTGACGGCCAAAGCCCTTCACTTCGGTAACCGTCAAGCCGGTAAGGCCCACTTCGGCCAGCGCTTCGCGCACTTCGTCGAGCTTGAACGGTTTGATGATGGCGGTAATGCGTTTCATAACATGCCTCGTAGGAATCAACGAACGGGGAAAAGGATGACCGATTGCAGCGATTCTACGCCGCGACCGTGGCGCTATGACTCAATCGGCTCGGTGTAGCGCGACGTAATCGGATAACGCCAGTCGCGGCCGAACGCGCGATGCGTAACGCGGATACCGATCGGCGCCTGGCGCCGCTTGTACTCGTTCAGCTTGATGAGCCGTGTGACGCGCGCCACGTCCGCCTTCTCATAACCGGCCGCGACAATCTCGGCGAGCGATTTGTCCTCCTCCATATACATCCGCATAATCGCGTCGAGCACTTCGTAGGGTGGCAAGCTGTCCTGATCGGTCTGGTTCTCCCGCAGCTCGGCCGACGGTGCGCGCGTGAGAATCCGTTCGGGGATGACGTCGCGCTTGGCGAACGACGTTGCGCCATTGCGGTAGTGGCATAGCCGGTAGACGAGCGTTTTCGCAATGTCCTTGATGACCGCGAAGCCCCCGGCCATATCGCCGTAAAGCGTGCAGTAGCCGACGGCCATTTCGCTCTTGTTGCCGGTCGTGAGCACGAGCGAGCCGAACTTGTTCGATAGCGCCATCAGCAGCGTGCCGCGGATGCGCGCTTGAATGTTCTCTTCGGCCGCATCCTCCGGCAAGCCTTCGAATTCACGGGCGAGCGCACCGCGGAACGCATCCATCATCGGAGCAATCGCGATTTCGTCGTAACGCACGCCGACGCGCCGCGCCATTTCGGCTGCGTCCGATGTAGAGATTTCGGCGGTGTACCGCGAGGGCATCATCACGGCGCGCACGCGCTCCGCACCCAGCGCGTCGCAAGCAATCGCCAGCACGAGCGCCGAATCGACGCCGCCCGATAGGCCGATGATTGCGCCCGGGAAGCCGTTCTTGCCAATGTAGTCGCGCACGCCGAGCACGAGCGCCGCGTAGGCTTGCGCTTCGAGCGATTCGGCCGGAGCGATCTCGCCGGGCAATGGCCGCGCCCCGTCGAATTCGACGATCGCATGCCCTTCGACGAACTGCGCCATGCGTGCGACGATCTCGCCTTGCGCATCGAGCACGAAAGAGCCGCCGTCGAAAATCAGCTCGTCTTGCCCGCCGACGAGATTCACATACACAACGGGCAGGCCCGTTTCGGCAATACGCGCGCGGACGATATCCATGCGCGTCGCTTCCTTGTTCAGGTGATACGGGGAGCCGTTCGGGATCAACAGCACCTGCGCGCCCGCCGCCTTCGCCAATTGCGCCGACGACGCATGCCACGCATCCTCGCAAATGATCAGGCCGTACTTCACGCCTTCGAGCTCGAATACGAACGGCGTTGTATCGGAGGCGAAGTAGCGCTTCTCGTCGAAGACTTCGGTATTGGGTAGATCCTGCTTCAAGTAGGTGCCGACGATCTTGCCGTCGACGATCAGCGACGCCGCGTTATGCGTATCCACGGGCGCCGCACCGCGCTCAATCGGCCGGTTTGCATTACCATGACCGCTCGCCGTGGCCGCATCGCTTTGCGCATCGGCGGCGCGGTAGGGATGGCCGACGATGACGTGCAGGCCGGATAGCGGCGCGAGCTGCTCGGCCAATTCGGCGAGCGCCGCGGCGCTGGCGGCGTAGAAGGCGGGGCGCAGCAACAAGTCCTCAGGCGGATAGCCCGAGAGCGAGAGCTCGGGCGTGATCACGAGCTTGGCGCCGTCGCGATGCGCTGAACGCGCGACATCGACGATCTTGGCGATGTTGCCGGCGAAATCGCCGACGGTCACGTTGATTTGTGCTAAAGCAATACGGGTATTCATGGCAGTGCGCGGCAAGCGGCCGCGGCGGCCGAGCGGCTCGGCAAATAAACGGCGAATGAAGGGAACGGATTGCGACGCATGGGCATCGCACCATCCCGAAGAACACGGTCGGACGACAGTTGAAACAGGAACGCATCGATTATCGCATGGGGCTTCTCGCCTCGCCGTTGGAGGTCGACGCACGAGAGTGGAACGCGCTCGTGGCGCGGCAGGCGCAGCCGACGCCATTTTTGCGACATGAGTTTCTCAGCGCGCTGTCGAGCACCAAGTGCGCTGTCGAGGAGACCGGCTGGGCGCCGCGGTTCGTGACGCTCGTCGATGCGCAAACCGGCGCCCTGGCGGCCGCCGCGCCGCTCTACGTCAAGACGCACTCCTACGGCGAGTATGTGTTCGATTGGGCGTGGGCCGACGCGTATCAGCGCAACGGCCTCGCCTATTATCCGAAGCTCGTCTGTGCGGTGCCGTTCACGCCAGTGCAAGGAACGCGGCTGATCGCCGTCGACGACGAAGCCTGCAGGAGGCTGGCGGCGACGCTCGTCGCGCTCGCCGAGCAATCGGATGTCTCCTCGCTGCATGTGTTGTTTCCGACCGAGTTCGAAGCCGACACGCTCGAAGCGCTTGGCATGATGCGGCGCGAGGGCATTCAGTTTCACTGGCTCAACGACGGCTATCGCGACTTCGACGATTTCTTATCGACGCTCGAACAAAAGAAACGCAAGAACATTCGCGCCGAGCGGCGCAAGGTGCGCGAGGCCGGCGTCACATTCCGGCGCGTGCGCGGCGAGGATGCCACGGAGGCCGATTGGCGGTTCTTCAACCGCTGTTATCGGCAGACGTACCGCGAGCATTTTTCGTCGCCGTATTTGAACCTCGATTTCTTCCGCACGATCGGGCGGACGATGCCGGAAAATCTGCTGCTCGTGATCGCGGAGCGGGAAGGCCGGCCGATCGCGAGCTCGCTGATCGTTTATCAGCGCGATGCGAAGGGCGGCGCGTTGTACGGCCGCTATTGGGGGGCTGTCGAACATGTGCCGTGCTTGCACTTCGAGACGGCCTACTATCAGCCGCTTGAATTTTGCATCGAAGAAAAGCTCGCCGTGTTCGAAGGCGGCGCGCAAGGCGAACACAAGATGGCGCGCGGCTTCATGCCAACTGTCACGCATTCGGCGCATTGGCTTGCGCATCCCGCGTATTCGGATGCGGTGGCGCGTTTCTTGGAAAACGAATCGAATCTGATTCACGCGCACTTCGATGAATTGCGCGAGCATGATCCGTTCAAGAAGCGGGGTTGAGGGTCGACGCCGACGATGGCCTGGTTTCTCTATCTGATCGAATGCGCGGACGGGAGCGTCTACACGGGCATCGCAACGGACGTGGATGCGCGCTACGCCAAACACGTGAGCGGCAAGGGCGCGCGCTACACGCGCGCGCGTAAGCCCGTTGCCCTGCTTGCATCGTTCGAACTCGCCGATCGTTCAAGCGCATTGCGCGCCGAATATCGCGTCAAGCAGCTTTCGCCCGCCGATAAGCGTGCGCTCGCGGCCGGCTCACGAACGCTAGCTTCGGTGTTGCCCGATGCAGCGTTGGACTGAAGAAAGCAGAACGCGCGGCCCGCGGCAACGATGTGCCGCGAACCGCGCGCAAGCGCAACCGAAAAACTACGCGTTTTACTTCTTGAAATTCGCGACGCCTTCGGTAATTTCCTTATGGGCGGCATCGATGCCGGCCCAGCCTTCGACCTTGACCCACTTGCCCTTCTCGAGCGCCTTGTATTGCTCGAAGAAGTGCTTGATTTGATCCTTGAGATACGCGGGGACATCGTCGATCGACTTCATGTGCGCCGTCATCGGGCACAGCTTGTCGTGCGGCACGGCGACGAGCTTGGCGTCGACGCCCGATTCGTCGGTCATTTGCAGCATGCCGAGGGCGCGCGAACGCACCACGCAGCCGGGAATCAGCGGAAATGGCGTGATGACGAGCACATCGACGGGATCGCCGTCGCCAGAGAGCGTTTGCGGAATGTAGCCGTAATTGACCGGGTAGCGCATGCCCGTGCCGATGAAGCGGTCGACGACGAGCAGGCCCAGCTCCTTGTCCGCCTCATACTTGACCGGATCGCTTTGCGCCGGGATTTCGATGACGACGTTGAAGTCTTGCGGAAGGTCCTTACCGGCAGGGACGTGATTGAAGCTCATGGCGTTCTCTTGACGAAGTGGAAACAGGAAAACCTAAGGCGCGCCGACCGGCTAGGCGGTGACGGCAACGGCGGCATGATGCGACGTGATGCGTACACGCTCGAAAAAACGCGCCGCGTTCGAGCGGCGAGCGTTGCGCGTCATTATAGCCGAGCGTCGCGCTCGCACTTTGCGCACGGATCGGGCCATAATCACCCCGGGTGGCGTTTCGACTGACGGTTCTGACTACGCATTAACGCAGGAGCCTTGGGATGGAAGAAGCGAAGCACTTTATCGGCGGCGGCTGGATCGCCCCGTCCGGCGGCGAATCGATCGTGATGATCGACCCGTGCGACGGGAAGGCGTTCGCTCACATCGCGCGCGGCAACGCCGCCGATGTCGAGGCTGCCGTCGCCGCGGCGCGCCGAGCCTACGACGGCGCCTGGGGGCAAACCAGCGCCGCCGAACGCGGCCGCATCCTCGCTCGGCTCGCGCTCCTCATCGCGGCCTGCGGCGAGGAACTCGCCGGGCTGGAAGCGCGCGATACCGGCAAGCCGATGCGCGAGGCGCGCGCCGACGTCGCCGCCCTCGCCCGCTATTTCGAGTTCTACGCCGGCGCCTGCGACAAGCTGCACGGCGCCACGCTTCCCTATCAATCGGGCTACACGGTGATGACGGTGCGCGAGCCGCACGGCGTCACCGGCCACATCGTGCCGTGGAACTACCCGATGCAAATCTTCGGGCGAAGCGTCGGCGCCGCGCTCGCCGCCGGCAATGCCTGCGTCGTCAAGCCCTCCGAGGATGCGTGCCTTTCGCTGTTGCGCGTGGCGGCGCTATCAAGCGAGGCCGGACTGCCCGACGGCGCGCTCAATATCGTCACCGGATACGGCACGGAAGCCGGCGCCGCGCTCGCCCGCCACCCCGGCGTCGATCATATTTCGTTCACGGGTTCGCCGAGCGTCGGCACGCTCGTCTCGCAGTTGGCCGCCGAGCATCACGCGCCCGTTACGCTCGAACTCGGCGGGAAATCGCCGCAACTCGTCTTCGCCGACGCCGATCTGGACGCGGCGTTGCCCGTACTGCTGGCCGCGATCGTGCAGAACGCGGGGCAGACTTGCTCGGCCGGCAGCCGCGTGTTGATCGAGCGGGCCGTCTACGCGCCGCTCATTGAACGCTTATCCGCCGCGTTCGACGCTTTGCGCGTCGGCCCGAGCGCGCTCGATCTCGATTGCGGCCCGCTCATCAATGCCAAACAACATCGGCGCGTGGCGCAGTTCATCGCCGACGCCGAGCGTGACGGCGTGCGCATCGCGGCGCAAGGCCGGATCGCCGCCGAAGCGGCGCCCGGCGGCTTCTTTCAAGCGCCGACGCTGTTCGCCGATGTCCCCGCCCAGCATCGCATCGCTCAAGAGGAAATCTTCGGCCCCGTGCTGGCCGCGACGCCGTTCGACGATGAAGCGCAGGCGCTGGCGCTCGCGAACGGCACACGTTATGGGCTCGTCGCGGGCGTTTGGACGCGCGACGGCGCACGGCAAATGCGCCTCGCTCGCCGCCTGCGCGCGGGCCAAGTATTCATCAACAACTACGGCGCGGGCGGCGGGGTCGAGCTGCCATTCGGCGGCGCGGGGCAATCGGGACACGGGCGCGAGAAAGGATTCGAAGCGCTCTTCGGTTTCACCACGTTAAAGACGATCGCCATTCGGCACGGCTAGCGAACCGTCGGTCGAACCGCCGGTAAAAACAAGGACATCAGGCTAAGGCCGAGAAGGCCGGGAGAGAGACATCATGCGTTTGCAAGGCAAGACCGCCATCGTCACGGGCGCAGGCTCCGGTTTCGGCGAGGGCATTGCGAAAACGTTCGCGCGCGAAGGCGCCAATGTCGTCGTCAACGATCTGAACGGCGCGGCGGCCGAGCGCGTAGCAAGCGAAATCGCGCTCGTCGGCGGGCGCGCGATCGCCGTCGCCGGGGACGTGACGAAGATCGAAGACTGGCAACTGCTCCGCCAAGCCGCCATCGACGACTTTGGCAGCGTACAGATCGTCGTCAACAACGCAGGCACGACGCATCGGAACAAGCCCGTCATGGAAGTGACCGAAGCCGAGTTCGATCGCGTCTACGCCGTCAACGTGAAGAGCATCTACTGGAGCGTGCAGGCGTTCGTGCCGTATTTTCGTGAGCAAGGCGGCGGCGCATTCATCAACATCGCCTCGACGGCCGCGGTGCGTCCGCGCCCGGGGCTCGTTTGGTACAACAGCAGCAAAGGCGCCGTCGTGGTGGCCAGCAAGGCGCTCGCCGCCGAGCTCGGCCCCGATCGCATTCGCGTCAATTGCGTGAATCCCGTCATCGGCGCCACCGGGCTCTTGGCCGAGTTCATGGGCTGCGAAGACACGCCGGAGAATCGTCAACGTTTTCTGGCCGGCATCCCACTTGGCCGCTTTTCGACGCCGCAGGACGTGGCCAATGCCGCGCTCTATCTCGCCTCGGACGAAGCGGCGTTCATCACCGGCGTCAGCCTGGAAGTGGATGGCGGACGCTGCGTGTAATCGCTGGGCGCTTGCCCTCATGACCCAATTAGGTTGACTCAAGTCGTACCCCACAGCCCTATAACGAAGAGGAGACACTCCGTATGGCCAGCCCCAATCCCGTCGACCCACTAGCAATGTCCGGCGCCGGCGCGCCGTCGTCGAACTTCGAAGAAGCCACCTATCGCAAGGTGTCGTGGCGGCTGTTGCCGCTCTTGCTCATCTGCTATCTGGTGGCCTATCTCGATCGCGTCAATGTCGGTTTCGCCAAACTGCAGATGGCGTCGGCCCTGAACTTGAGCGACGCCGTCTACGGCCTCGGCGCAGGCATCTTCTTCCTCGGGTACTTCCTGTTCGAGGTGCCGAGCAATCTGATCTTGCATCGCGTCGGCGCGCGCGTCTGGATCGCGCGGATCATGGTGAGCTGGGGCGTGGTGTCGGCGCTGACGATGTTCGTCACGACGCCCGCCATGTTCTATGCGATGCGCTTTTTGCTCGGGCTCGCCGAGGCGGGCTTCTTTCCCGGCATCATCCTCTATCTGACGTATTGGTATCCCGCACATCGCCGCGGGCGCATGACGACTTGGTTCATGACGGCCGTCGCGCTCTCGGGCGTGGTGGGTGGCCCCGTCTCCGGCTACATCTTGAAGTCGTTCGACGGCGCGCACGGCTGGCAAGGCTGGCAATGGTTGTTCTTGCTTGAAGGGCTGCCGTCGATCGTCGCCGGCGTCGTCGTCTTCTTCGTACTCGACGACCGCATCGCCAACGCCAAATGGCTCAGCACCGAAGAGAAGCAGCTGCTTCAACGCAACATCGGCGCGGAAGATGCAGGCAAGGAGGAATTGCCGCTTGGCGCCGTGCTTGCAAGCGGACGCGTATGGCTCATGAGCTTCATCTACTTGTCGTTCGTCATGGGCCTGTATGGCGTGAGCTTCTGGCTACCGACGATCATCAAGGCGACCGGCGTGAAGGACGCGTTCGAAATCGGCTTGCTGTCGGCGATTCCGTTCGCCGCGGCCGTCGTCGCGATGATTTTGGTCGCCCGTAGCGCGGACAAACGTCGCGAGCGGCGCTGGCACGTCGCGTTGCCGGGCATCGCGGGCGCAATCGGGCTCGTGCTGTCGGTCACCTGGGCCCATAACACCACGCTGGCGTTGGCTGCGCTGACGCTCGCGACGGCCGGCATCATTACGTCGCTGCCGCTGTTTTGGAGCTTGCCGACGGCCTTTCTCGCCGGCGCGGGCGCGGCGGCGGGGATTGCGATGGTCAACTCGATCGGCAATCTGGCCGGCTTTCTGAGCCCGTACGCCGTGGGTTGGCTCAAGCAAGTCACGGGCGCCAACGATTCGGGCATGTACATGCTCGCGGCGTTCATGGTGCTCGGCGCCGCCCTGGCGCTGAGCGTGCCGGCGCGGCTCGTGAACAAGTAGCCAAGTAGCGCGGTTAAGGGCTGCGTCTTCCTCTTCGCTGCCGTCCCATCGATTTCGCTCGATGAGGACGGCCGGCGACGCATCGCGGATTAGCCTGCTGGTTAGCCACGATGAGTTTCAGAGGATCAATGCGCCATGCCCAGAATCGGTAGAGGGACCCCGGCGAGCTCGCCTTCGCCCGAGCATGCGGCCCATGCAACGCCGTCACGCAGCCCCGAAACCGGCGCCGGCAGCGCCGCCGGCAGGCGGGAGCGCCACGGCCTGCTCGGCTTTTTAGCTCGTCCTTTCAGGGGATCGTCGTCCTCCACGCGCGGCTCGGGCAATGCTGGCGCAAGCGCATCGCCGGAGCGCGACCAAGCGCCTGCGCCGCGCGCGGCGCCTCGGACAGCAGGCGCGCTCTTGCAACGGTCGCCGGCGCTCACACGCGAGCGTGGCGAGGAAGTGATGGCGCGGATCGCGCCGGCTCCTGCACGGACGCCGGGGCGCACGCAGGACGGCGCGCCTTCGAGAGCGCCGGCGCGGGGCCCCTTAGCGCCGCAACCGGGGCGCGGCCACACGCCTGAAGCCCAGGCGGCCATGATCGTCCAGCAACTACGCGATGCGGGCCTCGATTTGTCCGATGTCCGCGCCAACGTCGCCGCTCAGATGAACGGCGATCCGGTGGGCTTTGACGTCCGCGCCGTGCGCATTTTGGATTCCCACTTCCCGCGCTGGGCCGAATTGGGAGTCCACGGGAACACCCAGCTTGCCGCAGCGCTGCACCATGCGCTTTCCCAATCGGCGCCGGTTGCGCCCCGAGGCAGGCTCGCGCCAGCGGGAACGCAGCCGCGGCCAACCGCCAATGCCGTGCGCAACGCGCAAACGCCGCCGCGTGCGGGAGGCGCTCCGGCGCCGGCGCCCGGCCGCCGCGCGCGCGGCGGAAACACTTCGCTGATGGGGCGGCTCGCGGGCTCAGGGATCGACATGGGCCGCGTCGCGGCGGCAATCGACGACACCATGCGCAACGGCCGCCAGTTGCCCGAGGACATACGCGGCGCCCTGCGGCGCGCCGGCATCGAGACGCATATCGGCACCGGCCAAGTGCCCATGGATCATCCTCTGGTGCAACTCAGGCGAGAGATCCATCTGGCGATGCCCGAGGAGCGCGAGCCGTCGCCTCCCCGCGAGCAACGGATGCCGAGACCCTCGCGACGCCCGCGCCTGGGCATTCCGCCCATTGGCGGCAGCCGACCGCACGCGCCGGACCCGGTCGCTGCGCGGACAGGGCTCACCATGCCCGAGCGGCCGCCTGGGCAGACCAACGCGCAATACGCTTGGCGATTGCACACCCTGAACCCTGCCGCATCGATAGACCAAATCGTAGCGGCGACGGTGGGGCCAAGCGGCCATCTGAATCAGCGACCGACGAAAGTTGCACTCACTGAGATGATTAAAACCCGTGATGAGATCCTCGCGGCGTTTAGCGGCTTGCGCCCGATTTCGAAGGGCGATGCCGAGCGCCTGGGATTTAAGGATGCCGCAACCCACAACGAAGATGAAGCAACAGGCTGCCTGTTCGGCGAGCCGCTCTCGACGAGCAATCGCGAACAACGGGTGATCGCCTTGACGACCCAGCCGGCGCCAACACTGCGAGATCCGAACGTCGCCGACAATGCGGGGGTCGTTTTCATGGATCTGAACGCGTTGGCCAGCCATCTCGCGAGCAATCCGAAGCACCCGATACACAAGGCGCCGCTCGACGCGAGCAATATTCGCAACTACGCATTCAGGATCGAGTAACGCCGACGTGCGCTTGCCGGGAACACTCGGCAAACGCACGCCATCATCGACTAAACGATCTTCATCGCCAACGCACTCGCGCGATAGTGCTCGCTCGCGCGCGCCGCATCGCCCAGTTGCTCGAACAGCCGGGCAAGCGAACGGTGCGTGCGCACAATGAGCGCATCGTTGTCGTCCGCCAGCCGAAGCGCCGATTCGAGGAACGATTGCGCCTTGCCCCATAGCTGCTGGTGCAAGCACAAACGCCCCAGCGCGAACAACAAATCGGGATCTTCCGGGCGTTCCTTGCGCCACGCTTCGGCCTTTTGAATCAGCGGCAGCGCGTCGCCCTCCTGCGCCGTTTCCGGGTAGCGGCGCAACAGACGCGCATCCCAGTTGTGCGCCAACGCCTCTTCGACAACCTTGCGCGCCTCCGGCCGCCGGTCGAGCGCGATCAAGAGCTCGGCGGCGAGATCGGCCAGGCGAGGCGATTGGCGTTCGGCCGGCGAAAGCGAATTCCATAGCGCCAGCAGCGCGTCGGGATCATGACGGCGATCTCGCAACAAATTTTCGGCCGCTTGCTGACGCAGCCGCACCGCGACGGCCGGATGCAGCGCCTCGCGCTTTTCGAGCGTCTTGACGAGCTTCAGTACCTCGGCCCAATTCTTCAACTGCTGCTGCGCGCGCAGCGCGATCTGCTGCGCATGGATGCGGCGCGTGCCTTGCGCTTGCATTTCCGTCAGCGCGATCAGCGCCCCCTCGGGATCGCGGCCGTCGGCGCGCATATCCGCGCTGGCCATCAGACGCGCGTCCTGCCAATCGGGCGAATCGATCGCGGCGAGCCACTCGTCGCGACGCGCGTACTCGCGCATGCGATGCGCGGCCACGGCGGCAACCAGCCCGGCCGCGCCTTGGTTCGCCTCGAACGAAAGCGCTTCGCGCGCCGCCTTCTCGGCACGCGAGAAGCGCCCCGCGTAGAGATTGCCGATCGCTTCGCGCAACGCGGCGTGCGCCTTCGCTTGCTTGGCGCGCACGCGGTAAGCCGCGACACGCTGCGGCATCGTCCATACGTTGCGACCGATGCGGATCAGCGCGTAGAGCACGATGAACAGCGCGATCACACCCACGACGACGAGATTCAGCGAAACGTCGATCCGGTACGGCGGATAGACGATCAGCACCTGTCCCGCGTCGAAATGGCCGACCGTCGCCAGCACGACCGCCAACGCGAACAGCAACGCCACCCACAAGAGTCCTCTGAGCGCCATCGTCAGCCTCGGCTCTTGTAGTTGTGAACAGCCTGCAGGCTCGTGTTCAGGTTGGGCAGTTCAACCGCCGCCGAACCTTGCTCGACGTCCTTCACCAGCGCGCGCACCGTCTCGGTTCGCTTGGAAGCGCCGTCGAAGTAGCGGGCGAGCGCAGCGTCGGCCGCTTGCAAGTCGGACTTGAGCGTGGCCGAGTTGCGCGAGAGCAAGCCCAAACGCGCCGAGAGCAAGCGCAGCTTCACATTTTCGCGGATGAATTCGCCTTGCTCGGGCGTATTGAGCATCGCATCGGCGTTATCCAGCCGTCGCACTTGCACGAGGCTCTTCAATTCGTCGCCGGCCGCTTGCGAGAGCACGCGCCACCACTGCGCCATCCGCGATTGGAACGATGCCGTGGCGCTCGCGGGATGCGCGCTCGATGCGGCGGCGGGCTCGGCGGCGGCGGCATGGGTTGCGGCGTGCGCGCTCGGCGCTTCGCCCAACAACGGCAGCGTATCGATCTGCTCGATGGCGTCGTCGAGCTTGATGGCAAGACCGGTGAGATCGGTGGAAGGCGCAGCCTTGAGCTTGTCGATGTCTTGCGCGATCGCGCGGCGCACGACGGCTGCTTGCGGGCTCGCCGATGCCGCCAAGCGCGTATCGGCGCTTTGCAGCGCGAACAGCGCGAGCTGCGTGTTGCCCGTCAGTTGCAATTGTTCGCTCGCGCTCGACAGCATTTGCTCGACTTCGGCGAGCGTCCAATCGTCGCGATTGCGCGCGAGATCTTGATACTGCTGCTGCAACGCCTGCTGGGCCGTTTGCGCATCGGCGAGCTTGCCCTGCAACTGCGAAAGATCGGCGTCGGCCTGATGGGCCGTGGCCAATGCCTGCTCGGTCTTCACGCGCAGCTCGGCCGTTTGCGCGTCGAGCGCCTGCTGCCGCGCAGCCAGCCGCGCATCGAGCCGGTCGAGCTTGCGATTGAACGCAAACGCGGCCACGCCCGTGGCGATGGCAAGCAATAGGACGACGACCCAGACGAGGCCGCCCCGGCGGCGCCGCGGCGCTTCGTAGACAGGCGGCGTGAACGGCGGGAGCGGCGGCGCCGCGGCCGGCTGGAACGAGGCGGGAGACGATTCTTGGTTCGTATCAGTCATGCGCGGTTGGGTCGAGGAAAAGGCCTGGGCCATGTCGGCCGGAGCCGGTTGTTCGAGGAAGGCGCGAGAAGGAGCGCCAAGGGCGCGCAACGCCCCGAGGATGCGCGCATCGCCGGGGCCGGATGCCGTAATCGTATCAAAACCGACCGCTCTCGCCGTCTCGGCGATGCGCGGGTGCGGCGCGACCACCGGCGCATGCAGCAGCGCCTGATGCTCGGTCGCGCTCAGCTCGGCCCGCGCAAGCGCATCGAGATTGCGCACGGCCTCCGAACTCGTCAGCAGCCAAGCATGCGGCGCGCCTCGCAGCAGTGCGCGCACGCGCGCCCAAGCCTGCGCCGAGGGCGCCGGCACGACGCGCCGATAAGCGCACACGGCCTCGATCCGCGCACCGGCCTCGCGCAGGCGATCGGCGAGCCACTCGCGGCCCCCGTCGCCGCGCACGATCAGCACGGCCCGGTCCCGCAACGATTCGATGCCGAGACGCTCGGACAACGCCGCGAAGAGCGCTTCGGAATCGAAGCGGGCGTTCGACTCGCCGTTGCCGTTGCCGTTGCCGTTGCCGTTGCCGTTGCCGTTGCCGTTGCCGTCATCGGACCCTTGCGCGCCGGCCGGTGCGATCACCTGATGCGTCGGCTCCGCGACACCCAGCCGAGCCAGAGCAGCGACGCTGCCGGGCCCGACCACGCCGATCGGCGCCGACGCCGGCCAGCTCAGGCCCGGCGCGGCGTCGAAAGCCCGGTCGATGGCATTGGGCGAGACGAAGATCACGAGCGCATACCGTTCGAGCGCAGCCAACGCCGCGCGCAGCGGGCCGTCATCTTCGGCTGCTGCGATCTCGATCAAGGGGAAATCGAAGGCGGCGATGCCCTCGCGCTCAAGCGCCGCGGCGAGTTCGGCCGACTGCCCGGCCGGGCGCGTCAGGACCGCGGTGAAGCGCGCGGCATCGCCGCGTTTGCCGTTTGGCGAATCCTCTGGCGCGAGGCTCGTCATCGATCGGGACGGCGCCTTACGCGGCCGGCTCGGCGCCGCGCGCGGCCGCCAGCTCGTTGACGACAGCGCGCGCGCCCTGCAGCTCGAGCGAACGGGCAACGGCCTCGCCTAGCGCCAGCGCATCGGCCTCGCTCGTCACGGCAGCGCTTGCCTGCGCGAACGCCGCCCGACTACCGTCGGGCATCGAGACGCGACTAGCCAAGTGCAAGTACGTGCCCTGCCAACTCGCATAGGCGGCCAACGGCACGTCGCAGCTGCCCCCGAGTGCGCGCGAGACAGCCCGTTCGGCTTCGACGGCCAGGCGCGTGGCCTCATGCCTTAGCGGCGCGAGCCAGGCCTCCAGCTCGGGCCGGCCGGCGCGAATTTCGATGCCGAGCGCCCCCTGCCCCGCGGAGGGCAAGCTGTCCTCGGGCTCAATCCAAGCGCGGATGCGTCCCGCCAGACCGAGCCGCTTCAGGCCCGCGCTAGCGAGAATAATGGCCGCATAATCGCCGCGGTCGAGCTTGGACAAGCGCGTATCGAGATTGCCGCGCAACGGCTGAACGATGAGCTGGGGATAGCGCGCGCGCAGCATCGCTTCGCGGCGCAGGCTCGATGTACCGACCACGCTGCCCGCCGGCAGCGCATCGAGCGAAGCGAAATCGTTCGAGACGAACGCATCGCGCGGATCTTCCCGCTCCATTACAGCGGCGAGCGCAAACCCCTCGGGCAACGCCATCGGCACGTCTTTGAGCGAATGCACCGCGAGATCGGCCCGACCGTCGGCCAGCGCGTTCTCCAATTCCTTGACGAAGAGCCCCTTGCCGCCGACCTTCGAGAGCGTGCGATCGAGGATTTGATCGCCCCGCGTCGTCATTCCCAAAATTCGAACGTCGCAAGATGGATATAATTTCCGCAGCGCATCGCGGACGAACTCGGCCTGCCACATCGCGAGACGGCTCTCTCGCGAGGCGATCACGAGTTCGGTAGGCGGTGCGGCTGAAAGCGTCTCGGAATTCATGTGTCAACACTTCGAATGACGGGATCGAACATCGAGAAATGGTAGCACGCACGCCGTGGCCCATTTCGCGCGCTTGCCGGCGCAACTGGGCGTCCACCGCGCGCCGCCGGCATCCGGGCCTGTCGCCATGAGCGCCGCGCCGCCGGAAATTGCAGCGCATGCCGGCCCCTTTGCAGTCGTTTCGTCAGTTTTTAGTCGTTGTCCGCTGTTACCCCTTTTTTCAGTCTGGCTTCACTGAGGAACCCACCGTGACGTCTTCCGGATCGGCGCGCACCGCCCGCCGCAACGCTGCTTCGCCCCGCTCATCCGCCAAGCCCGCCGCGCTCGACGCCGCGCCGGCCACCGCCGTTTCACGCACGAACGGCGCGAAACGCGCCGCCTCCGCCAAAGCGGCCGCGCCCAACACCGCAACGCCCAAAGCGGTCGCCCCCAAAGCGGCCGCCCGTGGCCGCGAAGACAAGGATCAGCCGCTGTTCCAGGACATTCGCTACCTCGGCCGCCTGCTCGGCGATGTCGTGCGCGAGCAGGAAGGCGACGCTGTTTTCGAGGTCGTCGAAACGATTCGGCAGAACGCCGTGAAATTCCGCCGCGAAGACGACACGGGCGCCGCGCAATCGCTTGAAAAGAAACTGCGCGGGCTTGAACCGCAACAAACCGTCAGCGTCGTGCGCGCCTTCAGCTTCTTCTCGCACTTGGCCAACATCGCCGAGGATCGCCATCACAATCGCCGCCGCCGCATTCACGCGCTGGCCGGATCAAAGCCGCAAGCCGGCACGATCGCTTATGCGCTGAGCCGCCTCGAAGAAAACGGCAGCCTCACGGCCGACACGCTCAAGCGCTTTTTCGACGATGCGTTGATCGTGCCCGTGTTGACGGCGCACCCGACCGAAGTGCAGCGCAAGAGCATCCTCGATGCGCAGCGTGACATCGCACGCCTGTTGGCCGAGCGCGATCAGCCGCTCACCGAACGCGAGCGCGCGACCAACGAAGCGATGCTGCGCGCCCGCGTGACGACGCTCTGGCAAACGCGCATGCTGCGCGATTCGCGTCTGACCGTCGCCGACGAAATCGAAAACGCCTTGTCGTATTACCGCGCCACGTTCCTGAACGAGATTCCCGCGCTTTACGACGACATCGAAACGGCGCTGGCCGAGCATACGGGCGCGCCCGCCCATGTGCCGGCGTTCTTTCAGATGGGGAGTTGGATCGGCGGCGATCGCGACGGCAATCCGAACGTCACCGCAGCCACGCTCGAGCATGCGATCACGCGCCAAGCGGCCGTCATCTTCGAACACTACCTCGAAGAAGTGCATGCGCTCGGCGCGGAGCTCTCGGTCTCGAACCTGCTCGCGGGCTCGAGCGACGCGCTCAAAGCGCTCGCCGCCGCGTCGCCCGATCAATCGCCGCATCGCGTCGACGAGCCGTATCGGCGCGCGCTGATCGGCGTCTATGCCCGGCTCGCCGCCACGGCGCGCACGCTGCTCGACGAAGGTCTGGTCCATACGCGCAGCGGCGTCAATCGCGACGCCGCTCCCTACGCCGACGCGCAAGCCTTCGCACACGATTTGACGGTGCTCGTCGATTCGTTGACAGCCCATCACGGCGCCTCGCTGGCCGCCCCTCGCCTCGCGCCGCTCGCGCGCGCGGCGCAAGTGTTCGGCTTCCATCTGGCGTCGATCGATTTGCGTCAAAGCTCGGACGTGCATGAGGCCGTGATCGCCGAACTCCTGGCGCGCGCGGGCGTGGAGCGCGATTATGCGTCGCTCGGCGAAGCGGACAAGCTACGAGTGCTGCTGACCGAGCTCGAGCAGCCTCGTCTACTACGCTCGCCCTATCAGGAATACTCGCCGCTCGTGCAGAGCGAGCTGAAGGTATTGGAGACGGCGCGCGCCACACGCGAGCGGTTCGGCGCGCGCGCCGTGCGCAACTACATCATTTCCCACACGGAAACGGTCAGCGATCTTGTCGAGGTCCTACTGCTGCAAAAGGAAACCGGCTTGCTCGAAGGCACGCTCGGCGGCAAGACGCGGGGCGCCGAGGCGAAAAACGCGCTGATGGTGATCCCGCTGTTCGAGACGATCGCCGATTTGCGCAACGCCCCCGTCATCATGCGCGAGTTCTTCGAATTGCCTGGCGTCAAGGCGCTCGTCGCACACCAAGGCGGCGAGCAGGAAGTCATGCTCGGCTACTCCGATAGCAATAAGGACGGTGGCTTCCTCACCTCGAACTGGGAACTCTATCGGGCCGAACTCGCGCTCGTCGCGCTGTTTCGCGAGCGCGACATCACGCTGCGCTTGTTCCACGGCCGCGGCGGCACGGTTGGCCGAGGCGGCGGCCCCACCTATCAGGCGATTTTGTCGCAGCCGCCGGGCACCGTGGATGGTCAGATCCGCTTGACCGAGCAGGGAGAAGTCATCGCCAGTAAGTTCGGCAATCCCGAAATCGGCCGCCGCAACTTGGAGACCGTCATCGCCGCCACGCTCGAAGCCTCGCTGCTGCCGCAAAACAACGCGCCGGCGCACCTGGCCGCCTTCGAGAAGACGATGCAGTCGCTGTCGGACGCCGCCATGGCCGCCTATCGGGCGCTCGTGTACGAAACGCCGGGCTTCACCGATTACTTCTTCTCGTCCACGCCGATCTCGGAAATCGCCGAGCTGAACATCGGCAGCCGGCCCGCCTCACGCAAGCTGCAGGATCCCAAGAACCGCCGCATCGAGGATTTGCGCGCGATTCCATGGGGTTTCTCGTGGGGCCAATGCCGCCTGCTGCTGACGGGCTGGTACGGCTTCGGCAGCGCCGTGGCCGCGCACCTGGAGAGCGCGGAGAGCGAAGCCGAGCGCGCCAAACGGCTTGCGGCGTTGCGCAAGATGTATAAGAGCTGGCCGTTCTTCTCGACGCTGCTGTCGAATATGGACATGGTGCTCGCCAAGACAGACCTGGCTGTCGCATCGCGCTATGCGCAACTCGTGCAAGACAAGAAACTGCGCAAACAGGTATTCGAACGGATCGTGGCGGAATGGGAGCGCACCACGCACGCACTGGCTGAAATCACGGGCAAGGACGAGCGCCTGGCCGATAACCCGCTGCTCGCACGTTCGATCAAGAACCGTTTCCCGTACCTCGACCCGCTCAATCACTTGCAAGTCGAACTGTTGAAGCGTCACCGAGCCGGCGATACGAACACCCGGTTGCGGCGCGGCATTCACTTGACCATTAACGGCATCGCCGCGGGCCTGCGCAATACGGGCTAACGTTGTTCGCGTAAGCGGCATTGCAACAAATAGGGGCTGTTCGCGAAAGCGGCAGCCCTTTTTATTACGCAAAGTTTGGTTGTTCGCCCATCGTTAAGCGTTTACACCCATGCTTTCGATTCAAGTTTTCCCCGATTTCGGTCGATAAAAATTCTGAAGAACCCGTTTATTCGGTTCGCGGTATGTCGCTATTTTGCGGCCGCCTCGTGCGCCGCTTCGCAACCAGCGCATTAACCGGTAAAGAATGCCCGCTGCACATGATTAACATTTTTCGTCTCCCTCGATCATTGGCTCATCATCTACCCCGCGCGTTTCGCGTCAATCACGCGACGGCGCTCGGTTTGATCCTGGCCCTTTGGATCGCATTGGCCGCGTTTTCCACCTGGGATGCGAGAACTGAATTGGCTAGCGAGCGCCTGCAGGCCGATACGCTGGCCGACGCGCTGGCCGCGCACACCTCGCGCGTGATCGGCGAAGCGGATCAGGTCGCCTCGGTCGTCGCTTGGCAGGTGCGCCAGCAAGGCGTGGCGTTGCCGCTGCAAGATTACATTCACTCGGGCCTGCTTGATCTCGATGTCTTCATTCAAGTCGCGGTGATCGACAAGCACGGCATCTTGCGGGCGTCGACGGAGCCGAGCTTTCAGCCGATCGATCTATCCGATCGCGAGCACTTCCGGGTCCATATGAACGACCCGAGCACGCGGATCTTCGTCGGCCCGCCCGTCATCGGCCGCGTGAGCGGGCAACGATCGATCCAGCTCTCGCGACGCGTCAACGATCCACAGGGCCGTTTCCTCGGCGTCATCGTCGTTTCGATGCCGCCCTCGTACTTGACGGAGCTTTACGATGCGCTACGCATCGGCCACGACGGCGTGGTGGAGGTGATCGGCTCGCGGGACTTCGCGATTCGCGCGCGTCGCAGCGGCGAGCGCGAGAACATCGATTGGCTGCGCCTGCCCGCGGGCGCGCCGCTGCGCGCAGCCCTGGTGCGCGCCCCGCGCGGACATTTCGACGCACCGAGCCCGATCGACGGCATCCGCCGCGCAGTCAGCTACAAGACGCTGCCCGACTACCCGCTGGTAGTGGCCGTCGGCTTCTCCTATGCGGATTTCTTCGCGGCGTTTCGCCTGCGCACGCTTGCCCTATTGGTGGCGGGCATCGTGCTAACCCTCTTGATTCTCGCGGCCGAAGTCAATCAAGGCAGGCTCTTCCGCCGCTTGCAAGCCGCCGGGGAGCGCGAGCGCGGCGCCCATGCGCGCACGACGCGCGAGGCGAAGCGCGCCGATGCCCTTTTCAAAGCTATTCCCGACGCGGCGATCGGCTTCTCCACCGATGGCCACATCGATGGCTACAACCCCCGCCTGCTGGAACTCTTGGGCTGGCACGGCGATGAAATCGAGACCGCCACCCCCGAACATGTCGCACATGCGTTTTTCCGCAACGACCGCAGCGTCGAGCGCGAGGAAAACGCGACGCGCTTCGCGGCGATGCTACGCGGCGCGGACTTCGCGCGTTCGGCCAGCGCCGTGTTCCATCTGGATCTGGCATTTCCGAGCGTCTACGAGATGCGCGTCGAGCGGCGCGATGCCGATTCGAACGGTGTGATCGCCCTGATTCGCGACGTGAGCCATGAGCACGCGAACGAGCAGGCGCTCATGCAAAGCGAATCGCGCTATCGGCAGTTGATCGAGCTCTCGCCTTATGCGGTATTCCTAATTCAAGAATTCACGATCGCGTTCGCGAATCCGAAAGCGCTCGAGATGCTCGGCGCCTACTCGGCCGCGCAGATTCGCGGGCTTTCGATCGTGGAGTTCGTGCATTCGGAGCATCGGGATGTCGTCGAAGAGCGTCTCGGTCGGCTCTTGCTGCGCTACACGGCCGCCCCCGCCCGCGAGGTGAAGTGCCTGCGGCTCGACGGCAACGCCTTCATCGGCGAAATGACGGCCGTGCCCTACGAGCTCGACGGCGTACGCGGCGCATTGGTGATGCTGCAGGACGTCACGAGTCGCAAAGAAGCGGAGACGCAGCGCGACAAGCTGTTCGACCTCTCGCTCGACCTGACTTGCCTGGCCGATCCGGCCGGCCAATTCAAACGCGTCAATCCGGCGTTTACGAAGGTGCTCGGCTGGTCCTCGGAGGAACTGCTCTCGCGCCCCTTCATGGATTTCGTCCATCCCGAGGACCGTGAGCGCACGGTTCAGGAAATGGAGAGCCGCCGCCCAGGCGAGCCGATCGATCAATTCGAGAATCGCTATCTGTGCAAGGACGGCGGCGCGCGCTGGCTGTCGTGGAAGGCGGTCCAGATCGACGGGCTCGTCTACGCCACCGCCCGCGATGTCACCGACAGCCGCCGCGCACGCGAGCAGCTCGAGCAAGCGCGCGCCGACGCCGAAGCCGCCTCACGCGCGAAGAGCGCGTTCCTCGCGACGATGAGCCATGAGATTCGCACGCCGATGAACGGCGTCATCGGGATGGTGGAGGTGCTGTCGCAAACGCCGTTGTCGGGCGATCAAGGCGACATGGTCACGACGATCCGCGAATCGGCCAACGCGCTGCTCACGCTAATCGACGATATCCTCGACTTCTCCAAGATCGAGGCGGGCCGGCTTCATATCGAGCAGGTCCCGCTTTCGATCGCGCACCTCGTCGACGGCATCAGCCATTCGCTCAAGACGGTGGCCGAGCGCGCGGGCGTCAAGCTCTCGAAGTCGGTCTCGCCCGATGTCCCGAAGGTCGTGCTCTCCGACGATACGCGGCTGCGGCAAGTGCTCTACAACCTCGTGGGCAATGCGATCAAATTCTCGGGGGGCCGTCCCGAAAAGCCCGGGGCCGTCAGCATCACGGTGGATTGCGCGCCGCATCCATCCGATTCGAGCCGCGCGCAGGTCACGTTCAAGATCGCCGACAACGGCATCGGGATGTCGGCCGAGACACTGCCCAAACTGTTCAAACCCTTCACGCAAGCGGAAGCCTCCACCACACGCCGCTTCGGCGGAACCGGCCTCGGCTTGGCCATCTGCCGGCGGCTGTGCGAGCTGATGGGCGGCGACGTCTCGGCGCAAAGCGTCGTCGGGGAAGGCTCGACTTTCACCGTCACGTTGTTGTTCGAGATCGGCGAGGAAGTGGCGCAATCGAGCGGCTCGCCCTCGCAGGCGAACCGCGGCGCGAACGGCGTGCAACGCATCGGCGCATCGGGCCCCACGCTTTCGGTGGCGCAGGCGCGCGAACTCGGCCGCCTGATTCTCGTGGCCGAGGACGATGCGATCAATCAAAAGGTCATCTTGCGTCAGCTCGGCCTGCTCGGCCATGTCGCCGAGATCGCCAGCGACGGGCGCGAGGCGCTCGGGCTCTGGCGCGCGAACCGCTACGCCTTGCTGCTGACCGATCTGCACATGCCCGAGATGGATGGCTACGAACTCGTCGAAACGATTCGTCGCGAGGAAGCGCCGGGCACTCGCCTGCCGATCGTCGCGTTGACCGCCAATGCCGTCCAAGGCGAAGCGGCGCGCGCCAAGGCGGTCGGCATGGACGGCTATTTGACCAAGCCGTTGCAGCTCGCACGCCTGCAAGCTGTGCTCGATTCCCACTTTCCCGCGCACGATGCAGTGGCCGTGGCAGCCCCTGCCCCTGCCGCCGCCCCTGAGCCGGAACGTGCGAGCGCGGTCGATACCGACGTACTGAAGGGCATCGTGGGCGACGATCCCGAAATCGTGCGCGAGCTGCTGTCCGACTATCAGCAATCGGTCGGACGGCTGGCTGCGGAGCTGCGCGCGCACTGCGACGCGGGCCGTGGCCGCGAAGCGGGTGCGATCGCGCACAAACTCAAATCGTCATCGCGCTCGGTGGGCGCGCTGACGCTCGGCGATCTGTGCGCCGAGTTGGAAAACGCGGGCAAAGCCGGGGATCTCGCCCTGCTCGCCAATTGGGCGAAGCAGTTCGATGCGGCGCTGGCCGCGGTCGAGGAATCCCTCGAGCAGTTGCTCGCAGTGGAAATCAAATAATTAGGACTCCTTCGGATCACTCATCATGACGGAAGATACCGATCTGGCTCCCAAGCGTGCGGCGGTGCTCGTCGCCAGCCAATCCGTGGCCGACGCCGAGCTCGTCGGCAAACTGTTGCAAGACGAGTTTCACAACGTGAAGCTTTCGACGAAACCCGAATTCGCCGTCGAAGATTTCGAATCGCATCGGCCGACCGTGCTCGTGCTTGCGTTCGATACGCTCGAGGCGGCGCAGCGCTATTACATCGGGCTGTATCGACTCAGTTCGGTCGTGCATGAGACGCGCCATCGCGTCGTCGTGTTATGCAACAAGCACGACGTCTGGACCGTCTACGATCTGTGCAGCAAAGGCCATTTCGACGATTACGTGTTGTTCTGGCCCGCGACCAACGATGCGCCGCGGATCCGCATGTCCGTCCATCAGGCGCTGCGCATCATGGCGGCCAAAGCGGAAGCCGGCGATATCGGCCCCCGAGCGGCGCCGGAAGGCATGAGCGCACCGCGTCCGGTCAAGGCGGCGCCGGTCGAAGCCGAGACCGATACGGTGGCGATGCGCGCCTCAGCCCAGGGCGGCCCCGCCGCGCCACTCGCCAGCGCACCCGTGCGCGCGGCCGCGCCGAAGCCGAATGCGCAGGCGCCGCAACGCTTGGCGGTGCTCATCGTCGAGGACGACGGCTTCCAACAAAAGCTGATCGGCCGCTTGATGACGGGCCTGGACATCGACGTGCTGTTCGCCGGCACCGGCGCCGAGGCGCTCGATCAAATGTGGGAGCACAAGCCCGATCTCGTCTTGATGGACGTCGGCTTGCCCGATACGAGCGGAGTCGAAGCGACGCGCAAGATCAAATCGATCGGGCAGTTCGGGCATGTGCCGATCCTGATGGTGACGGGCCATAGCGAGCGCAACATCGTCGTCGACAGCCTGAAGGCGGGCGCGGCCGATTTTCTCGTCAAACCGTTCGACAAGAACACGCTGCACGAAAAGCTGCGCCAGTTCCTCCCGGCCTTGGCCGGGACCTGAACGTCGTTCGCCCGTGCCGCGCCGAGCAGGCCAAGCCTGGATTGCCTTTCGAGGCGCGTTTCGAAAGCGCAGTCCACACGATCAACGCGCCAGCAGTGAAGTATGACCATGGAGCAACCTACCCGCCCCCGCCGCATCCTCGTCGTCGATGACGAGCCGTTCGTCCTGAAAGTACTCGTCCGGCAGCTCACGCAGCTCGGCTACGAGGAAATCCTCTCGTACGAACACGCGCAAGAAGCGCTCGAGGTGCTCCAGCGCGACGATCATCAGGTCGACGTCGTCTTCACCGATCTGCAGATGCCGGGCATGGACGGCGTCGAATTTCTGCGCCAACTCGTGCAACGCGGCTATGACGGAGAAGTGGTGCTCGTCAGCGGCGAAGATGCGCGCATTTTGAAGAGCGCCGAAAAGCTCGCCTATTCGCGCGGCCTGCGCGTGCTCGGCTCGCTGGCGAAGCCGGCCACGCGCGAGCAACTGCAACAGCGTCTGCACGGCGACCCGGCGCAAGAAAGCGGCAACGCGCCGGCAAGTGCGAGCGCCTATCCGCCCGACGAGTTGCGCAGGGCCATCGCCGCCGGACAGCTCGTCACGTGCTATCAACCGCAGGTGGCGTTCGCCACCGGCGAGGTGATGGGCGTGGAAGCCATGATCGGCTGGCAGCATCCGCGCGACGGCCTAGTGCCGGCCGAGCCGCTGCTGGGCGGCGTCGGGTATTACGGTGTCCTAAACGATCTCACACGATCGATGCTGCCGGCCACGCTCGAACAAGCCGCGCAGTGGCAGCACCTCGGCGACGATTTCCGCGTCGGCATCAATCTGTCGATGGACGATCTGGCCGCGCTCGATTTTCCCGATTTCATCGTCGACGCCGCCGCCCGCGCGCGCTTCCCGCTGTCGCGGCTCGTGCTCGAAATCAACGAGAAACGCATGACGCGCGATCGTTTGATCTCGCTCGATGTGCTCACGCGCCTGCGCTTAAAGCGCATCAGTCTGCTCATCGACGATTTCGGCACGGGGCAATCGTCGCTGGCGCATCTGAGCGACGTACCGTTCGACGAATTGAAGCTCGACGGCAGCTTCGTCCACGGCGCGAGCCGCGACGCCTCGCTCAACGCCATCGTCAAGGCCAGCCTGCTGCTCGCGAGGCAACTGAACATGCGCACCGTCGCCCAGGGCATCGACGATCTCGACGACTGGAAGGTGCTGCGCGACATGTCGTGCGAAGTCGCGCAGGGCAGTTTCGTCGGCCCGCCGATGCGCGCCGATGCGCTGGCGCAATGGGCGCAAACCTGGGCGGGCCGATACGCGGCGCTGGCGAACTGAGCGAGGGCGAGCGTCAGCTTGCCGCCACCATCAGCACGTCGAGCATGAACGAGCCGTCGGGCTTCACGCCGTAGTACTCGCGCACCTCGTCCGGCGCGCTATTCCACAGCGAGCGAATCGCCGTCTCGCGTTCGGCGGGCGTACGCATGCGCGCCACCCACGAGGCGAATTCGATCGACAGGCGCCAGCGTTCGCGCACGTGGGCTTCGAAGCCGGCCGCCGCGAACAGGGCGACCCATTCGTCGCCACGGTAGTTGCGCACGTGCGAGCCGTCGCGCAATAACTCGATCGCCTGCAAATGCGTATCGAGCAACGGATCGTCGGCGCCCGCCACATCGATGAACAGCACGCGGCCACCGGGTTTCAATACGCGCCGCACTTCCTTCAACGCGCGCGGCACCTGACGCCAATGGTGCGCGCTCATGCGGCTCACGACCCAATCGAACGATCCATCGTCGAACGGAAGCCGTTCGGCCGCCCCTTGCTCAGTCCGGATATTGGTCAAGCCGCGCTCGCGCGCCGCGGCGGCCACCGTCGCGAGCATCGGCGCGGCGATGTCGTACGCCACCACCGAACGCGCGCTGCGGGCGACCGCAAAGCTCGCATGCCCCGCCCCACAACCCAGATCGAGCACGTCGGCATTCGGCGTGGCGGCGATTTCGCGCGCCAGCGTGTCGAGATCGGCGCCGCTAGCGTGCGTCGGGCTCGTCAAATAGGCGGCGGCCGTCGAGCCGAACGCGTCGGCGACCTGGTCGTGATGTTTCATCGATGTGCTCCTTGGGCGGCAGTGGACAAGAAGGGCCGGCAAGCCGGCGGGTGCGTCGTCGTGCGGCGCCTCGGAAAAGGGCCGCTTCGCTCACGCGTCCCGCTACAATATGACCTTGCCGGTACCGGTACAAGGCAAGTGGATATCCTGGTATCAGGTCTACCCTGGTTGTTGTCGGTGCGGGCCTGTTTGGGCTTACGTCGCATTCGCGGCTTGGATCGTTTTCGCATTGCCCGAGCGCCCCTGCGCCCCATTTGCCGGTTTGCCCCATTCGCTTCGCCGCTTCGCTGCATTCATTCGATCGCCATGGCCACCGCTGAGTCGTCTCCTTCGCGCGCGAGCGCGTCCTCTGTTCCGTCCGCTTCGCCGGGCGCCGGCGGCGGCATGCCGCTCGAAGCGAGCCCCGCTCGTGCGCTCGGCGAGTTCATCCGCGCCCACCGGGAGCGGCTTTCGCCCCAGGCCGTCGGCCTGCCGCCGGGCCCCCGGCGCCGCACGCCGGGGCTGCGTCGCGAGGAGGTGGCTCAGCTGTGCGGCGTGAGCCCGACTTGGTACACCTGGATCGAGCAAGGGCGGCCGGTATCGGCGTCCAGCGATGCCCTGGCGCGGATCGCCGTCGCACTGCAGCTCTCCCGCGCCGAGCGCGCCTATTTGTTCGAACTCGCGGGCGAACGCGATCCGGCCGAACCGACGCCGGCTTCGAACGATGCGCCGGCTGCGCTGATCGCGACTGTTGGGCTCGTCGATGCGCCGGCCTACGTGCTCGATCGTCAGTGGAATGCGCTCGCCTGGAACGATCATGCGGCCGATCTTTTCGTCGGTTGGCTCGACGGGCCCGCGGAGCCGGCGCGCGAGCGCAATCTGTTGCGCTTCACGTTTACCGAACCGGCCGCGCGCACCCTGATCGTCGATTGGGAAATCCGCGCGCGCCGCCTCGTCGCCGAATTTCGCGCCGATTCGATTCGTCATCTGAATGATGGGCCGACGCGCGCCCTGATCGACGCGCTGGCGGCTAACAGCGAAGCGTTCGGGCAGTTCTGGGCGTCGCAGGATGTCGGCGAGCGCGAGGGCGGCAGCCGCGCCTTCGATCACCCGCGGCACGGGCGCGTCGTCTACGATCAAATCACGCTGCGGCCGGCTCATCGGGAGGACTTGCTGCTCGTCGTGCTGGTGCGCGCCCGGTGAGTCGCCCTATGGCCCCACGGTAGCCCCGCGGCCCTGTGCGAACTCGGCTTGGCGCGAAAGTGCGCCTCAGCGAGCGCAAGCGATTCAAAAAGCGGCGCGCACAGGCGGTAAGATAGCGCCCAACCCGGCGGCCGCCGCCATTGCCACGCATCCACGCATGACCACATTGCCGAACGAACCCACACCGCCCGTACTCGCGGCCCTGCTTGCGCGCGTCGCGCAGGAAGACGCCAGTGCGCTGCGCGCGCTTTACGAGCTCACGAGCGCGAAACTGTTTGGCGTTGCGCTGCGTATATTGGTGAGGCGCGAATGGGCGGAGGAAGCGTTGCAAGAATCGTATGTCAATATCTGGCGCTATGCGGGCGACTACCGCGAGGCGCTGGCGGCCCCGCTCACGTGGATGGCCGCGATCGTGCGTAACCGCGCGCTCGACTGCCTGCGCCGCCAACGGGCCGTGGCCGCCGACGGCTCTTCGCTCGTGACGGAATGGAGCGAGACGTACGACGAAGTCATTGCCGGCGAGGAGCGCGATCCGGCCGATTCGGCGCTCGTCTCGGAGCAGGCTAAGCAACTGGCCAATTGCATGGCGCGGCTCGAAGCCAGCCAACGCCAAGCGGTCGCGCTCGCCTATCTGCGCGATCAGAGCCACAGCGAGATCGCCGAGCAGCTCTCGGTGCCGCTCGGCACGGTCAAGTCATGGGTGCGGCGCGGCCTGGAGAAACTGAAGATTTGCATGGGAGGCCTGGTGTGAACCTCCACCGATACCCTGATCTAGTCGATCGCCTTGCCGGCGAATACGCGCTCGGCGTGTTGCGCGGCGGCGCGCGCCGCCGCTTGGAGCGGCTCGCCCAGCAGGATCCGCGTGTGCGCGAGGCGATCGAGTCCTGGCAGGCGCGGATCGGCGCGATGACCGAACTCGCATCGAGCGTGACGCCGCCCGCCAGCGCCTGGGCGGGCATCGAACGCAGGCTCGCCTTTGCGGCCGCCGCCGAGCGTAACGCCGCGGCGAGCCCCTCGGCGGCGCGGCCAGCTCCGGCGCGCCTCGTCGATCGCGCTCGCACGCGCTGGTTCGAATCGCTGACGTTCTGGCGCGGCTGGTCGATCGGGGCGACGGGCGCCGCGCTCGCGGCGGCGATCGCGCTGGCGGTGACGCTGCGCCCGTTCGCGCCCGAAGGCGGTACGGCGACGGAACCAGCCGGACAAGCCAGCTCAATCCAGCAAGCCCAGCAAACCGCGCAAACTGAGCAACCGAGCGCCGGCAAGATCGAACGCGTCGCGTACGTCGCGGCGCTCGTCCCACCGGACGAGCCCAAGAGCCCGACGATGGCGTTCGTGATGTGGGACGACAAGAACGCCATGGCGAGCGTACATCGCATGAGCGGCGGCGACGCGCCGCCGCCCGGCAAGACCGAGCAGCTTTGGGGCGTCATGCGCGATGGCCGCATGGTCTCGCTCGGCATGCTGCCCGCCGGCGCGGTGGTCTCGATGAAGCTGCACGGCATGAATGTCTACGCCAAACTGGCGATCTCCGTCGAGCCCATGGGCGGCTCGCGGCGCGCCGATGCCCCGAGCGGCCCCGTCGTCTGCGAGGGCACGCTGATGGCCACCGCGTAAGCGGCGCTCCAAAGGCGCCGCGCCCCCGCATTCGTCGCCGCGTCCGGGCCACCCGGGCAGCGGTGATAAAATCGACGGCTTCCCGCCGCTTCGGCACACCTTCTTCTCGCCATCATCATGACGTCTCAACTGCACAAAAAAGGCGAAGCCTGGTCGGCTCGCTTCTCCGAGCCGATGTCGGAGCTCGTCAAGCGCTACACGTCGTCGGTGTTTTTCGATAAGCGCATGGCGCTCGTCGACATCGAAGGCTCGCTCGCGCACGCGAAGATGCTGGCCGCGCAAAAGATCATCGGCGGCGACGATCTCGCCGCGATCGAGGGCGGCGTGGCGCAAATCAGAGGCGAAATCGAACGCGGCGAGTTCGAATGGAAGCTCGATCTCGAAGATGTCCACTTGAACATCGAGGCGCGGCTGACGGCTTTGATCGGCGACGCCGGCAAACGCCTGCACACGGGCCGTTCGCGCAACGACCAAGTCGCCACCGATATCCGCCTGTGGCTGCGCGGCGAAATCGACCGCATCGGCGGCCTGATCACGGAACTGCGCACCGCCCTGCTCGATTTGGCCGAGCAGCACGCCGAAACCATCATGCCGGGCTTTACGCACTTGCAAGTGGCGCAGCCGGTCACGTTCGGCCATCACCTGCTCGCCTACGTCGAAATGTTCGGCCGCGATAGCGAGCGCATGCGCGATTGCCGCACGCGCGTGAACCGCTTGCCGCTCGGCGCGGCGGCGCTGGCCGGCACGAGCTATCCGATCGATCGCCATGCGGTGGCGAAAACGCTCGGCTTCGACGGTATCTGCGCGAATTCGCTCGACGCCGTCTCCGATCGCGATTTCGCCATCGAATTCACGGCGGCCGCCGCGCTCGTCATGACGCACGTGTCGCGCCTCTCGGAAGAGCTCGTATTGTGGATGAGCCCACGCGTGGGCTTTATCGATCTGGCCGATCGCTTCTGCACAGGCTCGTCGATCATGCCGCAGAAGAAGAACCCTGACGTGCCCGAACTGGCGCGCGGCAAGACGGGCCGCGTCAACGGCCACTTGATGGCGCTGCTGACGCTCATGAAGGGCCAGCCGCTCGCCTATAACAAGGACAACCAGGAAGACAAAGAGCCGCTGTTCGACACCGTCGATACGGTGGCCGATACGCTGCGCATTTTCGCGGAAATGGTGGCGGGCATCACCGTCAAGCCCGAGGCCATGCGCGCGGCGGCGCTGCAAGGATTTTCGACGGCGACCGATCTGGCCGATTACCTCGTCAAGCGCGGTTTGCCGTTCCGCGACGCGCATGAGGCGGTCGCGCACGCGGTGCGAATTTGTGTCGATCGCGGCTGCGATCTGGCCGATCTCACGCTCGACGAAATGCGTCGCGAGCTGCCGAACGTCGCCCATTTGATCGGCGAGGATGTGTTCGGCTATCTGACGCTAGAAGGTTCGGTGGCGAGCCGCAACCATCCGGGCGGCACGGCGCCCGAGCAAGTGCGCGCCGCGATCGTCGCGGCCCGTGCGACGCTTTAATCGTTCCCGACCGTCTCCGACAAACGCTTGACCGTGGCCACGCGCTCGCCGATCAAATCGGCGCGTTCGGCCTCGGTACCGAGCGGCGAAGTGGCGTCGAAATAAGCCGCCCATGCATGCTGGGCGCGCACGAGCGCCGGCCGCGCGTGGGCCGGCAGCTTATCGCGCAAGGCGCGCGTATACCGTCGTAGATCGAACTGCGCATGCTCGCAAGCCGCATCGGCCGTACACGGGCGCATGCGCTGATTGTGCGCGCGCGCATCCTCGCTTTGAGCGCGCGTGGCTAGGCCAGCTGAGGCGAAGGCCGAAGAAGACGTTGCCGCCGACGCAGGGGGCGCCACGCCGGACGCGGCCGACACCGCACCGCCCGCGCTCGCGGTGCTCCCCCCCGAAGCCGGCGCAGGCGCCGAGGCCCCCGAGGCTGTCACGGGCGGCGCAGGCGGCGCAAACCGCGACGCGGCGTGCCTCACGGCAAGCGCCCGGTCGCGCACCGACTGCAGCAACACATTGGCTTGCGTGATCGAATAGGCGCTGCCGCGTGTCGTCGCAAACACATCATGAACCAGCGGCGTTTCTTCCTTACGCCAGGCGAGCCAGCGGCGCTGGCTCTCGTCCCAGCCGCGCCGGTCCGCTTCCGGCGCATTGGCCGCAATCGAGCGCATCGCCGCGTCGATCGCGGCTTGCCATGCGTCGCGGGCGGCGTCGATACATTGCACCTGCCCGGCCGCCGTGGACCGGTCGGCCCGCGCGAAGCAGTTTTGCATCGTCGTATCGATCGGATCGGCGCGCGCCGCTTCCGCACGCCCCACCTGCGGCGCGGCCGATAACGCGGCGACGATCACCGTGCCGAGCACGGCGGATACCGCCCGTTCGCCCAATGGAATCATCGATCGAAACATTGTCAAACACGCACGCAATCGACGAAATACTCCGTGCGCCCGGCCGCCGTTTCGGTCACGAGTCCGTGAATATCCGTCGAAAAACCAGGGAAGCGCTCGTTGAACTCGCGCGCAAAACGCAGGTAGTTCACGATCGTCTTGTTAAACCGCTCGCCCGGAATCAACAACGGAATACCGGGCGGATACGGCGTCAGCAAAATGCTTGTCACGCGCCCTTCGAGCTCGTCGATCGGCACGCGATCGATCTCGCGGTGCGCGAGCTTGGCGAACGCGTCCGAAGGCTTCATCGCAGGCTCCATATTCGACAAGTACATCTCCGTCGTCAGCCGCGCGATGTCGTTGGCGCGATACACGCTGTGGATCGCCTGGCAGAGATCGCGCAGGCCCATGCGCTCGTAGGCCGGATGCTGCGCGACGAATTCCGGCAGCACGCGCCAGAGCGGCTGATTCTGATCGTAGTCATCCTTGAACTGCTGCAGCTCGGTCACCATCGAATTCCATCGGCCCTTGGTGATGCCGATCGTAAACATGATGAAGAACGAATAGAGGCCGGTTTTTTCGACGATGATGCCGTGCTCGGCCAGGTACTTCGTGACGATCGCGGCCGGAATGCCCGTTTCGCCGAAATCGCCGGCCATGTCGAGCCCCGGCGTGACGATCGTCGCCTTGATCGGATCGAGCATGTTGAAGCCGTCGGCGAGCGAGCCGAAGCCGTGCCACTGATCGTCGGCGTGCAAAATCCAATCCTCGCGCGAGCCGATGCCTTCGTCGGCGAGCGCTTCCGGGCCCCACACTTGGAAGAACCAGTCTTCGCCGTATTCGGCGTCTACCTTGCGCATCGCGCGGCGGAAATCGAGCGCTTCGGCAATCGATTCCTCGACGAGCGCGGTGCCGCCGGGCGGCTCCATCATCGCCGCGGCAACATCGCATGACGCGATGATCGCGTACTGCGGGCTCGTCGACGTATGCATCAGATACGCCTCGTTGAAACGGTGCCGATCGAACACGCGATGTTCGGAATCTTGCACGACGATTTGCGAAGCCTGCGAAATACCGGCGAGCAGCTTATGCGTGGAGTGCGTGGCGAACACGAGCGCGCCCGTGCGCGGGCGCCCGGCTCCGATCGCATGCATGTCTTGGTAGAACGGATGGAACTCGGCGTGCGGCAGCCACGCTTCGTCGAAATGCAGCGTATCGAGGAAATCGCCGAGCAATTCCTTGATCATCTCGACGTTGTAGACGACGCCATCGTACGTGCTCTGCGTGATCGTCAGAATGCGCGGCTTCAGATCCGGGTTCTTCAGCAGCGCCTCGCGCGCGAACGGGTTCGCCAAGATCTTTTTGCGGATGTTCTCGGGCTTGAATTCGTCGCGCGGGATCGGGCCGATGATGCCGAAATTGTTGCGCGTCGGCGTGAGAAACACGGGAATCGCGCCCGTCATCGTGATGGCGTGCAGGATCGACTTGTGGCAATTGCGGTCGACCACGACGATATCGCCCGGCGCGACCGTCGCATGCCAAACGATCTTGTTCGACGTCGACGTGCCGTTCGTCACGAAAAACAAGTGATCGGCGCTGAAAATTCGCGCGGCATTGCGCTCGGACGCGGCCACTGGGCCGATGTGATCGAGCAATTGGCCGAGCTCGTCCACTGCGTTGCAAACATCGGCGCGCAGCATGTTCTCGCCGAAGAACTGGTGGAACATCTGCCCAAGCGGGCTCTTTAAGAACGCGACGCCGCCCGAATGGCCGGGACAGTGCCACGAGTACGAGCCCTCGTCGGCGTATTTGACGAGTTCCTTGAAGAACGGCGGCGACAGCGAATCGAGGTACACCTTGGCCTCGCGCACGATATGGCGCGCGACGAATTCGGGCGTGTCCTCGAACATGTGAATGAAGCCGTGCAGCTCACGCAGGATATCGTTCGGCAGGTGGCGCGAGGTGCGCGTCTCGCCGTAGAGGAAGATCGGGATGTCGGCGTTGCGGCGGCGCACTTCCGTGACGAACGCGCGCAATTCGAGAATGGCCGTCGCCAATTCGGGCAGTTCCCCGTCCGAGCCCGTTTCGCCAAGCATGAGCTCGTCGTCGTCGAGCGACAAAATAAAGCACGACGCGCGGCTCGATTGCTGCGCGAACGAAGTCAGGTCGCCATAGCTCGTGAGGCCGAGCACTTCCACGCCTTCACCCTCGATCGCTTCCGCGAGCGCACGAATGCCCGATCCCGAAATGTTCTCGGAGCGAAAATCTTCGTCGATGATGACGACGGGGAAACGAAACTTCATGGGAACGGATCTCCAAATGCTTAGTGTCCTGGGCCGGCAGTGGCTTGATCAGCCAACTTCCAACTCAGGACACTTGTACCGCGGGCATGGGGTCAGCGCATTGCGCGTGCCCGTGGCCGCCGAAACTGCTGCGCGCGCCTGCTTAGTCTCTACGTGCTACACGTCCGTTGTATGACGAGTAGCGACAAAAACGAACGCTTAGGTTTTAGGCAGCGTCACGCCGTGCTGCCCCTGGTACTTCCCGCCGCGATCGGCGTACGACACTTCACATACTTCATCGCTCTCGAAAAACAGCACCTGCGCGACGCCTTCGTTCGCGTAAATCTTCGCGGGCAACGGCGTCGTATTTGAAAATTCGAGCGTGACGTACCCTTCCCATTCGGGCTCGAACGGCGTCACGTTGACGATGATCCCGCAGCGCGCGTAAGTCGATTTGCCAAGGCAAACCGTCAAGACATTGCGCGGAATGCGAAAATACTCAACCGTGCGCGCGAGCGCGAACGAATTCGGCGGGATGATGCAGACGTCACCCTTGAAATCGACAAACGATTTTTCGTCGAAGTTCTTCGGATCGACGATCGTCGAATTGATGTTCGTGAAGATCTTGAATTCGTCGGCGCAGCGGATGTCGTAGCCGTAGCTCGACGTGCCGAAGCTGACGATCTTGCGGCCGTCTTCGGATTGGCGCACCTGATCGGGCACGAACGGCTCGATCATGTTGTGCTGGTCGGCCATGCGCCGAATCCACTTGTCGGATTTGATGGTCATAAAAAGACGCTAAAAAAGCGGATTTACTGCCGGATCGCGCCGCATGCGAGCGTGGCGCCGACACTACGATCGGGAAACGCCGGATCGCTCGGATCGTGCGCAACGATCACCGAACGGCCGATGACGGAGCGCACGCCGTCGAGCGCGACATCGGGCGCCACGATGAAACCCGTCGCGACGCCCGTGGCATCCGCATGAATATTGCCGAGATCCCCCGCGCGCCGTACGCCTGTTTTCAGTCGGTCCGCCGCCGGCGCGAATACGGCGCCCGCGCTGGAGCCGTCGGGCGCATTGCAATCGCCGCGCTCGTGGACTTGCAGCGCGTGATCGCTGTTCGGCGGCAGCCCCGCCAAGTTGTATGAGACTTGTACGCCGTCCGAGCGTTCGATAAACGTGACGGAACCCCGCGCGGCGTTACCCACTGTGGGCAACACCTGCGCGTCCGCGCGTTTTTCGTGGGGGCCGTAGAAGGCGGCGCAGCCGCCGAGCGTCGCGCTAGCCGCCAGCAATACGCCGGCGAAGGCCACGACGCTTGGACGGTGGGCGCGCCGCCCGCCGGTTTTCTGTCTCATGCGATCCTCATGCCGGCACGCGGCGCGCCCCTCGCGCCGCCGAGCCGAACTCAAGCGAAGGCGACATCATACCGCGACGCGCACGCCGCAAGCACAATCGGAGCCTAGCGCCGCGCCGCAAGGCTGCGCGGGCGCATACCGTGGAAAAAGCGCGGGTCACGTATCTTGGACAACGATGGTGGGAAACTTCGCGCTCATATCGCGGGCGCGCTCCGCGATGCGGATCGCCACCTTGCGCGCGATGGCGCGATAGGTTTGTGCGATGACGCCCTCGGGATCGGCCGCGACGGTCGGACGGCCGCTATCGGCCTGCTCGCGAATGTCGATGTGCAACGGCAAGCTGCCCAGCACCTCGGCGCCATATTCCTTGGCCATCCGCTCCGCGCCGCCCGTGCCGAAGATAGGTTCGGCGTGGCCGCAGTTGGAGCAAATGTGGATGCTCATGTTCTCCACCACGCCGAGGATCGGCACGCCGACCTTCTCGAACATCTTGAGGCCCTTCTTGGCGTCGATCAGCGCGATGTCCTGCGGCGTCGTGACGATCACGGCGCCTGTCACCGGCACGCGTTGCGCGAGCGTGAGCTGGATGTCGCCCGTGCCCGGCGGCATGTCGACGATCAGATAGTCGAGCTCGCCCCAGTTGGTCTGGCGCAGCAGTTGTTCGAGCGCCGAGGTGGCCATCGGCCCGCGCCACACCATCGGATTGTCCTGATCGACGAGGAAACCGATCGAATTGGCCTCGATTCCGTGGCCTTTCATCGGATTCATCGATTGACCGTCGGGCGATTCGGGGCGCCCCTCGATGCCGAGCATCATCGGCAGCGACGGGCCGTAGATGTCGGCATCGAGAATGCCGACGGCCGCCCCTTCGCTCGCCAGCGCCAGGGCGAGATTGACGGCGGTGGTGCTTTTGCCGACGCCGCCCTTGCCCGAGGCCACGGCTACGATGTTTTTCACCTTCCGCAGCAGCTTGACGCCCGGTTGCACGGTGTGCGCGACGATCGTCTGCGACACCGCGACGTTGGCCCGCACGACGCCCGGCACGCTTAACAGCGCTTGCTCCACGATGGCTCGCACGCTGTCGAACTGGCTCTTGGCCGGATAGCCGAGCACGATTTCGGCGCTGACGGTCGCGCCATCGACGGCGACATGCTTGACGCCCTTGCCGGCGGCGAAGGGTTTGCCCGTGTTGGGATCGGTGACGGCCGCAAGTGCGGCGTCGATCAGGGCCCGATCAATACTCATCGATTCGACTCCGAGGAAAAACGAGCGCGGCGTCGTGGCTGGAACGGGCGACGCGCGGGGAAATGTTGCGGCAAAACAATGGGTTGAAGCGCGTGATTGCCAAAAGCTGGGCTGCCGGATCGCTCCGTGCAGCGGCCGACGGGCCGAGGGGCCGCGACGGGGTTCACAGCCCCTATTGTAGTGGCTAGCGACGGGCCGCGCCGCAGGGCGGTCGCGGACCGGCTTCGATCGCCGGGGATTGCGCCGTGTCGCGTTCGCGTCATTCATCGTTTACGAAAGGGGATAGAACATGAAGGCAACCATCATCACCCGAATCGGCGTGTTCGCCGTCGCCGGCGCCGTACTCGCCGGCTGCGCGACGCAGCAAGGCACGGACACGGCGACCGGTGCGGTCGGAGGAGGCGCGGCGGGGGCTGCGCTGGGCGAAGCGATCGGCGGCAATGGCCAGGACGCGGCGATCGGCGCCGCCGCGGGGCTTGCCGCGGGCGCCTTGCTCGGCCATTACTGGACCGATCTCACCCAACGGCTTGGATTCGGTACGGACGGGAAAACGAAAGCGACCCAGCAGCCCGACGGCTCGCTCCAAGTCACGCTTCCGGGTGACTCGACGTTTGGGAAAGGACGCGCCACGCTCAATACGGCGATGGAACCCGCGCTCGTTAAGGTCGCTAACGAAATGAAAGCGGATCGGGCGCTTACCGTGGAAATACGCGGCTTCACCGATAACTCAGGCTCGTCGCTGGGCAATCAACGCCTGTCGTTGCAACGCGCGAAGAGCGTAGAGAACCTATTGACGCAATTAGGCGTCCACTCCAATCAGATCGCGAGCGTGCGCGGTTTCGGCTCCGATGACCCGGTCGCCGATAACAACACGGCCGAAGGCCGTGCGCAGAACCGGCGCGTCGAGCTTTATTTGCATAGGGATGTGCCTCAATCGGCCGCGCAATAGGCGGTGGTCGTTTAAGTTCGCGGCAACCCCGGCGGCGGGCCGCTATCGGGCAGTGAGAACATCGGCATCGTGGTTGGGCAGCGAAATGTGCTCAGCACGTCGCTCGTAAGCGGGCTCGCCACGCTTGCTGCGCTCACGATGTCGAGCGCAGCTTTGCGGCCGCCGAAGTCGAACTCGACGCGGGTGCGTCCCAGTGTCGCCGTTTCTATCACCCGCCCTTTCCGCAGCAAACGCATGAGCGCCCAGGGCCCGCCCGCCACGACCGTCGCGGTTTCGGGTTCGACGCGCGGGCTCGCCGAGATCTCGGCATGCGTGCCGCCATTGGGGCCCGGCCACGTCACGACGAAGGGCTGCACAGGACCATGCCGGTACAGCGTCGTCTGACCGTCGATATTCAGGGACAGGCTCGTGATCGTCGGATCGAGATCCGGAATGCGGATATCGGCTTTCCAGACCGGCTGTTTGCCGCCTGGGTCGGGGAAAAAAATCTCGCGGATCGCCGCCGCGTGCTGGAACGGCTCCAAGTCTGGTCCCTGCACAGGATCAACGGCCCCCGGAAGCGTCCGGTAGCGCCAGGGCTTCGCCGCTGTATCGACCAGCGGCGCCAGCACCGTCGTGACGAATCCATCGATCACGCCACCATGAGCAAACATGCGAGCAAAGTCGTCGAGGCCCACGTCACGCGCACTTTCGGGTGCAAACGGGTAATGGCCCTCGATCACCGCGCGGCAGGCATCCCCGACGACGACCTGCGTCTGCCTGGACAACAGATGACCGATACCCCGGCTGACCTCGCGCGAGCCATCGGTGGCGAATTGTCCAAGCGCCAAGCGCAATGGGGCCGGCATCGTATCGGCCGTCATTTTGAGCACGGCGGCCGCGTCGCTCGCGGGCGGTAGGCTGTGGTTCGATAGCGCGTGAGCGGAAACGGCGAGGGCCTCGTAGTAATCGTTCAGCAAAGCGGTCACGCCGTCGAGGCCGGTTTCGCCACGCGGCGCAGCGGCGGCTTTGCGCCCGCCTCCGGCGTCGGCGCTCCCGGTGACGACCTCGCGTAGTGCGGCGAAGTGATTGTCGACCAGTTCGCGCTCGGCGTGTTCCGATGGGCGAGCCCCCAGCATCTTCTCAGCCTGTCGGTTGAGCGCCACAGCGGCCTTGCTCGCGAAAGATTCGTCGGCGGCGAACAACGGCTGCGTGAGCGTGGTTTCGTGCGCCGCCGCGCGCGCGAGGCGCACCAGCGGCGAATCCGGCGCAACGAAATGGCCCAGCACCTGACGCTGGAAGGCGAGGCTAGTGCCGCTTACCGGACGCACATCGTCGAGGAACGCATCCCACGTTTGCGCGTATTCCATCAAGTATTGACGCCGGATCGCCGTCGACAAGGCATCATCGCCGCCTGTCGATAAGTTCGGCATGCCTGCTGATCCGGCTGTGGTTTCGCCAAGCGCCCGGCGCCCCATCACCCACGCGTCATCGTCGCTCGCGGTCCGCAGGAACGCAGCCAATCGCCGTTCGAATACGGCGCGATAGCCCTCGACCGTAAAGAATCCCGGCACACCACGCGCAAGCGGCGCCCCGCTTGCGCGCGTGAAGACGGTCCCCGCATGCGGGCCGATAACGCGCAGCAACGTGAACTCCTCCGGCGCCTCTTTCTGCATCGCTGCCTTGGCGCGCTGATACAGACGGTCCGTGGCGCTGTTGCGGTCGAGCAACGCGCGAGCCTGGCCGATCAGCGCCTCATTCGGCATCGACATCGACCGTACGGCGCGTTCGCCGGAAAAGAGCCGCTGCATGTGACCGGCCATCGCGGCGCGCCCGCCCCACACGTCGGCGCTCTCGTGCTTCGCCCAATCTTCGAGCACCCAGGCCTTCACGTCGTCGGCGTCGAACCTCGCCTCGTCGTGCAACATCAAATAAACGCGCAGCGCATCGTAAAGCGTCCCGACGTCCCCGCTGGCGAGCGCCCTTTCGATCACCTCTTCCATCCGGGACACGAACTGCGGCAGGACGAAACGAGTCATCAGCGCAGCATAGGTACGCTGGCTCACGGCTTCGATCTTAGCGAGAGCGCTTACCCCGAACGTCAGTGCGCCGCTAAAACCACCCACCTCCGAATGCGTAGGGGCGCGCAACAGTTCGTGCGCCTCGTCGAGCACGGTAGGGAGTCGCTCTGGCGAGGCGGATAAATCGCTGTCCGCAAGCATGGCGGTGAGCGTCTGCGCCCTGCCTCCCAAGGCATCGAGCGATGTGCGTTCGTCGAAGAACGCGTGCCGAAGGTTGGCCGTTAATCCCGCGACGACCAGCCAGACGAGCGAGTGTCCCACCCATCGCTGCAGCCGCGCCCGGTGCTCCCATTGGGGATCCGAGCGCGCGAGACGGCCTTCGCGAAATACCACCTGGGACAGCAGATCGCCTAGAAAAAAGCGGGTGTTGCCGTCCATACGCCGCGGTGGCCGCACGCGCGCGCCGACAGCGGCCGCCATCCGGGACAAGACGGTTTCGCTTTCAGCCGCGACCCGGCGGCCGGTTTGGCGCGCGCTCGTCAGGTAAACGCCGCGCAATGTCGGTGACGGCGGCATGCTTTCATCGATGCAACCGCCAAACACCTGCTCAACCAGCTCGCTCAAAGGCCGCACGAGTCCGGAAAATGCGTCCGGCAGCGTGGCAATTCGGCTGGGACACGCTCGGCCCGATTCGTCGCGCAGGCGCTGAGTCACCCCCTCGGCCAGACGCGTAGCCAATAGATTCAATTCGGCCTTACACCGAAACAGCATCGGGTCGCGCGCCGATCCCTCAGGATCGTACGGCAACGTAAAGCCCCATACCCGCTCTCTGTCTCGCACGCTGAGCGGCTCGAAATAGTCTGTAAAGCCGACGATAAGATCCATCTTCGTGACGACCAACCAGACAGGGAAGCCCACGCCCAACGTGGCGCGCATATCTTCGAGACGCGCTCGCAGCGCACGCCCCTCTTCCACCCGCACTTTGGGGTCCGTGTGCGCCAGCACGGCGACATCGACGGTCAGCAGCGCGCCGTTGATCGCCATTCGGGGCCGAAGTTTGCGCAACAGTCGAAGAAACCCGTCCCACTGCGCCGCATCGGACTGAGCCCTTGTGGGCCGGTTGTTCGATTTCCCGTGATTGCACGCAGCCGGTAGCGGGTAACTCGATCCCCCGTGTCGCACGTAGTGGCCGGCTGTATCGATCAGCACCGCCTCGTTGGTCAACCGCCATACCGGCAATCCTCGGCTATGCTCGGACGCGACGCTGCGCGGCATCGCGGCATCCATTGGAAAGGCCAAACCCGAGTTGAGCAGCGCTGTCGTCTTGCCCGAGCCCTTGGAGCCCAGCACCACATACCATGGCAGTTCGTAAAGATAGACCGGACCTCGAAACAGCCGCATCAAGCCCTGTGCGCCAAAGCGTGCAGACTTCAGTTGCCTGATGGCACGACTTGCAATCCGCTCGATCTCGAGAAGATGCGATGCGGTCGCCGTTAGATCGGCTTTTTCGCCAATTTTGAAGAATCGTCTGAGTCGGCTCGGATTGCGGCCAAAGCGTCGCAACCAGCCGTACGTCACGTAGACGGCATAAGCGAGCAACATGCCGGCAATCATGACGCAGCGAACTTCCGCAGACGCAAAAAACCGCTGATCGGCAACCGACACGAGCGGGAACGCGAACCAGATCGTCAAACACACTAGCGCCACGAGCACGATGCCTGCGGACCAGTCGATCCTCCGCAGTATCCAAGCGACGACAAGCAGGACGATGAGGGTGACGCGAATGCCGGCTGCCGCGAGCGGTCTCTGTTCGCCGAGACTCAACGGCGGGCCCGCGAACCAGATGACGAGCGAGGCGACGCACACGGCTACCGCCGTCCAAAAGTGACGCGAACGCAAAAACAGGGGAATTTTCTTCATGATGGAAGGGGAAGACGCCAGGCTCTATCGCGCCTAACGCGGATCTTGCGCGTTGCCGGAACCGGCGGTGGCTACACGTCCGATGCTTTCAATCTGCTGGCGCACGTTATTCGCGCGTTCGCTCAGATCGACGCGGCAATAGGTGTACAGGCCGACCAGCGCGACGGACAGGATTGCGGCCGACATCCATACCGGGATCTCGAAATACGATTCGCGTTGCGGGGTAACGTCTGACTGAGCGTTGGGCGAAAGCGCGTCGGGTACCGGTGGCAGATGGGGGCCGATTGCGTCATACAGGCTTTTGCAAAGCCGCTCGCGCACCTCCACATGCATGCCGCGCGTCGCCTCCTGCCGGTAGTGGCCGTCAAAACCAAGACTGAGGACTCGGTACATCACTTCGAGCAATGCCTTGTGATCGTCCTCGTCGCTCAGCAGATGCGATGCGAGGGCGTAGATTTTCGAGCCGCCTCGGTTGTCTTCTCCGATACGTCGAGTCAAAGGATCTGCAGCCCAAGCGGCGGCCCCTATTGCATTGTTGATTGATAGCGCGCGCATCGCCGCCTCATCGAGCGCCGTACACAGACAGTAGCGCGCGCCGACTCGATCTTGAACGCGGATGTTTGCCCGGTCGCATAGGCGCTCGAACGCTCTCACCTCGTCGATCAATAGATCCCGCAAGGTCTCGTGGTAGCCAACACCGATCAGCGCCGGCATATCCGCGAGGGCTCGCAGCAGTACTCTGCTCGCCTCCAGTAGCGGGTTGCGGTGATTCTGCACGGCGGCCAGTCTCGCGTTTTCGTTCTCTGGCGGTGGCATTGCGCGCAATGGGCGGCGGCGGCGCGCGCTAGCTTGCGGCTTGCCGCCTTTGTCGGAAACGAACGCGCCGGCGGGCTGTTTGGGCGGAAACGCGCCGGCCAGTTGCTTCGGCGGGGCGAGCGGGCGCTTCTGCGCCGATAAGGCTTTGGGTGGGCTACCGTGCTTTGTCATTGTGCGGCGGCTTGATGAACGGGTAGATCGGGACGGACATCGACAGAGATCAAACCGAGGGGCCTGCGTCGGAAACGACCAACGTCGCCCCGCAGCTCGTGCCACTACCGTGGCGGGCGACCTGGCGGCCGTTGATCGTGCCGAACCCGCCATCCGTGATCGTGCCTGGCCCGCAGAGCGGGCATGAGGTCGAATCGCCGACACATGCGGCAAGGCGGCCGTCGATCACGACGTCCGGGGCGGCCGAGGTCACTTCGCCGCCGTGGGTGGTTGGGGTGCCGAGGGTGGCAATGGGAGTTGGCATTTGTGAGTTCTCGAGAGAGGGGAGGGTTCGGTGATTACCTTTTTCGCGTCGGTTCCCCGTACTTCGGCGTGCCCGTGAGCACTTCGAACCGCCCTGCAGCCTCATCTGGCTCAATCTTTTCGATTTGCGCATATCAATCCTGCCATTTAGGTCGCCAAGCTTTGTTACGCCATGCGGCGCACCAGCGGCAACGAAGAGCCGCTGTTCGTCGTACAGTTCCGGCGGCGTGCCCAGATGATCCGTCACGTGATGCCACGCCTGCCCGTCCGCTAGGCGCGTCAACGGCCCCTCGTGGCACAGCGCGGCGCAGACGTCACCGCCTCGTCGTCATACGAGGCTCTTCTAATGCGAGCTTCTTGCATCACCCAGTCGCCGTTCCCATGAACACTGAAGATCTCTTTCAACCCACCCCAAATATCGAATCAATTATATTTTTCAACCACTCCTTTAAATCAACCCAATTTACCCCTCTCCTCGCTTTAATTTTCAAAGCAAACCTTGCAGAGAAGTAAATCACGAGACATATCGCAATCAATATGATTGCAAACTCTGACGTGTTCATTAGAACAATACCGTTCCAAGTTCACGAAGAAGGTCACTGGGTTTTTCCATCAGAGCCCTTCTCTTCTCCCTGAAGAACTCGTAGAGAGATGGTTCATCCGGATCATCAAATTGCGTACCATAAGGAAGTACGCCTAGCAAATTTTTCCACCTCGCATCCGACAACGATTCGTTCGTCGCCTCTGTGCATTGCTGAACCGCACGTTTCCGTGCGGAACCTGCGGAATTGATATTCCAGATCCCCATAGCTGCAACACCAACACCGGCGGGAGCCGCTATCCCGGTGCCCTCCAAACCGGCCGCAGCAGCCAATTTCAAACCACCCGAGGCATACAGTCTGCCAGCGTTAGCCGCGTTTCCGCCACACGCGAGCAATTTCGTTGGATTTACAAGACCCAGCGGATCTATTTGCAATATTGGGTTGCCGTCAGCATAGGCAAATAAATTCCAGCCACCCCTCAGATCGATAGGGTCTTTATTTATATACCTCCCGACCTGCGGATCGTAATACCTGAACCGGTTGTAATGCAGCCCCGACTCTTGGTCGTAGTACTGGCCCGCGAACCGTATCGGGTTATCCACCTCCTGAGCCAGGCTCCGAGCGGTCAGTCCATATGCGCTAAAATCCGCCGCCCATACGATCTCGCCGTCCTGGTCGTACATCTCCTGTGGCGTGCCCAGGTGATC